>Ga0310121_10003598_pt1 | contig 14072 bp, 3 predicted proteins | sample CB27_Tmax_986_MG_FD_203504 | JGI IMG/M metagenome (GOLD analysis project Ga0310121, IMG submission 203504) | Marine microbial communities from Western Arctic Ocean, Canada - CB27_Tmax_986 | ecosystem: Environmental > Aquatic > Marine > Oceanic | place: Canada: Western Arctic Ocean | collected... | reverse complement strand
GCTGTTACTGAGGGTTTATGGCTGTCCCCCCATACCGATGGACATTGGGTGCCGCATATTGATGAAGGCCACCCGTCCCCGCCGTATATTGGTACTAACCCTGAACATTATAACACCATATCTAAGTTTGTTCCAATTTCTGGGGGCGAGGACTACGAAAAGATTATTTGGTATGATGCCCCAATAACAACTAAAGTGCCTGATTTACACAAATGGAGGATGGAGGGCAAAACAATTATCAAGATGACAACCCTTCCATTGTCTGGGTATAAGTTATTCGTTGATTGGGTTTCTGAGACAGAGACAGAAAATCAAGCCCTAGATATTCGCATCACTAAGGGTGCCAGAGGTGTAAGGCCGCGTGCCTGCGACTACTTCCCACTTCACGAGCACACGCAGAAGCACGGATGTCCTCTGGGCGAGATATCTCGGACGTACAAATTAGCAGGAACACCCGTCAGAAAGACTGCCCATAGACATGATATCAACTTTGTGGCTGCTGGATCTGAGGTCACTATAGAGGTGACTCCCAATGGCAAAGGTGACGCCGTGCCTCGTGAGGGCTTTACAGAAAATTCAATACCCAAAACCGTTAGACTTTTATCTATATCTGGTTGTCCAATGCCCATTGACTCCGGAGAAACCATCGAAAGAAAAACCATACGGGTGGAAGTCGGCAGAGAAGAAAATATAGAAACGATTGTCACGCCCGCCCATACCGTGAACGTACCAGGATTTTCTAGGCCGGTCATGCACAAGAGTGAGGAGTACTGTAAGCCGGGCGAAACTGATTGTCCAGATTTTGGAGATACTCTAATAGAAGATGGGCCGGTTGTTGTGGCAGAAGAATTTGAAAATTTCTCATCCTTCCCGAATGGGACGAAAAGATCAAAAATAACCCTTATTACAGACTCCACTATGATACAGGGGCAATGCCCTCACTATCGCAGCGAAGCCCTTGCTGGCAACCAAGCTTTTATTAGAAGTCTATATCCTAGAAGACCGACCGAATACGCGGTTGACTCTCGGCTCCCAGAGACCCATGTATTTGATATTAAGCCGACAGTGTTGAGTGATCCAGAATCTATTTCAGATCGAGGAAGAAGCTTCTACTTTTCACAAAAGCTCAGAGGTCCAGAAAGAGGAAGTCCTGCGAAGTATCATGCAATCTCGGGCGAGTCTATTGGTAATATGACGGAGCCGTTATACGCCCTCGGTGGAGTAGAGGGAGGCTTGAGTAGATTTACCGACAATGAAGATAGTCGCAGCCCATCTCAAATATGGGCGGACGGGAGACCGAAAGAACTCAAAGGAAAGGCGATGCTAGCTAAGAAAAAATCTTGGGGCATTGCAGCAAAGCTTGCTTATGGAGTGTTCCCTAGATTTAGCGGTGACTTCTTAGACTATGTAGACTACGCAGACTGGCCCGGTAACCCCCTCGGGATTTCAGATACTAGGGGCTACATTTTGGATGCCGGTATCGGTGGCGGCTTACCCGATCTTATGAAGTTAAACAATACAGATTATCTAGACTTAGATCTTTATTCCTCTGGGTGTCTAGGTGATTTATTTGGTTATTCTGTGGATTTGACTGACAACAAGCTGGTTGTCGGAACCCCATTTAATGCCTACCATGCTGAATCTGCCGCCAGTGGCATTAGTGGAATTGTTCAATGGCACGAAATCGAAAATGGCCTACCCGGATCAGGAGCAAAGATTGCCGAGGATGGCGGTGCGGGTGCGGCGTTTTACTTTGAGAACACGGGCGGCGGTAAGAATGCGGTTTCCGAATACCTTCCTTGGGAATTTATACAGAAGATTAAACCTAGCAGCTTAAATGTTGGAATTTATGATTTTGGCGGAGATGCGTCATTAGCCTTGACTCAGCAGAGGGGCGATCACAATATAGATGATGCTTCCTTTATTCTAGACCACGCCAAGAAGTCCGACAACTTTGGACTATCTGTGTCTATAGATTCGGACATGATTGCTGTTGGTGCTCCCAATCATGACTTTGAAACCCTGCATCACCATATTTATAGCGGCTCCATTGTACCGAATGATTTAAATACCGCCTTCCAGAGAAAAAGCTTTAATGCGGAGTTTGATATTCCCAGTCATAGTTTCTATGATTTAGGTGACTCGGGCGTGAGAGTAGATAAGTTTGATAACCTGAGTGGCACCATGGTGCTTAACAATGGTGCCGTTTATAACTTTAGACATGAGCTGATAGATTTTGCACATAGAACAAAAGAATGGATTTTTGCTGAAAAACTTTACTCTGCTGGCCACAACGACAGGACACAGAGTGAATATGGGCCTAAAGAAGGGTCTCCAGGAGAGTACGTGATAACGGAAAGTGGAACAGAAAACGATAGATTTGGGTGGTCTGTTGCTATTGATAGGGCCAAGAGGGGTGACAGCGATTACACTCTTATCGGAGGTGCTCCTTTCCACGACTGGCCAACCAGCGGCAATCATCCCACAAGCGGATTAAATGATGCCGGTAGTGCCTACACCTTTGATGCCATGCTCCGAGAACAGGTTCCCTCCATTCCAAACAATGGAAGCTGGATGGATACGCACGTGTTTGCCCAGAAGGTTGACGCCGCTGAAAACCTATTTAAGAGGGTCTATCAGAATGTAACAGGGGGGAGCGAGGAGCATAAGGTTAACGGAATAGTAATAACAAACCACAATGGCGACGTGTTCTTAGAGGTGTCAGGGTTTGACCCCTCCACGAAGGGGTTTGTGGCTCATAGGCCATATGTCGAATCAGTTAAGCTTATATTGACGACGGGAGACCCAGCGTCTGGCCCCATGAACCTTTATATGTCGGGTATTCCGGCCTCTTCTAGCGGAAATATGAACCTGATGTTATCGGGTGCTCCGTCTGCAAATGTGTATAATAGTATGAATCTTTACCAGTTTGGGGTTATTGGTTCTCGACCCTCGGGCACGTTTAATGGAAAACCAAGTGGTATGAACCTGTTTATGGAGGTTCCAAGCGGGTATGAATCAGGAATTATTAACTTAAATATGACAAGTACTCAAACAACTGGCAACTTAGATCTGAATATACGGGGTTACTAATGCCAATTAGAGTCAGATATCAAAATGATCCTTTGCAAGAGTGTAATATTAGGCCTACACCCTTTGTGCAGATTTCTACGAACACCCTTAAAAATAAAATAGGTAATTTTGGCGTTACGTATTCCATAACCCTAACGGGAACGCTGCTGCCAGACGAAGGCTCTCCATTAGCGTTGGACCCTCAGACCGATTCACCGTATGCATATCTCATGCCAGATTCTTTAGATCTGGATAACATTAAGTTAACTGGCCCATACGGGGTCTTTGATAGCACCTCCCTATCTGTCCAGAGCAGGCCCCCTAGACAACAGGTAAAGAATAGGGCCGCTTCCGCCATACTTAGTAAACAGAGGGCCTTGAGGGCGTTATTTGCACAGGATGGTCAGAGAATTGAAATAACTGATATTTTTGATCAGGCTGGAGCAACACTTCATTGCAACCCAAGAGTTCAAAGCATCAACTTTACAGAGGGGAATTATATAAGTAAATGCGAGTATACGATTGTTCTTGAGGCGGATGTGATTCTCAGGGGGGATGGTCAAAATTCTTATATAGACGCCGAAGGAACATTAGCCGGTAGCGGAGCTGTAATCACAACTATGGGGCTGGAGGATTTCTTGGATGATCCCGGCACAGCCTTTCTAGATAGTTTTGACGAGAACTGGGGACTAGAAGCAGATGATCAGCAGGGCCAAAGCGTTGAGTCCCCTAGGTCTTATCGAATATCCCATAGTATCAATGCGACCGGTAAAACATTTTATGACACGGAGGGTCTTTCCAAGCCAGCTTGGCAACAAGCGAGGGATTTTGTTTTAAGAAAACTCTCAAATCAACCTAGTGGAGACTATCCAAACGTCGCCGGAATTATTGGAAGTGGCACAGTAAACCTGATTGATTCATATAGGGGTTTCAACCACGTTAGAACTGAGCAGATTAACGAAACCTCTGGAAGCTATAGCGTAACTGAGAACTGGATCTTAAGTAGTGGTCTTAGCAATGAAAACTATAAAATGACCACTTCTACCTCTAATAGTGATCCATTTGTCAACGTAAATATTGATGGCACAATAACCGGCATGTCAGAGCTGTCCCCCAGCGGCCTTGGGGTTTTCAGTACCATGTCTACTAGTGGTGCCTACAAAAACGCACTCAGTAAATATAACGGAGTTTCAAATAATGGGGCATTTGGAATATCTAGTGACATATATAAAAGGGCTAACAACCTAGTCGCGGTTCAATTAAACTCACAGCCAGTATCCATCAGCTTGGGTACAAGTCAGTATACTGGCCAGATCACCTACAGCCTATCTTTTAACAATAGGCCAACCAACATAATATCGGGGGTAATTGCTGAGTCCATACAGGTCAACGACACCTATCCTGGGGATGTGTTCGCCGTGATCCCAGTCCTCGGGAGAAAGACCGGCCCCGTCTTACAATACATTGGAGGTAGAACGGAATACCGACGAGATGTGTCCCTCAATTTGACTATGGATTATACAAAGATACCATACGGGTCTGGAAGAAATACCCTGTTACTCAAAAAACCCAGCGTAGTTGAGCCCACTGCGACCCAAATAGCAGATCTTCTTAAGGAACTAAGCCCTCAAGGGGAACATGGGGTCAGAAAATATTTTGTGGCACCCCCCACCGAAAACTGGAGTCCGAAAGAAGGAACCTACTCATTTAATATTACATTTACCTATGAGCTTGATCGATAATGACACACGAATGGAAGGATTTTTACCCTGACGATGGCCCGCTCCTACCATTAGGAGCTGGGCAGCAGGCACAACCCATATCTGGGGTTATGCCCTCCGGAGAGGGACATTTTTTTGATCATGAACAAAGCAGGGAAGTTAATTTCGGTGGCAGCGGAATCAACTATCCATTCCCACACCCCAATCAGGAAACACCGGACAGCGAGGCATTTTTATCCCAAGAAGACCCATCGGCCTTTCCAGACCAATTTAGCGAGGATTGGTGGGAAGCTAGTGGGGCCGTCAAGACCTATCCAGAGGATCCCGGCACTCCTTTCGTTAGTGGCAGCTTATTTAATGCTAGTGGACTAGAGATTCCGTTCTCTAATTCACAGGAAGCTCAACTACGAGAAATTGAAAAGTTTAACATATTCAATGACTACATTCACCACCATTTAGCTCCAGGGAAATCACCAATTACAATTCCATATATATCAGAGCACTTCGTGTCTTCGATGAAATTTGTAGAATCGTTTTCGTCAGAATGGGATACGTAGAAGGATCAGAAGATGACAATTGATCATGAATACAGTACGATACCAACAACTGGGGCAATAGATCCACAGGAAGATTGGCCTAGTAGTCACGTTATACCTCAAGGTAAGCATGGCTCACTGTCGACGGGTGGGTGGACTATCGGCAACGAGGGGTTTGTACAACAAACCTTTTTAGGGGCTTCTATAACCAATTTCAATATCAATGCTGGATTTGGAGACACTTCCTCATCCTTATCTCTACAACTCGTTAACGATGAATACAACAAGTCCGACAAGTTGTCTATAGGAATGGGCGATGACCCATACCACAATGGCAAACTTGATGTATTTTCCCCTCCCGTCGTAGGGTCTCCGGTATTTTTCAAGTTTGGTAAAAACCCAGCCACAGTTGAGCAGGCGTTTAGAAAAACTTTCGATGACCTTTATAATATTCAGACATTGCCAGCTGTATCCGCCTTTCCCACATCGACTTATACGGAACCCCTAGAGAGCCTCGATGCTTACCATTATGTTGACCTAGAAGCAAAGAAGATTGTTGATAAGTCTAGACTTTGGGAGCACGATACGTTCGACAGGGGCAGAGATCACTTTGTATTCGGTGGCATATTACAAAGTTATACTCAAAACAAAGGTGCTGGTGGAAGCCCGCTATTCTCAGTAAATGTCAATGACCCGCGAGAGATACTTTCAAACGCCATACTAATATTTAATAACTATCAGGGAACAACCTATAACAATAAGAACTTATTTAATATATATGGGTTCCTAGAGTATGACCCGTCCGAAGCCCTAAAGTCTCAAATTGACGCTGGGGCCAAAGGAAAGGGGATTGTTAGGAAGTCTTTGGATTCTAATGGGGTTGCCACATATGCTGGCTTTGAAGATCCAGACATGGCTGATCCACCACCAGCATCCGTAGGAGGTAGAAACCTTTTGGATGAATATCATACCTCAGCAGCCGCCTCCGTCAGACTTTCTATTCCTTCCTTTTTTCCAGTAACGGGTCAGGGGTTCTCTAGGAGATCTGGTAGAGGGATGCCCTTCTATAGAATAGCACAATCTCTTAGATCTTTACTGGAATATGATGGCCCCATACCACAAGAATATCGAGATGCTGGATTTGGCGGGGTTATAAACTTTAGGGGATTTAATTATGTTGTTGATTTTACTGGTATCCCGGCAGATTTAATCCCCCTTAGCTACCGTTTTGATTTTGACCAGTTAGATATGTTGAGTTTTGCACAGGAACTTTGTGACATCATAAGTCATGAATTATATGTGACGCTACTTCCGGTTATAGACCATCCAGCATGTAGTTATTTATATAAGAGGAATAACGACTTGGCTAAAAGTGGCCGAAACTCAGAGATGGTTGCGGGCATTATCAGAATTGAGGCTATCAACAAGACCCAGCAGCCTCGATATGGAGCCATTAAAGAATATATAGAGGGATTAGATAACAAGGGAATTCACGTCGAGAACCAAGATGTTGGGTTTGAGTTGTCTAATGTGACTACCGACAAGTTTGTGGTTGGTGCTCAAAGAATAGATATGCTCTTCTTGAGTAACAACAAAGACCGAGACAATCTTCAACAAAGAAGAAATGAATTAGGATTACCCAACAAGGTAGAACAACTACAAAAAGATCAATGGTCCCTTGAGACTTCTCTGAAGCAACAAATTTTGCCTTTCTACGGCTTTATAGGGGACGATAAGGCGGTCACTATACCCAAAGGGTTTGGACCCTATCAGCAGATACTCCTTGATAGTAGGGGACTAAATGCTTATGGCGTGGGTAATTATTATGTAGCTACCGAGATGGAAATGAGAGCGGCACTAGTTTCCTTTCAAAGATGGAAAGAGTTTTTGCTTTCATACAACGAAACATATATACAGGATGTTTCTCAGTTTGGTGCTACTTATGCGGCGGCGGCAGCCGCAAATACAGAGATAAACGAAGTCCTAAGTGACTGGCAAGCCACCCTAAATATTAACGTGGGAGATCCGCTTGAGGTAGCCATATCTGGATTCAAAGAGAGAAAGTTTGCCGTCTCCGTGCCCAGATCCGTGTGGAACTCCGACCAAGCATACATGGGCCAAGACGGATATCCGGCCAGCCCTTGCAATCCCCCGTATGGCTACCCTCTTTATTATAAGCGAGCAGAAAAGGTAGGTATTCCCGAAGCTGGGGTTGTTGAGATACAAAACGCCGTCACCAAGATGGTCGGAGACTATGAAAAACTTCAGGGGGGTGCAGAACCCATAATTGTACCTAAAGATGATTTGCGTACCAGAATAGAGACCTATGAGAAATCGCTAGGAGAGATGCAAGAATCTTGGCATGCCACCCACCCTGGGGATGACAGCAGGGGATACAAAGACATCCCCCAGTACCAAAGTTTGGCTTTAGCGTTAAAAGAAGCAAAAGCATTCCACAAGAGCTATGCGGAAGTAGTCAAACAGGCAAGGGCGGACAAGAGCAAAAGATTAGCTGCAACTAAAAATGCATTAGGCCAAGTAGATGGTAGGAACAAGCCTAAGGACACTCCTCTAACTAGGATGATAGCCAACCTTCCCAAGACAGCCAAAAATCACCTCGACAATGCAAAAAAGGTTTACAACTTCGTTAAAAAGGTTGCCGAAGAAAATCTAGGGAAGAAGTATCTCGTTAAGATTCCTAAGGCCTGCAACGTGAGGTGGCGACCTCAAATCATACATTATAATGATGGTTCATATAACGAGTCTGCCGGTCCTTTTGGATTTAGACCGGAGCCGATCAATTCTGACTCCGGTTACGCGAACAGTACTAAGTTCCGAGAGGATATTGATGAGTATGATAATCATATAAGAGACGACGACGCATTCCACCATTATCTTAATTATCGCATACTTGATCATAAAAATAAGAAACCCTCCACGGCTTCTGAAACAAATTGGCATGGCTGGCGTTCCAATGCCTATACTTATGGTGCCCTCAAATGCAACTTCAACCCGTTCTCAGAACAGTGGGAATACAACTATAAGCCTGAACCGCAGGGTGGGTTCTTTGATCATGGCCTTATAGGTGGTAATCTGTTGTCTAGGACTGAGGGGCAGTCTATACCAGCAAATAAACTTCCACTTGGTGCTGCACAAGGTTTGTTCCCGATAGATACAAAATCTATTGTAGAGGATACAAATCGAGTCAAGTGTTATGTTAGGTTTGATAATAGTCACCTACTAGATTTTACGAATGTTCCAGTAAAAGATTTGACCCAGCAGTCCATTACGGCGGGGGGTAGCTTCATTCCGGACATGATGGAAACCTTGCCAAATGTACGCCCCGATAAGAGGATGTCGTTTGACAAGATTCAGGCTACGATGACAGACAACCAACTCCTAGAAAGACAGCCTCCATCAATGGCCTTTGTCAAGTGCCAACTGGATGAAGAGTTATACATGCCCCCCAAGTTAGAAACGTCTAGGATACCAATCTGGGCAAGAAAATACGAAATGCATTTGGGCGAACCCACTTTTGATATTGTGGAGACGGAAGACCCAGATACTGGTTGTCCGGCGTTTAAATTTCAACTGAGACGATTGACCCCAATTTTTTCGGTAGCTGAAAGCGGCGGTGTGGACGGTATGAAGGCTCGGCACCTAGATTTTTTGCGTAGGGATGACGGGATCGTCCATTCAGAACTTAGAGACCTAGAGTCGGATCATGTCTATGCAGTCATTACTGTACCCGGGCGTGTCCAGTCCACGGTAGACCAAAGGTGGGCTTCTGGCCCGATGAAGGCTTACAATACAGTGCAGATAGAAAACATACTCACGGCTGACGTTGTTAAGCACCCCGACTTTATTAAACCCGCGTTTCCGGAGCTTGCAGACGTTGTCATTAACTGTCGCTCGAAAGAGGATGAATACCCTGGCGGTTTTCCTGACGCCGCTGCGGCCAGAGTTGCTGGGACGGCGAAAGGGTTGGTTGGGGAACACGAAGATCCGGTAGGCGTTTTCTACCCAGGTACGCTAGATGATTGGATACATTTTCTAAGCTTCTCTTTTGAAGAGTTAAACGAAATGGAGAGGGTGCAAAGAGAGGCAGTTAAGGGGATATCTCTCAGTTCTCCAGAGGGCGGATTGTCATTCATACAGCCTTCACCTGTGTATCCAGACCTCGTTGCCATGCCAATGCTATCCGAAGAAAGATGTTATGGCCCCTGGGTGTCGTCGGCCTCACTAAATTCTTCCAACCGACGAGAAAGATACACTAACATAGGTGGCAAAATAGAGTTCATTAAAGATGAAGGTCTGTCACCTTGGGAGTATGCTGGATACCAACTATTAAATCAAGCTGGTTCATTAAAGGCCGATTTCTCGAACAGCCTTCTACTTTTCAGCGAGCGGGGCGGATTTGTTGTCCCCGATGCACCCACCGGAGTAGCTATCGCCACGGCACTTAGGAATGAGGGGCCGTTAATTACATCTATCTCGGTTGATGTTGGTGGAGGAGGGATTAAAACCACCGTCAAACTAGATTTGTACACAGCACAGTATGGTAAGTTGCAAAAACAAAAAGAGGGAGCAATTGCTCAGATAGCGAGAGATCGACAGAAGGTCACAGATCAAGCAAACAATGCAATACGTAGAGGGTTTGGAAAAAATCAGGGCAATAAAAACTTAGTTGATTCTTTACTAACTAATGGTGGGCAGAGGATTCTCGATATAGTCAAAGGGAATGAACAATTCTATTCAGAGATGCAGAAGCAGGGCAGGGAGGGTCAGGTATTCGTCTTGGACGCGGTCGGGGGAGAGATGGTAAAGGAGAAAACCCTCACAGAAGCCTTAGATGAGATTCCAGACCAAGCTGCTGTGGCGAGGGAAATTAACAGAACCTGCACCGTAACCCCAGGGCATATATTACTCGCGGGAACCAATGAAGAGGGTAGCCGAGATGGTCTGCCCGCCGCAGAATACAGCAACGTAGGAGCCAAAGAGGCGGCGTTCTGGTTTCCTAATAATGGTAGTCAACAAATTGGAATTAGTTAAAGGAACGGACAATGAACAACTTTTTAACAGAAAATAACAAGTCTCCTATTGCGGACTTTCACGCAATAGTAACTGATCATCCAAGGATGAAGGCATTGGGGCTAGGGGTATTCACTACTGGAGACCTGAACACTTGGCTCCACAATCTTAAACAGCCACATCCAGTAGCAGCGAATCCGATGCCCGAAGCGTTCTATAGCAATTGGACAGCAATAAACCATACAACAATAGACACCCTACTTGGCACCCCCCTGAAGGACACCGATAACTGGGGCAGCTTTGAGGGATGGAGGAAACATGGGGCAACGGGTAAATACGAACACCAAGAGTGGGATGAATGGTCTTGGAGTTTCGATGATGTAAGCTTCGATCATGACGACCTTCTGTTCGATGACTTTTGGATTAATATTGCCGCAGGATCAATAATGACCGATTTCGTCCCAGACGGGTTGGAGATTACTGAGGGTTTTTCCTATGAGTTTGAAGAACCAGAATCTTTCGGGAGAAATTTCTTTTCTGGAACCACGAGTCCCATATTGCAGATTATTGAGATGAATCGTCTCATGACCCAATTCAAGAGGTATTACTCAAAAACTGAATGGCATGACTCTTCTCATCATAAACTTACGTCCGCAAAATTATTTGCCATGGATAATTTCTTAACGGATGTTAAGGCGAGCAAGTACGGGTATGTTGAGTTCTCTGGTGAGGTTCCGTTCTATATAAATATAGCGGATGGGGGTATCAAGTGTGACAAAAAAGAGATGGTCAAATACAAGCTATATCTTTATGATGACTCCAAAGTCAGGAATACCGACAAGGTTGCTGTATTAAAAGATCCCAAAATAGGGGGGTACAAGAGGGACACATTCGGTAGGCTGCATAGAGAAACAGTTGACGGAGATACCGCAGAAGCCGACACAACCAACCCAGCGGACCAAGCGATTGGTGAGCTGGAGAGAAGCTGGAATCCCTATACAGCGAAATGGGAGTCTGGTACGCAGAATGTTTTTGCTAAGGTCGTCTCTCACATTAATGCTGCCGTGAACAATCCTACCGTTGAAAGCTTAGAGCATAGTGACATCAAGGTTGATTTAGATGGTGACGAAGACAGGCACTTTGCCCCTAGTAGCGGACTTGTGATGCCAATAGAAATGCAAAACGCCAACCCCATGCAGTGGCAACCCAGCTATGCTAGAACTTCTGGATGTCGGGATCAAGAAAAAGAAAAGGCTACACTTATTGGCTTTAATTATAATCCACTGAAGTCCTATCCTAGAGATACCCTTGTTATGTTGTCTAAAATAGGCGGCATCTGGCACGTTACTGATATGGGTAGTGGCATATCCCTAGCCGACGAATCCGTCGAGGCTATTTTCGAGGGTAAGTGGCAATTCCAGTATTTAGCTACAAACTCCAATAGCTTCTTTACTGGATATAAATTCCCTTTCGATATGTTACTCCCAAACGGCGAAGTCAACGCGGGAAATAGATTGACGGGCTGGAACTTGACGGGCGATCATGTTGAACGTTCCTTCCACAGAGATTATTATTGGGACGATCCTGTGAACGGGGGAGGTGATCCGAGTAATGATAACAATGATTATCTAGATCTAGAAACATCCAGTATTGATATACCAAAAATTTTGTGGAGTAAAAAGGGAATTGAGAAATTTTATGCAACTAGAGGCTGGTGGCAGTTTACATCTTTTGACTTTATGGACAACCTGATTGGTGGAACCCATAATGGAAACTATATCGCCTCCACGAACTGCCTAAACGACTCCGCTGGAAGAAAAACACAAATTGAACCAAATACATTAGGGCGAGGTGCTGGCAGTACGGGGGGATTTTTTGGATGTGTATTTCCAGACGGATATGGATTAGATAGCACCTCAACCTTTTTTGGTGATAGGGACTTTGTTGTTGTTCCTTACTCTAATAAGGGTACTGTAGATGGCGGTGGTTATTTCAATACCGATGAATTGTCTAGCGACCAAAATGTCCAACCTTTTGAAGACCCCACTAGTGAACCGTACCGAGAAACGGACCCTGAGACGGGGGCGTGGGACCAAGTATATAAACCCTCAAGAAGTACACAACGGATGATGTTGAGCGATTATGACCCCGAAGTAGAGGTGGACCTAGATGACGGTGCCCACTTTAGGAGCCTCTCTCCTATGTATGCCCCCTCCATGTTTTATTCCGAGACTCATAAGACACAAAGGGATTTAAAACAGTTACCAGCCGACATCGGGACTTTGTCATCTCCCAGTGGAAAAAACGGCTGCCCCATCCAAAACATCCATGCGTTAGATATCCTACATGGAGATAAGAAGGGTGTCGAGTTGCAAGATGCTGTTTCCGGGATCTTCAAGGAAAGATACTGGCTTGCCCGTACAGATCTCGGCAGTCCGGATGACGGTAGCCGGAGGTATCCAGACTTGCTTTCCTCCGCTTATGGGTTTAAGCCAAAGAAGACAAGCAGGGTCATGTTCAGACCACTCAAGGTTGGAACCTATACACAATTTTTTCCGCTGCTAGGACACTATCTTAGTAAAGATAGAGTCGGTCACGACAGCCTTGCACGTGGAGAATGGTCTGCCGAGGTGGTTAGACAGTATCATTTTGCCGCAGGTACCGATCCTAACAAGCACACTATAGCTTCACCCACATCAAAAGCCCGAGAGTTAGCACATCTTGATAACGAAGCCGTGCTGGCTGGAACTGTTCCGGCGGTAGTGCAAGGAAAAAAGCTGTTATATAGCGAGTCAAAGGGGTTATTGTTGCGAGGAGACATCCACCCAGCGTCTACTAATGTCGGAGGGGCTCCTGACTCATCATATTTCTATTACCCTAGTTATGGCAGTCGCGTTCATGATAAAAACTTCTGGCGGCAGCAGATTTTCAACTTAAATACCGGCCCTCCCCTCCCCGGCTATGGTAATCCTAGAGACGGACTAAGAGAAGACGATAAAGGTGCAAATGCATTTGGTGTTATTGGTGCTGTTGCAACTACGACAGCAAACAATCAAATAGCCTTTTCAACCCAAAACAGAATTGGTATGATGGATGAGAGTCTAAGAGGCAATGTTAGTTACTTAGAGCCCACGTGGGGTGGGAACGCGTCTTCCCCAAACGCAAATAGAACTACCGAGCTTCACGCTATGGTATACCACGCACACCCTAGGTCTCAAACAATATATGACCCTCGGTATTTTGCTGTCCACCACTTTAATCCTCACATATTAGATGCAGAGCAGTACGATGAGAACACTAAATTCTGGAAGGTGAAATTCGAGAGCAGGGTTGCTGGTGAACCATTGACTACGATGGTCAATGAGATACAGTCGAGAAGAATAAAGAGGAATGACCTTGGCCACGCTATAGAGGATGACGATGGGTTCTCTACAATAGACAAAGAAAACAGAAAATATGAATATGAGGTAGCAGAGCCGACTAGATTCGGTGACGATGGTGGTCAGGCTATTCCCTGCAACGTAGGGGACTGGGTTTTTAAAGACAAGGTCTTTGATGGTGCCACCGGAGGCCCACTGACTCGCCTACATCAAGAGGACAATTGGAATTTTACTAGCAAAAGGCTTGGGAAACTACTTCCATACCGGTATACAGTTAAAGTTCTAGGGGCACCGTGGCCGTTAAATGTACTTATTGATATTGTCGATGATTC
>Ga0310121_10003595_pt1 | contig 14081 bp, 23 predicted proteins | sample CB27_Tmax_986_MG_FD_203504 | JGI IMG/M metagenome (GOLD analysis project Ga0310121, IMG submission 203504) | Marine microbial communities from Western Arctic Ocean, Canada - CB27_Tmax_986 | ecosystem: Environmental > Aquatic > Marine > Oceanic | place: Canada: Western Arctic Ocean | collected... | reverse complement strand
TGAAGCGGCGGCGCGGATTCGCGCCATGATCGAAATGGCCCAGTCGGAGGCTTCGGTGGTGGCCAGTCCGGCCGACTTCGATTCAGAGCCCTGGCTGCTGAATGTCGCCAACGGGACCCTGGATTTGAGAACCGGAAAGCTCCAGGAGCATCGGCGCCAGGATCTGATCACGAAGCGCTCACCGGTCGAGTACGCCGAGCACTCGGCTGCTCCTGTTTTTCTTAAATTCCTCGATCGGATCATGGAAGGGAACGAGCGAGTTCTAGGCTTTCTGCGCAGATTAATAGGCTATTCGATGGTCGGGACCACGAGGGAGCAGGTGCTCGCCGTTCTTTGGGGGAATGGCAGCAACGGGAAGACGACCTTCCTGGAAGCGGTAAAGAAAGTCTTCGGCGACTATGCCCAGCACACGCCGGCCTCGACCTTCATGCAGCAGCGAGGCGACCGAATCCCTAACGACGTAGCAAGATTACAGGGCGCGCGGCTAGTGGTCGCGTCTGAGAGTGAAGAACAGAGGCGGCTCTCAGAAAGCCTTTTGAAGAACCTAACTGGAGGAGACTCGGTCAGCGCGCGGTTTTTGCACAGAGAGTACTTCGAGTTCCGCCCCGAGTTTACGCCATTTTTAGCGACGAACCACCGGCCGATTATCCAGGGGGTCGACCATGCCATCTGGCGCCGGCTCAAGCTGGTGCCGTTCACCGTAACAATTCCCGACGAGGAGCAGGATAAGGAGCTCCCGGCGAAGCTGGAGGAAGAATTTTGCCAGGGATTCTATCCTGGGCGGTTCTGGGGTGCCTTGAGTGGCAGCATGACGGCCTGAGGGAACCGGCAGCAGTCCGGGCGGCGACCAATAGCTACCGGGCCGACATGGACGTTTTAGGTGAATTCCTCGAGGAGTGCACAGAGGCTGATCGTGCGGCGGAAACAACCGCCTCGGAAATCTACCAAACATTCGGCCAATGGTCTGAGCGATCTGGCGAGAAACAGAGGAGCCAAAAATGGTTAGGCCTACGCCTTTCTGAGCACGGATTCCTGAAGGATCGAAATGGGATGGGACGGGTCTCGTGGCAGGGAATTAAGGTAAGGACTGTGGGATGAGCCACCAATCCTTCAGATCCTTCAGAGAACAAAGTGCGATGGTTCAGACATCTAACCGACTACATTTCAATGAGTTAACGAGACTGTGACGAACATTCCGAATGATCGAATGATTCTAACGGGTTTTTTTACTATATCCGCTCATGTGAAAAAAACCTGCAAGAAAGGTTCGATCCTTCGGAAGCTTCAGAAAACGCAAATTAGACGGAGTTTAAAGCCATGCGCAAGGAGCGAATGCAATTGTGATTCGACAAAAGTCTAACCTCGATCACTTCCCTGTAGTCAAGTTCTCCGACGAGTTCCAGGAGGTGTACGGACGGTCAGTCATGGCCTTTGCCGAGGTAGTCCATGAGATGGCGAAGAATGGCGATTCAGCGGCAGTGCAAGAGACGATAACCGCTCTTTGCTGGGTGTTCGCCGGAGCCCGCGAGATCGTCAGGCAGAAGAAGAAAGCCAGACTGAATTGACTAAACCTAATGGGGCTGCAAACCCGTGTTGAACACTTCCATGATGCCGTCCCAACTGATCCTGAGGACATGTGATAAACTATAGATATAAAAGAACTTACAGAGGGTGGGGCTCCAATCTCTGGGAGCTGATGCGCTGCGGATCATAGAGTCGACTGTGTCTCTCCGCCCTAGGTTGGGAATGCCCTAAAAGACAATAGGTGAAACTACATACTAGTTTGATAATAGGAGGAAAGTCATTATTTTAACGCGTCCTGCCCGTCCTTGGGCATTGCAGGTCTCCGCGCGGATTTACTGCTAGAAAGGTTGCCGCGCCGCAAACGCCCAAGGGCGGCCAGGACGCGTTAAAAACAATAAAATTCAACAGAGGCAGTGCCTGCGCCGGCGCCAGAGCGCCACCCAGGCGGCGCTAAAAACGGGAGCTCAAGATCAGATTGATTTGGCAGCCGGCCTCTTTGAGATAACGGTCCAGCGACGCGCCGGGCCTCCAAAAATGGTCAATTTCAACAATGCACGCCTGGCTAGTACGCTTCGCGCCGATTCCTGTGGATCACCCGGAGCGAAAGGCCAAGGCGCAAATAGAGGAAAGAGAAGATGTTAGAAACAAATGAACGAGAATTGAGGCAGTTAAGAAACAGGCTCGGGACTCTGGAAAAGAAGGGGCAGGACTTGACGGAAAAAGAATGCGATGAAGTTCACTCCACCGTGGAGCAAATCAAAGAGCTGGAAGGGATGGTGGTCACTTCACGGGGCTCGGCTGATTCTTATAGCCCCCTCCCACCGGGATGCTTGCCCATGCCGGAGGCACGGGAGCCTTGGGGCGCCAGCGCATCCGCGCCGAGAGGAATCGGTGTGGCTCAAGGCGCCGAATTCAGAAAGATGTTTCCGACGGAATCGTTGACCCGCGACGGCTGGAACAACTTTGGCAAATTCGTCTCTGCTGTTCATGCAGGGCAGGCGGATGTGCGGCTGCGCGCACTCGTTAGCGGAATCCCCTCCGATGGTGGATTCTTGGTGCCAAGCGAATACAGCTCCGAGCTTTTCAACGTGTCGCTCGAATCTGAAGTAGTGAGGCCGAGAGCTCGCGTTTTCCCGATGAGCTCTGGCTCGCGCAAGATTCCTGCTACGGCAATCGGCAGCCATTCCAGTCACCTCTTTGGGGGACTGGTGGCCACCTGGTCGGCGGAATCCGCAACGTTGCCGGATAATGCTCCAAAGTTTCGCTCGATGGAGCTAAATGCGTCGAAACTTACGTGTTACACGACCACTAGCAACGAATGGCTTGATGACAGGCTGAACGCCGAGCAGATTATCAGCGAGACGTTTTCAAGCGGTCTGAGCTGGTTCCTGGATAGGGCGTTCCTCACCGGTGACGGAGCCGGCAAGCCACTTGGAATTCTGAATTCTTCTTGTTTGGTGACGGTGGCCAAGGAGTCCGGGCAGGCGGCTAATACGATTGAATACGCGAATCTGACAAAGATGAGCGCTCGATTACATCCGGCCTCCTGGAGCAACTCGGTTTGGGTTGTTCACCCGTCGGCCATTCCCCAGTTGATGCAACTGTCGGTCGTGGTCGGCAGCGGGGGCTCTCACATTCCCGTGCTGCGGGACGATCGGGGAGATTTCTCCCTGTTGGGTCGGCCTGTGGTGGTCACCGAGAAGCTGGAGACCCTGGGAGACGCGGGAGACATCCTGTTCGCTGATTTCAGTCAATATGCCATCGGCATGCGGCGGGAATTGCGGCTAGATTCTTCCGCAGGGCCTCGTTTTCAACAGGACGAGGTTTCGTGGCGCATGATCTCGCGAGTAGATGGGCAGCCGCTCTGGAACGAGGCGCTCACGCCACAATCAGGCTCCGATACGCTGGGTCCATTCGTGACGCTAGCTGAACGGGCCTGAGCCTGATTTCTCTCATGGCGGGAGCCGGACACCGGCTCCCGCCCCTGTTTGGGTGATTGGAGTTTCTGACATGGGCAGTATCTACAAGCGCGGCAAGGTGTGGTGGCTGAAGTATTACGTGGACGGTCGGGCGCTTTATGAGTCCGCCCGGACCCCTGACCATCGGGTGGCCTCGAACCTCCTCAAGGAGAGAGAGGTTGATATCGCCAAGGGTCGACAGCTGATTCCGAGTCAACAAATCACCTTCCGGGAGCTGGCCCAGGACGTTGTCGACGACTACAAAATCAACGGCCGCCGCTCACTGCCCGAGCAAGAGATTCGACTACGGCTTCACATTCTGCCTGCCTTCGGCAATAGGCGGGCTGCTTCTATCGGTCCAGCGGACATAAAGAAATACATTGTGAAGCGCCTGGAGGAAGACGCAAGCAACGCGACAATCAACCGCGAGCTGGGCCTTATTCGGCGGGCCTTCAACTTGGCCATCGAGAATCAGAAGGTCGCGGCAAAGCCACTGATCCGAATGCTGAAGGAAGCAAACGTGCGCCAGGGCTTCTTTGAGCGCGAGCAATTCCAGGCCGTCAGAAAGCATTTACAAAAAGAACTGCACCCGATGCTGACCATCTTCTATGTGACTGGCTGGCGGTTCAGTGAGATTTTGGGGCTGAGATGGCACCAGGTGGATTTTGAAGCGGAACGGCTTTATCTCGAACCGGGGACAACCAAAAACGATGAGGCTCGCTTGTTTCCGTTCACGGATGCCCTGAGAGGCGCCCTGACGGCTCAGAAGGACTACACCGACCGAGTCTCAGGCGCAAGTATGGCGTTATTTGTCCCTGGGTCTTCCACAGGGACGGCAAGCACGTGAAAGGCTTCCGGCGTTCGTGGAAGAAGGCTTGTCGGCTCGCCGGGGTTCCGGGGCGGATACCCCACGACTTCCGACGGACAGCGGTAAGGAATCTAGTACGTGCTGGCGTTCCCGAAGCGGTGGCGATGAAGCTGACCGGGCATCGGACACGGGATGTGTTCGAGCGCTACAACATCGTGAGCGACCGTGACCTGGAAGAGGCAGCAAGGAGACTCAATCAACTACAAGACGCGCATAACAGCCTTGGTGTGTCCTCTTCCAACGAATGAAGCGAATAGCGTCTCTACTCAGAGTGTGAGAGGGCGAGTCCCGTATCCCCTTTCCTGGGTGCCTGGTACATTGCGGCGAGAGAGTGCCCTCCTCGAAGCCCGTCACTCCAGCTGAATGGACAAATCGTTAAAGGTTTAAACACCTTTGTCGTCACGATACAAAATGCTGTAGAGTGCCTTCATCGGCACTTCGCTCGTGCCTTCCTGGGCTCGCGCCCGGATCAACCTGACGGCCTTGTCCCATTTGATCCCCTCGATTCGGGAGATCAAGGCCTTGGCTTGCTGTAGCAACGAAGATAGAGGAGTGCTATTCTGGCTCATCTCTCCAGGAGCCAAGGAATGGACTGCAAGGAGCTTAGACGGAATCGAATGTGGCGTTTTATCTGGAAAGTCCAGCCAGCAAATAGGCTTATCTGGAAACCATTTAGGAGTATCTGCCTAATGTATCGCGCACGGTTCCTTGTTGTGCTCTGGGTAAGGAGCTTAGACGGAATCGAATGTGGCGTTTTATCTGGAAAGTCTAGCCAGCAAATAGGCTTATCTGGAAACCATTTAGGAGTACCTGCCTAATGTATCGCGCACGGTTTCTTGTTGTGCTCTGGGTATTGGTGGGTTGTTCACCCGTCGACAATTCCTCAGTTGATGTAACTGCCGGTCCTAGGGCGAGCGCTGCGCCACAGGATATCTCTAGCAGCTACGTCCTGGCAAACGCAAAACAGCTCCGAAGCCTTCAGGGCTCACGCAGTCTGAAATGCACGTTTCCTTGGGTTTCGTCGGTACTCTGGGACTCGGACAAACCGGTGGTCGAGAAGTTAACTTAGCAGAACTTAGTCTTTCATTTCGACGGGATCGATTACACGACGGGGCATACCCGAATAATCAACAAACTGGGTGCTTTCGACCTGGTGGCCACGAAAGGGAAGGCTTCGGTGTCATTCATCGAAGTGGTTCCCGTCGGCACGCCCAATGTGACAACCATCTACGCCTGGGTGGACAAGACTGGCCGTTTCAAAGCCGTGCACTCCCGCCACACGGAACTGGCTGGCCCCTTTCCTTCCCAGCACTACGGATACTGTGAGCTTTGGTGAGTCTGCTTCTGGGTTTCGCGCCGAAGTAGGGATGTAATATCCTGACAAACGTTCCTTAGTCCTCTCTTAGGATCGCTATCCCTATAAACATAGCTCCCAGCCCAAACACAGTGCAACGACAAAGACCCTTGCCAGACATAAGAAGCGATTTGGATTGTAACCAAAAGTGTCACCATGAGGCACCCAAACCCACCTAATTCCAGCCAATTCTAGCAAGTTACAGCCTGCCTTGATGTACTCTATAACTCTTTTATAATCAGTAAGATAAAGTTTTTTGGCGCTGGTCTACGAAACCAGAGGTCGCCGGTTCGAGCCCGGCCGGGCGCGCTTTCTTTTCAATAAGTTACCCGAATCGCCTTCTACCCGCGAAGGGACCTGTCTCCCACATGTCTCCCACCTCGAGAGCGTTTGCTCCGCCTCAAAAGCCTCTCGCACCGCCTCGAACGAGGGATCCAGGTGCTTCAGATAGCGCAGTGTGGTCTCCAGGCTCCGGTGGCCCAGGAGCTTCTGGATGGTCGGTATTGGAACACCCCCGAGCGCCCACTGGCAGGCATGAAAACGACGCAGGTCGTGGATCTGAAGCCAGGGGACGCCGGCCCCAGCCTGGCGGCAGTCCGGAAGCCCCTCTTGGGATCCACGAGACGCCGACCCTGCTGTTTTGCGTTTGCCAGGACGTAGCCGTTAGTTCCCTTCCCGGCCCGCAGCATCTGAGCCAGCCTGCCAGACATCGGCACCAAGTGGCCTCGCCGTCCTTTTACCCGGTTCAGGGCCGCTGTGTTCTGTGTGAGATCGCAGTCGTCCCTGCGTAGGTGAAGGGCCTCCGACTTTCGACAGCCCGTTTCACCCAGCACGACCACAAAAAGGGTCAGGACAAAAGGATCGGTGTGGGGCACAAAGGCACAGCACTCGATCAGCTTCAGATACTCCTCAAAGGAAAGCAGTCGGCGTTCTTTGGTGAATTCCCTGAAGGGCTTGACTCCCGAGAGCAGATGTCGATCGGTGAGTTCGATTTCGTAGGCCGAACCGTACAGCCGTTTGAGGGCTGTCAGATCGCGATTTACCGTCGATGGCGAGACTTCTGAGCAGCGGTCGTGCATCCACTTGTACACTTTCTGTCATTCAATCTGTTTGAACAGAATCCGACCTAAGTCCCTATTAATAAAGCGAAAATAGTGTCGATACCTTTCCCACGTACTCGGCTTGACCCGTGAGCGGCTCTCCTCCAGAAAACGCTCGCTGAACTCTTCAATGGTCAGTCCCCTCGAGACGCTCTTTTCTGAAATCCCCTCTCTGAGGACCGGCCAGGAGCCGTCCAAGATAGAGACTTCAATCCGAGCCAGGACCGTTTTCTCGGACGTCTTATTTGGGTAGTAACGTCGAAAGGTACTCCCATCCGGCCAGCGCCTGCAAAGCTCGATACGGGGCTTTCCCCGTTTGAAAACCCGGTTAATTCCCATCAACCCTCCTTTCCTTAACCAGGTTTTCCGCCAGCCTCAGTGTAGGCGGGATACTGGTACTCGGGCAAGGATTCGATGAAGTGGTCTAGGTCCTCGAGTGAAAAAACGCGCCGATTCTCAAGACGGCGTGCCTTGACCCATCCAAGGTCTGAATATTTCCGGACCGTATCTGGATGCACTCCCAGATAGCGGGCCGCAGCCTTCGTGCTGAACAGCCGCTGATTCGGAACCTGGATCAGCGCGACGGCTTTACCGATCATCTTCGACTGTCTGATATCCGCGTTGTAGTAACTGTAGTGGGCTGAAAGGGGGGACAGGGGGAAGGGCTCCCTGAGTGGTCTGAGAACTCCCCTTTTCGTGGGGATCGCCCCTCTTCTCCTTTACTACTTACTACAATTACTACAGAGACCATAACTATTACTACTTTCAACAAGTTACGTTGTAGTGGCCTCCTCAGGACCGTTACTACTCGCGTAGCGGTCCACAAGGTCCTTAAGTGTTTTTTATCCAATGTGATATCTGTATTTAGACGTCCCCTCCTTCCTTATGCTCTTGGTCTTGAAGCCATACTTTCTGAGGGTGGCCGAAATGTCGTAGTAGGTGAGCTCCCTGGGCAAGTCACTACAGTTATCGCGCAGTTCTGTGGCATTGCCGATCAAGGGGTTCTCGCCTTCCGCTGCCACCAGCAGTACCCTTAGAATAAGGTGGTCCTTTGATTCTTCCTGCTCCTCTTCTCGACTGATGGAAATGGCCCGGACGAAATCCGACCGTACTTTGTCCAGACGAGGATTGTTCTTGTAGGCCAACTCGAGAATGACGGCTAGGGGCTCTGTAATATCCATTGTGCGGTCTTGGAAGGGTTCAAGATAAGGGAGATTCACTTTGTCGTATGCTTCAGAGACTGCGTCCTTGTTCTCTAACCACCAGTTGATGATGTCACTGAGCAGAACATCGATTTCGGCTTTCAGATGTCGCAGTCGGAACTTCTCCCGTCGTTCCGGGTTGGTCTGACGGACCATTTGGATCGGGAACGTCCGATCCCTGGTAGTGCCATCCAGGATGCCCACCCCAATCCCGGCCAGGGCGCGAAAGGCAAAGACCGGGAAGCGAACTGGTGTATACCCACCTTTGAGGTTCTGCTGCATGCGGGTCACATTTCCACTCTTCTGGTTGCCGGCGTTGAGGACACTCTGCAGTTGCTCCCGGTTTTCCCAGCTATCAACTTCGTCAAGTAGCTGCGTTGTCCCCTTGGCTGTTCGAAAGAGAACCGCCTCCGTGGGCGAAAGCATGATGCCGCTTGAATCACAAACGAGCTGCTCCAGCACCTCCAGAACCCTGGTCTTTCCACTCTGCCGTTCAGGTGAGTGGAAGAACAGATATGGCGCGTAATCAAAAGACTCGACAAAGTACGTCGCCACCACCCAGAGGGCTATCAAGCGGTAAAACGCAGGCTCCTTGAGCAGAACGAATCTTCGGATGAAATTGGTCACTTGATCAATGATCGTGTTGTGAGGGCCTAGCGCTTCAATCGAACTCCGGGGATCATCCGCCGGGTCATTCTCACACTTCGGCTCAGGAACGGCGTCTGAAGGCTTTATTGACACTGCCATGTTTTACGACTCTCCCACCCCATTCTCTTGAGCGTAGGCACGAATCATGTGTCCGTAGAACCGATCTAGGTGGTCCAAACAACGCTCGCGCCAGTACCCATGTGACATCTGCCGCGTCAACTCCCAAATCTGGTGTACGATCTTGCAGGCATGTCTGATCCCAGCCGGACCCCATGGGAGATGGAAGCGGACCACCGATGCCAACCTAGTGGTCAAGACCTGGTAATAGTCCGCCCCTTGCTCGAAATCTCGAAGAGCTTTTCCGATATCTGGTTCTGCCAGGAGCTGGAGTCGCAAGGAGCCGATTGCGTGGCGCAGAAACTCGGCCCGGCTGCGATAAGGGGACCGTGGTGAACGAACCAGTTCGGCTATATCGTTGGCCCAGGCTTCCGGTATGGCTACCTGAACTAATTTGGAGCGACCATCGGGACCCAAAAATGGAACATCCCGACTATTGATCGACGACAGCTTCGAGTGTGTTTCGTTCACCGGACTGTGGCTCCTTCTGAAGGCTGAATCGAAACGATCGGTTGCAGACTTCCAGGTCTGTGGCGGGCCTTCGACACCAGCATCGGTACTCTAGATCCGTTTCCCTGGCGGTTCGTTCTGAGCGTCCTGAGACGCTCTCAAGCGAGCTTCTAATTGGGCTTGGATTGCCCTTGCCGGGATTCGCCAGGAGGTGCCCACCTTGCGAGCTCCCGGAAGGCGTTCCATGTAGATCAGGTCATACACGTACTTCATCGTGTATCCCATTTCTAAAGCGGCTTCACGGACTGTAAGAGTCTTCCTTAATTCCATTTTATCCTCCATTCTATTGACTCTAGCGCTAAGAATAACTACAGTTAAATAAAGTGAAATCCTCCTACACTTCTTTTGTCTTTTTTACTCTAGCTGATGTCAGTAAAGTCCGGTTGGTCGAGGAGGGGAAGATAATCTGCGGTCGGTGGGAAAGTCAGCTCCGAAAGCTCACCGAGGCCAGGGGACGAAAACTAGTGCAAGACTTCGTCAACTGGCCTAATGTTCCATCGGAAGCGTGCAGATTTGTAAAACTATACGGCCCGATACACGGGACAGCTAAAGCAGGAGAATCCTTCCGCACACACGCTGATCTAAGTGGCGACCAACAGCACTTCCGATGGCTTTGGGAACATGCCAACGAGTTTCCCGATTGGCAGGATCCGACCGGTCGCGGAAAACTGGTCTATCGGAATGGACGGCTTGAGTACCAGACGTCGACGCTGTACGACTTTCTCTATCTTGAGCTAGTGACATGCCCTGCGCACAGTCTGAGAAAGTGCCGTCAACCCAACTGTGAGACACCCTATTTCATCGGCCATCATCGAACGCAGTACTGCTCTGACGTCTGCGCGGGGTCGGCTCAGAAGAAGTGGAAGCGCGAGTGGTGGGCGAAGGAGGGTCGTGAGCGGAGAAGGCATGCTCGGGAAACGGAATAGAGAGTCTAAGGAACTGACCGCTCCCAGCCGCCTATGCTGCCGCGTAGCTCTTTGCTCACTTGCGATTTGTGACTGGGTCGAATCGGGCACTTCCGAGAAGCTTTAGCCGACTAGGAAGGTGCGGCAGTACGGTGATCGCGTCCTCTCTGAGCCCGCTCCTTCGCTGAGTGCGGGAGAGCTGAAGCATTGAAAACGGGGCATCCAATCAGGGCTCAATTACCTGCTACCATGGCTCGACACCGCGTCGCCTTGGAGAACCTTCTCTGCGACCGTAATGACCTGCTCCAAAGACTCCCAACCCCTGTGCTCCCGTTTGATATTGACCTGGACCTCGTGAGCCCCCTTGCCGTCGAGACCCACCAGCTGAAGGAACTGCTCGCGGGCATGCCGATCCCCTGGCTCGCAGACTTGATTGCTGCCTTTGCAGACCGGACATACCCGGGAACCGATCTCACCTTCGACATCCCGCTCGGGAAGCTCACCAAGGCCATCGCATCGCTTGCAGGAGATCACCTGGTTTTCGGCGTTGTCCGCAATATCTTGGACGATCTTGGGCGAGGCAACACAGGCTTGAATCAAGGCGACGGTGATCCGGTAATCACGGGAAGCCACAGCCAGATCGCCGAAAGTAATACCCGCCTTGTCGAGGATCTCCGGAGCCAAAAGCTGACAGGTGGGGTCGTCAAGCATTCCAAGAGCCTGCCTTGCGCGGGAATCGCCCAAGACCCAGAAAACATTCGGAAGGGACTGTCCGATACCAGCGCAGAGCTTCTTTTCCAGGGAGCCCTGCTCGGGGGCAGGCATAACTTGCGATCCTCCCTCCGAAGCCGTCATAACGATTGGATCACCTCCCAGGCTTGCTCCCAGGTCAATTGCCCCTCGGCAAGCCGTTCTTCGATGCCCTCGGCCCATCGCCTTTTGTAGGCCCTGCTCCCCTCCTGCCATTGCTTCATACTTCGCACCGCCACACTTTGGGAAGATTTTCGATATTGGGAACGATAGGCGGCTTTCAAACAAAGCCTGCAACTCCAGCGGCCGTCGTCATCCTCGGCCAGATAGAGCTTCCTCATACGCTTGCCACACTCGGGACACAAGAGCCAATACCTCAAGCCACCGTAGTTTGGTTTAGTGCTAGTCAGCCGGATCAAGGTCGTGGTCTTCTTGACGTCGGGGATGGTAGTGGTCACGTCGATCCAGTTCCCAGGACCCAGCTGAGATCGCAGTTGGGAGGCGTCAACGCAGGCGAGGTCTTCGACCAGGGGACGATCCGAACATCGGGGACGGCCTCGGGAAGGCATGGCTCAAGAATAACAAACCTGGGGGACGGTTCGGGCCGAAATATCTAAATGATTAGGAGTGACCTACTGCCCAGGATCGAGTCGCAATGAGGTGTTTGGTAACGGAGTAGGATCATCCAAGGGATCTCGCCAATTACCCCACTTCCCCCCGCTGGCTTTGTCGAGGTGCTCACCCAAGAACACCCAGGCTCTTTCCGGGAGAATCTTAGAGAGTGCGCTGACGTAGTTTGTTCCTTCGACGTCGTCTAGACCGCACTCCCTGAGCTTCTCATATCTGAGGGAGTTGAACTCTTCGATCACTCCCAGAGCGGGTATAAAAACCCCGAAACACAGAAGCCATCCCACGGGTGGGCAGAAGAATCCCAGTTTCCAGCTTAGCCAAACTGAAAAGACTACAAGGATTCTTGTAAGTAAAGACCATGCTCGAATGTACACGAGTATGTCGATGGCAAGGCCGACATACAGGGATACAGAGATCTCTAGAAGACGGATCAAGTAGATTGCAACCAGGACGAGCACTACTCCGTGGAGCACAGTTGTGAGCCAGTCAGGAAGAGATGCAGATAACCCTACTGCTGACCCCGCTTTCTCTAAGCCGTAAAAGCTGGCAGTGATCACTAAGCAGCCCAGAGAGTAGGTCAAAAAGGTCTTGACCAGGGACCAGGCTTCTTTAAGGGAAAGATCGGAGAAGGAGAAATCGGTGTCTTTCATGGGCTTGGATACCTCAAGGATGGACCCACGTACTCCCGCTGCGTCTGGCCGTCGACGATGTACTCCGACAGCAGAAGGCCTGCCACCGGATGGTATCCGAATCCGCCCGAGCAGAAGTTGGTACCCAGGTAGAGTCCGGGGAGGACGCGCTTATTCGTGGTAGGCTCCTAGTTGGGTCCCAAATAGCGTCTTGAAGCCAATGCTTGCCTTCTTTATGGCGGGGTTCCACCTAGTCATGGACTTGAATGGGCTTGTCTGCCCTGGCAGAAGCGTGGTGTATTCAATCAGGGTGCTATCTGAGGTGATGAAATCACCGCCAGCGGTCATATATTCGACGACCACCTCTACGTTCTCAAGAGTCTCGGCGGCTCGGCGAAATCTGTCGAAGCCAAGACCGCCGTTGCCGACCATCTCCAACTACCCGACGACGTTCTTGAAGAACGACTTAAGAGCGGTTCTTCACGCCAACGTCGGCACTGAATTCCGGGACGACTTCCATCGGGTCAAAGACGTTGTAGCCGAGGGCATTGATAAAGGGCATCACGAGGGCGTTCTTCGTGGCCTCCTCGGTCTTAAGGTGATCCAGTTGCTTATCAATCCTCGCAGCCAACCCTTGGATGGTTTCGATGAAGTCCATCGCCTGTCCTCCTTGGAGAAAACGTTCCAACTGTCGAGAGATATCAAGAGCCCATCAGAATGAAGATCCCGCCCTTCTTGTCGATCAGAATAGCTACCCTCTTGGAAGCCCTGTCGAAAAACAATACGTAGCTATTGTGCGGCAGCCCTAGCTTCCATCCTGCCCCGCTTTTGGTAAAGCGTGGCATCTCCTGCTCGAAGAAGCTTCGTATCTGTTGAAAGGAAGCCTCAATCGTGTAGCGCTCACGGGGGTCTGCATCTCGGGCAGGATCGCCCTACACTCGTTCGGACAGCTTGGCCCCTTTCGGCAGAACTACCCCGAGAAGACCGGTCTTGCTCGAGCGAGATAGGGTGCTCTCTGATGAGCTACGGGGATTATCTTTACACCAAGGGATCGTGAAGACGATCGAAAAGACGACCAGGAGCGCAATGGACGTCAGGCATCCATACGTAAGAATTCCGAATTTCTTCTTCTTAGGAGGAGGAGGTTCAGCGACCCCGAATTGGAGGGATACGTAATCTCGCTGTTCCCGGTTGAGCGCGTTCCACAGTCGTCTCTTGTGGGGATCTCCAGCTTTTCCATACTCTTCAGAAAAGTGGCGCCAAGGCTCGGTATCCACCTCATTACTGACAGGGTCCGTCTCCGTTTCTTCTACAGCTGGTTTGTCCAGGAACTCTCCGCAGTAGCGACACTTGATAGCCTCGTCCTGGATCTCCTCTGAGCAATACGGGCACTTCTTTATCTCAGTACTACTCCTACTCTTGGCGCCAAGTAGCGCCCCTCCGGTTGTAGACACTGTCCTTCGGATCTAGGCTTGAACCTACTAGAAGATTCCCGTAGTTTCTCGATTAGAACCGTTTGGTATTAGCAATCTAGCACCGAGCAGAAGGACTGTCGAACTGGAGGGCGTGATGAGATTGCGGCAGGTAACTTTGGGTGTTCTCCTTTTTGGCCTGGTAGTCTCCGTTGCGCTCGCCGAGACGGACATGGTCACCAGGGTCGTCGACGGCGACACCGTCGTCCTGCAACGCATCGGCAAGGCCAGGTTGATTGGAGTCGACACCCCCGAGACGGTCCATCCTCAGAAGCCAGTGGAAGCCTTCGGCAAGGAGGCGTCCGAGTTCACCCGAAACCACCTCGAAGGCAAGACGGTCCGGGTCGAATACGATCAGGAGAAGCAGGACCGCTATGGCCGCACCCTCGTGTATCTATTCCTACAGAATGGCAC
>Ga0310121_10003594_pt1 | contig 14086 bp, 12 predicted proteins | sample CB27_Tmax_986_MG_FD_203504 | JGI IMG/M metagenome (GOLD analysis project Ga0310121, IMG submission 203504) | Marine microbial communities from Western Arctic Ocean, Canada - CB27_Tmax_986 | ecosystem: Environmental > Aquatic > Marine > Oceanic | place: Canada: Western Arctic Ocean | collected... | reverse complement strand
GATCATCAACCCGAAGCTCTCGAACTTGACCGTGAGCCCAACCACCGGCCTTTCGGTGCTGCAGGGTGGTAAGGTTCGCGTGAATAGCGAGGGTGTCTACCAGATCAATACAACCGTTGTGGACACCCCGGCGGCAATGGCTTCGATTCAGCTCGTGGCGGACCCCAATGGTCCTACCGTGGTTATCAGCACACCCGAGCAGGCGGCACGCTTGACCGGCGACGCCCTGGTTGTGGTAACCGGCCAGGTGAACAATGAATTCTCAGTTATTACGAATCTTACGGTAAATGGCGAGAGTGTGACTCTTGGCCCCAATGGTGTTTTTGAGGCTACGGTTGTGGCGGAACCAGGGGTAAATACCATCCGAGTGCAGGCGACCGACGCCTTTGGCCGGGTTGGTACCGCTGCTCGTTGGGTTATGTGGGCCGACAGTTATTTCCCCATCCAGAAGGGCGTTGGCGTACAGGAGACCATTCCCGACGGTGCTGTCGTGCGCCTTGGACCGGAAAGTGTGGATGATGGCGATCATAACCATCTCCATCCCAACGACCTCGCAACCATGCTGGAGATCGGCCTGGCCAACTTCGGTCTCGAAGACGCCCTTGGTGGGTTGACCTTTGAGCTCGATGACGCTCTGGGTATTCCGTACACGTTGACTCTCGATACGGTGGCCTCGGCCATGCCTACAGTAGCCCTGGGTCTTGCAACGGGTTATCTCAACCTGAACCTTCATATGGAGGATGTAGAGATCGATGGCACCCTCGATGGTACCTGTTTGATCTTCGATTTCCTCGACATCTGTCCCGATGCGGAAATGGGCACCATCTGGATCAACGCCATCGATATGACGGCGCAGATCGTTCCGTCGGTCGGAGAGAATGGCGTGGAGTTCTACGTACAGAACGCAGCGATTCAATTCGACGGTTTAGAGGTTCTCTGGTCCGGCGAGCTCCAGAATCTTCTGGGTGGCCTTACCACCATACTCACCTCCGACCTGAAGCCTGTTCTTGAGATGTATATTGCTATGCAGGTGGCGGAAGAGTTGCCTGGCGCTCTCAATAATGTACTGACCTCGTGGCAGATCGAGCACGTATTTGAGGTTCCCGGCATACTTGGCGGGGCTAGCAATATGGACATCCGCGTGGATGGTGATCTGCAGCATATCATCGTGGATCCCACAGCCCTGACCCTGGGCCTGGATGTTATGGTGCGCGATGCAGCCTTCCAGCTTTCCGACTCTGTTGGTTCCGTGGGTGAGTTCCAGTGCCAGACGGCGCCGATTCAGCCCCATGACCATCTTATGTTCGGCTTGTCTGATGCCTTCGTAAACCGCTTCCTTCATCTGGTATGGGCGGGTCATCTGCTCGACGTGGAGACCTCTGTTTCGCCTTACGCCACATCGGCTGCGATGTGCGGTCTCGGCGGTATCACGAAACTGCTGAACGCCGACAACAACAAGATGGTGTATGTGAGCGTCACCCCGCTTCTTCCGCCGGTGGTACACGGATGTAACTTCGATGCCTACAGCTCGGACTATCGAGTTCAGCTTGGCGGCCTCAAGGTGCAGCTTGGCTACACCAAGGGCGGACACGCTGCGAATCTGACGCTTGTGACCGGCATGGAATCAAGCGTTGTTGGTGTAAATGAGAATCTGGTTCTCCAGTTCGCTGCCCCGAAGAATACTCTGGCGATTATTGAAGCGGCGAGTGGCGTCTCTCGTGTCGAACAGAAGGCTATTCTGGATGCTCTTCAGAACAGCGAGGATAGCGAGTTCTTTAGCGGCTTGAACCAATGTGTTTCTGCGCTGCTTACCTATGGCCCCCTTGACGCGAGCCAGTTTGTTCCGCAGATGCAGAACACGGATCTTGTTCCTGTCTTCGAGGACGTAGACCATTACCAGGGCGCGCTCTGGTTCCGGGGCTACCTCGATTGATTCGATACCGGCGTCCGCAATAACGTCTACAACGCCCTCCGATTTTTCGGGGGGCGTTGTCATTTTTGGTTCCTATTCGAACAGTACCAGAACGCCTGTATAGCCATATAGCTCGTGGTGACTGATCTCTCCGGAGCAGAAAAAACCTGCCAGGGGGAAATCCCCAAGGGTCTCCGCTATCTGCTCCAGTTCGTAGGAGGGGCTATCAAACAGGTTCGAGCCTCGTCCTACACAGGAAAAATAAAGACCCGCTCTGGGGGTTTCTTTCAGCCGGGCTTTCAATGTAGTCAGCACACGGTCCATATCGGTCTTGGCACTCTGCACATCCCGTCGCGTAAAAAGAATCGTATCACCAGGCTTGGCTGGATAGGCGACGGCGAGGATCTGGTCGTCTTCATTGAAGCCGATCAGATGGCGCACCACATAGTCGTCGGTGTCGCGATTGGGCAACCCCACCCCCACGAAGACATTGGCGGCCACATGTTGGAGGTTGTCGCGCGCAAGATCTCCAAGTTCCTCGCGGAACACCTCAAGGGCTGGTCGGTCATCAATACTGAGGAGGATGTTCCCTTCGCATTCGGTAATTATATGTTTCGGGCCGAGCGGGAGACAACCCTGTGCCACTGCGGAGTGGATCGAGACCGAGGAGTCCAGCAGAAGAACACTGGCACTGCGTTCACTGACGCCAAGGCTCGAGAACTGTGCGTTTTGAAAGCGGCTGGATGTCAGCCCACCCAGAAGGAAGGTCTCCGGGAAAGAGACGCCGGGTCCGGCCTGTGCCATGGGGTGGCGCGGATCCATATGAACGATGCCCACCGGCCAATTCGAGCTGATCGGCACCTCTTCAGCCACCGTCGTGTTGTCCAGAATGACTTCGCGATAGGATTTGGGCGGCAGATTCATCAGCATAAGACTTATAGCCGGCTCATCCATGGCTTCGTAGCGTGACGAGCAGATGCCGATCCCCACCGAGCCATGTAGAATTTCAATGCCGGTCCGTTCGCGGACAAAGGCATGGATTTCATGGGCGGTCGTACTGAAATGGTCGCTGATATAGAGGAAGCCGATATTGGCGGATGCGATGCCTTCAAGTGCCGCGACGACGGCTTCTTCTGCCGCATCCTGCCAGGTCGGCCCGACACCAATACCAGAGCTGGCAATTGTCATGTGGTTTCCTCAGTCGGGCCGGTGCTGAGCATTTCCGCGAGTGCCCGAGCTTCGACGATATTGTCCTCTATCGAGCAATAGGTCCAGGATCCATATCGTCCAATCGAATAGACATCATGTTCTTGTAGGAGCGCCTTTTTCTCTGCAACGTCATGTAGGGATTGTTGCGTGATATGCACATAGGCCGGGTCGAGAAGTACAGAGTGGTCCGCTACGAGCTGGTGATCGCTAACCACGCCCGCCGCCTGTAGGTCGTTCAAGACCTGGGCCTTTCTCTCTTCGACGATCTCCGCGTTGATCTCTGCGTCGGCGGGGTAGCCAATTTCCACGTACATGCTCATCCGATCCGTATCGAAAATATTGTCGTAGAAACCGAGCCGATAGAAGCACAGGTCCCGGTCCGGGTAGTAGATCCAGTGCACACCTTCGGGTCCTTTCCGATCAAACCCGAGGTTGAAGACCAGAACCTTATTGTAGTTGTAGACCGCCGGATCATGCGGCACGTCGGCCATCTTCAACAAGCGAGCGAACGGTGTGGAACTGACGATGGTCTGGTACTGGATTTCTCTACGATTGGTTCGGGCGATCTTGCGCTCCAGGTCAATCGAAAGGACCCTCTCGTTTAGAGCGATCTGTTCCGGCCGAATCCCTTTCGCCATGGCCTGGATATATTGGATTGCGCCGCCTTCTGGGTAGGTAAAGGTGCTGTTGTAACTCTGATTATCCGACTTGCGGAAGTTACGGACGATGTCTTCGACATTGGCGTAGGGAAAGAACCGTCCCATGGCATCGACGTCCAGCTGCGCAAGATCGGTTGCGTAGAGTTTTTCGTTGTAGGGGATCAAGAATTTTTCAGCGATCCCGCGCCCAAACTTCACATAGAGCATATCTCGGAAGTTGTCGGGCTCTCGGTCGTCTTTCTCGAAGAGATCGACCAGACATTCAAGAAACTCGTCGTGCGGGAGTTGATGAATGTTTTTCTGGAACGGAAAATCGACGAGGTCTCCTTTGTAGTGGACCCGGGATACTTTCACGATCGTTCGCACCGTCTGATCGTCCATCCGGTCGACCAGATATTTCTCGATTTCGGGGTGCTTGAAATGAAAGAAATGTCCCGAAAAATCCCAGGTAAAACCTTCCTTCTGGATCGTTCGGCAATAGCCCCCGATCTCGGGTAGAGCTTCACAGATGACCGTATCGTCAGTGTCGACCCAGTCTGCGAAGGTGAGACCGGTTATACCAGCCCCGATCACGAGGTGTTTTACTTGATCCAACAACAACTCCTATGGCCGGTCGGATCGACCAGCGGAAGGCCACTATACCATCTGCCCATAGTTGCGCCACACTGTCTGTCTGGATTCGAATTTGTTGGGATCCAGGTCAAGGAAAGGCAAAAAAAGTGGCAGCCAGTAGACCACAGAAAATTGTCAGTCCGACGATTAGAACGGCACGGCGAAGATTGGGGAAATTGAGCCGCGGTCCCAATCGACTTCGGAAGATCCGTGCCCGTAATGGCATCCATCGTTTTTCGCCGAGTAGTTTGGGCGGCACTTTCTTCAGAAAACTGATAACCCGGCGCTGCGCTACGCTGCGCGGTTGGAGCGAGTTTTCGAATTGTCGTAGTCCCCAACTCCCCTCTACGATAAATCGCCGAATTCGAAACGCGCTCGTGGCTCCGTTGGTGGTGGCCCCATCGCATACACAAACGGCCTCGTAGCCGGCCTCCTGACAAAGTTTCAGGGTCGTACGGTTGTAGAAATTAAGTGGGATCGAGAAGAAGCGTACATCGTCAGAAATCCATTCCGACAGGAGCCGTTTGGATTCGACCATCTCGTGCAGCGCGTCGTCTCGGCTCATTTCGTTTAGGCCGCGGTGGCTGACTGCATGAGAATGGACTCGTATCCCCCCCTCATGACAAGCCTTGATCTCGGCCTCTGTCATACGTCGTTCATGGTATTCACCGGAGTTGAAAATCCAGGTGTCGGCATCGGTGGTGACGAAGACCGTAGCGGGCACGTTCCGCTTCGATAAGAGCGGTAGGGCCTGACTGTAGACGCTCTCACAACCGTCATCAAAGGAGAGGAATACGGGTTTGTCGGGTAGCTGCGTTCCCTCTTTCAGGTAGGCAACCACCTGGTCCATGGACACGAAGTGATGGCCTTTGTCCTGGAGCCAATCCAGTTGGGCTGTGAATTGCTCCGCAGAAACCGAGAAGATCCGTTCCCGCTCTTTGAAACCAGCGTACACATCGGCTGGCACAATGCGATGATATAACAGGCATAGAATCCGATCTTTACGGCGTTCCTGCAGGATAATCCGTAGAATAATCGCCACGACGATGGCCACAACAAGCCAGGTGGCCAGCACGGAAATCTGAAGGGGACCGAGGTATATGGCGGCGAGGGTGGCCATCAGGTTCCCTGTAGTACGTCGGCGGGTGGATTCGGCGGTATCCGGGAGTAGTCCGGAGCGGGCTCGGGAAATGTGTCGATACGATACCGTCGCTCAGCGATCCGCTCGGGATAGGATTCGATCCAATCCGAGATGGGTACGAAGGAAAAGTCGTTGAGCAATCGTCGGAGTTTGCGTTCGGTGTGCTTCAGCCCCACGTAGTATTTGAACTTCCGGAGCATGGGGAGATTATTCATACGCGGCTGGCCCGGATCGATTTCTCTAGGATGCACGTATACACAGAACGGTTCGCCTGATTTTCGGGTCCTGTGGGCGGCGCCCCGGATCAGAGGGTAGGGGAAGAGGCGTAGATAACCGCCCCCCGAGTAGGGTAGGCGCCAGCGCCCCAGACCAAAGGTAGCCAGTGGGACTTCCACCAGCTCGTGCTTGGGAAGCACCAGGGTGTGGGGCCCCATGAATGGGGAACGAAAGCCGCCATGGCTGGCGATGCCCGATACCATCGATGCGTCGTAGCGGAAGCCTTCTTCGGCCAGAATCTCAAAGGCCCAGGTCTGTTCCGGTGTGATCGACCATCCGGGTGCCCTGAATCCCTGTACGGCCTGGCCCGTGATATCTTCGAGCAGCTTTTTGGAGGTCGTCAGATCGGCCCGGAAAGACTCACGGTGATGGTATGTGACCAGCTCGTGCCAGAACGAATGACTGGCTATCTCATGTCCGGCTGCGGCAATCCGGCGCACCAGGCCGGGGCTACGCCAGGCGATCCAGCCCACCACAAAAAAGGTGGCCCGTACCTGCGCGTCGGCAAAGATCTGCAGTAGCCGGTCGGTATTTTCTTCGACCCGTGAGGGTAGTTGATCCCATTGCCTCCGGTCCGGTGCCTCGGCGGAATCGAGAATATGGAACCAGTCTTCCACATCCACCGTAAGCAGGTTCGGTATTTTTTTCCGTTCGGCGCGCAACTCATCACCTATGACCTGTTTCGCGGAACCGGACATACCAGTCCCTCAATGCACGGTAGCCTTCCGAAATTCCCTGGTCAAGAGCCCCTGGTTCACACTAGGCTCGTGGAGAACTGGAGGAAGACAACGATTGAACCCCCATCGAATTGATCCGGAATGGCTCGCGTTTCGTGCTGGTCTTCGGCCAGCGGTTCGTCTGACACTGGAGCCGGAATGGCTAGAGAAGGTGACCGAACGCTTTGAGGAAATGGGGGCAAGTGTAGGCCGGAGCGCCAATCCGGTGGAGATAGATGGTCAGACCGTCTGGATCGCCTATATTGCCCATGAAGAACAGATCCGAACTGAACTGGCCGATGCGGAGGCCCCGCTTTTCACCCAGGGCGACCAATTGAGTATCGCTGAAAAACTGGATCGGCAACGCGTGATTGGCCGACTTCTGGGCTATCCAGATTGTTGTGTGGAGTCCTTTTGCAAGTGGAGTAGCCGGGGGGTAGGCCGCCTGGAAGACGGCGGGAAGATTGTGGCCGGCGAGCATTATAGTGCGGCCCGTGAGGCCTGGGTGCCGACTCCCAATCCACAACTCAATGATCTGTTGACGCCCTTTGGGGTTCGATGGATCAGTTTTTATCCCTGTCGTTATGACTGTGCTGAAGCGGGGGATCTAGCCGCCCGTATCGCGCATCTCGCCCACGACCAGCATGGCGAGCCGGCCCTCGAATATGGTCGCCATATGGAGACGTCCATTGTGATCGGTGCCTGGGGACAGCGGGCATGGGTGCAGCTGTCGAACGAAGAACTGGGCTGCATTGGTGATGCAACACCGCCGCCCAGCTCGTCCGGCCAGGTCGACGAACGTGATCGGTCCTTTGCCGACCAGCTAAAGGGGCGAGTCGCACGATCCGATGGAAAGGTTGATAGCACGGAAACCCCAGCGCCAATTCTGCTGGCCTTTGGCGGTGATTGGGAGAGGCGAGCTTGACCAGTCGGCTTCACTTACCTATGAGTTTAGACTCACTTTTATGATTCGCGTGGAGAAAACGATGATGCCCTCGAAACATATAGACACCGGAAATTTATCGGTTACGGACGCAAATAAGTTCAAACAGAGCGATACGGGTGTTGATCTTTTGCAGGACATTGTGATCGTAATTACCCAGGCCTTTGGCCCCATGGGCGATAACCTTGTTGGTATCAGTGATGTTACCTTCAACGGATTTCCGGCGGTCACGGTTCGGGTCCGCGCCGACGGTCGAGATGGCCTGGTCCATTTGAGTCCCTTTCACGGAGATCGTCGAAAGAAAGGGCTGACGGATATACCGCGCGGGACGGTCTGTGAGCTGCTATGCCCGGTGTCGGGCGAGTCCCTCGACAGGGTCGGGTCGGTTGGCGACGGGTCCGGCGCAGACTATTATGCGATCTACCTTACACCCAAGCTCAGTGAGGGAGAGCTCGTAATGGTCAGCAATGTCTGGGACCACTATAACTCACGTATCGTTGATGACTTCGATATCGTGTCCCAATGGGCGGCGGCTGAGGATATCTGAGGCCGGTGTAGATTTTGACAGGGATCCAGAGAATCATGAATAGAAACAACTCTGCCGTTCGGTATTGCGCGGGTATTTTTCTGCTGCTGATGGTAGCCTGCGGGGGCTCCAAGTCCGCCCTGGATATGCGTGCTGCCGGGTTTCTTGAAGAAGCCAAGAAGGGCAACACCTTGACCGAGCGCTACGATATGAACGCCGACGGTCTGGTGGATATGGAAAAGGTCTATGTGAACATCAAGGACAGCCAGGGCAAAACCCTTAAGCTGCTCCGGGAGAAGCGTCTGGATCTGGACTACAACGGGAAGTTTGACCTCTTTTCTCGATATGATTCCGACACCAAACTTGTTTCGGAGAAAATCGATCTCGACTTTGACGGCCGTCCGGATGCGACGAATCTGTACGACAAAGGTGTGCTTCGAGAACAGCGGCTGGCGCCAGGTTTTGATGGCCGGGTTTCGGTCTGGAACCACTATGATGAGAAGGGAATATTGGTAAAAAAAGGGCGCGACACCAATTTGAATGGTCAGGCGGATACCTGGGAATACTATGACGGCCCAAAGCTCATTCGAATCGGCTACGACCGTGATGGCGACGGACGTCCCGAGTATTTTGAAGACAGCGAGGCGATTCGCTGATCGGACTGCTTAAAGCAGGTCCCGTAACTGGTATAATAGCTCCAGAGCCTGGCGCGGAGAGGTGTCTTCCGGATCGATGGTCTCGAGGAATGCGGAGACTTTTGTCCATCTAGGATCGGCCCTCTCGGACGTGAAAAGATCCATCTGGGGCTGGTCGGGTTTCTGGCCGGTAACCGATCGAGGGTCGGTTGCGTCCGATTCCAGGGATTCGAGAATATTCCGGGCCCGTTGTACAACCGCGTCGGGTAGGCCGGCCAGGGCGGCTACTTGGACTCCGTAGGATCGCCGCATAGGACCGGGGCGCAGCCGTCGCAGGAAGATAATGGTGCCCTCCCATTCACGGATCGCGATATGGGCGTTGCGCACTCCGGGAAGAGTGTCGGCCAGATGTACAAGCTCGTGGTAGTGGGTCGCGAATAGAGTTCGTGCCTGGATCCGATCGTGGAGGTCTTCGGTGACCGCCCACGCAATGGACAGGCCATCGTAGGTGGAGGTGCCGCGACCGATCTCATCGAGAAGCACCAGACTTCGGTCTGTGGCGTGGTGGAGGATCTCGGCGGCCTCGACCATCTCGACCATGAAGGTGCTCCGACCGGTCGTGATCGAGTCCGACGCACCCACGCGAGTAAATACCCGGTCGACCAGTCCGATGCTCGCCTTGGCGGCGGGTACCCAGGAGCCCATCTGGGCGAGGACAACAGTTAAAGCCACCTGGCGCATTACCGTGCTCTTGCCGGACATATTGGGGCCGGTAATCAGCATAAGGCAGCCGTGGTCTCCGCCCAATTGGATGTCATTCGGAATGAACTCACCAGCAGGGATAAGACGTTCGAGGGTAGGATGTCGGCCTTGCTCGATATCGATTTCGATGCCCTCGTGAACCTCGGGCCGCACGAAGCCATTTTCCATGGCCAGATCGGCCAGCGCACAGATCGCGTCGAGAGCTCCTACGGCATGTGCCGTTCGTTGGATTCGAGCGGCATGGCTGGCGACATTCTTACGAAGCTCTACGAACAACTCCCATTCGCGTTCGAGGAGCCGTGACGACGCGGTCAGGATGCGGGTTTCCATCTCTTTGAGTTCAGGGGTGAAATATCGTTCCCCGTTGGCGATGGTCTGCTTTCGAATATAGTCGTCTGGAACCTTCGCGAGGTGGGTGCGAGTCACTTCGATATAATAGCCGAAGACCTTATTATAACGGACCTTGAGCGATGGAATCTCCGTCCGCGTCCGTTCGCTCTTCTCGTAGTTGATAAACCAGTTGGCCCCGTCGGTCTTCAGTTCGCGTAGCTCCGCGATCGTGGCGTCAAAGGAGCTTTGTATGATGTTCCCGTCGGTGCGTTGGACCGGTGGGTTCTCGCTGAGCGCAGCGGTCAGGGATTGGGAGATGTCGATGAGGGGGTCCAGCTGCTCCTGCAGACGTCCCATCCAGGCCCCTTCGGCCTGGCCGATAAGGGCGGCGATGGCAGGAAGCTCCGATACGGATGTTCGCAGTCCAGCCAGGTCTCGGGGATTGGCCGATTCCGAGACGACCCGAGCCATAATGCGTTCGATGTCACGGACCTGGCCCAGACATTCCCGGAGCTGCTCCTGAATGTCTCCTTCGTCCACGAGCCAGGCGATGACTTCTTGCCGATCACGGATGGCCTGGCAATCTTTTAGTGGGCGTCGTAACCAGGCTCGAAGGGTACGAGAACCCGGTCCCGAACAGGCACGTTGGATGAGTTTGAACAGGGTTCCTTTTCCGGTGGAGCCGTCGGTCGTTCGGAAGAGCTCCAGATTCTGTAGAGTCGTGGCGTCCAGGATGAGGTGGTGTCCGGGGCTGTAGCGTTCCAGGGGGCGGACATGGTCCAACCGGGTGAGATGCATGGCCTGCAGATGCCCCGTGAGAAGCCGGACGGCACCCTGAAGAGCGTGCGGCAGATCGTTTCCCACCGGTAACGCAATGAGGTCGTTCTCCGCCTTTGAACTGCGTGCCGGTCCATAGGTGATTGTAGGAAGATGATCCTCCAGCAGGACAAGGAAGTCCTCGTTAAGGGGATCACAGATAACCTCCACCGGATCGAGGCGTTTGAGTTCATCGATGAGTAGGTCGATTCCTTCCGCCTGGGTTCCCCGGAAGTCGCCTGTGCTGATATCGAGGGCTGCCAGACCATAGACCGTACCAGGGATATCGCTGGAGATGGCGACCAGATAGTTGGGACGGTCACGATCCAGGGAGTCGGAGTCCAGCCGAACACCGGGACTGAAGACCTCGGTGATTTCCCTGCGAACGAGTCCCTTGGATGCACTTGCGGCTTCGACCTGTTCACAGATTGCGACCCGCTCGCCGACCTCGAGAATCTTTCGAACATAGTTTTCTTTCTGGGATACGGGAACGCCAGCCATGGGGATCGGATCCCCCCCGTGGGTACCGCGCTGGGTCAGGGTCAGATCACAGATCTCGCTGGCTTGCTGTGCGTCTTCGAAAAACATCTCGTAGAAGTCGCCCATCCGGAACAATAAGATCGCGTCCGGGACGGCTTCCTTGGCCGCGAAATACTGCTGCAACATCGGTGTAATTTTGATGTTTCTGGTCGTGTTTTTCGGTGTCGCCATCGACTGTCGATTAGCATGTCGATAGACCCCAATCCAGAGTCATGTTTTTGTCCACTGGGACGGTGTTGTTCCGTTTCGACCTGGCTGTTGCGTTGACAGACAGGGCCGGCGCCGCAAGAATGCGCCACCGAACTCGATACTATGGAGCATGAAGATGCCGGAATCCAAGGTCCTATTCGAACGGGTTGGACGAATCGCTGTCCTTACCCTTTGCGACCCGCCCGCCAACACCTATAGCTATGCCATGATGCGCGATCTGGACGAGGCGATCTTAAAGGCTCGTTTCGACGATGAGGTGGCGGTCATAATCGTGACGGGATCCGGGGAGAAGTTTTTCTGTGCTGGAGCCGACATCAATATGCTTCAGGATGTGACTCCCGAGTTCAAGTACAACTTCTGTCTTCACGCCAATGAGACTCTATTGCGGCTGGAACAGACACCCAAATTGGTGATTGGAGCGCTCAACGGACATACCGTGGGTGGTGGGCTTGAGGTGGCTCTGGCCTGCGATATCCGAGTGGCCAAAGAAGACGGTGGAAAGATTGGAGTGCCCGAGGTCAAACTCGGGGTCCTGCCCGGCACCGGAGGAACCCAACGGCTTCTGCGATTGCTTGGAAAGGGTCGTGCACTGCAGCTTATGGTAAGTGGCCGGTCGATGGGCGTTGCCGAAGCTCGCGAGCTGGGCCTGGTGGACGAGGTTTTCGAAGCCGAGAACTTTATGCAGAACGTTCTGGCCTACGCGGAACAATTCACGCCGCCCCATGCGGCCAGCAAGGCCATTGGGCTTATCAAGCGGGCCGTGCAAACGGGGGACGATGTGGGGTTGTCCCAGGGCCTCGCCTTTGAGCGTGAATTACAGCAACAGCTATTCACGAGCTCCGACGCGAAAGAGGGGATGAGCGCCTTCTCGGAAAAACGGAAGGCCGACTACACCGGTCGTTAAGTCCGCGAATCAGAGCTGCGGTCTGGACATCGTTGTGTGGATCCGGATCGCCGCATGAAGGTCGTTCCAATGGGTTCGATCGGCGATATACCGACGGAAGCCTGGGATCGGCGCGAGCTCCTGGTCTGTCTGGAAATGAAGCTGACCACGAACCACCCGTAGGTCCGACAAACCGGCGATGGAGACGCGCTTGCGCGGTTGTCCAAATAGATTGTGAACCGTCAGCTCGTCCTCGGTAACCACCATATAGGTCTGCCATAAGAGCAGAACCGATAAGGGGAGATGGAGCGTTCCAAGAGCCCCCAGAACGGGAGAGCCGGTATAGATTGCAACAGCCAGAGTCCAAACCGAAACAGCCAGACAGCCCAGGCCAAGGCACTTATTAAATCCAATCTTGATAGACATACGAAAACCCTACAAAAACAACATATAGAGATCATGGTACAAATCCAGGATCGGGATTCAAGTCCATGGAGCCATTTCGTGGAAAATTCCTCTCGTCCGTGGTTCTATTGTCTAACCTCAAACGGTTTTTTCTACTTTTATTTGTATTGTCGATGGAAGCACGGAAAAGGTGAGGAATGAACGAAGAGCAATACAGTCGTAGCGGATATATGGAAGCTACGTGATGGGAGAACCCAAGGAACCCACCACGAAAGAAGAGGAAGAGTACCGTGAATGGGCTCGCGAAAACTATGAGGCCCTGGCTGACACCAACGACGCTTGGCATCCCGTCGTTCGCGATGAATGTCGTAAGATTAACGACGAGTATATAAAGAAAACGTTGGAAGAATCCCGCGCGTTTACCTCAAGGATTGCGGAAGAACGTGGAAGGCCGGCCGGTTCTTTGGCGCGGCTCTTAGCCCGGCTGCATCTATGGTGGTTGTTCCTGATTCCGCTGGCCGCGTGTTTCCTGGCCGGGATGACAAAGCAGGGAAACGCAAGATCCATGTGTTGCGTAGGCTTCGCGTTGATTGTCTACTTCCTTTTTATCAACAAATATTACCTCCTCACGGGCGATTCCTTTCGAGCGCTGATCTCTATCTTGGTAATTCCCGCAGAGGTCGTTGTGTTGACTCTCTGGCTCGGGGAGGACATCAAGTTCTTTATCTTCACCGAGGCGTCGGTTGAGGTCGCTGGATTAATGATCGCGATCACCATTGTGATGTTCCGTCATCTACCGAAACCGGGTGGCCTTGGTGGTGCTGTGCTGATCGGAGTTGTTTGTGCTCTTCCGACCTGGTTCGCCTTTATGAAACCCGCCATCGCGTCTTTGCCTCCGGATTCGGACTGGAATGGGCTGTATTTTATCGCAATCTTATTTCCGGTAGTTTGGATGTGGGTAAAGTTGATAGGCCCTGCAGCCAAAGGTGGCAGGCTACCTGACGGCGTCAACGTAAGTAGAGCAGGATGGCTAGGTCTTTTATTGCCAAGGCACAGCAAAATCCGACCCATTTCTCCATCGCAGGTGCTTCGGGTGAATTTTGAGGGCATGGCCTTTATACTTCTGATGCTTATATGGCCGATTCTCTTGTATTTATGTGGCCTAATGGTGGCTAGATGACTCCTACCTTCTTGCACCTTTGAAACACCCCATCCCCACTGCTTTCGAAGCAAGCAGGGGATCCAACAGAATCAGAAACCGCGAATTGCCAATCCGACGGCGGGTGCAATGAGCCAGAGGCCCTCCTGGCTGCGATGCACCCCAACCTCGGAGGGTCATGCGCAACGTACGAGTATAGCCCAGGCCAACATAGGTGACGAGGAGCCCCCCCCCCCCGGCTCTAGGGCTGATAGACCCCGGGGATTGGGGGGGCGGCGAATCCGATCGCAGCATCGACGAGGCTCCTCTGGGCAATGGTCATGCGCTTGACACTCAAATTCGCATATCGAAT
>Ga0310121_10003593_pt1 | contig 14087 bp, 7 predicted proteins | sample CB27_Tmax_986_MG_FD_203504 | JGI IMG/M metagenome (GOLD analysis project Ga0310121, IMG submission 203504) | Marine microbial communities from Western Arctic Ocean, Canada - CB27_Tmax_986 | ecosystem: Environmental > Aquatic > Marine > Oceanic | place: Canada: Western Arctic Ocean | collected... | reverse complement strand
ACTGCGCGAGACGAAGTAAGACTGCAATCACTGGTCGCCGAAATCGAACAACTCGATTGTCGCGCGATCGCGGTCCGCGGCGACGTAGCGAACGAGGCCGACGTGCAGCGACTCGTGGACCTCGCTATCGAAGCCTTCGGACGGATCGATGTGTTGTGCAACAACGCAGGAGTCGTTCATCGTGGCCCGGTCGACGAAATGTCTGTTGACGCATGGGACGAAATCACGGCCGTCAACTTGCGCGGACCATTTCTTTGCACACGGGCCGTGTTGCCTCACATGAAACGCCAGAAATACGGACGCATCGTGGATGTGTCGTCCGGGGCCGCGATCCACTGCGAGCCGGGACTGGCCGCTTATGCCGCTTCGAAGGCGGGACTGAACGCCTTCAATCGCACCTTGTCTCACGAAGTTGCCGACTTCAACATCCTGGTGAACGCGATGAGCCCCGGTGCGATCTTGACGGACGGGAATCCCCAAGGGACGAAGCCGCCAACGGCTCCGGTTCCGACAGCGGTCTTTCTCGCATCCCTCCCTGATGATGGACCGACTGGCCGGTTCTTTCGCTTCGAGCAAGAAATGGAAGTGATTCCTCGATTGGACTTCGATTGGACCAGTTGAGTCGCTGTGAACAGCAGACAATTGGCGCTCTCTTACGAAGTTATTCTTGAGCCGCTCCTCAGGGCCGCGAGTCCGACGCCGACAAAGTTGCAGTGAACGACAGGGTTGAAGAACAAATTGCATGAGTGTGCCTGTCGGGTTGAAAGAGTTCTACAACTCTTCAACGTCGCGTAGCTGCGTCCGCTGGTCAAGGAAATCTAGCATCGGCAAGAGGAATTACTGTGCCATCGACGAGATCGCTGGAAATCTGTCGTGACTGGAGAAAGTCTACGGACAAAGACCTTGGCTGGGATCTGGTTCCCGACGTATTCGTAAGCGCAGCGAACATGGCAATTTACGATTCGTTTGTATATTTTGACTCTATGCGGAAAGGACAGAAACACTGACCCTTCCGTCCTTAAAGAATATCGTCGCGGCCCCACCGACCACCCTACGCGACCACCTCATCGATCACCTGCGCCGGTTTGACCGTCGTCAATTTGTGATCCAACCCGCCGTAGAAATACGTCAGCTGCTCGTGATCCAATCCCATCAGCTGCAGGATCGTCGCGTGGAGATCGCGAATGTGGCGGGGGTTCTCTTCGGCCGCATGACCGAGCGGGTCCGTTTCGCCGTAGCTAAAACCTGGTTTCACCCCGCCACCCGCCATCCAGTAGAGAAATCCTTTCGGATTGTGGTCACGACCAGCCGATAATTGAGACACGGGCTGACGTCCGAACTCTCCTCCGCAGATCACTAACGTATCCTCGAGCATTCCGCGCCGCTTGAGATCCGTAATTAGCGCATGAATCGGCCGATCAACTTCGGGCGCGTGAATTGCCAGATTCTCTTCCATGCCCGCATGAGCATCCCATGATTCCTGCTGGTGCCCGCCACCCGAGTAAATTTGCACAAACCGTACGCCTCGCTCCAGCAGCCGACGGCCAATCAGGCATTGGCGGCCAAACGGCTCCGATCCGACGGACAGCTTGTGGTCCGGCTTGGGGTCGAACAGTCCGTACATCTCCAGCGTCTTTTGATCCTCGGTGGAAAGGTCCATGGCCTCAGGAGCGGTGGATTGCAGTTGGTACGCCAACTCATAACTGGAAATCCGCGCCGGCAACTCGGAGTAACCTGGCCGATCGGCCAGGTGTTTCGCGTTCAGATGCGCAAGCGTGTCAAACTCGTGCCGCTGCATCTCGTGCGTCATGTCCTCTTTCGGGATGAGATCGAGGATGGGCTCGCCCTTATTCCTTAGATGCGTTCCCTGGTAAGCCGCTGGCATGAAGCCGCTGGACCAGTTGGTCGAGCCGGAAATCGGCCCCCCGCGCGGATCGAGCATAACCACATAGCCAGGAAGATTGTTGTTGACGTTCCCCAATCCGTAGCCAAGCCACGATCCGAGCGACGGATACCCTTGAGTGATCCGGCCCGTATTCATTTGAATCATTCCGGAGCCGTGAGCGAATGTGTCGGCGTACAGGCTCTTGATGACGCACAGCTCGTCCATCACCTGGGAGATGTGCGGAAAGGCGTCGCTGCACCACAAGCCAGACTTGCCGTAACGACAAAACTTGCGTTGCGAGCCTAGAATCTGCTTTTGTTGGAACGTATTGCGACGTATTTCGATGTCAATGGTTTGACCGTCTCGCTTCTGCAGCTCCGGTTTGTAATCCCAGGTATCGACAGCGGATGGACCCCCATAAAAAAAGAGGAAGATGCACCGTTTCGCCTTGCCCGCGAAATGCGCTGCCCGCGGGGCCAGCGGATCCACGTATCTGTCCGCTTGTCGAGTCACCGCAGCGTGGGCTTGACTAGCGAAGAAGCCATCCTCGTCCAGCATCCCGGTCAGCGCGAGCCCGGCAAACCCGGCTCCCATTTCCCAAAGGAATTCGCGGCGACTACCAGTGCAGGTCTGGCAGGATTCACTGTGAGCTGGACTTTGCCGTGAAAACATGATTCGAGACCCCGCAAAACTCGCATTGTTGGCTGATAACTATTAAATCCTCAATCCACGTACACAAATTCATTTAAATTGAAAAGCATCCGGCAAAACGATTTCAACGCGTAAACGCTCGCGTCGGCCTCCTGCGTTGGCTCGTTCTTTGCTTGCCGCTGGCCCGTCCATTGCTGCCCTTGCCAAGCTAGGTAATTCAATGCTGTTTTCATTTCTTCATCGTCCGGCTCTCGGCCGAAAGCCAGTCGATATGCGCGTCGCACTTGAGCCCGTGAGTCCCCAGGGAAATCCGACTGCAGACGACTGGCAAAATCCCCCGCTTGCTGGTTCATGAAGCTGCCGTTCAGCAGGATGAGCGCTTGGGGTGAGATGGTCGTTTGGGGACGAGCCGGCTCGGGCGCGTCCGGCGTCGGCACGTCGAAAGCTTCTAATATGGGAACACGCAACGTACGTTTGACGAACACGTAAATACTGCGTCGACACTGTTCAGCGAGACTCGATTTTTCCCAGCCATTGCCGGAAATTGATTGCGTTGCCAAGACCTCTTGCGAGAGCGTCGGGAACACTCCCCTGCCCTCCATGGTCGAGTTCAATCGGCCGCTGACGGCCAAGACCGCGTCGCGAATGGCTTCCCCGCTCAATCGGTGCAGGTTTTGCCGCCACAGGAAACGATTATCCGGATCGATTTCCATGGCGTGATCATCGGCGGCCCGCGATGATTGGCGGTAAGCCCACGACGTCATGATCAATCGGTGCAAGCGTTTCGTCTGCCACCCTCCCCGAATCAACTCGGCAGCAAGGTAGTCGAGAAGTTCCGGATGCGTGGGGGCCGTCCCTGTTTGACCGAAATCGCTCGGCGTGGGAACGATACCCTTGCCAAAATGATAGTGCCACAGCCGATTGGCCATCACTCGGGCGGTGAGGGGATTTTTCGGATCGACCATCCAATCGGCCAGCGCGTGGCGGCGTCCGCTGGTGGATTGGACTCCGTATTTGGAAAGATTATCCGATACCGGATGTTTGCGAATCTCCGGTATCTGGCCGCCCAAGGCCGACAGGAACGTTGGCTGAACCTCCTGCGCGGGACTGTGAGCGTCGCCGCGGACGAGCAAGTATGTCGGTTGGACCTCATTGCCACTTTCGCGTACCGACAAGGCCTTGCCCATGGACGTGTTGGCTAACTTGCCGTCAAGTTGTTTGAGCGAGTCTTCGAGCTGTTTGACGTCTTTCTTTTCTTCTTCGTTAAGCGCCTCTTTGCCTTGTTTGGCATACACACTGGCGAGCAACCCGTACTTGGCCGCCAGGAATCCACGCAGTCGCGCTTGCTCTTTGTCTTCCAGTGTCCGCCGGTAGACAAGCACCTCAGCGAGCTGGCCTTCGAGGTGCTGGGCTCCCTCGGCAGTGAAATGCACCGGGAAATAGCCAAGCGTCATGGCGTTATCGTGTACGGTCGGTATTTCCCCAACGCTGGAAATACTCTTGTTATCGTTGACCGCCAGCGTGACACCGTTGGGATAGTCGAAAGTGACAGAAATAATGCACCAATCTTGCGCTGGGGCAGGCGCAGAGATCGTTGGCCCGCCGGCTTGAACCTTGAACTGACCTTCCTGAACTCCCAGCCCACGGTTGTGACCGCCCGTAGCGCCGTCGAATGTCCAGATGGAGCGGTAGGTGTCGTCTGCAACAGCACGGACTACGGCCACCACCGTGAATTGCGGCGCGGGAATGTCACCCTGCACCGGATTCGCCCGTAAGGGAGTGTCAAGTCCCGTCGCGAATCCGTCGAACCACAATGCCGGTTGCGAGTTGCTCAGATCCGCCAGCGAGTCTTCCAGGCTCGGCGCTCCGGACTCACTTAACCTGGCTCCGAGAACGGCATCGTTCCCGGAGTTGGTCTTGTCTTTCCAGTGCGCGTCACTCCATTGTGTGATTGCCGTGTCCGGAGTTGGATTGTTACTGGGATCACTGTCTCCATCCGGGTCGCTTGCGTCCAGCCACATAACCAGCTGATCGCGGGGAATCGAGTTCGCGGTTGCCTGGACGACAAGTTCGTTTTGCTCTGTGGATCTTTCAGTTGGCGGAACCGCAAACGCTGAGCGCAATGTGTCAAGCCGCGCGATCTGCGGATTCTCGTCTTGCCTCGCCACTGCGGCGGCATAGATGACTGCCAGCTTGTCTTTCGCCGCCGAGACTTCCTGGCGGATACGTGCTTTGTCCACGGCCCATTTCGCTTCCCCTGTTGGAGTGACCAGCGGCGTAAGCACGGCGTCCGGATTCAGTCCGTAATGGCTGCTGGATATGTCACGGCCGTAGGGTGCGACGTTTCTAAAAAACGCCAACAACCGGTAGTAATCCTCCTGCGGAATTGGATCGAACTTGTGCTCATGGCAGCGAGCACATCCAATCGTCAGTCCCAAAAACGTATTTGCAGTCACCCGTACGATATCGTCCAGCTCATCGTAGTAGGCGACTTGCTTATCATCTGGTTCGTCATCCCATGAACCCACGCGGTAAAACCCGGTAGCGATAATCGAATCGTTCGTGGCATCGTCCAGTTCGTCACCGGCGAGTTGCTCGACGACGAAGCGGTCGTACGTTTTGTCCTCGTTGAAACTCCGCACCACGTAGTCACGATAACGCCAGGCATTCGGTTTTTCCGCATCCCGCTCGTAACCGTTGGTCTGCCCAAAGCGAACCAGGTCCAGCCAATGACGTCCCCAGCGTTCTCCGTAATACGGCGATGCCAGCAAGCGGTCGACTAGTTTTTCAAACGCGTCGGGCGATTCATCCGCTACGAAGGCATCGATGATTTCCGGTGAGGGTGGCAAACCAATGAGATCCGCGTAAACACGACGGACAAGTTCCCGACGCGATGCCAATGGCGAGGGGGAAAGCCCAGCGACAGCCAGCCGCTGGTGAAGAAACGCATCGATCGGATGCCAGGGGACTCCGGCAACAACCTCGTCCCAGGGTGGTTTCGTACGCAAGATTGGTTGAAAGGACCACCAATCTCGATCCGCGGACGTGATTCCCGCATGGGTGTCTTCACCCGCAGCCTCAACAGGCCCGTAGAGTGGTCCAAGAAGAGTAGCCAAGAGGATCAGCCCTTGGCAGTGCAGGCAGAATAAGCGAGTCAAGGAAACCATCGATTGACCGTGGCACAAGCCTGTTGCTCGTCGGGGATAGAACATTTAGGCACCGACCTCGAACGGCCTCTGGCGACCGTCACAACTGGCGAAGGACCGGAAAATCATTAAATGTCTTGGTTCGCTCCGCGCACCAACGTCTTGATCGCGGAGCGATCAACAACAAATCGCCAATTCTACCGTATCCGCAGGCGCGATAAACAGCAATATATCGGTATACACGGTCTTCATTGTACGCGAAAATACCCCCTACGGAATCCAGATTCGCTACTGAGATCGCGGTCTATGTGACAACTATTGCCCTAAAACGTGGTATCGCGATTTGTGGAAGAATTCAACGAAACCGCGAATGCAATTCGATGATTTGGCCAAACGGCCATGCTCCACGACAGATTACGTGTCTTCGTGTTCCATCTTCCAACCGGGCTGCGTTACCGACTCTTGCGGCTCCACCAACTTGCCGTAAAGTTCCGGCCGCCGGGCCTTCAGGTAACGGCGGCCCGAAGTCTCTTTGAGTTTGTCCGGCGTCAGCAGGCCGACGACCACATCCTCTTCGAGCGCGTGACTTTCGACGAGCACCTCACCGAACGGATCGAGGATCATCGCCAGGCCGGGCTTGACCGAATCGTAATCCCAGCCGATCGGATTACTGAAGACGCAGTAGACGCCGTTTTCGTACGCCCGCGCCGGCAACCAACGCATCAGCCAACCGCGTCCCTTGGGACCTTGGAATTCCTTTCGCAGCCGCACCGGATCGCGGTGACGGTTCTCCCACAGTTCCCGATCCACCGTGCCCCGCCCCGGCATCACCGACGGCAGGCAACACGTCACGTGCGGCATGAAGATGATCTCGGCACCGTGCATCGCCGTGATCCGTACGTTCTCCGGCAAGTTATTGTCGTAGCAGATCAAGAAGCCGATACGGCAGCCGAGCAAGTCGACTACGTTGTAACCGTCGCCGGCCGAAAGGTGCGGATTGACAAATGGATGTAGCTTGCGGAACCTGGTGATAAAGCCGTTGGGCCCTACCGTCACGTAGCAGTTGAAGACATTGTCGTCCGCGTCCCGCTCGACGAGGCCCGCCATGATCACGGTCTTGAGCTGACGGGCGATCTCACTCAGTCGCCGTACCGCCGGGCCGTCCGGCACCGGCTCGGCCATCTCTAGCAGCAGCTGTTTGTCCAGCGGCTGGATCCAGCTATAGGCGGGGATACAGCCTTCGTGAAAGCTGACGATCTCGGCGCCTTGCTCGACAGCCTGCCGCGTGAGCGCTTCGATGCGCGACAGGTTGTGCTCTTTGTCGTTGTCGCGGTTCTCAAACTGCGCCGCTGCTACGCGGATTTCTCGCATTTTGTCAGCCTCCCAAACGAGCCTCTCACGTTGGTTATAGTCTAACGCCTGTCGATAGGCGTAGATAGTCACGGTCCGCATCCAAACCCGACGTGTCCGAAGGCCGTTTGTGGTATTATAGGCGGTGAGGTTCTCGCATGACACATCACCGAATCGCAAAGCGGATTTTGTTGGTGATCACCGTTTGCGGTGGTTGCTTGACGGCTGGCGCAGACGAGAACGATGCGACAACACCGTCGCCGCCCAGCTTTGAACAGGATATCCGCCCGCTTTTGGCCAGCGCCTGTTTCGACTGTCATGGAGAGGACACGCAAGAAGCGCAGCTCGACCTGCGCACGGTGACGTCAATCTTACAAGGAGGCGATAACGGGCATGGTCTGGTCCGCGGCGAACCAGACCGCAGCCTGTTGCTGGATATGCTCGAGCGAAAACAGATGCCGCCCGACGGCAGTGACCCTCTCACCGACGAGCAAGTTACCCTCGTCCGCCGCTGGATTCGCGCGGGCGCGCCGACGGTTGAATGGGTTGTGGAACTACCGCCGCGCACCATGATCAGCAAGAAAGATCGGCAGTTTTGGGCTTTTCGCAGCCCCCAAAAAGCGTCGTTGCCGGAAGTGCAAGCTATTGATCGCGTGCGGACGGCGATCGATCGACTGATCTTGAGTCGGCTGGAGGCCGACGACTTGACGTATTCCCCCGACGCCGATCGCGCGACGCTGTTGCGGCGTGCGTACTTCAACTTGATCGGACTGCCACCTTCGCCGGACGAGTTGGATCGATTCCTGGCGGATGAGCGGCCCGCTGCTTGGGAGCGGCTGATCGATCGGCTGCTCGCGTCTCCTCACTACGGCCAACGCTGGGGACGACATTGGTTGGACGCCGTTGGATATGTGGACAATCGGTTGTTTGACGGCGACCTCGCCAACATCATTCCGAACGATGACATTTGGCGCTACCGGGATTACGTCGTACGAGCTTGGAACGAAGATCGGCCGTACGACGATTTTTTGACCGAACAATTGGCTGGGGATGAGCTGATCGATTGGCGCAACGCCGAGGAATTCACTCCCGAAATCACCGATCGATTGGTGGCCACGGGATTCTACCGTAGCATCGAAGATCACACCAGCGAACCACAATACGGCATCCCCAAGCGGTATGAAGTGGTATTCGACACGATGCAAATGTTGACGTCCAGCGTGATGGGCCTGACGATGGAGTGCTGCCGATGCCACAATCACAAGTTCGATCCTCTTCCACAGCGCGATTATTTCCGACTGATGGCCGCGATCGAGCCGGCGCTAAATCCTCACGATTGGAAACGTCCCCAGGAACGTTGGCTTGCCGACGTCCCGCCAAAGCAGCGGGAGGAAATTGACGCGCACAATGCCGCCGTCGGACAGCAAATATCGGAACTAGAGAAAAAGTCCAAAGAGGCGGAAACGGCCGAGGACAAACCGGAAGTTGAGCGATTGCAGGCGGAGATTCAAGAGCTGCAACGGACAAAGCGCAGCTATGGCAAGATCCAGGCACTCTGGGATGTAGGCCCGGTACCCGAGTCGCGGATTCTTCGACGTGGGGACGTGAATGCACCCGGCGCCTATATCGAGGCCGGATTCCCGGAAATTCTTGCCGGCGGCGGGCCGACCGAAGCGCTGCGCCCGGAAGACACGGCAGGCGAGTCGACGGGGATGCGGCTAGCGTTGGCTCGGTGGCTCACGCGACCAGAACATCCGCTGACAGCTCGGGTTATCGTCAACCGTGTCTGGCATCATCATTTTGGCCGAGGAATTGTCGCGACGCCGGGCAATTTTGGCCACTCCGGCAGTGGTCCGACGCACGCCCAGCTGCTGGATTGGCTGAGCGTGGATTTCATGGAACATGGTTGGCGCCTAAAACGACTGCACAAGCTCATCATGATGTCTACCGTTTTTCGGCAGACTTCCCACGACGTCGGACAGCCCCGAGCACTTGTATTGGATCCGGAAAACAAACTACTGTGGCGCATGCCGATGCGGCGTTTGGAATCAGAAATCATCCGCGACGCGGTATTGGCGGTCAGTCGCACGTTGGATCCGACACCTGGTGGGCGTCCAGTGACGATCACGAACCCGGTCTCGGGACTTTCTCGCGCCAAGTCCGAGCCAACGGCTACGAGTCATCAGCGCCGTAGCCTTTATCTGTTCGCCAGACGAGTTTACCCGTTGACGTTCCTGGAGGTTTTCGACTCACCCATTGTGCCGGTGAATTGTCCTCAGCGCATCCAATCGGCCAACGTGCTGCAGTCGTTCACGCAACTGAACGACACCTTTATCTTGGAACACGCCGCTGCTGTGGCCCAACGCGTCATTGGATCGGCCTCAGGTGACAGGGACCAGCAGATTCGCGATGTTTGGAGGACCGTATTATCGCGCGAACCGGATACGATTGAGGCAGATCGGTCTCGTGAGTTCCTCCAATCGCAACAGGCCGTGTATATTGAGGAAAACACCCCAGCGGAAGAAGCACCGACTAAAGCGCTTTCGGACCTTTGTCACATGTTGCTGTGCACCAATGAGTTTTTGTACATTGAGTAGTAAGGCCGTTTGACTTAGACCCCCATGAGCAAGCTCGTGGGGGTCTTATAAGCGAACTCAAACAGTCAAAGTAGTGATCATCGGAGAGTGAAGATGACTTCCTATCCCGTCACGCGTCGAGATTTGTTGCGACAAGCCGGATTGGGTTTCGGCACCTTGGCACTGGCTGGAACGCTGCAGGACGAGGGGCTGCTGGCGGCCGACGCGCGCGCCCAGATCAACTTGGAGCCACGTTCCGGTCATTTGCCCACACGGGCTCGGGCGGTAATCCAACTGTTCCAAAACGGCGGTCCATCGCAGATGGATATGTTCGATGAAAAGCCCGAATTGACGAAACGCGACGGACAGCCGCATCCCGGCGAAGTCGAGACATTCCAGCTGAACAACAAGAACGTGCTGATGAAGAGCCCGTTCAAGTTCCAGCAACACGGCCAGTGCGGTATGAACTTGGGCGAGACGATTCCGCATATCTCGTCGATCGCGGACGACATCTGCCTGGTGCGGTCCATGTACTCGGAGAACAACAATCACCCGTTCGCGATCAACATGATGCAAACGGGCAAGACCTTCGCGGGTCGTCCCGCGATGGGCTCTTGGATCTGTTACGCGCTGGGGAGCGAGAATCGGAATCTGCCAGGCTACATCGTGCTGCGTGATCCCGAGGGCTACAACACGTCCGGAAAAATGGTCTGGTCGAGTGGATGGCTCCCAGCGGTGTTTCAGGGAACCGAGTTCAGTTCCAGCGGCACTCCAGTGCATCACTTGCACCCTCCTGAAAATGTTTCGGCTCGTGCGAGAACCCAAAACCTTAAACTTTTGGCGGAATTCAACCGCCGACACCAGCAACGGCACCAGCATGAATCGGATCTGGATGCTCGCATTCAAAATTTCGAATTGGCCGCGCGTATGCAAGTGGAAGCGGTCGACGTGCTGGATGTCTCCCAGGAATCACAAGCGACTCGCGATCTCTACGGGGTGGACAATCCCACGACAGCTGGTTATGGGCTGCGCTGTTTGATGGCGCGGCGGCTGATCGAAAATGGGGTTCGGTTCGTGCAAGTCTTCCCCCCGCTGAAGCCGTCGTTCCAGCCGTGGGATAACCACGGCAGTTTGGAAGGCGGCCTGAAAAGTATCTCGTCCCAGGTCGATCGTCCTAGTGCCGCGCTGATCAAGGATTTAAAGCAGAGAGGGCTACTCGACGATGTGATCGTGATGTGGACGGGTGAGTTCGGTCGCTTGCCGATCACGGAGAATGCCGATGGACGAGATCACAACCGAAACGCCTTCAGCCTGTTTCTCGCGGGCGGCGGCTTCAAGAGCGGCCTCACGTATGGATCCACCGACGAGTTTGGATATGCCGCCGTCGAGAATCGCGTGAGTGTCCCCGATCTCCATGCCACGCTGCTGAACCAGTTAGGGCTCGATCATCGCCGCTTGTCATTCGTGCATAGCGGTCGGGCCGAACGGTTGACGGATCCGGAGGTCACTGGTGCGCGCGTCGTCGAGGAATTGCTGGTCTGAGACGTTAGCATCTCCCCGGGCCAATCCGCGCGCGGCCATAAAGTTTTGGTGATGCAGTGTCTTGCCCTCCCCAGTCGTCGATGATGGAGTTTTTGGTCCTTTCCTCTAACCGATCATCCCCTTCGCCTTTAACGTGGCCCACGTCGAAATCGTGGCCACCGTCAGGAAGAACAGACCAGTCAGGAATAAGGAGATCCGGCAAAACCGGCCAGGTCTCAGGGGGTGCTGGTAATTCGGGCCGTCCTTTTGCATCGTGTAAAGTTGGGCAAAGGGGCCGTCCTGTTGGATCAACTTGTATCCATCCGACCGTCAGTGCCAGATGGCATCGACGTGGGAACCAGCCAGGCCCGTCGTGCGCGCTGCCAGGATCCCTTCCCGAGTACCATCGGTCCCCTTCCACAACTCATCTCCGTCGTTGTTGAAGACGATGCGGCGCTGGCGCTGGGCCAATTTCGTGCGATCATGCCTGAGATTGTCCAGCGTGTAATCGTGCTCAGGATACTGCTCCGCATCCCCGGCGGCCTCTGAACGAGACGTGTCGTTTGTGCTTGAGGGTGCCGCCCAGATATTCGCGATTGCGGAAGCGTAGACCAACAAAACAATGAACAATGTCCTTGTCATGGCATGCTCTTCGGGTGGTCGTTGATTTTATAGAAATCCAGCAACGTTGGACGGTCGACGTCGTTTCCATGCTGGCCTGAAAGGCCCAAAACAAATCAGCCCAGGGCAGAGCCAATGCGAGTGGAACGAGCATTGGTGCCGCCCTGGGAATCGGTGTAACGTGAACTGGCACGCCCTGAATGGGCAAAACAAAGTCCGCAGCTCTTGGTGCCCGGTGTTGTTTTGCCCTTTCAGGCAACGCCGTGAACGATGTTTTTTACCGGTAATCCTGAGGATTCGTCCTTTTCTTACGCCGAAGGCGTTATATTCCAGTCCGTCACGTTTAAGACCGTTTACGCCGAAGGCGTTATACAAAACCCTCGGTCAATTTTACCGCTCATTGTTTAACACCTTCGGTGTAAGTGTTTTTGGTGCATCGCTACTACGCTGCGGCCCTGGGCTTCGGAGTGTAACGCCTTCGGCGTAGAAAGCGCCCCCGATTCTAGTATTTGCAAAATCGTTCACAGCGTTGCCTTTCAGGGCGACTGGTTCTCGCCCTCGATTCTCAGGGCGGCGCGAGAACTCGTGTTACTCGTTCTCGCTCTGCCCTGGGCTGATTTGTTTAGGGCCTTTCAGGCCGAATAAACAACTCCTAGGCAATTCGCTCGACGTCAGCAAGTATCAAGCTTAGTACCATTGGGACGAGCCGGCAGGGGCCGGCATCCAACTGGCCGCCGAAGCTAGCTCAAAAAACTTGCGCTCCTGCCGCACAAGGCGGCAGAGGACGATTCGTCGTTTCATTGCATGTTGAAAGGGCTTGTCGCAAGACTTTGGCGACCTCACTAAGGCCGTCTGAGATCTTAATTCCGGATCTAAGGAAGTGCGTTGATATCCAGATAATCGGCGATGGCCTCATCCACCTCGTCCGGTTCTAGTCGGATCGGCGTGGTGTCCCAAATCTCCTGATTCCGCTGAGGCTGCATTCGAACTTCAAACGGCAATTGGAACACCTTGCTCTCGAGCGATTGAGTCTTTGATTCCGAAGGTATTTCCCTCGGCGATTCAACCCTAGCGTTCCGTCGTGCCAGTAGACGAAGCGATTCAATCGAGTCAATCGAACCTGAATTGTCCAACGTCCCAGCGACCACGTTGACAGATGCCACCGCCGCACGAGGCAACTGTGATTCACTGGCCGACGGCAGCGGCAGGACGTCGGTGAACTTGTTGGCGTTCCAGCGGTTGAAATCTCTGACATCGACGAGCCCATCATGAGTGAAGTCGCCGTCCTCCCAGTCGCCGGCCGCAAATGTATGCGCGCTCCAAATAGTAAAGTCAATGCTGTCAACCGATCCATCCTGAGACGCGTCACCTGGCAGAGCCACCAGCATCTGCTCGACGAAATCGTCACCGCCCGTGCCATCCCCGTTGCCATCAAGTGGATTCCCAACGCTGTCCGAGACACCTGTTGACGTAAGAGATACGCGGTAGAAAGCCGCTGGCAGAGATAATCCGGAAAGGTCCCATCGAGCGGCCGATGAATCGAAGGTGGACTGGCTCAGGTCGACGGGCGTACCGGTTGTCTCGTTAAATAGGACCAGGTCATCGACCGACAACGTTGCAGAAACATCCTGGTCAAAATCAAAGGCCAGCGACGTCAACTGGTCAGGCTGATCGCTGCCGTCATTTCGCGTGACGGCAATGACTTCTGGAGGAAAGGTATCGGGGCCGAAAAACGTCGCGGCCACGGGAAAATGTGCGTCGGGAATTTCTGCGACGTTAGGTGACAGTGTTACCGTGCCAAACAAGGTGTCTCCCACCGTTGCCGATCTCAAATCAGCAAGCACACTTAATTGTGCGGATCCTCCCGCTGGAATGTGTACTACCGCCGGGCTGACAAGGATGTCCATTCCTTCATCCTCGATCACCGAAACGGTCCAATCGACATCTACGGACTGGGTACTCCTTAGCGTACGTGTCCACGGATAGGTTGTGGCGACCTGTCGGTTAGGAAAACCAGGAAAATTCAACGACGTCGGATCGCCTCCCGTGGCCGGATTGGAAAGGAGGTAGTTTGTATTCGTTTCGTCCAGCACGAGACCAGCTCGGGAGGCTCGATTCACGTCGATTCGGCCGGCTCCGCGATCAAAAGGATCGGCTGCTGTCTCACCATCTTCTTTCAGCAGGCCTGCGGTAATGGCAGTCGTCATGAGCGCCGATTGAATTTCGGCTGGCGTCCAATTCGGATGCAGGTCGGTCAACAAGGTGGCGGCGCCAGCCACATGGGGTGTGGCCATTGAAGTTCCGTCTATGATCTCCCAAGCGACGGATCCATTGGTA
>Ga0310121_10003592_pt1 | contig 14091 bp, 13 predicted proteins | sample CB27_Tmax_986_MG_FD_203504 | JGI IMG/M metagenome (GOLD analysis project Ga0310121, IMG submission 203504) | Marine microbial communities from Western Arctic Ocean, Canada - CB27_Tmax_986 | ecosystem: Environmental > Aquatic > Marine > Oceanic | place: Canada: Western Arctic Ocean | collected... | reverse complement strand
CCCCTCCAGATGTTCGGTCATCAGTTTCACTCCTTCGCTCATTACATACGTCTCTTTCCATGACATGACTCCTCTTGTAACCTATGTGCCTGGGAGAAACTGTTGCCTATGTGCCCGGAACATACCAATCACCAGCAACCCCTTTGGGGTTGACTTCTCTTGGTACTCGCAGCCGAGGCGTGAGCACGACCTCTACCAGTGTCCACTCAAGGTCCCGGGACTTTCTCTTGTATCCCACAACTTGATTAATGAATTTCTCTTGACCATGCGGCTCATCGAGCGATGAAGCTATCAACAGTTGCAACCTGCACAAGGTCAAGTTGCCAAAAAGTTGCTTGAATGGATTGATTCTCCCTGGGGGCGGCGACATATTCATCAGACCAATCGAGGTCGAAGACGCGCTCCCAACTTATCCAGATCATCTTGTTGACGCATTGGTTTCTAGGTGGCTGTGACCACGAGCACGGTGGACAATCATGAAGCGCACTGGAGGTAGCGCCATCCCGTTCTGAATCTGGAAGATACCAATAGTTGAGCACATAGTGCCACAATTCAGAATCAGACAGAAGCACGTCATCGTCTGGGATGACGAATTCGATTCGGTATCCACGTGTGCCGCGGGGCAAATGGCCAGAACGTCGAAGATCAGGGCGTTGATGTCTGTCGTTGTTGTACCGATACCACGCCCAAAGTGGCAAAGCGATGCCATTCGCAGGGTGACCGATGTAAGTGATCATCTGCGATGCCATCCACTGGCACGCAGGTATGAAATCGCGGTCGACGACCGCTTGGCTGCAACACAGGTAGCCACGTTCGGTCAGTGTACGCCAGGCTTCTTCGGTTTGAATCGTCCATAACCGCATAACGTTCTAGTGTACTAAGGCCTACCCTCGGCTCCAAGCCGAGGAATTCGATCGGATGTCGAATCGAATTCGACTCATCTCTGCTAACCTTCGTCGTGGCGGTGGTCTCCAGACCGCCGTTGGTCGAGCTAGGCTCGACCGCTACACTTCGGCCTGGAGACCGAAGCCACGTCAGAGACCGACTCTAGCACTTTCATCTTCACTCGAAAGATGACCCTAAGGCGTTATCTTTCCGAGTTGGTCGCTCAAACCAGTTATCCGCGGAAAATCTTGGAAGGGAGCACTTGGGCAATCCGAGAATCGAATCGTTTGCAGCTTCTCCTTTCTGTGCTATGGTCGCATTAACTGAGCGTTCGGTTTTTCGAGTCGACCCGTCTTCAGAACCCAAACGGAAAGGGGAATACTATGCGAATCGCAAGCGTATTGGCACTGGGACTCTTCTTGAACGGCTGGGTCTTCCAGGGCCCGGATCTACTTTTCTCGGCTCCGTCCGAGCCAATCGACGTAGGAAATCAGAAGCAGTTCTTCGTGGACGCTTACATCGTCCGCTCCACATACCACGCCTTCCGAATCTTGAATCAGCCAGTCAAGCATCCGCTGAACCCGGTCATTGAGCTGAAGCCGACCCAGAGGGTTGGAGGCAAGGACCTGGTGATCGTCAGCGGCAGCGTTCTCTTTGACCAACAAGAGGGCCTCTTCAAGATGTGGTACGAGGGGGCTGACTATCGGTGGACCAACAACGCGGTCTGCTATGCCACCTCCAAAGATGGCGTTCACTGGGATTTACCTCACCTGGGCCTCTTCGAATACCAAGGCTCCACGCAGAACAACATTGTCTTCCGAAGCGACCGACGGGCCAGAGACGTCTCTCCCGGTGTCTTCAAGGACCCGGTGGCCAGAGACCCGGGCCGTCGCTACAAGATGATCCATAAACGCGGCTCCAAGACCACGGACGGCGTCCGGATTGCCTTCTCACCCGACGGAGTCCATTGGACCGACGGACCCGACCAACCGGTGATCGCCGTTAGTGACAGTCCCAACTCTGTCCTGTGGGATACCAGACTGGGCAAGTACGTGGCACATACCCGCCACAACTCTCGCTATGACGGGGTCTTTACAAGAGAGGTTCTACAAAGCGAGAGCGAAGATTTCGAGCAGTGGACAACGCACGACGTAATCTTGAAGGCAGACCAGGAGGATCCACCAGGGAGTCGTCAGTTCTACAACATGGAATGGATGCCGTATCAGGAGGTCTACTTCGGCTTCGTCTCTGTCTACCATACCCTGCCTGGCATGGAAACCAAGATCACCCGAGGTCTGGGCTGGATCGACAAGGTGGATGTGCAACTTACTTTCAGTCGTGACGGCCGAACCTGGCGGCGCGCTGGGGACCGGCAAGTCTTCATCCCCACGGGCACCGGTCCCGAGGATTTCGACCGGAGCATGATCTACACGATGCAGCACCCTATCGTCGTAGGAGACGAAATCTGGTTCTACTACGCTGGTTTCAGCGGTAGACACTGGGCCGTCAATCGGAAGGAGCCTCAAGGAGGAGCCGTAGGGCTGGCGAAGCTGCGATTGGATGGTTTCGTCTCGATCGACGCCGGAGAGGGAACCCTCACCACCAAACAGATGAAATTCTCGGGCAAACGCCTGATCCTGAACGCCGATGCCAGTCTCGGTTCTGTAACGGTGGAGATTCAGGGCCCCGAGGGAGTCCCGCTCGCTGGATTCAGCCGCGACGATGCCCGCTCCGTCGTCGGTGACAGTGTTCGTCACACTGTCCAGTGGAAGGGTACTTCAGACCTCAGCCATCTCAAGGGAAAGTCGATTTCTCTGAAGTTCTACATCGACCGCAGCAAGCTCTATTCCTTCGTCTTTAGCGATCAATAGGCCGCGAACTGCACCACCCTGGTTTTTGCAACGGCCTCTATGTGTAAACCTCATCGGAGCATGAGCGCCATGAAAGTGACGAGAAGAGACCTCCTGAAGTCGGCTGCAGCCACCAGCGCCTTGGCAGGCACCAACCTCAGACAGCCCCTATCAGCCGCTCGCCCCGTCGCCAAACGGGGAGAGGGAGACATGCGTGTTATTGCTTTTCCCCGAGCGGTACCGGGGGACCCTTCACCTCTTTCTGCCGAGGCGCTTCGCCATGTCCGGCAGATTGGAGTCGAGGACATCCGGATCGTCTCGACCTGGGTACCAGGCTATGCAGAGAACGGAGAGATGGATCTGGAGGAGCTAATCCGGGTCAAGCGCTTCGCCGCCAGTTTCGGGATCCGGATCGGAGCCGTTTATCTCCAGAAGGTAGACACAGCCAATCTCCTTCTAGACAGACCGGGTTGGAAGGAGGAGTTGGATAAGATCTGCAGGACCATCGAGTGCCTGGGGAAGGCATCGATACCGGTCCTGGAGCACAGCCTTCTGCTCTCGAGGGTGATTCGGGATGTGTTCAAACTCCCATTGCCGGGCCACTCAAGGGTGGCAAAGGGGAGAGGTGGAGCCCGTCTCACTACGTTCGATGGGAAGGGTACAGAAGACCAACAACAGCCGGTGGGTCCGGTCTCGCGAGATCAGATGTGGGAGCGCATCACCCGCTTTCAAGAGAGGTGTGTCCCGGTTGCTTCTGAGGCGAAGGTCCATCTGGCCTGCCATCCCGACGATCCTCCCATGAACCGGTATTGGGGCGTCAACCAGGTGCTCAACACCAAGGAAGGATTGGACCGACTGATCCAGATCGTACCCAGCGAATACAACGGAATCCTTCTGTGTCTGGGAACGATGCAGGAATCGGGGGCTGACGTGCTGGAGCTGATCCGCTACTTCGGCGAAAAACGGAAGATCTTCGACATCGACTTCCGCGGTGTTCAGGGAACAGTCCCGAATTACAACGAGGTCTTCCTGGACGAGGGCGATCTTGACATGTGGAAGGCCGTCCAGGTTTTAAAGGAGGTCGATTACCGATGGACGCTGGAACCGGACCATCTTCCCGGTATCACGGCCGACATCGGAGGCGGTCTCATTTCCTATGCCTGGGCTGTAGGGTATATGAAGGCATTGATCGCGGCGGCCGAGGGTTCCGCGGCATGAGGTCGACGGCCCGATCACTCGGTCGGCTCCCCGGGGCGTAGCTTTGGCCTCCAGCCGAAGTATTCTTCTTTCCAGCCCTTGGCTCGACGTACGGCGGCCTGGAGCCCACTGCTACGTCACTCCGTAAAAAAGCATAGAGCGAGGCGTGCTGGAGGTGAATCTTAAAACCTCAATCCATGACCTCGCCGTCGCCATCGAGGCGCCGGATGACTCCCAAGTTGAGATCCCGTACGCCTTTCTCGACCTTTGCAAGGTCACCCACAATCACCCACACTAACTTGTCGGGATGGATTACATTCCGGGCCGAGGCATGGATGGTCTCACGACTCAGGTCCATGACTCGTTGCTGGAAGGTCTCGTAGTAATCGTCAGATAATCCGTAGCGGACGATGCTGGCAATGGTGCTTCCCACCGAGCTAGCCGTCTCCCACCTACCAGGGAGGCTCAACGTCTGACCCTTCTGGGCTCTGTCCAGTTCCTCAGCAGTGGCGGGATTACCAACCAGATACTGCCTCAGCTCCTTGTCGACCTCAATGATCGACTCCTTGGTCTTGTCGGTCTGAACCGGAGCATAGATGATGAGCGGGCGCTGGCCCCTGGCCCCGATAAGAACGCTGCCGGCGCCATACGACCAATGTTTGTCCTCCCGGAGGTTCATGTTGAGACGGGAGCTAAAACTGCCGCCCAAAATCCGATTCATGGTACCGATAGCGACTTCCTCCGGATTGTTGGTGGGTGGAGCCACCTGTCCCGCCAAAATCACGGTCTGAGCGGAGCCAGGGCGATCCATCAGATACACTAAAGATTCTGCTTTGTGTGGGACAGGGTGGATGCTCTCCTTAGCGACTTGGGATGGATTCCAACCCTTGAAGAGATCCTCGAGCTTGGGCGAGATCTCCTCCAAGGTCGTGTCCCCCACGACGACGAGAGTGCCATTGTTGGGACCGTACCAAGTGGAATGGAACTTCACCAGGTCGTCTCGGGACATGGCCTCCGTTGATTCCACGGTGCCAGTGCCCGTCAACGGACTCCCATAGGAATGGTCATCTCCATAGAGGAGCCTGGGCAAGACCCTCAGAGCCATCTGGAACGGAGTGACCTTCTCGCGCTGAATGCGGGCCAGACGCTCCTGTTTGAGTCGATCCAACTCAGCCTGAGGGAAGGAGGGATTGAGAATGACGTCCGCGAAGAGGGCGAGAGATTCATCCAGAGTCGATCTGAGAGCTGAGAGAGAGACAGAGGAATCGTCCAGGCTCGCGCGAGTTGTCAAGTGGGCCCCCAGGTTAGAGGCCTGTTCACTGATCTGAAGGGCTGACCGAGTCGCGGTTCCCTCGTCCATCATCGATGCCGTCATACTTGCGGTTCCCGGCCCTGCTGCCGGGTCAGCCGCGTATCCGGCTTTCACCAGAAGATTCAAGTCGATAACCGGAATGGCATGGCGCTCGGCCAGAATGACCTTGAGTCCGTTGGAAAGTGTAGACCGTTGCAGTTCGGGAAACTGGACCGTCGGCGGAGTACCGGCATCCGGCAGTTTCGACCGGTCGGCTCCCGACTCGGAGACCTTGTACTTTGGGAAAGGGTGGACCCCAAGGACGTAAACGCCATCGGACAGCCAGCGACGCGCAGCCTGCTGAACAGTCTCAGGCGTCGCCTCTTCGATATAGCCAACGGTCGTCTTATAGTAATCGGGACGCCCTCCGTACACCTGGTTCTGCGCTAGCAGGTCAGACTTACCACCGAAGCCCCCTACGCGTTCAAGGCCGCGGATGAGGCCGACCAGATACTGAGTCCTGACACGGTCCAATTCGTCCTGAGTTGGACCGTCCTCGATGAAACGCTCCAGTTCCTCATCCAGAACTTTCTCTACCTCCCCAATGGACTTGTCCGGGTTGACGGTGGACTGGATGTGGAACTGGCCGCCGATCTCTCGCAGGCTGGTGTAAGCCATGGCGTCTGTCGCAATCTGCTCCTCATAGACGAGACGCTTGTAGAAACGCGATGTCTTGCCTGAAGAAAGGATCCTCGCCACAATGTAGAGGAGCGCGCCCTGGCGTGAGCCCCACTCTGGAATATTCCAGACTTTGTAGATCCGCGCTTGAGGGACCCTGTCCTGCATCTGGCCGCGATGAGTTCCACGACGCTTGGCGATCCAGACGTCGTGCTTCGACACAGGTGGTCCGGAGGGAATATCCCCGAAATAGTGCTCTACTCTCTGCTTGACCTGATCAGGTTCGACGTCGCCAGCAACAACCAGAACGGCGTTCGCGGCTCCGTAATAGGTGCGGAACCAGTCCTTCACATCATCGACGGTGGCGGCGTTGAGATCTTCCATGGACCCGATGGTGGACCAGGAATAAGGGTGTCCGGCCGGGTAGGTGTTCTCGGTAAGGAGAGAGCGGGTCTTACCATAGGGTTGGTTTTCTCCCTGCCGCTTTTCGTTCTGCACCACTCCCCGCTGTTCGTCGAGCTTTTCCTGGGTAATAGCTCCGAGGAGGTGACCCATCCGGTCAGACTCCATCCACAAGGCCAGATCTAGAGCGTTCGTGGGAACGGTTTCGAAGTAGTTGGTCCTGTCGACATTGGTGGTCCCGTTCATTCCGGTCGCGCCTACCTCCTCCAGCGGCTCGAAGAACTCGCCAGGGAGATTCTCAGATCCATTGAACATCAGGTGTTCGAACAGGTGCGCGAACCCTGTCCGTCCCAGCTTTTCGTTCTTGGAACCCACGTGGTACCAGACATTGACGCCAATGATGGGCGCCTTTCTGTCCTGGTGAACGATCAGGGTGAGGCCATTGTCCAGCACAAACTTCTGAAAAGGAATGTCGATTTTGACGCTAGATCCAGTGTTGGTTTCGCCTGCGCCACAGAGCATTCCCGAGGGAAATAGAAATAAGAAAAGGAGTCGGCAACTCATTCGGCTCATGGGAAATCCTCCATGGATGATCCTGAATCCTTTCGGCCCGAAAATATTTATCCCTTTTCTCCGTGAATCGCCCTGTGCTCCCTTCAAGAATCAGTCGGCGATCTCCACCACCATATCGATCTCGACCGGGATGTTGCTGGGCAGCGAACCCATACCCACGGCAGCGCGAGCATGCTTGCCGCGTTCTCCGAAAATATCCACCAGTAAGTCGGAGCAACCATTGCCGACCTTGGGTTGTTCCGTAAAGTCGGTGGCGCAGTTGACCATGCCGGTAACTTTGAGGATTCGCTTGACCTTGTTAAGGCTGCCGATCTCAGCCTTGAGCGAGGTCAGTAGCGCCACAGCCGTGTAGCGGGCCGCCTGCTGTGCTTCTTCGATACTGAGATCGACGCCTACTTTTCCCTTGACAAGGCCACCTTCAGGTTTGATCGGGCCGTGGCCGGCGAGCCAGATCTGGTTGCCGCTACGCACTGCCGTTACATAATTTGCGACAGGCTGGATCGGAGGGTAGAGTTCAATCCCCAGATCCCGAAGCCGTTGCTCAGGTTCCTGGCCGGCTGCGTACAGGGTTTCGCTAGCGAGGTCATGATGTTTGCCATGCTCTCCGGAGTCCTGATCAGGAGTTTGTTGACAAGCCGATAGTGACGTGGCGCAGACCAGCGCCAGCCGAATCATTGAAAATCGTCGTCTTTTCATTGGCAGTGAACAGTGAGCAGAGCAGTAAGTGCAACGGACAGTGGAAATTTGCTCGCAGGGACTGATGCCTCGAGACTGCTCACTCCACTATTGTCCGGTTTAAAGTCGAATGATATCAATTGGTTAGTACCTCGCATCGCTCAAAATGTCCTGCACGCGCTCAGCCACGATTCGCTCCTCACCGGGGCGCATCATCCAGGTGGTGATGGCGAGAGAATCCTTTCCGCCCGTTGTCTCGATGGAGGGGTGTCCGTTGCGCAGTTTCTCCCGCGCATCGTCGCCGGTGATGGCACTTTATCGCTATCCCAGGTGACGTTTAAAGAAGGCACATGATTGGCGATCGGGGGAACATGCATTTCCGTTGTGACGCCTTCGACCTGTTTTGCGCTGTCGCTGATGAGTTGAATCTGACTTTCCCAGAGTTCCCACTCGGCCGCATGGTCTTTGGTGAGATAAACTTCGACCGCAACGAGTATGGCCAGGATCTCGGCTTTATTGACTTTCATGCCCCGGCCAACCGTGTTACCGCGTGGCGCGGCGTGCAGCTGGGCGGCGGCGATCAGATCCTTCTTGCCAAGCAACAGTCCCGCACTTTGCGGACCGCGAAGCCCCTTCCCACCAGAAAAACACACCAGGTCGAAGCCCATTTCATTGTACTTCCACAGGTTTTCCTTGGGCGGCACATCGGCGGCGCAATCGTTGAAGGTCGGGATGGCATATTCCTTTCCGATCTTGACAAACTCTTCATCCTTTACCTCGCCGTTGGGATTGTGGGTATTAATGAACAAGAGCATGGCCGTGTTGTCATTGATCGAATCGAGAAGGTCCTTGCGGCTTTCGGCATAAACCATCTTGACGCCGCAATTGCGAACGGCATGCGTATAGCCGACATCGTGTGACTTCTGGATGATTACCTCGTTCCTCATGCCCGTAATATCAGGGAGCTGAACGACCTTTTCCTGGTCCATCCCGCAAAGTACGCCTGCCGCGCCCAGCGTCATGGCGGAAGCAGCACCTGCAGTCACAGTCGCAGCCTCGGCGCGCAGCAATTTGGCGAGCCGCTGGCCCGCGCGGTCCTGGATGTCATCGAGGCGCACATAACCCGGCACGCCAAATTGCCAGGCGGCGGCAGCCTCCGGTTCCATTAGGGAGCCAGTAAGGGAAGTATCGGTGCCCGCGGCATTGATAAAAATGCGGAGACCGAGCTCCTTGTAAAAATCCCGGAATTCGGCCGGGTTTTTCGCGACGGCCTCGTGAAGGCCCAGGGCGCTGCTGCCCAACAAGGCCCCTGAAATCGGAAAACCAGGCAGGTGCTTGAGTAGATGTCTTCGGCTAAGCATATGAGTTCGGAGTCGCCTTTTGAGTGATCCCGTTTGCCTATCGCTGCTCATTTCTCGCTAATGACATAGTTGAGTATATCGACGACTTGCATTGGGGTTGTCGCCCAGGCCATAGCCGAAGCGTCCACCTCTTTGAGCGGATGGATGAGGCTCTCATCGTGAAACGTGATGTACGGCTTGCCCATGGCGGAACAGTACCCGGCGTCAAAGGCTGCATTCCACTGTTTGTACTTGTCTCCAAATCGTACAACAGCAACATCGCACTTTTCGATGAGCGTGTTGGTACGAATCCCGTTGACCTTCGCTGACTTGTGGTCGCGCCAGAAACCACTGGTTTCGACCCCAAGTAGATCGCCCGCCGCGTCACTGGCTTCGTGATCTGTCACAGCAGACGTAAAGACAACAGGCAAATCGTAGGCTCTTGCACCGTCAATCAGCTGCCGTCGCCAGTCGCTGTGTATTTCGCCAGAGAGATAGACATTCCATTTCATGGATATTTCCCTGCCCTCCCATTCTGCCGCATCTTACCTTTACTCCATAGTGCCTGGCCACTAAGTCCTACCCTCTACTCCAAGCCGAGGGGTTCGATCGAATTCGACTCATCTCTGCTGACCTTCGTCGTGGCGGTGGTCTCCAGGCCGCCGTTGGTCGAGCTCGGCTCGACCGCTACACTTCGGCCTGGAGACCGAAGCCACGTCAGAAACCAACTCTAGCACTTTCAACTTCACGCGAAGATGACCCTACCGTCCCTGCGGGACTTCGGGGACCTTCTCTTCGCCTGAAGGCGAGGGGTTTCACCATCCCCGATGGGGACACTAACCCGGACCATTGATCGGACAGGCTCCTAGACTCCAGCCAAAGAAGTCGGCATGTTACGATGGGCCGTTTCTGGACCAAGCACCATGACGCAGCAAACACTCGAGTTGAGGGAAGTGACCCCCTATTGTGGCGCCGAGGTGCACGGCCTCGATTTGTCACAGCCTCTCGATAAGGGGGCCGTCGACGCGCTGAAGACTGCGCTCGCCGAGCACTGCGTCCTTTTCTTCCGTGATCAGAGAATGACGCCGGAGCAACATAAGGCGCTAGGCCGCCATTTTGGTGAACTGCACCTTCATCCGGCCTGGCCCAGGCTGCTCGAAGGTCATCCGGAGATCATGGAAATCTACAGCGACCAACATACTAAGCGGATCGCCGGCGAGGACTGGCACTCGGACGTCTCCTGCGATTCCGAGCCGCCGCTGGGTACGATCCTCCATATGCTGGAGGTGCCGCCAGTAGGAGGCGACACGCTGTTTGCAAATATGTACGCGGCCTTCGAATCATTGTCGACGTCGATGCAGCGCTTCCTCGAAGGGCTGACTGCAGTGCACGATGGAGAACGCACCTACCGAGGCCGCTACCAGGATATGACGGAAGAGGGAAAGACCTACCCGCGATCCGAACATCCTGTCGTGCGGACCCACCCCGTGAGTGGGCGCAAGGCACTCTTCGTCAATCGCATCTTCACCACTCGCATCGTCGCGCTGGCACAGCCTGAGAGTGACGCGGTGCTCCAGATGGTCTTTGGGCATCTGGAGCAGCCCGAGTTCCAGTGCCGCTTCCGCTGGCAGCCGGACTCGGTTGCGTTCTGGGACAACCGCTGCACCCAGCATCACGCCATGTGGGACTACTACCCCCACCGCCGGCGCGGTCTTCGCGTCACCATCAAAGGCGATGAACCGGCATATTATCCCTGATCCAAGAACAGTTTATTACCCTTTTCAGGCGGTTTTATTTAGTCTCATATAGTACCTTAACCTGGACTAAAAAAACTACTTAGATTGTACTTATCGTTTCAGTGTGTTTCACTGTTTTCAGGGGAAACTTGTTACCCCGTTACCCACAAATGGGAAAGGGGTGCTATGTCAAGAGTTCATTTGTCGTCGATATTTCTGGAAAAACTGAAGCCGAGTTTGACGCGAGTCGAGTACTGGGACCAGGGTTTTAAGGGACGCGGCTCCTTCGGGCTTCGCCTGTCTGTGAAGGGAAGAAAGACCTTCATCCTGTTGTACCGGGAAGCTGGCCGGCTCAAGCGTAAGACGCTTGGAACATATCCTGATCTGAGCCTAGCAAAGGCCCGGAAGAGGGCTTATGAGGACACAGCGAAGCTGACCCTGGGCCAGAAAGTCGCAACGGACACCGGCAAGAGAACTTTCAGCGACCTGGCGAATAAATTCATACTGAAGCACCCGAAGCAGGCAAGCTTAAAAGATCGAACCGTGGCCGAGTATAAGCGAATCCTTGCGGCAGACCTTTTGCCGCGCTGGGGAAGCCTGGAACTCTCCTCGATCACCCGCAGTGACATTAACGAGCTCCTGGACGAGATCGCCTTCGAGCGAGATTCACCTGTGATGGCCAACCGTGAGCTGGCGCTGATCTCGGTCATGTTTAACTTCGCCCTCGACGCTGAGTGGATCGACGCGAACCCTTGCGCCCGCATGAAAAAGCGCATCGTGGAGAAGTCACGGGAACGCATTCTGGACCATGACGAAATCCGGGCCCTGTGGGCGGAGCTCGCCAACCAACCGGAACGCACCGCTGCCGTTTATCGACTGATCCTGCTCACCGGGCAGCGGGGCGGTGAAGTGAAGCAGATGAGATGGAGCCAGATTCAGAGGGACCTGTGGGTGATTCCTGCCGGAGTCGCCAAAAATAAGCGCTTGCATCGAGTGCCTCTCTCGGCAACGGTTCTTGCGATTCTGGAGCGGCTGAGGGCAAAACAAGCCGGTGACCACGATTTCGTCTTTCCGTCTAGGGTCGGGGGAACACTCAGCTGGATGGGCAAGACGAACCGACAGGTTCAGGACGCGGTTGGCTTCCATTTCACGCCGCATGACCTACGGCGAACCTGTGCCACCAACCTGAGCGAGCTGGGAATTGATGACACGATAATTGCCAGAATTCTCAACCATAGCTGGGTGGATCAAAACGTGACGGCGGTTTATAACAGGTTTCAGAGGTTACCGGTGATGCGCCAGGCTCTGGAGCGCTGGGGAGAGCGAGGCTCGAGCAGATCGTCACCGGGGAGCCGGCCAAGGTGCTCAAGATCCGCTAGACGCCTCGCGCTGCTTACGGGTCCACTTCCTGACACCGGATCGCAGCCGGACGCCCAGGCCCCTATTTGAAGGAGGTTGCGCTTTGCGGGAATTTTTGGCCGTTTTTTGCTTCTGGAATCGTCGCGCTGCCATTCGATTAGCACAACGCCGGGAGCAGTAAAGCATCTTCCCGTCCTTAAAAAAGATGCTCGTGCAGGCAGGGCAGATCAAAATTTTCCCTGGGGGCCTTCCGGCTAATAGGAAGAGCAGCCGGGTCAAAAAGCAATCCCGCACAGACCCGCTCGCGACGATCTCGGCCTGGTTTCCAGCCGGGACCACGGCCCAGTTGACCACTATATCTACTGGCTGAATCGCTTGGACTCGGGCTCCCGCTGCGTTCTTCGCACTGGCAGAAAGGGCAATGGGTATCAGGAGCCGCCTGATTTGCTGCTGGAGTTCAAGGAAATCCTCGGGAGTGTAGTCCTGAGCTAGGGGGCGCTCGATCGCAGAGACAATGACCCCACCCAGGCTGTCCCTCGTCTGAGGAAAGCCCCTCCCCCCATGAAGAAATACACCCAGCTCTTCTTTGAGATTTAACCGGTCTCCAGCCCTCAGTAAATCAAAGTTCTTAGTCGCCAAATCGACGGCAAACTTGATCCGGTCCTCCGCTTTCCGCATTCCCATGATCCTATTATAAGCGTTATACCATTGTCAAGACGTATGAAAATTACAAGCGATCTATTAAATAAAAACCTTTTGAACACTGGTAACAGTTGTGCTGAATAACCTGGCAGGAGCTAAAACAAATGAAACTCTTACGCGTCCCCGAGGTGACCGAGAAGGTAGGGTTCAGCCGTGTTTCAATCTGGCGACTCGAAGCGGCTGGGGAATTTCCGCAACGACAGCAAATCACCTCGAAAACAGTCGGGTGGATCGAAGCGGAGGTGAATCAATGGATTGCCTCTCGCCACCGAGTCGAGCGCAGGGAACAGGCGCCAGGCGGCAAGGGAACGGTTTTTTCCCGCTGGTCTACGAAACTAGAGGTCGCAGGTTCGAGCCCGGCCGGGCGCGCTTTTTTTGCAACACTTCCCCTTCCCTGACTTCTCTTCTCCTGCTATTTGACCGGGTGGATCTGGACGAGTGATTGACATCAGAAAGAGGCAAAGTGACTGAAGAAGAAGCGCGTGAGCTTCATCGAGTCATCATCGAAATCGCGAAAGAACAGGACCAACGGGCGGACGAGATGCTCGACATAATTCTCCGACTTGAGGATCTGAAACGGGGATTTTCGTTCCTGCTCGATCAAACTTCTCAACGATTGTTGGAGCGAAACATGACGGAGCTCATGGAAGAGGAACAGAAGCGCAGAAGCGGTCGGGGCTGGTGGAACGGAAGCATCAGGAGTTATGGAGAAGGCCAGCGTGAGCCGATCCGAGGTGGCTCCCGAGATCATTTTGGAGGAGGCAGGGTTGGATTTTTGAGCGAGAATACGCCTCCGGGAATGCTGCTGACATTGCTGGAGAGTGTCAGAACCCAGGCAAAGGATCTCGATTCCTTGACCCGTGGTGTGCTTCGGGAGGCTCTGGTTTCCAGGTTGAAAGAGGCGGGGATCAGCAGCCCGAGTTCTCTAGCTGATAAAGCCTTCGCCTCTAATCCCGAAATTCGCAACGATACGGGAGACTCCCAGGGTCGCTCCCTTATCTTGAGTGATCCCGATCCCTGGCCCGAACCGGTGGATGGTGCCTAACTTCTCTCTCAACTAGAAGCTACACTCTCCCGTTATGTGGTCTTGCCATCAGGTGCAGCGGTAGCTATTTCATCCTGGAACTTCCCCCTCAAGGAGAGCTAGGGCCACTCGGGTTCTCCAGATCCCTATCAATCGGACCTTCAATAAACGGGAAGTATTCTGCGTCTGTTTGTATCCCATAGGAGCAGATATAGCAAAGGTCCGAGACCGAGCCAGCTGGCGAGCGTGACAGAACACAGCGGAACAAGACTGGGTCACCCAGCTTTAGTATCATAATTGTAAAGGTTTACGAGATTACCAGGGCGACCACTGAGGGGGGGAGGGGCCTCGAATCTCTAGGGTGCTAGGAGCTGCGGAC
>Ga0310121_10003591_pt1 | contig 14093 bp, 12 predicted proteins | sample CB27_Tmax_986_MG_FD_203504 | JGI IMG/M metagenome (GOLD analysis project Ga0310121, IMG submission 203504) | Marine microbial communities from Western Arctic Ocean, Canada - CB27_Tmax_986 | ecosystem: Environmental > Aquatic > Marine > Oceanic | place: Canada: Western Arctic Ocean | collected... | reverse complement strand
CCCGGAACTGATTGACTTCTATCCGGTTGATGCCTTTGTCAATACCGCCTGCCCGCGGATTGCGATTGATGACTCGGTGAGATATGCGAAGCCGCTCCTGACCCCATTCGAGTTGGAGGTCGTCCTCGGAGAGCGGAAATGGGAAGAGGGCTACCAATTCGACGAGATCCCCTGACTAGCAGAGACGATTTCCGCCAAGAAGTTGAACTCATCATTCATGAGGCTGGATTCGACAACTCGGCTCTAGCCTGAGCGAAGTAGTTGGTCACTAGAGGTAGAGTGCCGCTCAAATCGAGATAGTCGAAACTCTGTGAAGAGGTCATTCGAGCGTATGTCGAGGATTCAAGCCTGTTCAGCATCCCTTCGGCATTCGGTAACTCACCCCAATCAGGTGCAGACTCTGTGCCGGACTCGGCGATGACGCCCCTGATGGATGAGAAGGTGGCATCACAGCGGTTACGACTGAGGGAATCGATCTCCAAGCAATGTTCCTTGATTTCGGCCCAACTGGACTCGGAATCGCGAAAGGATTCAACATTGTTCAGGAGAGAGGCCAACAATTCAGGTTCAGGTGGGTACTTGAGGCTCCTCATGCCGGTCTTGTTTGATGTGCTGAAGCCCCTGATTGGAGCGATTGGTAACGACAAATCCACCTCTTGAGGCACAATCGGAGTGCCACTGGTGGATTGGCTCAACAATTCTGCTTGGGTCGACGATATTTCAGGCGAATCATCACTCTCTTCTACAACGGGAAGAGGCTTTGGTGGTCCGGTTTCAGCCGTCGAATCTACTACTTGCGAAGGGAGTTTTCGGACTCTAGGTTGGCGCTTCCGTATCTTGAAGATGCGGCTGATGGCCCCGCCGAAGCGGCGGAGTCTCGAAGGAGGGCGGGGTTTCGTCCTCTCCAACAGAACCTTCTGATTGTCACGAATCTCCTCCAATACCCTGAGTATCTGAATCTGCACATCTGTCTCAACAGTTTGTGTCCGACCCGTCAACTTCCCTACCTCTAACTTTGAACTCTTATCTCGTGAGTCGTATGCGCTTTGGAACAGTTGTTGAATATGAGAATCTGTTTTCTTGGATTGAGGAGTATGAATGGTCCTCAGTGACCAGTCGACGAATCTGCCGATGGCACTCTCAGATTCAGGATTCATCACAGTCCGACCACTCTCAGAGAGGAAGGGCAGAATGGTCTGCATCGCCTGGTTTCGTGAGAAGTTGCACCGTTGACACATCGCAATCACGTTCTCGGAAGTGTTACCCCCACCCAGTGTTCTGGGAACGATGTGCTCGGCGGTCACCGAGGTGTGAATGTTGTGACCCGGGGCTTGAAATGGGGTGAGAGTCACCTTGCAAGTTGGACATTTTGAGCCGACGCGGGATTCAACCCCTGTGCGAATCGAACCTTTGATCTGCTTGCGCTTCTGTTTTTTGCCACTCGCCACGAAAGATATGCCGAGGGTGGTCCAACGGGCGATGAGCGCCTCCACTTCGTCCTCTGACATTCCTGCTGCCTCTCCATGCGTACCGCGGGTTTGCACGCCGAAATGGCATTCTGACGACCTAAAGAACCTGCAGTTCAGGAGGTGGCGTTGTTCGCTAGCGCTTCTGAGACCTCATTGAGTCGTGAAAGGTTGCCCTCCAACTTCTTCAACTCAGCCTCTGCTTCATCGACATAGGGCTTGATGATTTCAAACAGTCCACCCTTCAGACGATACATGTGGCGCGGGCGACCCCGCTGACCGTTGCGCTGCGACTCGACCTCCACCATCTCTCCCTCCAGGAGTTCGCGGATTGCGACGCTAACTTCTGGTTGGCGCAATCCACACGACTTCTGCAGGTTCGTAGAGTCGACCCAGTCCTCTGCTGAGAGCGAGATTAGAACAAGTGCGTAGTTCCGTTGTACCCCGATGCTCTGCAAGACTTCGACCAATTCGCCACCGGCATGAGAGCCCCGCGTCTGCGCGGCTTTCGTAAGCAGCAAGTTCGACATGCGGAGTTGTTTCCTCCGCCGAGAATATAATTGCTGTGCCGGATGGGTCAGCGTTTGCAACGCTCAAAATTCGATGAGGCGGAGTGTTCGACCCGACACTACCTCGATGAATGGGCAGCCGGCATCGGCGAGGCGCTGCTTCAAAGCGCGGTCAATGGTCAGAACCGGCCACGAGTTTTCCATCGCCATGGCGACCAACTGGTCATCCGTGTGTTTCATGCCCTCCTGTGGTTCCACGGCTTCGGACCTACCATCCAAAAGGTCGAGGAGAAGGGGTTTCGAACGGCCATCCTGCACGGCCTGCAGCTCCTTCCTTACTTGGGGGAGGACGACCGGCTCGAAGGCGCCCACTAGAGAGGAGAGGGCGTGGTCGAAGTTGATTCCACCATCCACGGCCGCGACCCAACCACAGGAATCGATCAGAACTTTGGTCATCTGTTCGCCTCCAACTCTGGTGTTGTTCCGGTTGCTCGCCAGGGCGCAAAGTGTTGTCTCACTTGAAAACCGATGGAACTGGCCACCCCATCCACCTCACTTGATGGTGGCGTAGCCGATGAGGCGCCAGCGGGCTCCGACGCGCCGGGAGAGGGTGATTCTCCCTCCCTCTGGCGCGCAGATTGGCAGTCGCAGGGTGAGTGTGGCGTCGCGCCCCTTCACCTTGCTGACCACTCCGACGGAAGTTGCCGTCGCTGAGTTGACCATCAACATCTCGTTGGGTTGCAGGGGTCGTACCTTGTCGGCGCTTCCACCGCCACCGGACACCATCTCCTTCAGAAGAGTCAAATCGAGGTCGATTGAATTCCAGATTGGCGGGAGTTCCCCTTCTCGAGAAGCCACCTGTCCAGTGAGTTCGTCAGCCTTGGTGAGGCTTGGGTCGAGAGGAGTGGCCATCCCACACAGTCCGCCCGCGTGCATCGTGTCGAGGTCTTGTCCGCCACCCTTCATGCTCGAAATGGTCGTGACCAGCGGCTCCCAGAACACCTTGTTCCCCTGTGTGACCTTCCTTCCGGGCGCAACGACGATCCTGTCGCCGACACTGAATGTGCCGTCAACGATGCTGCCACCGAGAACTCCACCCTTGAGGTCGTTCGGGCGGGAGCCTGGCCGGTTGATGTCGAAGGAACGGGCGATGTGCATGATGCCACTCGCCTTTGAATCCCTATCCGGAGTCGGAATGAACTGCTCAATCGCTTGTATCAGGACATCGAGATTTACATCGTGGTGAGCAGAGACTGGGATGATTGGGGCACTCTCTGCGATTGTCCCCTCTAGGAAGTCCTTGATCTGCTTGTAGGAGTTGAGCGCCTGCTCCTTGGAGACGATGTCGATTTTGTTCTGAACCACTACGATGTTGTCGATTCCGGCGATTTCCAGCGCCATCAGATGCTCGCGGGTCTGTGCTTGGGGGCACTCTTCGTTGGCAGCGATGAGAAGAAGCGCGCCATCCATGATGCTGGCACCGCTAATCATCACCGCCATCAGCGTCTCGTGACCGGGTGCATCGACGAATGAGATGACACGGCAGAGTTCCTTTGGGGCGTCGTCCTTCCCTTTCGGGTGTTTGCCCGTGGTGTAGTACTGGCCTTTCGGGGTCTTGTAGAAGGCGGTGTCGGCGTAACCCAACTTGATGGAGATTCCGCGCTTTCGCTCTTCCGAGTGAGTGTCAGTCCAAGTTCCTGATAGGGCTTGGGTCAGAGTGGTCTTTCCGTGGTCCACATGACCTACTAATCCAATGTTGACTTCAGGCTGCTGAGGGAGTTTGTTCGCCAGTAGAAACCCACTCCTTCTCCATGCCAATCACGACTCTTTGGAATCAGAGGAGTCGGCTTCCCCTCCGAAGATGTCACCGAGCGACTTCTTGCCCACATCGACGACCTTCAAGTTCAGTTGAACGGTATCCTGAGTGATTGTGTTGCCGCGGAAGAATCGGCGCTTGCGAAGTCCACTGTATCTGTAGCGGTAGCGGTCGCCCTTCTTCCTGACCAACTTGTGAGCCTTGAAGCCGACGCCCTCTGTGACGAGAACTGCCTGCCGGTTGCCCCCTTCGACATCTCGACGCATCGGAGTTCCGGTGCGGTCTGAGCCGCCAGTGATCTGCAACTTGTAACCGAGCAGAGAATGGTCGCCCTCACCCACGAACTGACCATCGACGACATCGCCGATTTTCTTCCCGAGGAAGTGGTTGTAGTTCGCTCCCTTGACCTCGACGGCGTACGACTTGCCCCCATTGGAAGGGTCGGTGTCGTTGACCACCGCCTTGAACACAGTATCTGCCTTTCGCGCCATGGTAATCACTCAGCGTCCCGCCGACAAGCGGCCCCTATAAGGCAATTACCCTACAGTCGCAGACTGATGTGGGCCGCACTTCATCGGTGATAAGCCGCTATTCCCCCCTAATCTTGCGCTGCTCCGAGCATTTCTGCCACTCTGCTGGACATTCAGTTCAAGAGTTGCTCTGGAGTGCCGATTCTACCCGCTTTTCGAGGGTGCCCGGCATGGCTGCTGGGATGGAGAAATATTGGGTGCGGCCTCGCCCCTCGGTGCGATTGGCCGTGCGCGCCTCGACGAGTTGCTGCCGCTCCAGCGTTTTCAGGTACTTCCAGAAGGTGGTATGGCTGCGCGGTTTGACTTCGTATTCCTCACAGACCACGTGGTAGAGCTTCTCGGCATCACCTGTGGACACCTCGTCCTCCTTCTTGAGTCGTCGACAGAGGGCAAGCAGTGCCAATTGTGCGTGCTGGCTGAGGGCGTCTACGACACCCGGCTCAACGGGCCTTCCAATCCCCTTTGCGAGGAAACGCACATCGTCTGCCAACACCTCATCCCTTCCGGCTATTTCCGCCTTCCTGACAGCGTCCTCAAGCAACTCGATGGCGACGCGTGCGTCGCCATGTTCCGAGGCTCGCTGACCGATTGTGCGCAGAACGCCATCCGACACCGAGCCGTCATGACAGGCGAGTTCGGCTCGCTGGCGGGCGATTTCCATCAGGGCATCGGCGTCGTACGCCTCCATTCGAATGTGGTGCCCCTTTCCAAAGCGCGAAAGTACCGCGGGCTCCAACTGGTCGAGCACCTGCTCTTGACTGATGATAATCAGAGAGATCGTCCCCCTCTCCTCCTGACCCTCATCGATGCGCAGTAGTTGGTAGAGCAGGTCGCCCTTGTCGGCGCGCAGCAGATGGTCGACCTCGTCGAGGACGAGCAGGAGGTGGCTCCTGCTGCCGTGCAACTGCTTCCGCACTGACTGAAGAATCTCGCCGCTGCCGAAGCCCCGCTCAGGATGGCGTTCGTCGAGGCTGGTCACGATTCTCTGGAGAACTTGTGACTTGGAGGGGTTGTTGCGGCAGTTGACGTGAACCACCTGGATTTCACGGCGGCCCGCCAAGTGGCGCCGCAAATCAGTGGTGAACAGGTGTGAGAGGACTGTCTTGCCACTCCCGACCTTGCCGGTGATGGCGACATGGCAGGAGACGCGGGAGTTGTCGATTGATTGGAATATGGAAGCGATGTGGTCGAACTTGTCATCCCTCCCAATGAGGCCGGGTGGGATGAAGTCGAAGGTGAGAGGCTCGGGGTCAACCAGTATCTTCCCAGCTCCGATGCGGTCTAGATATCCTGTCATTCGCTCGCCCTCCGCCGCTTCGCCTGCCATCTTCGCCCCGCTCCTAGTCCGTGAACCAATCGCTTCGAAGTTTCACCGTTCTTAGAGATTGCCACCATTCTGACAGTCAAGGGGGGAGAGTGAAGAGTTGGTCGTCACCGTGGCCGTCGAGCAGTCCGATGCGCACCGCGGCGTCGAGCCAGGCGTGGGCGTAGTTGATGGCGCCGAAGGCGCGCACTAGGTCTCCGGTTTCCATGAAGTGCCGGGCGTCGGCGGCATAGTCATCGCACATTCGCATCATGTCAGCCAACCGGGTGGCATCGGTGTCACCACCCTCAGATGTTGGGATGGGGGTGGCCTTCTCCTTGGCGCGAGCCGTCAGGTCGAGGTACTTCTCGACCAACTCAACTGTGACTCTGTCGTTGGAACCCTCTGTGGCCACATCAGCCACCTCGCTCCTTGATTGCGAGTAGCCGATGGACATCTTCTGACCTGCCGAGGGTGCCATAGAGTTCGACCGCGCGGGTCAGCAGACCATTGTCCTCAGCATCCCTCGCCGCCTCGAAGATGACTTGCCGCTGCTCCCAGTCGACCCTGCGTCGCTCCTCAGAGACCAACTTGCGCAGAAGTTCGCTCCTTCGTGAGATGAGGCGGGGTGATTCCCACCAGCGGAGCAACCCGTCGCGTGTGGAGGATGCCATCACATCAGCGTCGTTGCTCGCCAGAATCACTCCGGCTGGCAGCGCATCTCCTTCACTTGGTGGAATCCTATCGAGAGAGCCGTCCATCGTCAGCATCCACCAGCCATCTCCGGTTCGGATTGCCTCCAATGGGTCGACCCCAGTCGATACCAACTGCTCCAAGGAATCCCACCCGAACGGGTTTGGGACCCCTTCGAAGATACTACCATCCATCGCCTGCACCAACATTCGTCCGGATGAGAGGCGACTAGCCCATGCCCAGCGCCTCTCCTCGATGATGCGCTGACTATCCTCGCCGAACAGGCGCAGACAGCGTAGATGACCATCGTCATCCATCGCGATTAGATGCTCTCTGTCGAGCCAACCGACCAACTTGCGAATCCTGCCGGGGCGCAGTCTGCGGATTCCTCGCCCCTCGTTGTTGAACAGGTGGACATGGTCACCCCTGTCAGGGAGCACCCAGCCACCGCCCGGCCGAGAAAGCACATCCCGGAAACCCCCCGAGACGGCGCGGCCCTCACCGAGTGGGTCACCTGTCGCAAGGCTCAGCAGATGGAACCCCGGACCAGAGAGAACGGCCACATTCGTGGAGTCGGCCACAATTCTGTAGACATCGAATTGGAAAGTCCTCTTCCAGACAAAGTCACCGAGGTCGGAGATCAGCCGTACAACACCTCCGCAAGCGACGATGATTCCGTCCGAAAGGGCGCAGACGGCGCCCACACGACCCTCCAACTGGTGGCTCCACGAGACTCGCCAGTCGCCCTCCATTCACTCACCTCCCTGTCCGAGGTTGGTTAGATGGTCCCTAGCCTGGGCACTGATTCGGAACAGTCGCGATCTGCCCTGCCTCCGGGCTGTGAGGATGCCGAACTTCTCCATGCCGTTGAAAAGTTGTGACAACCGTGGCCTTCCCACATCCAATTCGGTCTGCAGGAACTCATCGGATGGTGAGACTTCACGTTCAATCGCCTGTTCCAAAATCGTCATCTCGGACTCTCCAAGAGACATCAGTCGGTTGACATCGAGCCCCGGAGCGTGTTGGATGGGGCGGGGTCGACGTATGTGAGCGAGGGCGTTTTTGACCTCTACCGGTGCCGGCTCAAAGGGCTCTTGTTCGTCGATTTCTTCGTCGAGTTGCCCTGCCGATTCCCACTCATCACCCACATCTGGGATTTGGCCTTCACCCGCAGGAGCCCGATCGGCCGGTTGGGCAGTCCCGGGAGTTGCGGATTCGGGGGCTGGATCTGAATCATCGAAGGGAGATTCTGCCCCTTCAGCGACCCAGAGGTCAACGCGTGGGTCGGAAGTCTCCACCTTACGGCCTTTGCTTGGCTCCGGTTGGCCTTCTTGGGGGCGAGCCTTGTGAGGACCCTGAGTCTGAGGGGCGTTTGGAGGTCGCTTCGTCATGCCAGATGGTTGGGACAGTTTGGCGTCGCGGTTCCGGTCGATGAGGGCGCCGAATCTTCCAGCCGAGCGTGGGGGGGCTGTCCCGGGTGCCATCTCTATGATTTCCGCGCCACCCGCCTCGTCGCGTAGCAACTCCTGTTCGGGCTCCGTGCTTGTAGGCGGCTGTTCGGCATCCGCTGAGGGAATTTGCTCTTCAGTTTGAGGTTTGAACTCCGTTTTCGGGTCCTCGTCCCAATCATCGGGCCACTCTTCCTCATCCTCTTCCCCTTCTTCTTCGGGGTCATCAAGGGGGGTCTCTGGTGTGACAGCATCTGCTTCAGCGGCCTCACCCCAATCTTCGGCGGCCTGCGCCAGAGATGGGAAGATGGGCTCTGGTTCCTCGACTTCAGGTGTGAAGGGTGATGTCGCCTCTTCTTCGATCACCGTGTTTGAGGACGCTGATTCGGAGGGTTCGAGGGGCTCGGAGTCGGCCGTTGGCTCATCATCTACCTCTGACACCTCGATTTCAGTCTCAAGTATTGGGGGCGCAGCCTCTGCTACCCGCTGAAAGGTCCCATCGTCGACCTTCGTGCGCCCCCGCTCGTAGAAGGAAATGCTCAGTTCGAGGTTCCGGGCATCTGTGACTGGCATTCCACGGGAATGGTCCACCAAATCGCGCAGCAGGCGAATCGCTCGACCGACATGGCCGGAGGTCTGTTCCATCACCATGTCCAGCAGCGGCCCGGGTGCGGTCCAGGCAGCTCTGCTCGCCTTGTGCACCCGCTTGCCGATGAGTTTGGACATCTGGCCTCTGTTGAGCGGTGGAAGCGGCTCTGTGACATCCATCTCAGCGAGTAGTTCCTCTGGGAAGGCGGCTAGTTGTCCCGGGGTCATCGTGATGACCGTGAGAGCACGCAAGTTGGTGAGCACCGGCATCAGTGCGCAGACTACCTCTGAGAGCAAAGGACCGTGCACATACGGGACATCTATGACGATTAGTGGGAGCAGGTCTGAACGGCTCCCCAACTCCTCCTGCAAGGTGTGGATAAGGGCGCTTAGAACCGGTGGTGTTTCGAAGTCTCCCATCATGTCACAATAGAGCTGGTTCAGGAGGGTTGGAACGACCTCGGAAGAGGGCCAGAAAACGGTGTGTGTCTGGTTGGTCACTCCGGCTAGGGATTGGACCAAGGAAGTGCGCCCACTCCCTCTCTCCCCAACCAGTGCAACCACCTTTGGTGAGAAGAACCGGATCGAGTTCCCAAGTGCGCCGAAAACATCGTTCCTACCAACCATCAAATCGAGCTGGTCATGGCCCAAGGCGCGAACATCGAAAGGGTTCGACCTCAGGTGTGGTAGGTTCAGTCTGTCAGGGCGCTCTGACTGCATTAATACGCGCCAACTCAAAGTCCACTTAACATGTTTACGCGTCGGACCATGGTTTCGGGACCCGTTTGTAACCGTTGAAAGGACCACCGAGCCCCCAAATACCTCGGAAACTGTGACTTTTTACGGTAATTATATTCCTCATTAACGCGTTAATAACGCATCGAAAAAAGCGTTAACCCGTCAGCACCCCCCGATTAACGATTCACTAACGCATCAGGGGTGGCGGCGCGCGCCCTCTTTCATCCCAGAAATGAAGCTAGACTCCTCCACTTTCCTGCCCTGTACTCGGCAGGTCTGCATTCCCTGCAGAGATGGTAGGATGTCAGGTGGAAGCGGTCGGAGGTTTGGCCTCGGAATGCTTTAGATGGGCCGCTGAAAGTGGCAGCGTGAGGAATCACGATGCCTGTCGAAAACAGCCGCCTGAAAGGCTTCTACAAACTGAGCGTCGAGGAGCGTCGCGAGAAGGTCGCGGAACTGGCCGGATTGGACCCTGAGGCAGTCGCTGCATTGGCTGCTACCGGGGAGCTTTCTGAGACTGCTGCGGACCGCATCATCGAGAATGTGATTGGGACCCTCGCGTTGCCTGTCGGAGTGGCCACTAATTTCATCGTTGACGGGGAACATTATCTGGTCCCATTTGCCCTCGAAGAACCCTCTGTTGTGGCTGCTGCCAGCAACATGGCAAAACGCTGTCACGCCAAGGGTGGATTCGTCTCAGATAACACCGACCCAATCATGATCGGACAGATACAAGTGGTCGGTTGTGAGGACCCTTTTGCGGCCAAGGAAGCACTGCTTTCCGCCTCTGATGAACTGATTTCTGCATGCAACGAAGTTGACCCGATTCTAGTTAGGTTCGGTGGTGGTTGCAAGGGGTTGGAAGCGCGTGTTTTGGACACCCAATCCGGCCCGATGGTGATTGTTCACATCCTCGTTGACTGCCGCGATGCGATGGGTGCGAACGCGGTCAACACGATGGCTGAGAGCATCGCTCCGCGAGTCGAGTCCATCACCGGGGGAACGGTCATCCTGCGCATCATCTCCAACCTCGCAGTCCACAGGTTGGCACGGGTAAGTGCCACATTCACCCCAGAGGAGATGGTCAATGCGGGCGAGTCTTCAGAGGAGGGCGCCAAGGTGATTGATGGTATCATCCAGGCGTATCACTTCGCAGCCGCAGACCCATTCCGTGCGACCACCCACAACAAGGGCATCATGAACGCCATCTCGGCGATTGCGGTGGCGTGTGGGCAGGATTGGCGTGCAATCGAGTCAGGAGCCCACTCCTATGCAGCACACGAGCGAACCTATGGCTCCCTGACCCACTGGGAGAAGGACGACGAGGGGAATCTCGTCGGCTCGATTGAACTACCCATGGCGGTCGGGCTGGTCGGAGGGGCGGTGCGAGTACACCCCACCGCCAAGGCGAATGTAGCAATCATGGGTGCGAGGACAGCTGATGAACTCGCAAAAGTCATCGCAGCGGCAGGAATCGCCCAGAACCTCGGTGCTCTGCGCGCATTGGCCACGGTCGGCATTCAGGCTGGACACATGAAACTCCACTCCCGTAACATGGCAGTCACCGCTGGCGCCGCTGACGACGAGGTCGAAAAAGTGGTCAAACTGGCAAAAGAGAGCGGCAGAATAACCGCCGAATCAATCGAGACTGCTCTCAGACAGGTGCGCGGCGAGTAATTCACTCGGCTTCCGCGGCTTCGGGCTCTTCTTCAGATTCACTAGCCAACTCAATCGGCGCACCGTTGTCGGATTCCTCGACCTCGGGCTCTTCGGATTCGTCCTCGGATTCTGAGTCTGCTTCGGCTTCTTCGGCTCCCTCCTCATCGAGTTCGGCCTCCTGGCCGTCGCCGTCATCCTCCGCTTCCCCACCTGAAAGGACATCGGCCAGTTGGCTGCCGGTCAGTCCGAGCTCCCGAGCCTCCTCCTGGAACCAGGCGGCGACATCATTCGTTGAGGTGTGGGGACATCCGAAATACTCGGAGAAGCGGCGAGTGGTGGTCAAACGGCGTGTGTTGCCGTCGTGTCGCTTGTCTATGAGTCCTAATTCTCGCAGGTCACCGACATGCTCGTAGGCAACCTGGCCCAACATCTCGACAAGACGGTTCTGCTTCATCGGCTGGTGGTAGGCGATAAGTGCCGCTGCCCTCAAAAGTCGCTTCGGAATCTCGGTCCGTGCAATCTTCGGGATGTGGTTGGAGAGTTGAGGCTTGACCTCGAGGACCCAATAGCGGTTGATTTCGGTCAACTGGATCGCAGTCGCCTCTCTGGCGATGATCGTTTGCTGTAAATCGAGAAGTTCCATCCTGATGGTCGACTCGCTCACTCCGAACTGTTCAGCCAACTCGCTCTGCTTGAGAGAACGCCCTGCCCCGAACAGTGTCGCCTCCAACAAGGTTGGAAGTTGAGGCTCCTCACTCATGCTTCCACCTCCAGAGTGACTTCAGCGGTGACCGCGTCAAAGTTGGTCAGATGAGGCCACTTGTCCTGAAGGAAGATATCTCCATGGGGGTATTCCACCTGCCAGATGTCGGTGTACCCGCGGTGGGTAAGGAAGAGAGCTGAGACGAATCCGACGATGCTACCCTCGGTCTCCGCATCCTCTGGATTCCATCCAAGGTCGAGTCCCTGTTCCTTCAGTCGCTCGGCTACTTTCTGGACGGTGACCGGTTCACCAGTCGGTGCAAGTTCCCTAATGGCGGACCATGTGCTGCGAATCTCCTCTTCGAGGTTCTCTTGATGGACACGGCCCTTGACATCGGCAATCGCGTTCTTCACTTCAGCCGCATGCTTCACTCGGGCCGCCTCTCGAATCTGCCTCTCCTCGGCATCCTCGTGTGCCTCTGCGAGGCAGCCCAACAGCTCGGCGAGTGTTACCGGCCGGCCCGCATCACGCTTGATGCGGCCGTCGAACAGGTTCGGAAGGGCGTCACTCGCCTCGCCGGAGAGAATGCTCGTTGTGAAGGCGAATTCGTCGTCACCGTACTCAGTCTGCCAGCCCGGCATGTAGTCCCACTCATCATCTTCCCAGCCGTCGGCATTTTCAGCCCTGCTCAGGAGGGTGGAGGCCTGTCCGTGAAGGACTTGCCAAGCCATGCGAATCAGGCGGCCACAGGTCGGCAGGTCGATGTTCTCAGCGTCCTTCATTCTCTGGTTGAATAACTCGATGAAAGTCTCCAAGTCGATGTCCCACGGGTCTAGGTCATTGCTGTTGAACATCTGCAGAACGAGTGCCACACTTCGGTCAAACGGATCAATGAGCGCCTGGTGCTCGGCCTGTTCCATCTCTGCGAGTTCCTGAATGTGGTCGGCGTAGCGGCTCTTGTGCAGCCCGACCCCCTGGTCGTGGCCAATCATCGCTGCGATGATGTCGTCGCGCAGTGAGTGAGAGTCCATCGTGACCATTTGACTCACTCCTTCTCGTCCTCTGTCGGGAGTTTGATTTCGATTTCACCCTCTTCGGCTTCCGCTACTGCCTCCTCGGCGTCGCGGGCGTCCAATTCTTCACGCTGTTCCTGCTCGATGGGGAGTGCGACGCTCAACTTGTCGTCCATGTCTTCCTTGGAATCCTCGGCGCGGTCTGCGAGTGAGACGAGAGTACCGTCCTCATCTTCCAACTCGACTCCATCTTCGGTTGTGATGTCGCCGTCTGCGAGTTCGCTCTCCGCCTCCAATTCGAGTTCGTCGGCCTCAACTGCCTCGACCGGCTCATCAAGGTGAATACCACCCAGACTAGAGGGTGATTCGACTTCTTCTGGAGCGCGCGCCATGTCTGCCGTCTTTGGAAGGCCCTCGAGTTCCTTCTTCTTCTCCTCGGTGGCCTTCATCGCCTGAAGTTCCTCGTGTGCGGCGTCGCCGAGTTCAATCGCCTGCTCTCGGTCGAAGTCTGTGATGAGACGGCTGCAGCCGTCGCCGGCGTGGGTGATTCCGATGTGGTGGTCGGCGAGTTGCAGACTGACCTTTCGCAATGTCACCATGATGAACTGCGCCTGCTGACTGCGAAGTCGGCAGAGCGAGGCGATGTTCTCGGCGTTGAAGGTGTCCAAGTTCTGGTCGACTTCGTCGAAGTAGTAGAACGGTGAGGGTTCGAAATCTTGGATTGCGAAGATGAGTGCTAGTGCAGCCATCGATTTCTCGCCGCCGGAGAGCAAGCCAAGCCCGCTCTTCTTTCCGGGTAGTCGGGCCCACATCTCGAGACCTCCCTCAAAGGGCTTCTTCTGGTTCTCCAAGCGCAACTCTCCTGCGCCACCCGGTTGCAGGTGCTTGAAGACTCGGCCGAAATTCTCATTGACGATATTGAGAACTGTGGTGAAGCGGGCGCAGCGCTCCTCTTCGAGTTTCTCGGCAAGGCCGACCAGTTGGTTTCTCCGCTCCCGGAGTTTCTTTGCATCCTCCGTGAGGTTTCCACTGCGCTCCATCGCCTCGTCGTACTGCTCGATGGCTCGCATATTGACATCGCCGAGGTTGTTGACCTTGCGCTCGAGTGTTCGGACAATCGCTTCGATGTCCTTGACGGTTGGAAGGGTGTCGTCATCCTTGGGTGGCTTGATCTCAAGAAGCTGCATCTCCTCTGTGAGTTCCTCGAGTGCACGACGCCTCTGCTCTATCTGCAAATTGAGGTCGTCGATTCGCTTGCGGGTTGTCTCCCTTTCGCGCCCCTTCTGCTCCAATCGGGCGCGCAGGGTGGCTCTATCCTCGCGAAGGTTGAGGCGCTGGTCATCCAACTCCCTGTGCTCCTCGGTGACCTGTGAGTGTGCTTCGACGACAATGTCGAGTTCCACTTGAAAGACCTCGATTTCGCCCTCCATCTCTGTGATTCTCGCCTTCGCCTTCTCAATGAGGCCAATCTGCTCGCCGTGTCGGCGGGAGTAGTCTGCCGCCTGACTACCGAGAAGTTGCGACTGATTCTCGCCACCGGAGAGGGTCGACTCCGCGGTGAGTCGCGCCCGCTCCGCCTCGTTGCGTAGTCTCTCCGAGTCACGCAGAAGCAGGGAGAGGCGAGCCG
>Ga0310121_10003589_pt1 | contig 14095 bp, 13 predicted proteins | sample CB27_Tmax_986_MG_FD_203504 | JGI IMG/M metagenome (GOLD analysis project Ga0310121, IMG submission 203504) | Marine microbial communities from Western Arctic Ocean, Canada - CB27_Tmax_986 | ecosystem: Environmental > Aquatic > Marine > Oceanic | place: Canada: Western Arctic Ocean | collected... | reverse complement strand
GAACTTGATTCGTCGGATGCTGGCGGCTTCGATGATCTTGTTGAACTCTCGCTGGCCGATGTTGTTCATCTGAAGCGGATCCCCGAGCGTGTCAACCTTGCTGGACAACTCCCCCCACTCCTTCGCAAAGACTAGCCCCTGGTCTTGGTAGTGAGCTCTGTTTCGTAGCTTAATCTCTGCCTGGTGACTTCTGTGTTTTCGAAGTAGAGCCACGGTCTGAGTTGCAAGGGGAATAGTCCGCATATTGCTGTTCTTGGTTGGACCAAATACGGGCGTCCGGCCCGGCTTCACCAACTGCTCCGTAATGCGGATGGTTTCGGCCTTCAAATCGACACTCGACCATCGCAGCCCGCAGAGTTCTCCCTTCCTGGCTCCAGAATCCAAGCCCAGAGCGTAGAGGGCCGCTGGCTGGGTCCCAAAGGCTCTGGTGGCCTGTAAGAACGTCTTGGCCTCAGCCTCATCCCAGCAGTGGTCAATCACGTCCAACCGGCCAGTCGGGGCCTTGGGAGTATTCTCGACGAGTTGGCACACATTTCGCTCGACCAACCGTTTCTTTTGGGCCGATTTCAGCGATCGGCTAACCACAGCGTGATGATGCTCAAGCGTCCTCTGCGCGAGGGTGCTTCCCTTCTCCCTGTAATACCGCTCCAAGTGGACTGCGTCCAGCTCCTGCAAGAGTATCTGTCCGAGGCTCGGCTTTAGGTGACACTCGATGATGCTCTTGTAGGTCTCGTAAGTCCTCAGGCGCCGCACAGGCGGCTTGACGGCTACCTCAACCCAAGGTTGTCTAGCCATTCTCCAAACGTCAGCTTGGTCGGCTCTGTGAGGGTGTTGTGGTTGGTTTGGTGAAGCAGTTCAGTGAGTCTGGCCTCAGCCTCCCGCTTCGTCCTTTTAACCGTGTACCACCTTTGCTTACGCTTCTTCTTCCCGGTCTGTGGGTCAACCTGGTAGCCCAGGTCCAGAATGATGCTCCAGGAGCCCCTGTAGCGTTGTTTCAAACTTCCTCTAGCCAGGAGTTAGTTACCCCCTTTCCTCGGTAAAAGCTCTAGACAAAAAAGCCCCGACATCAGCCGATGAGAGTCCTTCTAGTTGCTACACCACGAAGGCGGCCAAGTGCCGGGGCAATTTGAATTGTACGAGTTCTCAACTCATCAGAATACCCTCGTAGTGTAGTGTCAGCCATCGCACACCCGACCGCTGACGCTGGCAAGCGCGGAAACGAACCTCCGTGGGGCGGGGGAGAGACGATCCCGCCCCACGCCCACGGAAGGCAATCTCCGGATTACTAGGCCCGCTCAGCCAGGGTCACAAAGGGCGAAAGCGTATCGCTCCCGCTCTGCGACGTCTTCGGCACCATCCTGACCGTTACCGGAGAGGGTTTTAGCTACGCAGAGCTTGAAGACATCTCGGATCAAGTGCGCAACGTGCTCCTTACCATCCCAGAAGTCGCCAAGGTTGAGGTCCAGGGCATTCAGGAGAAACGAATCTTCGTTTAATACAACAATGCGCGGCTGGCCGAGCTCGGCGTCTCGGCCTATCAACTGATGAACCTCCTCGAGAGTCGCAATATCGTGCTGACTGGAGGCCATATTAACACCGGAAGGGAGCGAATCGCCCTGGAGCCATCCGGCACCTTTGAGTCGATTGAGGACCTCGGCAGAACCATCGTCACCGTCGCCGGCAGGTCGGAGATGATCTATTTCGAAGACATCGCGTCTATTTACCACGACTACGTAGACCCTCCCAAGGAAAGGGTAAAATCCTCGGGAAAGCCAGCTCTAGCCCTGGCCATCTCCCTTCGCGAAGGAGGGAACCTGATCCAGCTTGGGAAGCGGGTAGAGGCGGAGGTGAGCCGTCTTCAGGATCTGTACCCCATCGGGCTCGAGTTCGACACCATCGCCTTTCAACCCGGGGTCGTGGAGCGAAAGGTCGAAGATTTCGTCAGTAATCTGGTTCAGGCCGTCGCCATCGTCATGTTGGTCATGTTCGTCACTCTGGGTCTGCGAACCGGGCTGGTAGTCTCGTCGCTGATTCCGTCGACCATAGTCATGAGCCTCCTGATCATGTCCTTTCTCGGTATCGGACTGGACTAGATGTCGTTGGCCGCTTTGATCATTGCTCTGGGACTGCTGGTTGACAATGCAATCGTGGTTTCGGAATCGATCATGGTGCGGATGTCCACGGGAATCAAACCCATCGAGGCTGCGGTGAAATCAGCCGATGAATTGCGCGTCCCCTTGTTGACCTCGTCGTTGACCACGGCTGCCGCATTTCTACCAATCTATCTTGTCGAATCCTCCACCGGAGAGTATACGGCTCCCCTGTTCAAGGTGGTTAGTATTGCCCTGATATGCTCCTGGCTTCTCTCCTTGACCCTGATCCCGATGCTCTGGGTATTTTTCCTCAAGGTCAAGCACGTGCCCCAGGAGGAGCGCCAGGACTTCAGACTCTATGCCTGGTATCGCAAGATCCTTCTGTTCTCCCTGGCCACCGTACACTGAGCCTGCTCTGCGTCGTCCTGATCTTCGGGTTGGCACTACAGGGCTTCGGACTGATCCCCAACGTCTTCTTCCCGCCCAAGGATCAGGCGATGTTCACAGCCGAGTTCGATCTACCTATCGGGACTCCAATTGAGCGGACTGAGGCTTTCGTCCAGCAGTAGAGAGCTTCATCTAAACCGAGCTGAAGACGGGGCCCGAGCGTCCCCAGGGAGTCACCAACTGGGCAACTGAAATCGGGCAAGGACCTCAGCGTTACACGCTCACCGATACACCGACACAGAGGAGTCCTGAGTACGCCATGATGCTGCTCAACACGACCAGCTATGCGATCGTTCACGACCTGATCCCCCGCCTGGAAACCCACTTCCTGGAGCGTTTTCCCGACGTCAAGCCCACCATTCGCAGCCTTCTGAACGGTCCGCCGGTTGAGGATCCCATCGAGATTCGGATCTCGGGAGAGGATGTGGATCAGGTCTTTGCCATCGTCGACCAGGTCAAGGCCCACCTCTCGGCGATTCCAGGCGCCAAGAACATCAGCGATAACTGGGGCGCGCGCACCAAGAAATTGGTGGTCAGGATCGATCAACCTCGGGCTCGACGTGCCGGTCTGAACAGCCAGGACGTCGCCGTCTCACTGCAGACGGTACTGAGTGGCTTCGAGACCACCGACTATCGAAAAGAGGATAAGATCATTCCCGTCACGCTACGCTCGGTAGCCGCGGATCGGCAAGACATCGGAAAACTCGAGAGTTTGAATATCTTTTCTCAGCTCACCGGAAGTGCGGTCCCACTCAAGCCGGTCGCCGATATCGATATCACCTGGGAGCCAGCCAAGTATCTGCGCCGCGATCGCCTGGCTACGGTCACCATCTCTGCCGGGCACCTCCCCCCCCCAAGTCTGGAGCCCTACCCATCGGCTGAGCCCCTCCCTGCCATGAGAATGCCAGCTTCTTCATCCACTGATGCCAGCAGCGATAGACCCAGCACGAAGAAGAGTACGACCACGGCCATCCCCACGCGCTGAGTTGAGAAGATCCGGGTGAGCTCGCCCAACAGCAGGGGACCGAGGAAGGCGGTGGCTTTCCCGGAAAAGGCGAATAGTCCGTAGAATTCATTCTCCTTACTGGGCGGCACAAAACGACCCAACAGAGATCGGCTGGCGGACTGGTTCGCTCCCGCACAGGTTCCCACTAGAGTGGATGCCATCCAGAACACCCAGCGTTCGTGTGTCAAAACCGCCGCCATGGCCGCCAAGATGAGCCCCCACAAGCTAATCTGAATGGTTCGCTTACTTCCCACGTAATCGTCCAAGAACCCCAGGGCAAAGGCTCCGATCCCAGCTGCCACGTTGATGACGATGCCAAAGATCATGAGTTCCTCGAAGGAAAAACCAAATGTGCCCACGGCATAGACACCGCCGAAAGCAAAGATCGTGACCAGGCCGTCGTTGTAGAAAAGACGGGCGAGCAGAAACTTCACAATCTGTTCATATCGCCTCACCTCCCGAAAGGTACCGACCAATTGACGAAACGACGCTGCCAGGATCCCTCGTTCTCGCGTGACTGCCGATTTATCCTCTTTGACCCAAAAGAAAATGGGCAGGCTAAACACCGCGAACCATCCGGCCACGAGCAGGGTCATTGCCCTGAAGTTTTCGCCGTTCTCCCTGCTGAATCCGAACCAGGGCTCCTCCGGCTGTACCAATGCCACCATGGCTAACGCCATCGCGGACAACCCACCCAGATAACCCAGTGACCAGCCAAAACCGGAGGTGCGTCCGATCCGCTCGGGATCAGCTATATCGGGAAGAAAGGCATTGTAGAAAACGGTACCCATCTCGAACGCAATATTGGCGAGGGTAAAAAAGAATAGTGCCTTTACCACCTGGCCAGGCTCGGCGGTATAGAGCAAAACCGAGGCGACAACCGCCACCACAGTCGATAGAAACAGCAGCAACTTCCGGTAACCTCCACGGTCGGCCAACGCTCCCAGTGGCGGTGCAAGCAGTGCGGTGACCAGAGCCGTAACCGTCAGGGCCCGAGACCAGAGAGACGTGCCCGTGATCTCATCTGCTGCCATCTCCTTGGTAAAGTAGGCGGCGTAGATGAACGTGACCACCAGAGTGGTGAAGGAAGAATTGGCGAAGTCGTACATGCACCAGGAGAAGACCGACAGCTTGCTGTGAGGTGAGTTGGTTGTCATTGCTTACAGGTTACACGTTGCAGGTCGAATGCGTCTGAACGTCGCACGTCCTTTGGCCGGCAGCAGACAGCTTCGGAACTGACAGCTGCGGAAACCTGAAACTTTGAAGACTCAGCACCAGTGACCCCTGACCTGGGACGTGCGACGTTCAAACGTTCAGACGTTCAGACGTTCAGACGTTCAGACGTTCAGACGTTCAGACGTTCAGACGCATTCGTGTAACCTATGATCTCCATGCGCGTACTCGTAGTCTCGCCCTACCACGGCGGCAGCCATCAAAACTGGGCCGAAGGATACCAGGCCCACAGCAGTCATGAGATAGAACTGCTGACGCTTCCAGCTCGATATTGGAAGTGGAGAATGCATGGCGGAGCCGTCACCCTGGCCCGACGTCTCCTCCAGACGGGAGAGTCTTTTCCCACGATCATGGCTACCGACATGCTCGATCTGACCACCTTTCTGGCCCTGACGCGCTCCCTTACCACACACGCATCCACCGCGCTCTATATGCACGAGAACCAGCTGACCTATCCCCTGCCTGAGGACCCCACTAGCGGGCCCATGAGACGCCAGTTGGGTGAGCGCGATCTACACTATGCCTTCGTCAACTACTCCTCGATGCTGGCAGCCGATCATATCTTCTTCAACAGCCGATTCCATCACGATTCACTCTTTTCAGCCCTCCGACGTTTCCTGAAACACTTTCCGGATCCCCAGGAGCTGGCAACAATCGAGCAGCTGAAGGCGAGAAGTTCCGTCCTGCCTGTTGGGCTGGATCGCTCGAGTCCACCACCTTCCGGGGACAAGCCCATGCCGCCCTTGATCCTTTGGAATCAGCGTTGGGAATACGACAAGAATCCGGCCGAATTCTTTGACGCGCTGTACCGGGCATCCGAGCGCAAGCTCGATTTTCGGTTGGCGCTGTGTGGGGAGCGGTTCAGCCAACATCCCCAGAAATTCGAAGAGGCCAAGCTGCGCTTAGAGGGACATATCACCCATGTGGGGTTCGCAGAGAAGCCCGTCTATAAGCGGATTTTGGACGAGACTTCGGTGGTTTTATCCACGGCCCACCACGAGTTCTTCGGAATCAGCATCCTGGAAGCCGTGGGGCACGGCGCTTTCCCTATACTGCCCAGGCGGCTAAGTTATCCCGAGCTGATTCCCGAAGAATTTCACAAGGACTGCTTGTATGAAGGGTCGGAGCAACTACAAGAGCGGCTCTACTGGGCTCTCTCCCAACCCCAAAAAGCCAGAATCGTAGCCTACCGGATCGCGGCCTCTCTAACGAATCTTGAATGGCAGAACCTGGCATCCCGGTATGACCTCGAGCTGAGCCGCATCCACGGTCCGGCCGTTCACTGAAGATTAAAAAGGCGGCTCAGGAGCAGTTGCAGGGGAAACCGTCCTAGAGTCCCGCCCGCCATCGACTTCTCATTGAAGGCCTCGACCTCATCCGCCTCGAGACCCTCGCCCCAGATGAGAACCGGAAGCGGGTCGGCTACGTGCTGGCCACTCTCGCTGAGGGTGGCATGATCCGACGCCACCGCGATTCTGAGGGGATCCTCACTCGCTTCTAGAAATACTTTGAGGTGGGCATCCAACTTCTCCAGGAAGGCAACCTTAAGCTCGGGTCGCCGATCGTGCGCGGCGATGTCCGCTCCCTTGATGTGCAAAATGACAAGATCATCCCGCTTCAGGGATGCGAGAGCTAGTTTGACCTTGACTCCAAGGTCGGTGTCCAAATTCGCCGTCATGGCGGGAGAGGTGATGTTGCGGGCGCCCAACCACCCAGCAAGTCCCAGCACCGTTCCATCTCCGCTGATGCAGGAAAGTCGCAGGGGAATACCCGACTGTTCCAGCGGAATAAGTCGATGCAAGCGGCCGGCGCCTCGGGTCAGAATCGCGTTGGCAGGGGGCAGCCCTTTGGCACTCCGCTCTAGATTCACGGGATGCTTGGCCAGCTTTCCCCGGACCATCTCTTCAAAAATTGAAAGTACCCGAGCCGTATAGACCGCTTTTTCGTCATCTGAGTCAACGGGTCGCGGCGTCAAAGGCAAGGACCCTTCGACACCGTCACCAGGATCGCTGCCCACGACTGCAGTTGAAAGATTTTCCCCTCGAAGAACGATGGCCAGGCGATGTTCGGTCGAGGACTCGACTCGGACCTCGACCTCCTGCGAAAGGCTGCCGGGAAGCGGCATTCGATCGATGACACGAGCCAATTCGGCCGCTTCTTCCCGAATCCTACCTGCTCTCCTATCGATCACTCGACCCCTCTTGTCTAGACAGGCGAAGTTCCCTCGGAGGGCAACGTCTCCTGCTGACAACTCGATTCCAGCGCCTAGTGCCTCTACCGGGCCCCTCTTCATGGCCAATGGGGACTGGCCGAAAAGGGCCAGACTGCCCGCGGCAGTATCCGGTACGACCCCGGGTGCTACCGGGTCTGCAAGTCCACACTTGCCCTCCTTGGCCAACCGATCAAGAATGGGAGTATGGGCAGCCTCCAAAGGGGTGCGGCCTCCCAGCGCTCGAACCGGACGATCAGCGACTCCGTCAATGATCAACAGAAGAGTCGGAACACCGGGCTCCGGTCTGACCGGGCCAGCCTCTGTCACGTAAGGGACTCGCTGCTGCAAGAAGTCCGTGAACACCCGGAGAACTCTGCCCACCGGAGGATCTGAAATGGAGGAATCCACGATAGGAATGTCGTGGCTTTCCACTTCTTGAAGAATAAAGTCATGGAGAAAACGGATGGAGGAAAAATTCTCCAGGTAGGGCTCTGCGCGTCGCCCACTCATCCGGGCGCGGGACAGAAACCGAGCTCGATGAGCCTCCTGGTCCAGACAGGAGAGAACGAGTGGAACTTGGTAGGCTTCGCCTTCAAAACCGGCAAAGGGGATCAGCGGAGGGTAAAGGTGCACCCCTTCCACCAGGATGCTTCGGTTCTCCACGATCGCCCGCTCGACCACGGCCCTTACGCCGACGCAAACTCTGGTGGATTGTTCCTCAAAGGTGGCTAGCACACGGGAGGTGAAGTCCTGCTCCCCAGATGCATCCCCGGCTCTCTCAGCAGATGTTCCGAATGGGGGAACCGCCTCGAAACTGGAAGTGTGCAGCGCCGGAAGCATGCTGGTGGAGAAAACCATCCGCATCAACTGTCGAATCGTGTCGGTGGAGGTCACCCGATAGAGTCCCAGTAGATGAGCCAGCTCCAAAGCAAGGGTAGATTTACCAGTACCGCTGGCCCCGCCAAGATAGACAACCAGCGGCCGGGGAAGATGCTGAATCCGCCGGACCAGCCGGTAGCGCCGCGCCGTGTCAGCCCCCTCGACCCTTTCCAGGAAATCCTCTAGCCGAGTAGCAATCTCCTGACTCGACAGCACGGTGGTTCCCTCCTGCTTCAACTCGGCCTGGAACTGATTGACCAACTGGTAACTGCGATCCAGGTCCAGGCCAGATCCGGCCAGGCTTCGCGCCAACAAACCCCGAGAGAACGGCTGTCGCTGGGAATTACGAAGCACATGGAGCTCCGCAGCGATCTTCACCGGGTCCTGTAGATTGGATGGCAGAATCTTACCGAAAACCGTCTCCAGTTCTTCCTGGATCAGATCGAGGATCTCAGAAGTTGTGACCTCCTCCCGGCCCTCTAGCCGGCCGCGTATGGACCGCGCCACCGCGTAGGCATTATCAAAGTCCAGACCCCGAAGCAGCAGGTCATGGGTAATCATGCCCTTCAGAAAACGATGTCGTCTCCCCTGGGACGTCACTACCTGCAGAGGCTGCTGATCAGCTTTTTTACGGGTCATATTCTTTCGCTGGATTCGTGAATAAAATGAGACTTGCTACCGCCTTTCATAAATGCGGTAGCCATCCTCAAGACAAACGTAGCAGTGAGATAGCCCGAGTTCAAGATGTCCAGTCCCCTTTCGTTCAGGCTCGGAGCAGACCTATTGCAGCGTCTGTTCTGCCAAGGACGCTGTGTCGATAACTATCTGTAATGGGTTAAGATTCAGGAGTCCCCACCGTTCTCTGCCATGCGGAAAGAAACAATACTGCTTGTAGAAGACGACAAATCGATCCAGGAATTGGTCCGGTATCATCTCTGCAGAGAAGGTTACCAGGTCTTTTGGACCGGCCTGGCGGCAGAAGCTCTGAAGCTGGTGAACAAGGCCCCCACCCGACTTGATCCTGCTGGATCTCATGCTCCCCGACCTCGACGGGCTGTCCCTGTGCAAGGTCCTCAGAACCCAATCCGAGACCAAAGAGATCCCCATCGTCATGCTGACCGCTAAAGATGCAGAGTCGGATATGGTTGCAGGGCTGGATTCCATTCTTGAGTTGCTGGATCAGAAAGGTCTCCTGATAGTACTAGAAATACGTTTACCGATGAGGACTATCATAATGAGGAATATCGTGAAGAGGATCTATTCGTTTTCTGTACTGATACTGTTGGCTGTGTCTCCCCTTCGCGCCCAAGATCAGCAGGAATTGCGCTCGAGACTCGAGACTCTGGAGCAAGAGGTCGCGGACCTGAAGCGTCTGCTCCTGAAGATAGAAGAGAAAAATGCCGAGCAGAGGCCGACAGAGAAAAAGCCAGAGGCGTCTCAGAGCAAGGCAACAACCATCCCCAGGCCCGATCCGTCTTCCCTTCGTGCCTATTGGAAGGAAGGAATTCGAATGGACTCGGCCGACCAGAGCGTCAAATTCAAACTGGGGGGAAGAATCCTGAACGATTGGGTCGCGTTCTCCGCCGATGATTCCGTGGACCGAAACTTTACTCCAGTGGGGGGAACTGAATTCCGCGCTGCTCGCCTCTATATGTCGGGAACCCTTCACGATCGCGTCGAGTTCAAAGCGCAGTACGATTTCGCCCCTATCAGCACAGCTTTCAAGGATGTCTGGATTGGAATCAACAAGATCCCGGGTCTAGGAAAGTTTCGCATTGGCCATTTCAAAGAGCCTTTTGGTCTGGAGTTGATGAATAGCAGCCGCTACATCACCTTTATGGCACGTGCCCTGCCCACTGCATTGATGCCGTCAAGAAACACTGGCTTTCTGTTCACCAACCCCCTGGCGGGCCAACGGATGACCTGGGCTGCAGGCGTATTCAAGGATACTCCCGACACGGCTATCGGGCTCGGCTCGGAGAACTACAGCATGACCGGTAGGTTTACGGGGCTCCCTCTGTATCAGGACGAAGGGAGGAGACTCGTGCATCTGGGTGTAGCGTACAGCCGGAGAAACCCGATCCTAGATACGCTGCGTCTGAGAGCCAGACCTGAAACCCATCTCTCCAACCGGTGGATCGATACTAGATCCTTTCCGGCGCGATCCGAGGACCTCTTGGGCGTGGAAGCTGCTCTGGTCCAGGGCCCCTTCTCTCTGCAAGGCGAGTATGTGAGAGCTGCGACCGACTCTCCCGGGTTGGGAGATCCCTCATTCAACAGCTTCTATGTCGCTGGCAGCCTCTTCCTGACCGGAGAAAATCGACGCTACAAGCGGGATACAGGCACCTTCACTCGGGTGCGGCCCAAGGGGAACCTGTTCGGTGGCGAAAAAGGGATAGGAGCCTGGCAGCTGGCAGCTCGATATTCCCGCCTGGATCTCAACCACCGCACTATCCTGGGGGGCAAGCTGAATAATTTAACCCTTGGGCTCAACTGGTTTCTGAATCCAAACACGCGAATCATGTTCAACTATGTCCTGGCGGATCGCCAGGATATCGGAGAAGCCAACATCTTCCAGACCCGCTTCCAGGTAGATTTCTGAAGCCGTCAAAGATGCCACCGAAGAGAGCCTGACATTGCCATCCAGGCCCACTTGGGTTAGCTTCCCCGGGGTATCTCAAGTGGACACCAAACATCAACACGAACTTTCCGTTGTCATCCCGGCCTACAACGAGGCGGAAGGCATTTCCCAGGTCCTGTCCCAGTGGACCACCCAACTGGACGAGCTCTCAATCGATTATGAGATGCTCGTCTACGACGACGGTTCCACCGACGAGCCGGGTACAATCCTGGAGACGTTGGCGAGGACCAACCCCAGGCTGCGGGTTACCCGGCACTCCAATCGAGGGCATGGGCCCACCATCCTCAAGGCCTACCATGAGGCTGGGGCGAATGGGTACTTCAAATCGATGGGGATGGTGAGATTCCGGCCGCCCAGTTCTCAAAGCTCTGGGAGAAGCGCAGTGCGTTCGATTTTCTGCTGGGCTATCGACAGGGTCGAGAATCCGTCTTGGCACGACAGATCATCACGAAATGCTCCCGACTCACTGTGGCCCTTTTGTTCGGCCGCTCGGTTGGAGACGTGAACACTCCGTTTCGTCTCATGCGAAACCAATCTCTGAAGCCCCTCCTCGTCCACCTCCCCAGCAATGCCTTCGCCCCCAATGTGATCCTCTCCGGCTTGGCTGGTAGGGCCGGACTCCGTATCCACGAAGAACCGGTCATCCACCAAGGACGCGTAACCGGCGTCACTCTCCTGGTCAAGTGGACCCTGGTCAAAGCCGCTCTCGATAGCTTCGTCCAGACGGTAGCCGTGGCATACAAGGCACGACAAACGATCGGGACAAAATGAAGGCCCCCGGACGGATCGTGATTCTGGGCGCCGGACCCACTGGCTTGGGCGCCGCCTACCGTTTACAGGAACTGGGAATAGACGACTTCCTACTGCTCGAAGGCCGAGAGACACCAGGAGGACTTGCCTCCAGCTACGTGGATGAAAGGGGCTTTACCTGGGATGTAGGAGGACACGTTCAGTTCAGCCACTACACGTACTACGACTCGGTCCTGGATCGAGCGCTGGGAAAAGATTGGCTCTTCCACGAGCGGGAATCGTGGGTCTGGATGCGAAAACGGTTTATTCCCTATCCCTTCCAGAACAACATTCATCCTCTGGATACCGAGGATCGGTTGCGGGCCTGGGAAGGACTGGAGCGGGCGAGCAACCTCAGAAGCAGCGTCGCACCCAGGAACTTCCAGAAGTGGATCCACTCTACTTTCGGCGAGGGAATCGCGGAGATTTTTCTAGTACCCTACAACCTGAAGGTGGGGGGATATCCGCTGGAGTCGATCTCGATCGGCTGGATGGGAGAGCGGGTTGCGGTCCCCGATCTGGAGCGCATCCGCCAGAACTTGAAGGAGAATAGAGACGATGTCGGCTGGGGCTCCAATAGCCGGTTCCGCTTCCCACTTCGCGGAGGAACCGGGGCCATCTGGAATGGGGTCGCCAAGCTGCTGTCACCCGAAAAGCTCCGCTTCGGTTGCCGCGTAACCGAAATCGAGACGCTCCAGAAAGCGATCCAACTCCAGTCGGGAGAACGGCTGGCGTTCGATACCCTGCTCACCTCCCTTCCTCTGGACGCCCTCTGCGGTAGGTGTACTGATCTGAGCCCGGCGGCCGCCCGGGCGGCCTCTTCCCTGGTGTACAGCAGCTGCAACATCCTGGGGATTGGACTGCGAGGAGGCAAACCTGAAACGCTGGCGAAGAAGTGCTGGATGTACTTCCCCGAAAGTAACAGTCCGTACTACCGCGTTACCGTTTTTTCCAACTACTCTCCCAACAACGTTCCTGCGGGAGAGGACCACTGGCCACTGATAGCCGAAGTGTGTGAGTCGCCCGCCAAGCCCGTCGATCAGTCCAGCCTCGAAACTTGGACGTTGGAGGCCATGAGGAGTGACGGCCTCATTTTTCAGGACTCAGAAGTAATCTCCTTCTGGCACAAACGAGAGGAGCGCGGCCATCCTACGCCTTTCCTGGAGAGGGATAAGGTCCTGGCCGCCATCCGTCCCGAGCTGGAAAAACGCCGGGTTTTCTCTCGCGGTCGCTTCGGATCCTGGCAGTACGAGGTCAAGAACCAAGACCATTCCTTCATGCAGGGAGTGGAAGCGGTAAACCGAGTTCTCGGCATCGGGGAAGAATTTACGATTGACCGTCCCGCCTACACCAACAGCGGTGTGTTTCTAAAGTGAAGAAGGCTCGGAGAGTAAATAAGTAAGGCTGGGAACTGAAGAAAATGGCGGACCAGAAATCGACAGATCTACCTTCCACCCCACAAACGGTAGCCGAGTTGGAAGAGAATCTGAGCACACCCAGTGCCCAAGCCGTGGAAGCCATGGGCCGCCTCTCGGGCGATCTCATTCTGTTGGGCGTCGGGGGAAAGATGGGCCCCACTTTGGCGCGAATGGCGAAGCGGGCCTTGCAAGCGGCGGGCATCGATCGACGGGTGGTTGGGGTTTCACGTTTTTCCGAAGCGGGTCTGCGGGAGCGGCTGGAAGAGCTCGGAGTGGAAACCATCGCCGGCGATCTGCTGGACGCAGACTTCGTCGAATCACTGCCCCAGGTCGCGACCGTGGTCTATATGGCGGGCTTCAAGTTCGGAGCAAGCACGGATCCATCGATGACCTGGGCCATGAATTGTTATCTGCCGAGCCTCGTCTGTCGGAAGTACCGCAACAGCCGCATCGTCGCCTTTTCGACCGGCAACGTCTATGGATTGGTGGCCAACCACCGAGGAGGCTCAGTCGAGACTGACATTCCCAATCCGGTGGGCGAGTACGCCATGGCCGCACTAGGCCGGGAGCGAATCTTCCAATATTTCAGCCGCTCTCTGCCGCTTCCATTGGTACTATTGCGCCTGAATTATGCCACCGAACTCCGCTATGGGGTGTTGGTGGACCTGGCACAGAAAGTCTGGACAGAACAGCCGATCGACCTCGCGATGGGCCATGTGAACGTGGTCTGGCAAGCCGACGCCAACGCCATGGCGCTGTCAGCCCTGGCACACACCGCGACTCCCCCTCTTATCGTGAACAGTGCGGGAAAAGAAATCCTGTCCATCCGACAGACGGCGCAGGAGCTGGGACGACTGCTGGACAAACCTGTCCACCTCACGGGCAGTGAAGCGCCTGATGCCCTACTGAGTGACGGTAAAAAGGGGCATCGAGTACTGGGCAAACCGCAAACCGGCTCGGCTCAGATGCTGCGCTGGACCGCCGACTGGATCCGCCGCGGCGGCGAGACGCTGGGAAAACCCACAGAGTTCCAGAACCGCGAGGGCAAATTCTAAGCTGAAACTTCATTTTAAGATTTGGATGAGAAACTGACTTAACCTAAGGCTTTAGAATGGGATAGGTACTTTTTCAGGCGATTGTTTAAAAAAGAGTGACACGGCCTTCCAGGCCGTGATTGTGGGGTCTCCGCCTCCACGGGCCGGTCATCACGGGCAGGGCTGCCCGTGCCACTGCAGGACACTGGATTTTCCTTCTCGAATGGGGCAGCTCTGCGGGGGCGGGACTGAGCTGAAACAGATTAAGGATTCTTGTCGCGCGGAGCGGCGACAAGAATCAAGAGTTGAAGTAAATCTGGGGTTCAGCGGGCTTTGGATTTCC
>Ga0310121_10003586_pt1 | contig 14104 bp, 10 predicted proteins | sample CB27_Tmax_986_MG_FD_203504 | JGI IMG/M metagenome (GOLD analysis project Ga0310121, IMG submission 203504) | Marine microbial communities from Western Arctic Ocean, Canada - CB27_Tmax_986 | ecosystem: Environmental > Aquatic > Marine > Oceanic | place: Canada: Western Arctic Ocean | collected... | reverse complement strand
TTCCGGAGCCAGGGCCGCGGCGGCATCGTCGAGGGATTGCTCGGCACGGGCGAAGAAGGTGTTCAATTCGCCACGCGACTCGGCAAGTGGCTTGCCCATCTGCCGCGAAACGTCACGGATGATCGAGTCGCCATTCGAACGGACCACCGCTACTCCGGCGCGCACGATCCGACAGCGCTCTTCCAGCGACACAGCACGCCACTCGGCTTGCGCAGCAAGTGCCGCATCGACCTTGGCGTCGATTCCGCTCGGACGATCGAACGGAAGCTCACCAACGGTTGTGCCATCAAAAGGATTGACGACGCGTAAAGTCATATTCAAATTCGATCCTGCAGAACATTACATCGGCGTGTCGTCCCGTCACGGGCGCGGCGACGATTCTTGCGACGAAACAAGAGAGCGATGATATCAGTTTTCGGCACGCTAGCCAACATGCGGCCGGGGATGCTTCTTGCGGCTAAGAAATTCCCTGGTTGAATCTGCGACGCGGGAAAAACGCCAACCCGGCAGTGACCAGGGCGAGCAGGTAGGTCGACGGCTCCGGCACGCCGGCGATCAGCGCGGCCAGCGAGCCCGCCCCGTTGGTCCGCTCGTAGGCCTCTTTGAACAGCACAAAATCTGCATGATTGTTTAGGAAATCACCGTTAAGGTCGCCCTGCTGATAAGCTTGCTGCTGCGTGAGGCCGGTTAGATCAGCTTGCTGTCCGCTGCGAAACTGCGCCCAGTCTTCGGCATCTAGCAGCCAATTATCATTGATATCGCCCAACAAACAGTAGGCCCCACCGCCGGCGCGCGAGACACCGTCGTAGTGACTGGGGGTCGCAATGCCCAAGTGATCCAGGACAGTTGGCGCAACATCGACTTGCGAAACACCCTCCGGCAGAATTCCTTGCTTGAGCGATTGGCTCGAAACGATAAACGGAATTCTCCGTTCCAGATCGCTTTGCCCACCATGCCCGCCCCCGGCCAGATGACCGTGATCGGACGTTATAATCACCTGCCAATCTTCGTTCGTGAAATTCGGTCGGCCGGTAAGCGCATCCAGAATCTGACCGACATAGAGGTCTTGTTGGATCATCTCGGCTTCGTAACACGCGCCGGAACTGCCGCAACTGTGGCCAGCACCATCCAGATCGCCTAACTCCACAAAGGTGAGATCAGCGTCAACGTCGCTGGAGCCATCGCTATTCAATTTTTCTACCGTGTCTGCCGTTAGCCCGGCATCGCCTGGGAACACGAATTGGTAGTCGATGTTGTTATTTGGATCGGCGTCGCTGTTGATCGGATCGAAGATCGTGTCATTGTAAATCTGCCACCAGAGAATCGTGGCGGTTGTTAGACTAGGGTCCGCCGCCTTGACGGTGCTAAGATACGCTGGATTGGTGCTGACATTGGGGACCGTGAAACTGTTGTTATAGACGTTGTGTTTGTTGGCCCACACTCCAGTGACCATCGAGGTCCAGCCTGGACCGCTAACGGTGGGCTGCTGGGATGCCCCACCTAGCTCGCCTCCGGCAAATGCTTGTTCCGAATAGGCTGTCCCTCCCAAAAACTCCGTCCGCGCTACTATACAACGACTTACGTCACCTAGCGGAATCTGTAACTTTCGTCAGGATAACCAATTTCAAAGACCAGAGAAGAGCCGAAATTGAGAGCTCTGCAACGAGCATGAGGACAGTTCTCAGCCCACTTGTTGTTCATGCCGACACATCCGGAGTAGGATTGCTCATTTGGTAATTGCAGGAGCGATAGCCCATGGGCATCATCCGGGCCATCTTCGTATTCCTTACGGCCTTCATCATGGGCCGTGCTGCGGCGGCTGTAGAGATTCTCGCACTGCGACAGCAAGTGGCCGTGTTCAAGCAATCCGTCAAACGCCCAAAACTACGGCCCCGCGACCGCATCTTCTGGGTATTACTGTCTCGGCACTGGCCGAACTGGCGTTCTGCCCTGGCGATCGTGCAGCCTGAAACCGTAATTCGATGGCATCGTCAGGGATTCAAGCTTTACTGGAGATGGAAATCAAGGGCTGGTAAACCCGGACGCCCGCGTATCGAACGCGAGATTCGTGACCTGATTCGGCGTATGTGCGTCGAAAACCCAACCTGGGACGCACCCAGAATCCTGTCCGAACTGCTTCTGTTGGGCTACGATGTCGCCGAAACAACCGTGGGGAAGTACATGGTTCGCTCCCGCAAGCCGCCTTCACAGACTTGGCGTACGTTTCTTGGCAATCACGTTCGGCATATCGCAGCCTGCGACTTCTTTACCTTGCCGACCGCAACGTTTCGTATCCTGTACGTTTTCATCGTTCTCAGGCATGACAAGCGACAAGTTGTTCATTTCAAGGTCACGACAAATCCCAGCACCGAATGGACTGCACAGCAAATCGTTAATGCTTTCCCATACGAAGAAGCACCGCGTTTCCTGATTCGTGATCGCGATAGCATCTACGGGAAGTACTTTCGAGACCGAGTTGACGCAATGGGCATTGAAGAGGTTCCTACTGCACCACGGTCTCCGTGGCAAAGCCCTTACGTCGAACGAGTCATAGGTTCTATTCGCCGAGAGTGTTTGGATCACTTGATCGTGCTTGGCGAAGCCCATCTAAAACGCATTTTGATTTCGTACTTTCAGTATTATCACGACTCACGCCCACACTTGTCGCTCAATCGCAACTCACCGATACCACGTGAAGTTGAGCCTCGGTGCCAGGGTAAGGTCATTTCGATTTCTCAGGTCGGCGGTTTGCATCATCGATACTCGCGTGCTGCGTGAGTGCGGAACATCGGCCTGCCTGCTTTGTTTGTCACTACCGGTCTGTCCATTACGGCAAAATAGACCAACTTGTGCAGATCTCGTGCTTTCTCGGTCACCATGTCGACTCGCCATTTCCTTTGCTGTGTGCCCTGACAGGTGGTGGAATTGCCGGATGAAGTTTTTGGGAAGCACAGCGGCGACCGTTGGCGAACAAAATCCCCGTCAACAGCACTGGCAACCTCCAGCGATTCCGGGCGTGCAAACCGGCCGCCAGCCAATCGCTCCATTCCGACCACTGTTCGGGACAAACCCAACGACATTTCGAATTCGCCATCCTTGGCTCCTCCATCATGCGGCACTGTTAGCAACCGCAGCATGATGGAAGAGCCTTTTTTTGTTGAGATCAATTTTTTACTGCACTTTCTGTACAAACGGCCGGAGGCTGTTTTTCAGAAAGTGCAGTCCCTGGATAGACTAGCAAAAAACACCGATCTGAAGCACAATACGCTGCTCGCGCTGGAGCCGATAGTTTGCAAGAAAGGTAGACCATGTACCGACGAGATTTTCTCACCACCGCGGGGGTTACGATGGCAGCTGGAATGACCGCTTCGGGCGGAGCGGGCCGGAGGGAAGTCCAAGCTGCCCAACCGGTTGACGACGAAGCCGAACCGTTGCGTCGGCGGGCGATGGAGCTGCACCGCCAGAATGTGGTGTGGGTCATCCATGATCACCGGCCGATCGCCCCCGATGTTCCGCTTATGCTCGAAGGGGGCGTCACCGGCAAAATCTACAATCTAGGTGTTGACATCGACGTTGAAGAGGGGATTGCCGCCAGCGCCTCTCGTCGCGAGGGTTGGACCCTGCAGACCATGGCCGAATTGGACCAGGCCGAAAGGTCGATCCAAGCGGATCCGAAGCGTGTGCTCTTGGCGCTTTCTGTCGAAGACATTCTGCGAGCCCAACGCGAGGGCAAAGTTGCCATCATGTTTGGCGTGGAAGGGGGCAAGCTTTTAGAGGGCAAGCTGGAGCTCTTAAAGACCTTCTACGATCGAGGTCTGCGCGAGCTTCAGCTGCGCTGGGCCGTTCCCAACCAGATCGTCGAAGAGGAGGACTTGACGGCTTTCGGACAGCAGGTGGTGCGTGAGTGTGATCGGCTGGGCATTATCGTCAGCCTGACTCATATTCCCGATCCGGCGTTTTTCCAGGTGATCGAGATGGCCCGAAAGCCCCCCATCGTCTGTCACGGGACCGCATCGATCCCCGGCTGGGAGAAGGGTGATCTAAGCAACCGGAAGCTCAAAGCGCTCGCAGCGCTAGGCGGCGTGTTGGGCATCCACTTTTACCGCACGTACCTGGGTCCCGAACCCTCAATCGACCGCGTCGTGGAGCAGGTCGACCACATCGCCAACCTGGTCGGAATCGACACGGTGGGATTGGGCATCGATCTGTTCCCAACGCATGGTCCATGGAAGAAGATGCAATTGGATCAGAATACGCCAGAGATTACTTGGGCCATTTCGCACATCGGTGAGGTCGTCCGGGTCACTGAGGCCCTCTTGGCCCGCAACTTTCCAGAAGAGGATATCATCAAAGTTCTCGGCGGCAATTTCCTCAGGGTTGCCAAAGCGGTGTTTGAATAACGTGAAACAGGACCGGTGCACGGACTTCAACTCGCCAGCGCAACGATTTGTATCTCGACCAGCGCGTCGAAGGCCAACTGCGTCACTGCCGCCGTTGTCTTTGCGGGCCCATTCTGCGGAAAGTAGTGAGAACGTCGATCACTTTACGTTCCACGAGTTTACTCCCGCAAGCGAACGTTTTGGTTAAATCAGGACTTCATGCACCACACGAGCAGGAAGTACACTGGTGAGCCGTTCATCGAAACCGTGATGGTTGTAAACCAGGTCCTCGTGATTTAAGCCCAACAGGTGCAATATTGTGGCATGAAAATCTTGGACACTGACACGGTTTTCCACCGCCTTGTAACCGAGCTCGTCGGTCGCTCCATAAACCGTACCACCTTTGACTCCACCCCCCGCCATCCACAGGCTGAAACCCCGCGGACCATGGTCGCGGCCGGTCGTGTCCTGCGCGAGAGGCATTCGGCCGAATTCACCGCCCCAGATGACTAAGGTGCTTTCCAGCAATCCACGTTGCTTAAGATCCGCCAACAGCGCGCCGACCGGCTTGTCGGTTCTCAGGCAGCACTCCCGCAAACCTGGTTCCAGACCGGCGTGGTGGTCCCAGATTTGACCATCAATGTAGATTTGCACGAAGCGCACTCCGCGTTCCACAAGCCGTCGGGCCATCAAACAGCGCCGACCGTAGGATGCGGTATCCTTGCTGTCGTTCAGCGCATACATCTCCCTTGTGGCCTTGGTTTCTTGTGAGAGATCCAGCGCATCGGTAGCTGAAATCTGCATCCGAGCAGCGAGCTCATAACTGGCAATCCGAGCGTCGAGGTCAGGCTGTCCCGGCCGCTCGTCTCGATGCGCTGCGGCGAGCCGACGCAGAAGCGACTGATGCAGCTCCCCGACGCGGCTGGGGTACTGGTACTCCTCGCTGGCCCTTAGGTTCAGCAGGGGAGGCCCTTCGGAGCGCAGACGCGTTCCCTGAAACACTGGCGGTAACCAGCCGGACTGCCAATTCTCGATGCCATTGACGGGCAAACCCTTGGGATCATCCAGCACCACATAAGCGGGCAAATTTTGATTTTCGCTACCTAAACCATAGAGCACCCAGGCGCCGAGAGTTGGGCGTTCAGGGAACAGCCGCCCACCGTGCATGATATATAGGGCCGGCGAATGATTGAACGCGGTGGTATACATGGAGCGGATCAGAGCAATGTCGTCCACATGTTTAGCCAAGTGCGGCAAGAGTTCGCAAAGCTCGATCCCCGATTCCCCATGCTTAGCAAACTTAAACGGCGAGGGCATCAGTCCCCCTGCCTGGGTGAGCGATTGAACATCATTGGTCAAGTCGCGTCCGGGCAGTTGCCCGCTGTACTTCTCCAGCGCGGGTTTGGGATCAAACATGTCCATCTGGCTCGGACCGCCATTCATAAAAAGTTGGATCACCGCCCGAGCCTTAGGCTGGAAGTGCTGCAGCTTCGGTCTTAAATCACTTGCCGTACGCGCGCTTGGGGCGGCAAACAGATCAGACCCAACCAACGAGGCCAGCGCAGCTCCGTAAAGCCCGTCGCCCACGCGGGAGAAGAAGTCCCGGCGATCGAGTACCGGTTTGCTGGTTTCATGTGGCTGCCAGTCACGATGGCCTTTGGGGAACATGCGTGCGTCCTCAGTCAACGTAAGTAAACTCGGGCGAATTCAAAATGACATGGCAGAAAGTGGCCAGTGCATGCTGCTGGGCCCTGTTTGAATTAGAAACGTCTGCAGTCGATGCCGTGGGCGCCTCTTGCTCCAGATGTTCCAGCCAGTACCGGTTGAAATCGCGCAAGGTTTCACCGCTTACGCTTTTCTCCTCCTCCGAGGGCAGCCGCGACAGTGCGATCAAATAGACTCGCTCAATTTGCTTCTCTGGATCGACGCCCGTCGCGTCCAGCACGCGATTGGCGAAGTATCGTGAGTTTTCGCGAACCAAGTGACTGTTCATCAATTGCAGTGCTTGCGAGGAAACGGTGGAGTGGGGTCGCTTGAGACAATTTGGTCTGAGGGGCAGAACGTCGAAGGTTTCGAGCAGGGTTGGTGGCGACTTCGTTCCCGACCATTTCGGCCGGGGCTGGAGCGTATAGACGCTACGACGGCAGCCAGCAGGCGTACCTTTACTCACCACTTCGCCGCTCGGTTTGACCTCCATTTCGTCCGCCGGTCCAAACTGGGTGGTGACCAGCCGCCCGGCCACGTGCAATATCGAATCGCGAATCGTCTCGGCGTCCATCCGTCGTAACGGAAATCTTGAGAGGAGAATATTCTCTGGGTCAGCCTCGTGTCGGAGGGAATCGACTCGCGAGCTTTGCCGATAGACCGTCGACGTCATGATCAGCCTGTGCATTGCCTTGAGGCTCCAGCCTTGCCGCACGAATTCCGTCGCCAGCCAATCGAGTAGTTCCGGATGGGACGGCCGCATCCCCGTCTCGCCGAAGTTGCCCGGCGTGGCCACCAATCCCGTTCCAAAATGGTCCTGCCAGATGCGGTTCACCATGACCCGTCCCGTGAGCGGGTGATTGGGTTGTATCAGCCAGCGCGCCAGTGCCAGCCGTCGACCACTACTGTCCCATGGCGGTTCGATAACTTGGTAAGGGACCAAACCCTCGCTCAACGCCGACGGCGCCCCTGGCGCGACTCTGGGTCCAGGATTAAGGAAGTCGCCACCTAGCAGCATGTGCGTAGGCGTCGTTTCGCCTCCCATATCGAATAGCGCCCGGATCCTGGGCACGGGCCGTAACCTTTCCTTTGCCTCTAGAATCGCTTGGTTCGTCTTTTCTGTTTGCTCTTTAAAACCTTCGAACTCTTCCTCCAACTCCTGTTGCTCTACCTTAAGCGAGCCGTCAAACTTTTCGACCTGAGCGATCTGCACGTCGCTCCGCTTCTCCTCGGGAGTCTCGAGCGCTTTCCGCACGTCGTCCCGCACCTTTTCAGGCAACGTCCCCAACTTTTGCTCGAAGAGTTTTTTCCGCAGAGGTTGGGCTGTCTTTTCCAAGGCGCGTTCCAACTGCTCGATCTCTTCCTGAATGGGATCGTTGCAGGCTTCTACTTCGCGACGCAATCGTTCGTCGCCGTGTGGCAAACTGCGCAACACCTGCTTGAAAGGGTCGTCGACGCCCCCACGACCATGGATCGTGGGATCTAACCAGTCGTACGGATCGTAGGCCGTCCGGAGAATAGCGCTGAATCGGTAGTAGTCCCGCAGCGGAAGGGGATCGTACTTGTGATCATGACAACGGGCACACTCCATCGTAAGTCCCAACACCGCGGAACTGAGAATCTTTACCTGGTCGATTACCACACTAAATCGCTCACCGAAGATTTCCTGAGCAAGATGGACGGAAGTACCGTCAGGGGCCGTCCGCATGAATCCTGTAGCTACCAAGTATTCGCGTTGCTCGGGTGTGAGTTCCTGGACCGACTTGTAATCGAAAAGCTCATCACCGGCGATTTGTTCCAACAGGAACTCATCATACGGTTTGTCCGCATTCAGGGAACGAATAACGTAGTCCCGATAGCGGTACGCCTGCGGTCGCGGTGGATTGTCGTCGGAGTGACCCTCCGTGTCGGCATAGCCAGCCGCATCGAGCCAATACTTCCCCCAGCGCTCGCCGTAGTGTGGCGAGGCCAACAAGCGGTCGATCAGCCGGTCGTAAGCCAACGGACTGCTATCGTCCAGATACTCTTGCACTTCTTCTGGCGTCGGCGGCAGACCAACCAGATCAAGAGTGGCTCGACGCATTAATGTCAGACGATCCGCTTCAGGCGAAAAACTTATACCCTTGGCCTCTAACTCCTCCAGCAGGAAAGCGTCGATCGGGGTGCGGACTAGGGGCAGGAGGTGGTCAGGGACCTTCGGACTAGGTGGCCGCTCAGGTGGTACGAAGGACCAAAAGTCTCGATCCTCGCTGCTCACCATCGGGTCCGCCCCGCTTGGTTCTTCGACCAGCTCGTCACCCGCCGGGGCGCCCGCAGCAATCCACTGGCGCAATATCTCCAATTCGCTGGAGGTAACCGGACGCGTTAAGTAGTCCTCCAGCAATTTAAGATTGGGGTGCATCTCCTCCGACACGATGCGCTGGATTAACAGGCTTTGCTCCGGATTTCCCGGCATGACCGCGGGACCCGACACGCCTCCTTTCAACAAGGCCGCTCGTGTCCGTACGTCCAGGTCTCCGTCCTGCTTCCGCTTTCCATGACACATCACACACTTCAGCTGCAGGATGGTCACCATCACTTCCCGCTCGGTGACGTCGCTTTGCGCCCAGGAAACCGGGCCCGGCAAGAGCACGACCGCAGCAAGCGTGCATCGGAAAAGACGTCTTCCTCCACAGCGTTTGGCCATGGCGTTATTTGACCTCGCTAATGACACACCGAGCAGAACTTGTCTGATGCGTCGATGAAGTCCACATCATTGTCATTGTCCCAGCGTTGCGTCCGTTCGGAGGGCACGGTCAGCTCGAGCGGCGCTCATCATAAGCCAGAAAGCCCTGCAATACAATACTCAGGGGCGTTCTACGGGAGCCTCATTTGACGATTTTCACCTCGGGCTGATCATGGCGGATATGGAGCAGATGGGTTTTGGAGTCATAGTGCCATCCACGACCCTGCTCGGGTTCACTCAAATTCTGCAACTCGATCGAACCTGCTTTCACCTTGTGTGGCGCCTCCGCAAGGACCAATACTTCTGAGCCGGGTCCGAAGGTTTCGTACTCGATTTGGTCCTCCCCATAGTGGATGTAGCGGATGTCGGAGGAAGTCTTCAAGAGATGGTTCTCGTCGCGAGGCGCCGTTTCGGGAATTTCAGTCATAATTCGTGTGAATTGGTCGTTGAAGGTTAAGCAGCGCATATAGCAATAGGCCGCGTGCGAGCCATGGTTCGCCATGCGCAACTTTCCATCGGACATGAGCAACCAGGTGACTGAATTCGCAATGTCAATTGCTTTCTGTTTATGGCTTGGATCGCCCGTGGCCCCCCAAAGTACGGCATGAATTTTTGCCAGCCGTAACTCATGATGAGCAATCACGATCTTATAAGCGCTCTGCTCGGCGAGACCAGGAACTCCGGGATGTAAGCCTGGCTCCACAACCAGTGTGTCATAAACCCACTTGACGATCTTTTGTGCGATTTCCAGATACTCGGGATGCTCGTCCCGTCGATCGACCAAATACTCAGCAAGTTCGAGCGGCACCCATTGGTCGTACGATTCTGCGCCGCTCGCGAAATCGCCGTACAGCCCCTGCCAGTTGTTTGTTTTAACGGGATTTTCCAACATCCAGTGGAGCGCCTTATCGCGGAATTCAAGCCAGCTTTCTTCCCCCGAAACCCGCGCTAGGCGTTCAAAGAATCGGATGTACCAGAGTTGGCTGTGCGTGTAGAGGTGATTGATCTTTCCGCTTTGCGGATTGACTCGGAAAGGCCAATGACCATCGGGCTGACGGAGTTTTGACAGCGTGGAAGCGATCCGACTCGCCGCGTCCAGATATGGGCTTTGCCCGGTTACTGTGTAGAGTCGGAGATATGCGTCTCCGAGGTAGGCTGACTTGTCTGGTTCCAGGCCCCATTCGTCGTAGGTTTCGAACTGTTCCCAGCTGCCATCCGGCAGCCAACGCACGATCGAGGGGGCCAGGTGAGGTAGGGCCCAGTCCGCCGGTGTTTCATTGGCGATCCCCCAGTCGGCCAGTTTTCGAGCCTTCTCCAAAATTCGCGTATCTCCGCTATAGAGGTAATATTGAACAGCGCCGGAAATGAACATGCCGGAGTTGAAAGCGAACTCACCAATGTCATAGTTCAAGGTTTGGTCATCCGAGGTGAGCCAAATGGAGAGGACGAAGGGCTCCAGGTGCCGTTGCGACGGCGGCGCCACGGTTTTTTCCACGACCTCGTCACAATGTATTACCCATTCGGTGAAGCGCCGCATCGTTTCCGAATAGGACTGCCGCGGCAACAGGCGGCCTTGTTCATCGCGCCGTCCGGTTCGCGGGGTTTGTATATGGGAGAAATCGGTCCGACTCTCAACGGCCAGCTGCTGAAACTCGGCGGGCCACCCCACGTTGAATAATCCCAGGCGACCCTGCTGGGGATCTTGCGGCCACATCGGGTCGGGATGTGCATACCAAGGTGGGACCTCTGCCTGGAAATCGAAATCGACGACGTGCTGTCCGTCAACGTATCCATAGAATGCGGAGCCGTGAACGTCGATCCGTAGCTCATGCCAGATTTGAGGATCCAGCTGCAGTCGATTCTGGTCTCCTACCACGGTCGTCCGCGTCACGCTGGGGAGATACGGCGCGTTGACGTAAAAAGACATGCCGGCTGAATTCTCGAGACGAAGAACGGCGTACAGGCCGCCCTTCTTGTTCTTAAGCGAGAAGACCACGTAGTCAGCCGGCCCGGTGACGTGCAGAGCCAGCCCGGCCTCGGTATCTTTGATCGGTGCAGGGAAGCGAACTCGAACCCGCGCACTGTAGTCGTTCCAATCGTCCTGGCCCATCAGCAGCAGGGAAGGACCGCCGTGACGCGTCTGTTGCAACCGTCCGTCCTGCACCTTCCAATCGCCACCCAGCGTTTCGGCATTCTCGGGCAGCGCTGTTTTCAAATCATTCTGTAGGGAGATCGACGGATTCGCCCGAACAGGTTGACAGAATGCCGCAAGACCCAACACAAAACAGCTCAGGACAACACTCCAAACTGGGAAAGTTGCTTTCATTGTCATGCTTTCTGAAACTAGAGTAGCACGCGTCACGCGGTGCAAGATTGGCGGAAAGTGGCAGCCTAGGCAGACTTGGTTGCCACCAAGTATACCCGCCATGTAGATTGGATCTAGTATCATGCTGCTCGAAACAATACTCATCACGACAAGCTTGTTCATCGGGCTCGCGCCGCTCGTGGTCGGAGCGTTTCAGGGACGTTCGCGGGTCGGGGTCCTCGGGGTGGTTGTCATTGCCGTGGCGGCGTTTAGTGCACTCGCGTGGTCGATAGGGATCCGCCGCCCAACCGTCTTCGGCGAGTTAGCGGTCAACGATCGGCCCGTCCAGCTGCCGCAGGATGGATATGTCTCCTCGAAGTCCTGCCGCGCTTGCCACCTCGAAGAGTACCTGAGTTGGCACGCGTCGTATCACCGAACCATGACCCAAGTCGCGTCGCCAGCCGCCGTGCTCGGCGATTTTGACGACGTCGAACTTCACTGGCAGGGGCGCCGATACTATCTCGAGCATCGTGGCGACAAGTCTTGGGTACAGCTGGACGACCCAAGCTGGCCGGCGGATGGCTCCGGTCCACCACCGCGGGTCTGGAAGCAGATCGTGATGACCACCGGATCGCACCATCTTCAGACATACTGGTTCGCAACGGGCCGCCAGCGGCGGCTCGGCCAGTTCCCGTTTTACTACTCCCTGATCGACAAGCAGTGGATACCCGACGGGGCAACGTACATAAAACCCCCGCTGTCTTCGACCGCGGCGGTTCCTTCGGACGGACCCGCCCGGTGGCACTCCGACTGCATCAAGTGTCACTCGACACACGGCAAGCCGCGATACGACTTCGAGCGGGACAGCGATCCGGATACCCAAGTGGCGGAGCTCGGGATTTCGTGCGAAGCGTGTCACGGCCCGGGCGACGAACACGTGCGGGCCAACTCAAACCCGCAACGCCGCTATTCCTACCACCTCAGCGGCGATCCTGATCCCACGATCGTCCAACCCCAGCGGCTCGATCCGCGGCGGGCATCACAGGTGTGCGGCCAATGTCACAGCGTGTTCGGCATCCATCGCGACAACACTGCTGCGTACACCGCTAACGGCTTCGCGTATCGTCCAGGTCACGAACTGACCGATGACCGGCAGGTCCTGCAGGGTCACATGAGCATGAGCACGTCAATGCGCGAGGGCGCGTTCTGGTCCGATGGGATGGTGCGGGTCTCCGGGCGCGAATACAACGGCCTGATCGAAACGCCGTGTCATCAGCGGGGAGAAATGTCTTGTCTTTCGTGTCATCAGATGCACAAACCGGCCAACGATCCCCGTCCGTTGTCTGAGTGGACGAACGATCAGCTCGCGATGGGCATGGAGGGCGATCAGGCGTGTCTTCAATGTCACACTTCGCTGGCCGGCGACCTCGCGGCGCACACCTACCACCCGGCCGGCTCGGCAGGGAGCCGTTGCTACAATTGCCATATGCCATATACGACCTACGGCCTCCATAAGGCGATCCGAAGCCATCAGGTCGATAGCCCAAACGTCGCCGCGAGCCTGGCAACGGGGCGCCCCAACGCGTGCAACCAGTGTCACCTCGACCGGACGCTGGCCTGGACCGGCGACCACCTGCAGCGCTGGTACGGCCAGGAGCTGCCGGCGTTATCGGACGACGAGCGGTCGATCGCCGCGTCGGTCCTCTGGGCGCTGACCGGCGATGCCGGGCAACGCGCACTGATGGCCTGGACATTTTCATGGCCGCCGGCCCAAAAAGCTTCCGGGTCGGACTGGATACCTATTTACCTCATTCAGCTGCTGGACGATCCCTACGACGCGGTCCGCTTCATCGCCCACCGATCGCTCCGGCAGTTTAAGGAGTACGCCAGTCTCGAATATGATTCCATGGAACCCGCTGCCGACCGCAAACGTGCAGGCTTTCGGGCATGGCAGATTTGGATGGCGAGCCAGGACGCTTCGCCCAGAGGCGGGCGTCAAGCCGTGCTCTTCGACGCGTCCGGACAGTTGCGGAAGGACGTGTTTGCGCGGCTGCTCCGAAAGCGGAACGATCGGCCGCTACGGCTGATTGAGTAGCAGGATAGGATGGATGAAGATCATAACAACGCCGCTTGCGCGCGACGTCACATCCGGTTCGGATGGTGGGCGCTGCTCGTGTTTCTGTCGCTCGGCATGGGTCTCGAGGCGATGCATGGGCTCAAAATCGGCTGGTATGTGGACCCGCCGAACGAGACCCGCCGTCTGCTATGGACGCTCGCACACGCGCACGGCACACTGCTCGCCCTGGTCAATATCTCGTTTGGACTGACGATTCGCACGGCGCCGAACCACGCGCCGCGCGGACGGGCGATCGCCGACCGCTGTCTTATTGCCGCTGCGATCCTACTTCCCGCGGGATTCTTTCTCGGAGGGGCGATCAACTACGGCAGCGATCCGGGGCTGGGGATCCTCCTCGTACCAGTGGGCGCAATACTGCTGTTGGTCGGCGTACTGGTAACGGCGCGCGGCGTCGGCCGAGAGGATGATTCGGACCCCGATGCCGCCACTCGCAGCGAAACCGCGCGCGGACAACCGAAGCGATCACGCGGCCGATCGGGTCGCTGAGGGCGCCGGCCTATTGGGGAACCTGGACTCATCTCGGGCAGGGCGTTCAACCTCACATTCCGCATGTAGCGGACCCCTGTTTTTTACTTTTCCGTTGCCCCAAATCCCTTGTTTCGTAGTGTTTTCCTATTTGCCGATTTTTGCGGAATGAGTGCATTGACAACTTTTAATTTATTTCACTGATAAAGCACTAGTCTCTACTGCATGAAGACTGCTAGACAACCCATCGAATGGAAAATCTATGTTGATTTCTCAGTGTCATCCCAATAGTACCCGTTCACGGGATTTAGGCGTTGAGCAGTGAAGGGGCTGGGGTGTGGTGGAGTTGGGCGGTTATTGAATCAAGGAGGAAGGCAAAGAAGTTGCGA
>Ga0310121_10003584_pt1 | contig 14110 bp, 13 predicted proteins | sample CB27_Tmax_986_MG_FD_203504 | JGI IMG/M metagenome (GOLD analysis project Ga0310121, IMG submission 203504) | Marine microbial communities from Western Arctic Ocean, Canada - CB27_Tmax_986 | ecosystem: Environmental > Aquatic > Marine > Oceanic | place: Canada: Western Arctic Ocean | collected... | reverse complement strand
GCTTCGGTAAGTTAAAAGAAATCGAAGGCAATCAAACTCACAGCGGTTTCACGAGCTTGATTCTCATCTGGGCGGCACTATTCGGCGTCACCACACCGCCGCTTATCCGCGACGCGATGACACACGTGTCCGTCAAGCACGTCAAAGAATGGATCCAGACAAACCTCGGCCCCACGGTCCAATCCAAGCGAGCAAAACTGGCCCACGCCCTGCGCAAAAAGGCGACAGAAAACCCGGAAGAACCCTAGATACGCACAATCCCATATTTTCAACTGGCCAGCCCGGGGGAGGGTGCGAGAGGCCCTGTTGGCCCTGAGTGTCGACCTACCCACCGGCCTATCCTTATCGGCGAATCCTCACGGAGGAAGGCGAAATACTCCAACAGGTGTGACTCCGCAGTGGCCGATACCACCGCCCACGGCGACCCTCGTGAAGCCAACAACCCTGGTTAGACCGGTGATCAATGGGTACCATGTTTTGCGGCCATTCGTGGAACCACTTGGCAATGTGGGCTCCTTGACATTGGACGAACGGGGAGCCGACCAATAGGCGCAAGGCGGTTGTCGTAAAGCCCACGACAGAAACGGTAGTTTTAGGGCAAGCAAAGACTTTTTAGGGTTCTCGAACGCTAGGAGGGTATCCAACGTGAAAACGGTAATTAAAACGGCTGCTGGAGTGATTTTGGGGATGCTGCTCGGTGGTTTCATGCTCAATATAATGGTTTCTGACAGGTCTTCGGGGCTGGTCCCCGAAATCCCCATTCATGCAGTCGGTAGCTCCGCGAACGAAGGCTACGCTATTGCCACGGGATGGTTGGATGATGAGATGGAAGGCTTGTTTATGTTGGACACGCTGACTGGCGACCTGACCTGCCATGTGCTCAATCAACGCACGGCCAAGTTTGGCACCCTGTTCGGTGCCAATGTATCGGCGGTCATGAACCTGCAGCAAGGCAAGAGACCTGAATTCCTGTTGGCTACCGGCCGCGCTAATTTCCCTCGGGGCCAAGGTGCGGCCCGTCCAGCGTTTTCCGCCGTGTACGTGATCGAAACAAATTCCGGTAATTTTGCGGCTTACGGCGTGCCCTGGCGGCGCGGAGCATCGACCCTAGGCAAGCCGCAATTGGGCGAGCTGGTGTTGTTGGATGCGGGAAGGGCTCGATCGGCGGCTATACGCGACGTGGGCGAATAGCCGTTTCATTTGGCTCGATTTGTGATCGGACGAGGTTTCATTGCGACGGGTTTCATTGCGACGGGTTTCATTGCGACGGGTTTCATTGCGACGGGTTTCATTGCGACGGGTTTCATTGCGACGGGTCAATACATCTTGTGTTTTAACGGTGGGACGAAACATGCGCATTGAAATCAATGGGGAGCCGCGAGAATTGGACGGCGATCCGAGCCTGGATGAGTTGCTGGATAGACTCGAGTTGAATTCGAGGCAGGTGGCCGTGGAGGTCAATCTCCATTTGATTCCGCGCGATCAACACGCGAGCCACCGGTTGTCCGAGGGAGACGAGTTGGAAATAGTGACGTTAACGGGTGGAGGATAAGGTGGGCGTGATGACGATGGCTTCGGACACTCGGTCCAGTTCCGATGAGAATCGGCTCCAACTGGGTAGCCACACGCTGGCCAGCCGCTTAGTGGTGGGTACGGGCAAGTACGACACACTTCAACGAATGCAGGAGTCCTTGGAGGCCTCTGGAGCGCAGTGCGTCACGGTGGCGGTCCGCCGGGAGCGTTTGTACGACGCTCGCGGCAAGAACATCTTAGACTATCTGGATCCCCAACGTTATTTGCTGTTGCCTAACACGGCGGGTTGTTACAACGAACAGGACGCACTCAGGACCGCCCGCATGGGTCGGGAGATTCTTTTGGGACTGGAAAACCCGGGTGCTGACTGGGTCAAGCTGGAAGTTCTCGGCGATAGCAAGACGCTTTTGCCGGACCCAATCGCCACACTACGGGCGACGGAGCAGTTGGTCAAAGAGGGGTTTCAGGTGCTCTGTTACACGAGCGACGATCCAGTGACCGCGCGTCGCCTGAAGGAAGCGGGAGCCACTGCCGTCATGCCCGCTGGGAGCCCCATCGGCTCGGGACAAGGGATCCTCAATCCGAACAACTTACGGATCATTTTGGAGTATCTCAAGGCTCGCGATCCAGACTATCCAGTGATCGTCGATGCTGGAGTGGGTACGGCCAGTGACGTGGCGGTAGCGATGGAGTTGGGGGTCGACGGCGTGCTCCTCAATACGGCGATTGCCGACGCCGAGAGTCCCGTCTTGATGGCTGAATCCATGCGCCTCGCAGTGCGAGCCGGACGGCTGGCCTTCCTAGCGGGACGTATCCCTAAGAGACTCTACGCCACCGCCAGCAGCCCGGAAGTGGGAACCATCAGCCGCCGCCCGCGGTAGTCCGCCGTCCATTGGGAAGTCCGCCGCCAAGTGGTAAATGAAGCCGAAAATCTAAGTGTGGCGGACATTCTTGGTCCCAACGGGCAGGTCGCCAACCGACTGTCGAATTACGAATTGCGTGATGAGCAGTTGCAGATGGCCGTCGAGGTCCAGCGAGCGCTCCAGGGTGGCGAGCATCTCATGATCGAGGCGGGGACTGGCGTCGGTAAGAGCTTTGCATACTTGGTACCCGCGATTCTGAAGGTCACTTCCCCGCCCGAGGATCCGGAGAAAAAGGCGTTGCCGATCGTGGTGTCGACGCACACGATCAGCCTGCAGGAGCAGCTGCTCCTGAAAGATATTCCATTTCTCAACAGTGTGATTCCGCGCGAGTTCTCCGCGGTATTGGTCAAGGGAAGGGGGAATTACCTCAGTAAACGCCGCCTTAAAACGGCACGTGAGCGGGCGGTCAGCCTGTTTGATACTGACCAGGAGATGGACCAGGTGCGTCAGCTTGCCGGCTGGGCGGAACGGACGGCGGATGGTTCCAGGAGCGATCTGGATTTCAAACCGTACGGCGGTGTTTGGGAAGAGGTGGCCAGTGACAGCGGAAATTGCATGGGTCGAAAGTGCCCCACATATGACCAGTGCTTTTACTACCGGGCTCGCAGACGCTGGCAACATTCGCAACTCCTGATCGTGAATCACGCCCTATTCTTCAGTGATCTGGCGCTTCGGATGATGAACGTCAAACTGCTGCCGGACTACCAAGCGGTCATCTTCGACGAAGCCCATACGTTGACTTCGGTCGCCAGCCAGCACTTGGGGGCCAGTGTGAGCCAGGGCCAAGTCGATTACTCCCTGGCTCGCTTGTACAACGATCGCACCAACAAGGGGTTGCTGGTCCATGACGAATTGGCGGAGCCTCAGAAGCTGGTCGACCGTTGTCGCATTTTGGCGGACGAGTTTTTCATGGATGTGTCGCAATGGATCGATCGGCATTCGCCGAACAACGGCCGTGTGCTCCAGCCAGACATCGTCAAGAATCGGCTCAGTCCGGTGCTCATGCAGTTGGTCTCCCTGCTAGAGGATCGCATGGACACGATGTATGAGTCGTCAAAACTTCACGATTATGAATCGATCTGTCAAAGGCTCCAGGTGATCGCGGGCCAGCTTCAACAATGGCTAAGCCAGAGTGCGGACGGAGCGGTCTATTGGGTGGATATCCAAAAGCGACGTCGTGGGCAACCGCGGATCGTGCTCCAACAAGCGCCGGTTGACATCGGCCCCACCATGCGACAACACCTCTTTGCGGAAGTTCCGAGCGTCGTGATGACGAGCGCTACATTGGCATCTGGCGGCCAAGACGGATTCGACTTCTATAAGTCGCGGATTGGTCTCACGTCGTGTCGAGCGCGCCAGCTCGGTAGCCCTTTCGATTACCGCCGGCAAGTCAAGTTGGTGTTGGCGCGAGGCATGCCAGATCCGAACGCGGAGAAAGAGGACTATCTAAGGCTCTCCGTCGAAGCGATTAAACAACACGCGGGTCGCACTGACGGGCGGACGTTCGTTCTCTTTACCAGTTACCAGATGCTACGGGCGGTTGCTGGTCGACTTACCTCGTGGCTTGTCAGTCGGGACCTGCAGCTTTACAGCCAGGCAGACGGGATACCCCGAGGGAAATTATTGGACCAATTCAAAGAGAATCCGCGGGGGGTATTGTTGGGTACCGACAGCTTCTGGCAGGGGGTCGACGTGCCGGGTGACGCACTCAAGACCGTGATTATCGCCAAACTACCGTTTAGCGTTCCCGATCATCCGTTGCTGGCCGCGCGGCTGGAAGCGATTCGATCCGCTGGGGGCAATCCCTTTGGTGAGTTCCAGATTCCTGAAGCGGTGATCAAGTTTCGCCAAGGGTTTGGGCGTCTGATCCGGACCCAGAACGACGACGGGACGGTGGTCGTACTGGACCCTCGCATCTACACCAAGGGCTACGGGAAAGCCTTTTTGGCATCCCTGCCGGATTGCGAGGTGATTGAGGAAGTCGTTGGAGAAGATGGCGTGGAATTCCAGCTGGAATGACGGCGCGGGACTGATTTTCGCAGTGGAATTCGCCAGGCTTCGGCCACTTCGAAGCAGTGACTACCGAAGGCGACTGCGGAAAAAATGAACAATGCCTGCGTTTTAAGGGGTGAAAATCCTCGCCGGCGTTGTCCTCGAGGGGCGCCGAGGTGCGGGATCCGCCACCTTGCTTGACCACCGATCCGAAGGCTTTTAAAGTAAAAGATTGCCCGCCTTCCGGAACTTTACATCCTGGTCGAAATGCTGACGAATCGTGTCATTCCCTGCCTGGACGTGGACCAAGGCCGTGTCGTGAAAGGCACGAACTTCGTTAATCTGCGCGACGCGGGCGATCCAGTGGAGGTTGCGGCCAAGTACGAGGTCGACGGGGCGGACGAGCTGGTTTTTTTGGATATCAGGGCCAGCCACGACGGTCGGAATATCATGTTGGATGTGGTGCGGCGAACGGCCGAACAGGTGTTTATGCCGCTGACTGTCGGAGGTGGTGTTCGCACGTTGGACGACATTCGGGTGTTGTTGTCCGCCGGAAGTGATAAGGTTTCGATCAATTCGGCTGCCTGTCAGGATCCGGAATTCGTGGCCGCCGCCGCGGACCGTTTTGGGAGTCAATGTATAGTGGTCAACATTGACCCTAAGCGAGTCTCCGACGACGACGGCAATGAGATTTGGGAAGTGCATATCAACGGTGGGCGGGTTCCCACGGGATTACAGGCCGTGGCCTGGGCACGCGAGGTGGAACGGTTGGGTGCGGGTGAAATTGTTTTGACCAGCATGGATTGCGATGGGACGAAGGACGGATACGATTTGGAAATCACGCGGGCGGTGAGTGAGGCGGTTACCATACCGGTTGTGGCCAGTGGTGGGGCGGGGCGACCGGAGCACTTGGCGGACGCGATTGAGCGAGGCAAGGCGGATGCGGCCCTGGCGGCCAGTATTTTCCATTTTGGCGAGTTCACGATCCAGGAAACGAAACAGATCATGGCGGATCGTGGAATTCCGGTGAGAATGTGACAATAAGGGATTCGAAGGAGAGGTAAAGTTAGATGGCGACAGCAGAAAATGGAAGCAAGGAAAAAGCGGCTCCTTCCCCAACAGCCGAGGTTGACAAGATTTTTCGCGCATGCGTGAAAATGGAGGGAAGCGATCTACACATGAAGGTCGGTAATCCTCCGATTTTGCGGATCAGAGGAACCTTGCGGCACCTGGAACGCGATCCCGTTGACGACGACGAAATGCAGCGCCTGATTTGGCCGCTCTTGAGTGATCGAGCCCGACGCGATATGGACGAAAATGGCGGCGCTGACTTCGCGCACACCATTGAGGTGGATGGTGATCCGTGGCGGTTTCGCGTGAACGTGCTGCAGCAGATGGGGCATCTCGGACTAGTCGCTCGGCGCGTCAGCAACTTCATTCCCGACTTCGAGGGGCTCTATCTCCCTCCGGTCATGGAGGGACTTTGTAAGTATGATCAAGGTATGGTTTTGTTAGCTGGACCCACCGGATCCGGCAAGACGACGACCATCGCCTCGATGTTGAATTGGGTCAATCGTAACTATCGCAAGCACATCTTGACGCTCGAGGATCCCGTCGAATTCCTCTATACCGAGGATAAGTGTCTCATCAACCAGCGTGAGGTGGGATTGGACGTGAAGGATTTTGGCCACGGGATGCGGCAGGCGGTGCGAGAAGATCCTGACATTATGTTGTTGGGTGAAATGCGTGACGAAGAGACATTCATGACGGCCATTCATGCGGCCGAAACCGGTCACTTGGTGTTTGGGACGATCCATGCGGCTTCCGCTTCGACGACCATTGGGCGTATTTTGGACCTGTTTCCCGAGGAGATGCACTCGTCCCTACGCAGCGCGATAGCCATGAACATGAAGGGGATTGTGGCACAAAAACTCTTGAAATCCATTAAGCCTGGAGTACCTCGCGTGCCTTGCGTTGAGGTGATGACGTTTGGACCCACGGTACGCAAGCTGATCTTGAATTCGGAAGATCACAAACTGCCCGACGTGATACGGATGAGCGCGAACGAAGGCATGCAGGATTTCACAATGAGCCTCAAACGGCTCTTGGACGATGATTTGATTGATCGTCCAACGGCTTTCGCAGTGGCGCCGAATCAAGACGCACTGAAAATGGCGCTAAAGGGGATTGATGTTTCGCAACCTGGTATCCTCTAAGCTGAACAACGCTTTACCTCGATTTGGTGGTTCACCGCCCGCGGCTTCTCGTTGGCAGTCATGTACGTGGCCGTTATCAGTTTGGCCGTTATCGGTTTGGCCGTTATCAGTTTGGCTGCCATTAGGACGGATGACGGCATTCGCCATGTTGCTGTTGCTGGTCATCGGGGACGTGGCGGCGGCCGCGGACGCCGATTGGCCCGTATTTCCTCAATTCGCCCGTGGGCCCGGCGGCTATTTTGCCTGGTACAAACTCCTGCTTCTTTGGTTGTTATTCCTGCTTTGGGTAAAAACGACCGATTGGGTCAACCGCGATGTGCAGCTGGTTCGCATGTCCTACGCGACCTGGAATCCCCTTGTCTTTTTCCCATTCATCGTGGTTCTGCTGACCCTTGGTCTGGGGCTGCCGTTATTCCGCATTGGGTTTCCGCTGACGCTGGCGGCGCTGGGCGTTCCGCTGACGGTGTATGTCCTCAAGAGGAATGCCAAGGTTCAGCCACACGAAAGAGTGATGACGGTGCCGCATATTCGGTACTTGATAGCCCGCATGTTCGGAAAGGCGAGCGCGGGGGATTTTGCCGAACCCAAGGCGGCCCATGAGCAGGGCGTCCAGGTTGACCTTGCAGGGCGGGGTAGCGGGGACGCGCAAAAGGATCAAGCTAACACGATTCTGGCGCGGCAAATGCCTGGATTCGTGACCGCCAAGGAACTGATCGCGGGAGCCATCGATAACCGTGCCGAGAAGGCGATGTTGGATTACGCGCGGGAAAGCGTATCTCTTAGATACCAAGTCGACGGGGTCTGGCACGACGGGGATGAACAGGAGTTGGAGAGCGCGACGGCGGCTTTAGGAATCCTCAAGAAGCTAGCCAATGCGGATCCCGCGGAGCGCAAGGCCCGCCAAGAAGGAGTTTTTGAGGCCAGTTATAAAGGCGAAAAATTCACCTGCCCTTTGATTAGCCAAGGCACGAAGACCGGAGAACGAGTGATCGTCCATTTGGAGGGTATCGGCAGTCCGTTCAAGTCATTAGACGAACTCGGCATGCGCGAAGGCATGATCGAGCGATTCAAGGACCTCATGCTCGCCGACAATGGGTTTCTCGTTCTTTCGGCAGTTCCTTCCGGTGGCCTGTCCACGCTGTTGAACATGGCGCTTCGATCGACGGATCGCTATTTGAGAGACTTTATCTTGGTCGAGAATGTGAAGGATCCAGCCGAAGAGGTTGAGAACATCACTCCCGCCATGTTTAATCCGGCCGCCGGCGAGACTCCTGACAAGATTCTGCCTAACGTGATGCGGCGCGAACCCGACGTACTGGTCCTTCCTGAATTGCACAATCGCGAGACAGTGGGCATGCTGTGCGAAGGTGCCGTCGAAGACCAACTGATCATTGCCACGGTTCGGGCCAAAGAGGCAGTGGAAGCCCTATTACGCGTTTTGCTCTTGAAAGTGCCGGCGAAATCGTTCGCCCCGGTCGTTATCGGCGTACTGAACCAGCGGATGATTCGTAAGTTGTGCGAATCATGTAAAGAGGCCTATGAGCCGCCAGCTGCTTTGTTAAAGAAGCTAGGGATTCCGCCGAATCGTGTGCAACAGCTGTTCCGACATCCGGAAGAGCCCGAAGAGGTCTGCCCAGAATGTCGTGGGATAGGCTACAAAGGAAGAACGGCGATTTTCGAATTGTTGGCAGTTGACGATAATATCCGAGAGGCACTGGTGAAACAGCCGAAACTGGACGTATTGCGAAAGGTAGCTCGCCAGTCCGGCCACCGTTCCTTGCAAGAAGAAGGCATTCTGGCAGTGGTCCGAGGAATCACGTCGCTTCCCGAGCTCATGCGGGTCCTCAAACAGTAACCAAGCGGGTACGCGAATATGTATTTTACGATATCCATGCTCGTCATTCTTTTTGTCTGCGTCGCCATGATGTGGAATGAAGGTATGTGGAGCAATGCTCTGCGGGCGATCAATACTCTCTTAGCCGCGATGATCGCAACCAATTATTTTGAGCCGCTGGCCGGCTGGTTTGAATCCAAGGCGCCCACCTATACCTACTTTTGGGATTTTCTGTCGCTGTGGTTGATATTCGCGCTGGCCTTTAATCTATTTCGGTTGTTGACCGATGGGATCTCCAAGCACCAGGTCCGGTTTCGCATGCCGGTGGAATATGTCGGGCGAGCCCTGTTTGCGGTGACGACCGCCTGGATATTCGTCTGTTTTTTCAATTTTTCGGTGCATACCGCGCCGCTGGCACGCACGGCATTCGCCGGCGCTTTCGCCCCGGCCCCTGATTCCAAGAGTTTTTTCGGTTTGGCACCAGACCGAAAATGGTTAGGTTTTGTCCAATCGCGTTCGAGAGGCGCGCTGTCGCGGTCTGATTCGTCGAGTCGATCCAGTTACCCCGAGGACAAAGGGAAACGCGTGTTTGATCCCAATAGCGAATTCATTTTCAAATATGGCCAACGGCGGGAAGACCTAAGGGTACACAACGAGAAAACGGGTAAGCTCCGAGTCAAGTAGCCACTTAGCTAGACTCGGTCGGCGAGGTTAGAATGCCTTGTTGCCGAGATCGTGTCCTTGTTATCAAATGAACGACAAACAGCCGATGAATGCGTTAAGGGAAGACGTCCGGGTGGAGCAACCGTATCGCTCGCTTAGTCCGCAGGCGATTATTTGTTTGATTCTGGGAGTGTTGTCGAGCACGGCGTTGGCGCACCCAATTCTCTTTGTCCTGCCTGTTGTCGCGCTAGCGGTAGGCGTGATGGCGCTGCGAAAAATCCGCGCCAATCCGGCTGAGTTGTCCGGTGCCCGACTGGCTGTACTGGGTGTCGCGTTGGCCACGTTGTTTGGTAGTTGGGTGATCTCCTATAAACTGGCTAGCGAACATCTGCTGTCGAAACAGGCCCGCGAGGTTGGCCAAAGCTGGGTCGATCTGGTGGCTTCCGGCGAACTGCGGGCCGCGCACCAGCTCATGACGCGCAGTGACGACCGCGCCGCTGAACGGGCCGACTTGGCAGAATACTACGCAGCCCATCGAGAGGCTCGGCAGGCATTTGAGCGCGTCTTCGAGTCAGAGCCAGCCCAGTCCATTGCGGCGGCTGGTGAGCAAGCCAGGGTCCGCATTCGCCGGGCCATTGAGGTGATCCGCGACCCCAACAATACCGCGGTTCGCTATGCCTGTGATTTCCGGCGAGGTGAGACGGACCACGAGTTCGAGATGGTCCTTCTGCGTCGCGAGAGTCGAACCACGACGGGAGTTTGGTACGTCGTGGAAGTCTCACAGTCGGGCCCCGGTAGCGCTCCGCCTTAGTTGGCCCTTTATTCTCTTTCGAGCTTTGCCATACGGAACAGGGTGGCGGCGGCTTGGTGTTTTCCTTTGGCCCGCGCGGCGCGGGCCATTGCCAGCCAATGCTCGACATCCCGAATTTTCTGGTCGTTGGCGGTAGGTCTTCCGTGGGCTGAGGCGATGTCCTCGCCGCGGGGCGCGGGAGATGGGGCTTGCGATGACCTCGCGATATGCGCTGTAAGGAATTGGGCGCGTCGCGTTCGGGCCAGTTGTGTTCGGGCCAGTTGTGTTCGGGCCAGTTGTGTTCGGGTCGCCTGGGTTTGGGCCAGCCGCGGATCATCCGCTTTACGGTATTCCGCGGACGCCTGGGCAAGCAGTGAGCGATCCATGGCTTCTAAATCGATTATCCGCGCGAAGACACGGCCACTGGTAGTCTGTGTGCCCGACTCAAAACTTCTTGGCTGAGCGAATCCTCCGGTCAGCGGTAGGCCACGCGATTGGCTGCGTTGGTATGCCCGGGTGTTACCCCCCAAGAAGGCAGAGCCGCCATCGGGCACGGACACCGCGGTGTTCACCGAAAAAACTCGCAATACCGGCAACTGGACAGTTTGGCCCTGGGCATCGCCGGTCATCGTGGCCAAGCTGAGGGGCAACAATCTGTGGATGATCGCCATGGCTGCTTGCGAATTCCACATCAGCGAGGTCTCTCTACGTTATGGCCAAGATCAGGAAGGGGCTCTTCAGTCCAATCGCATCGGGCCCAATCGCATCGGGCCCACGAGCCAACCGGCAGGCGCCGACGAGCCAACCCCCAGGGCCCTATTCATTGTACGTTTGGCTTGGATAGGTGGCCACGATTAGTCGGAAAATCTCTTATTCATCGGTTGCCGGGATGATCAGGGTATCCTCGGCGTGAAATTGGTCGTGAGGCGTATGCAACCGGTATCTGGCAGGCTCGCGGCGAGCAACTAATCGTCATGTTCTGCAGAAGCGCCTGACGAAATACTGGAAATATCAGGCGTGGGGGGTGTCTTCCAAACGGGAGGCGTATGTGACCTATATTTTATCGACCCCGCCAGAATAACCCTTGGCTAGGTCGTTCTTCTATTCGACAAGCCCCGAAAATGAAGTGATATGGTCGACCCATTAGCTGATCTAGCGCAAGTAAGCTCGACCCTGTATGTCTCCAAGGCCAACGATGGCGCGTATCGTTGCGCGGTGGGTGTAATTCAGGAGTTGGGCGTGCCATACACACTTCACGAACGAGACGTTTTAGCTACGTCTTGTTCCGCATCCATGCTGCAGCAGTTATGCCTTACGTGGTCTCGCAGGATGACACGCAATCAGTTGCGTTCGATTCGCTGCCGGCTGATGAAGGCGAATCATCGGCCAACGCCAGGCCAATTGATGGAAAGTTATGAGATGTTGCAGTTGGTCAATGCCATTGAAGGACGTTGGCTACAAACCGTACTGGAAGCCGAGCGACTGGTGACCTATTTCCAGCCTATCGTGATGACCCAAACACCTGGCGACGTTTATGCTTATGAGTGTTTAGTTCGAGCTCGTGAGACTTCGGGTGAAATCATAACGCCTGATCGTTTGTTCAAAGCGGCACGGGCCACGGGGGATGGTCGCGAAATTGGACCACGAATCGCGGATTACCGCGATCTCGACGGCCCGTCGTCGACAGTTGGAGACATGCATTTTCATCAACTTCAACCCACGATTTCTTGACGACACGGCCACTCTAATGCGTCGGACGCTGGAGGCGGTGATAGAATCGGGTATCCCTTCCGAGCGATTCGTCTTCGAGGTGGTGGAAAGCGACGAGATTGATGACGTAGGGAAACTGATGGAGACCGTGGAGGAATGCCGTGCGACCGGTTGTCGAGTTGCCTTGGATGACATTGGCAATGGATACAATTCGCTTAACGCGATGGCGGCCGTGCGACCTGACTTTATTAAGCTTGATCGCGACCTGATCAACGGCGTGGAAACCGACATATACAAGAGTCGAGTGGCTGGAAAACTGATTGAACTGGCCAAGGAACTGAAAATCAAAACGGTCGTGGAAGGGATCGAAACGGAACAAGCATGGAGGTGGGCCGTCGAGCAAGGTGCCGATTACGGACAGGGTTTTACGGACAGGGTTTTCTGTTCGGGGCGCCGGCCGAAACCCCGGCCGTATCCGAGTTTTCGGCACTTGATACGTTCCAGCAAGAGATGTCGGATCGGGATGGTGTGATGGACGGCGACCTGGCTGATGTCACGGTCGAAGTGTTAAATGACGGTAACTCAACAACGTTTACTGAAATAGAGAATCAATGACATCCAACGAGTCATTGCCATGGGTATGAATTTCGAGATATTTACAATCGAAGTCATCATCTGGGTGTTGCCGCTGGTGTTGATCAGTGTGGGCATCGGGTTCATCCTGGGTCGTGAGCTGGTCTTGCGCGGCGAGAACCGCCGCATACGGCGTGAGCGCGAGAAGATGCTCAAGGCCATGCAGGTCATTGTTTCCAGCACGGAGCAATTGACTTCCGATGTGGACACCCACAACACGGAATTGGCGTCGGTCGAGAAAACAGTGTCCGATCTCCCCGTTACTGGCGACTTTGACAATATTCAATCGGTCTTGATCAAGCACATCAACGCGGTGGTCGAGTCGAACATGCGATTGGAAGACGACTTGGTGGTGACCCGGTACCAGCTTGAAGAGCAGGCCCAGGAGCTGGATCGAACTCGCGTGGAAGCTCGTACGGACGCCCTGTCAGGATTGTCGAATCGCAAGGCATTCGACGAAACGCTGCAATTCATGATCTCCAAATACAATCGTGAGGGGGACGAGTTTTCGGTCGTGCTCTGTGACGTCGATCATTTCAAGCGCATCAACGACACCCATGGTCATCAGTCGGGTGACAGCGTGGTGAGCATCCTAGGGACCGCTTTGCGACAATACGTACGGCCGGTTGACCACGTCTTTCGTTTCGGGGGCGACGAGTTCGCGATCCTCCTGGTCGGTTTGAGCGAAGAAAACGCCCGACGTGCGGCTGCCAGGATACGTGCGGCGGTAGAACGGACTAATTTCGACGTTGGCATCCATGGTGCACGCGTCGCCGTTACGCTGAGTATGGGGATGGCATTTCCTCGTGTCGATGATACGATCGAGACGGTCTTCGACCGTGCCGATCAAGCGCTCTACGCGTCCAAATCTGGCGGTCGCAACCAGCTTCACGCTTGGGACATTCAGGGGGAAACCCTGACCGTTTGCCGTTAGGTCGTACCGATTTTCCTTCGCGCGGCCGACGGATCAGTTGATTGGCCTGTGGTACGAAGGGCGTCTTCCTGCCGGCGAGGGATGGTCGATGGCCTCGCACTATGGGCACTCGACCTCAGCCCGTTCGCCCTACAGATGGTTTCGCCACTGATCACCTTCTCGAACGACACGATCGTCGTCGACTTACAGGGGTCACAGCCTCATCAGTGGGGTCAAAAAAGTCGAACGAGCATCAGCAATTCCCGGCGAGGTGGCTCTGAGTGGAGCCTGCGGCGGGATTCAATTGCTCGGACTGGAAGATAGGCAAATTAGACGGAAGTGGCGAAGTTCTAGCGGCCTGTGGTCCAATCGAGTTGGTAAAGGATGCCGGATTTTCGCTTCCCATGCCGCTCCCAATGCATTTTTCAAGCACTTCGGCGCATACATTGAGCGGAACGTGGCAGCAGGCCACGAGAAAACTGCGCGATGTTGTGCGGAGAACGGACTCAAGGAACTCTCGCCCGACGGCGTGATGCGAAGGAGGGAACTGGCATCTCCTTGGCCAAGTCGTAGAGGATGGCTTCCTGAAGTTGCCGCATGGATTCGCAGAGGCAATGACGGAAGTGGGAACGTAGGTGGTCCCACAATGATCGTCGGCTGACGAGCTTTTTGTGAACCGCTTGAAACAGGGGACAACAAAGTTCCTGTGTTTGGTCGACCAGAAATGCCAACATCATCAGCATCGCGAAGATCATCGACAGATTCTGCTCGCCATTTCCAAAGTTGTGCTCGAAGTGATAATCCTGATTCTTCAGCGTATTGAACGTTTCGTTTTCAATCTTCCAACGCGCACGACCGCCTCGGACCAAATGACGCGCGTTGTCGCGAGTGATCGTCAGATCG
>Ga0310121_10003583_pt1 | contig 14113 bp, 6 predicted proteins | sample CB27_Tmax_986_MG_FD_203504 | JGI IMG/M metagenome (GOLD analysis project Ga0310121, IMG submission 203504) | Marine microbial communities from Western Arctic Ocean, Canada - CB27_Tmax_986 | ecosystem: Environmental > Aquatic > Marine > Oceanic | place: Canada: Western Arctic Ocean | collected... | reverse complement strand
GCCCTTTCCGGCGCCAGAGCCATCGCCAATAAGACATGGCTTGGTTCGAGGCTACCGGCCGTACAGGCGCTGCCACTGCTGACCGAAACACCAGCAAGGTCCAGCGAGATTAAGAGCGTCTCTCCCTCGGTATCATCGAAACTGACATTCAAGGTGTTGGGGAGCGATGGCTGGCTCCCATCGGTGCCATTACGGTGTACGCCAGCGATACGCTGTTCGATTCCATCCCAGAGCATATTCCGCAGTTCCTCAATACGTATCTGGCTGGAGAGCCCTGGGCCCGTGGCCCATTCGACCGCCGCGCCAAAGCCACCAATCAGGGCGACGGCCTCGGTTCCAGCACGCCGCTCTCGTTCCTGGTGCCCCCCCACAATAAATGGGTTCAGGCGAAGGCCTGAGCGGAGATATAAGGCCCCCACTCCTTTGGGGCCGTGCACTTTGTGGCCGCTGATAGACGCGCTGCTTACACCAAGTTCATTGAGGTTCAGGGGAACCTTTCCAACCTGTTGCACGCAATCACAATGCAGATGTATCTCCTGGTCACGGAGCGATGTCGAAATCTCTTTGATAGGATAGATGTTTCCGATTTCGTTGTTGGCTGCCATCATGACCACGAGCGAAGTCTCATCGGTGACGGCATCCAAAATTGCGGACGATTCGATGGTGCCGTACCCATCCGGCTCAATCCAGGTACATTCGATGGTGCCCGCATCAACCATCTTTTCAATCGGTCCGATCGCCGACGGATGTTCGACTCGACTGACCACAACGTGATTCTTGCCGGCCTGCAGACCTGTCTCGACCGCACTCGCGATGGCGGTGTTATTGGCTTCGGTCGCACCCGAGGTAAATAAGAGCTCCTCGGGGCGCGTGCCCAGCCCAGCGGCGATTTGTGCTCGTGCTATCTCTACGGCTGCCCGAGCCCGTTGTCCGTCTTCATGCACACTCGAAGCATTGGCCCAGACGTGGTCATAGATGTCCATCATCACGGTGCGGACTTCCGGTCGCAGCGATGTGGTGGCGTTGGCGTCGAGGTAGATTCGTTTCATGGTTGGTCGTTTCGTGGATGGATCCAATAATTCTGGACCACGCGCTTATAGGACATCTTTCCTTGAGAAAACAAGACATAGGGCTGTAATCCAACCAAAAAAGGTGCCCTTGGCGCGTAGGACGCGGCCGCAGGGTACTCAGCTATCCTTCTTCTTTTTGCTACTCTTCGCCGTTTTTTTAGCGGATTTTGCCGTGTCTTTTTTCTTTTTCCCAGGTGGTTTCTTCGAGGCCTCTTTGGCGGCCTTTGCCTGGGCTTTTTCCTGCGCCTTCTTTTCTTTTTCCTGGCTGGCTAGAGCCTTGGCTTTGAGATTGGCGACGTCCTGGCGTTTTTTGGCCTGCGCGGCCATTTTCTTGGTCTTCTCGTCCATGTCGCCGTCCTTCAGGGCGGCACCATCAAGGACCAGTGGGCTGACTTCCTGGTCGATCCCTTCGACCCACGCGGAGTCTTCTATGGGGTCTTGTTTCGAAGGAGCTGTGTCCAGAGAGTCTTCAAGCAGGCCCATAGACGGATCAAGGATGCGAGTCTGCCCCTCCTTATTCTTCAGTTCCGCCATATAGGAATGAAAAGATTCCGAGTCCAGGTCGAGAACATCGATGTCTACCATTGGATAGTTGGTGAATTCGTCGAGGTCGACCATCGTGAGTTGGCCGCGCCAGGACAGTGAAACCCAGTCTTCGTCGGTCTGAATCATGAGCGTGTCCAGCATCAGATCCATCGGTTCACTACCCCTCCCCCGGTTAACGAGCACTTTGGGTTGTTTGTCAGGAAGCTGGAAATCGAGCGGGCCGTCGTGGTGGACCCCGTCAATTCGTATCGGCTCTGTACCGTTCAGTCTGGGGATCTGCTGGTCGTCAGGCGCGCAATTGTGCATGCGCGGGTCAAAGCGGGGTGGCTCGATATCTGCCAGGGCAACGATTGCGTTTTGTTGTTCCGGGTCGTCCGGATCCATATTCAGGATCATGTCATCCATTTGTTCCCGGATTGCGGCCTGCCCCTCTTCATCCAATCCGACTCGGCCCGCTCGGGGTAGCCAGGATACAGGGATGGGACCGAATCCGGCCGGGAAGGGGACGCTGTCAATCTTCTGGATATTGACGGGCACATCGGTGGGAAGCAGGGGCCGATTGGGACTCTCGATCTGGGGGAGCTTCAGCTTAGAGAGGATATCTTTGTCATAACAGACCGCGTAGCCCTGCCCCAGAGGGTTGTTGGGACATGGTAAAAGAGGGTACGGGGAGTCATCTTCTTCGGTTTTGTCGGCAGGTTTGTCGGGTTCGAACTGCCCTTCCCAGCCTTCGTCAACGAGTCGCTGTTCCACCAGTTTTGCGGGATCGAGCACTCGTGTGCTCCCCGCAGCCCTGGACCGCCCATCTGGCGAATCGCCGTCCTCAATGTCCTCGTCCGCTGACATGATGGGGACCCCCACATCATCGGCACGCAGATGTTCGTCGTCCAGCAGGACGTCGTCGCTACCGAGGCCCGCTTTAACACGGCGCACGGATATGTCTTCTTCGGCGGGGCGATCTTCGGCTTCTTCCCACCAATCTTCTTTGTCCAGGGCCGCTGCAACCTCGGGATCTACGTCTGGGCTGTCGGGCGAACTGGCATCCGGGGCGAACTGATCCTGTAGCGCGGCGCTCTTTTCTACCGCACTGTCGTAGAGTGCCTTGTCGGGTGGAACAAACCGACTGGTGCCTCCGAACGCAGATTCGTAGCGTAGGGGGAGTTCTTTGATGGCAGTTGGTTCAGAGAAGTTGGGATGCTGAAATTTTCGGCTTTTCCCCTTTCCCCTGGCGGGAACATATACGCAACTGCGCGGGCCGATCACATCAAGAGTCTTGGACCAGTCACCCACCTGGAGTATGACTTGCCATCGTTCTTTGGCGCGTTTTCCAGCGACACGTGCAGTGCCGTGCATCAAGATGTCGACATTCGGTTTCAGGGGCACGACATCAGCCGGAAACTCGACGGAGGAGCTTTGGGGATCGTCGCCTTCAAAATAGGTGTCCACATAGTTCAGGTCGATCGGATCCGGCCAATCCTCACAAATACCCTCTGTATGGTTGATCGCGAACCGTCGGGTGAGAACCACACATAAATACGCCTGCCCGGAGACTTCGGACGGAAAGGACGCAACGGTATATCCAGCTTTTACTTCCATGGTGTAAACCGTTTGAGTCTATGCAGGGGCACACAAAATGTCATCTGCGACCTGATGGCTCCGTTCTGGGAGCCGTCGGGCTTGTGTTTGAGGTGGTTCTCGGAGTATCCAATTCCTATGAAGCTTGGTTCCTATAATGTGCACCCTATATTGACAGGGTTCTTTGCCCTGGATGGGGGCGCCATGTTTGGTGTGGTGCCTCACCCGGTCTGGTCGAAGAAGCATCCACCCGATGAATTGGGTCGGATCCGACTGGCACTGCGAGCGATGTTAATCCGTGGTGAGGATCGAATAATTCTTGTCGACACGGGTGTGGGGCGAAAATGGTCAGACAAACTTGCGGCCCGTTATGGCATTGATGTTGGTGCCCAGCGACTGGAGCAAGAACTGGTCAACTACGGCGTTTCTCCGGACGAGGTAACGGACGTAATCTTGACCCATCTTCATTTTGATCATGCAGGTGGGGTTACAAACCCTGCCGAGGGTGGCGGAGCCTGTCCCACATTCCCCAACGCACGCCATTATCTACAAAGTCGGAATCTTGAGGCCGCACAGAATCCCAATGGACGGGAGCGGGCCTCCTATTTGGAAGAGAACTTTGTTCCGTTGGAACAAGCGGGCCTACTTACATTTCTCGACGGGCCTTGTGAGTTGTTTCCTGGTGTTGAGCTTCTGATGAGTGATGGGCATACCACCGGCCAACAGCTGGTGTTGGTTCGTGGTGAGGATGGCGACGATGTGGGCGGACTACTCTATTGTGGCGATGTAATTCCGACACGTAGCCATGTGCCGGTAGCGTGGCATATGGGATACGATGTCCGACCTCTGATGATCATGGACGAGAAGGAGCATCTCTTAGAGCGGGCCTCTAGGGAAAACTGGGGCCTGTTCTACGAACATGATCCGGACGTCAGTGCCACACAGGTATGTTCGACGGAGCGAGGGTATTCGGCGGGTGTCGAGCTTATGTTTTCGGCGAAGGGTTAACCGCCAACAATCACGTCGCCGCTGCCAGCTACCAATTGGCCCGATCCCCCACAATGGGTTGTGGAGTCTCCCAGCCGATGTGCGCCGAGATCGTTGATGAGGACTGTTGAACTACAACCGTTCGCTGTCCAGGTATTGGGCCCGCAACAGGCCGCATGGATGCCGGGATCGCCGGTTCGTAAGGCCGGCATTCCATTGACGAGAACATTGGAAGATCCCGATACGGCGGGGCCGATCACCGAATGCGTGCATCCGGTACAACCGTGTCCGTCTGACGGGCATTGCGCGTTATCTCCGAGTCGTCCTTGTCCGGGCATGCGTTGTTTCACCTTGGTTGCAAGAGGGCCGCGTGGACTATACCAGTTTTCTGGTGCATGGGGTATCGTGTCCCCAGTCCGAAACACCTATAGAGCAAAACCCATTCCAACTAGCGCTTGGGTGTGCGAAGAAGTTCTGCTAAGGTCAAAATCCGGATCGTGGAGGAGGCACCCATTTCCGACCAGATATTTGGACGAACCCTGGGGTTGAAACCGGCTGAGTTGAAGGCCTTAAAGCGCCTTCGCACGCGTAAAGCGAATGGCTCTGACGTGTTGGGGCTTCCCCTTGCCCGCAGCCTGGCGAGTCTATCTCGGGATTTAAACCGTCGAATCGGTGTGCTGTTGGACCGGCGGGGGCGAATTACGCATATTTCCGTTGGTGACGCGACCAGAATCTGGGTCCCCGAGTTTGGGCGTGTTCGCGCAGGCCAGGGCCGTCTACGCGGTCTTCGATGGGTCGTAACATATCTGCGCGGTGAGCCGTTGACCCGCGACGACATCACCGACCTTGTACGTCTTCGTTTTGATCTCATCGCCTCCATTGAGGCGTGCGACGATGGGCTTCCGGGTCTTGTCCATATGGCCCATGTGGCACCGTATGGGCAGGGGACCGAAACGTGTCTGGAACCGTGCTCCATCCATGATCTGACGATCGATTTTCCCCTTTGGGTTGCGGAGTTGGAGGCCGAGTTGGCCCGGTCCATGCCCGTAGGAACGAAAACACGGGCCGGTGGGCCACGCGCGATATTGGCCTATGTGGATGTGCCCGGTGGCCTCAGCGCCAAAACGGTAATGCCAGAACTACGGGAATTAGCGCGAACTGCCGGACTTCAAGTGGTGGCGGAAGAGGTACAGAGGCGAAAAGCTGTGGACCACCGATATGTTTTTGGCAGTGGTCGAATCCAGGAACTGAATCTTCGTGCCTTGCAGATGGACGCAGAGATCATTGTCTTCGGTCGTGAACTGAGCTCCACCCAGTTGCGTTCGATGAGCACGGTTACGGAATTGAAGGTGATCGATCGCACCCAGTTGATTCTCGATATCTTTGCGCAACACGCCAAAACCAGTGAGGGCAAACTCCAGGTAGAATTGGCCCAATTGAAATATATGCTTCCAAGATTAACCGGTCGGCGCGAGGCGCTCAGTCGACTCGCCGGTGGAATTGGAGGCCGAGGTCCTGGTGAAACCAAGTTGGAGATCGATCGCCGTCGTGCCAAGGACCGCATCAATCTATTGGACAAGAAGATCGACCATCTTTCGCGTCAGCGCGAGACGCGTCGTAGGCAACGCCGTAAGAACGCGGTCCCCGTCGTTGGTATAGTGGGCTATACCAACGCAGGTAAATCGACCCTTTTGAATGCATTGACCGGTTCGGATGTCGTGGCGGAAGACAAGTTGTTTGCGACGCTGGATCCGACAACTAGACGGCTACGGTTTCCGGAAGAGCGCGAAATCGTCCTCGCAGATACGGTCGGGTTCATTCGGGAATTACCGCCCGATCTTGTGAAGGCTTTTCGTGCTACGTTGGAGGAACTTGGTGATGCAAACCTCCTAGTTCATGTCGTGGACATCTCGGGTCCAGCGGTCGTGGAGCAGATGGAGGCCGTAATGGACACCTTGAAAACACTAGAGCTTGGTGACATTCCCTCCGTGATTGTACTCAATAAGATCGACCGCTCACACGACGAAGACCTTCGGTTGGCTTTGGAGGTTCAGTGGAGCGCGGTGAGTATGTCGGCCATGGACCGAGATACCCTGGCGCCGCTTGTTGGTCGGATCAGTCTGGCCCTGTTTGGGTTTAAAACGGACGTAGAGCGGGTTCTGCCACCCAGAAGATTGTCGAAGCCCCGATCCGTCAGCGAGTGGACCCCCCAGGACGGCTAAGAGTCAGCATCCTTCTTTGAAGTAATGCGTACGGTGTCCCCCTTGGTTTGCACCTGAAAGCTCGGGGGGGGAGTGCCGCGTTTTGCGTTGTCTTGACGTTGTCTTTCAAGGGAGCTTTGAAAGGCGGCATAGGATGGGATTCTATCTTCGGCGCCAATGGAACGGGTTGCGGTCACAAAATCTTTGTACAGCTCCCGATCCGCTGTTGGGTCTACCGTTGGTTTTTTCGCCTTCTTTGTTTTGGTCTTGGCTTTTGTTTTGCTCTTCTTTTCCGTTTTGGTTTCCGGCTGGGTGGGGGCCGGTGCCGGAGCGGGGGCTGCGATTCTATATCCACCCTGTTCCTGGATCCGGTCCATGCGTCGCCAATAGGAATGAAGAACCGAAAGTCGTTGGATCAGATTCTGGAAGCTGAACTTGACTCGGGCCGGCGCACCGACGGGGAGTTTAAAGCGACGAACCTCTCGCTCTAGAGCGTGCCGGTCCTGCACGGGTGAACGCGCATCGACGCCACGGTAATAGCGCTCATATGCGGCACGAAGCCGCTCAAGTTGGTCGGACAGTCTTTTCAGCGTATCTTCCCATTCCCGTTGCCGAGCGCGCATCCCTTGGCCGGAATCCTTCAATTCTTCGCCAGTCCAGCTGGTGGCGATAGCCTTGAGTCGACGGGAGTCAGCCCGGCTCATTCGTTGGGTATTGGCGCGTCCGCGGGGTTTTTTGGGCATAGAGACATCTTAACAGTCTTTTCCCTTCTGTAACATCTTGTCATTCAGGCGAATACCCGAGGGTTGCTGCCAACCACTCCTCCGCTTCTTCCATCGATATGCTTTTTCGTTGTGCGTAATCCGCCACCTGGTCGCGCCCAACGGGACCAAGTCCGAAATAGCGAGCTTGTGGGTGGGCAAAATACCAGCCGGCTACGGAAGCGGCTGGCGTGATGGCGTAGGATTCTGTGAGTTGGCTTCCTGTATTGGCGGTCACGTGCAGGAGATTCCACAAATCTGGCTTTGATGTATGGTCCGGACAGGCCGGATAACCGGGGGCGGGTCGTATACCCTGGTATCGTTCGCGGATGAGATCGTCTTTGGGCAGTTTTTCAGCGGCGTATCCCCACACTTCATTGCGAACGTATTCGTGGAGGCGTTCGGCAAAGGCTTCGGCAAGGCGGTCTGCCAGGGCCTTTATCATGATCGAAGTGTAATCATCGTTGGCAGCGATGGAGGTCTTCACCAGCTCCTCTACTCCGAAGATGCTGACTGCGAAGGCGCCCAGATGATCTCGGACGCTGGTGTCCTCCGGTGCCACAAAGTCCGCCAATGCCAGGTTGGGTCGTCCGGCCGGTTGGCCACGTTGCTGTCGCAGGGTATGGAGGACGACAGTCTCATCGTCGTTGTCCTCGTTGGGTCGTAATACGATGTCATCGCCGGATCGGTAGGCCGGAAAGATCCCCATGACACCCTGTGCATTCAGTCCACCTGTAGCGATGGTCTGGTCTAGTAGGCGGATGGCATCGTCGTGTAATACGCGCGCTTGCTCGCCTTTTTTGTCGTCATCCAGGATTTCGGGGAAGTGGCCCGGGATCTGCCAGGTGGCGAAGAAGGGTGTCCAGTCGATATATGGCACGAGGTCTTGTAGTGGGTAATCGGAAAGAACCTCAACACCGAGGCGTTGCGGACGGCGAACGGTTTCACTGGAGAAGTCCAGTTGGGGTGCGTTGGCGCGTGCTTTTTCCAGACTGATGAGCTTTGCATCCCCTTTCGCTTCGTGACGTGTGCGAATGACGTCATACTCTTTTGCGATCTTGTCTGCGTAGGCATCAACAGCCGTATCGTTACAGAGGGTCAGCGCGACCGGAGCGGCACGTGATGCATCGCGAACATATACAACGCAGCCCGGGTAGGCGGGATCGATCTTTACGGCCGTATGCTTCTTTGAGGTGGTCGCCCCGCCAATCATGACGGGCAACTGGAGTCCCAGACGCTCCATTTCCTGGGCGACATGAACCATTTCGCGAAGCGAGGGGGTAATCAACCCACTCAATCCGATGGCATCAACCTCATTTTCGGCTGCTTGTTGTAGGATCTTGGCACAGGGAACCATCACGCCCAGATCAATGACTTCGACATTATTGCACTCCAGGACAACCCCAACGATATTTTTGCCAATGTCGTGTACATCACCTTTGACGGTGGCCAGGAGTACTCGACCAGCACGGCTTGGCTTGGCCGCCTTTTCCTGCTCTTCTTCCATGTAGGGGGTCAACCAGGTCACCGCCGTTTTCATGACACGGGCACTCTTTACGACCTGCGGCAAAAACATCTGCCCGGAACCGAACAAATCTCCTACCTTGTCCATGCCGGCCATCAGGGGGCCTTCGATGACGAAGATGGGACGGCCGTACTTTTGTAGGGCCTCCTCGGTGTCCTTTTCGATGAACTCTACGAGTCCATGGACCAGGCCGTGTTTGATTCGGGTATCGACATCTTCCTGTCGCCAGGCACGTTCTTCCTGTTTGGCTTCTTTTGTGTTTGCGGTAGTTTTGGCTACGGAGAGGAGGGCTTCCGTAGCTTCTTCCGACCGATTCAAGACGACGTCCTCGACCGGTTCACGGAGTTTCGCTGGGATTTCATCGTAGACTGCCAGCTGTCCAGCGTTGACGATCCCCATTTCCATACCGGCACGGATAGCGTGGTATAGGAAAACCGAATGCATGGCCTCTCGGACCGTATTATTGCCCCGAAATGAGAACGAGATGTTACTTACACCACCCGAAACATGGGCCAGAGGCAGGGTCTCTCGGATCTTGCGGGTGGCCTCGATGAAGTCCACGCCATAGTTGTTGTGTTCGTCGATGCCGGTGGCGACCGTCAAGATGTTCGGGTCGAAAATGATGTCTTCGGCTGGAAAGCCAACCTCATCTACGAGAATTCGATAGGCACGGGTACAGATCTCTACTTTTCTATCCGCGGTCACCGCCTGGCCTTCTTCGTCAAAAGCCATGATCACAACCGCTGCTCCGTACTTTTGAATCAAACGGGCCCGCTCGCGGAAGGCTTCTTCGCCCTCTTTCAGGCTGATAGAGTTCACGATACCTTTGCCCTGAATACATTGGAGGCCAGCCTCGATCACATCCCAATCCGAAGAGTCGATCATGATCGGCACACGGGCGACGTCGGGTTCGGAGGCAATAATATTCAGGAAACGTTTCATTGCCTTTGGGCCATCCAGAAGCCCTTCGTCCATATTTACATCGACGATCTGCGCACCATTTTCTACCTGGTGGCGGGCTACCGAAACCGCCGCTTCATAGTCGTCGTCTAAGATCAGCTTTCGAAAGCGCGCTGAGCCCGAGATGTTGGTGCGTTCGCCCACATTTACGAAGTTGGTGTCGTCGTGAAGCTCGAAGCGTTCCAGGCCTGAAAGAGTGAGTCGTTTAGGGAATTCGGGTGTTGTGCGGGGTTTTATGTCCTTTAGTGCATTCGCAAGTGCACGGATGTGGTCAGGGCTGGTGCCACAACATCCGCCCACAAGGTTCACGAATCCCGCTTCGGCAAAGTTTGTTAGGGTTTGTGAAAGCTGCTCAGGAGTTTCGTCGTAGCCGCCGAACTCATTGGGTAGACCGGCGTTGGGGTGGCAGGAGATATGACACGGGGCGACCTGGGCCAGCTCCTCGATATGTGGTCTCATCTCCTTGGCGCCGAGGGCGCAATTCAAGCCGACGCTCAGGAGATTGGCGTGGGAAATGGATACCCAGAAGGCCTCGGGTGTTTGACCTGAAAGTGTACGACCGCTGGCATCCGTGATCGTACCGGACACCATTAACGGAACAGAGTTGCCGAGTTTCACCATCTCGTTTTGCACAGCGTAGATGGCAGCCTTGGCGTTCAGGGTGTCAAATACGGTCTCGATCATGAGGATATCTACGCCCCCATCGAGAAGACCACGCGTCTGGGTCGTATAACAGGCGACAAGCTCATTCCAGTCTACGTTTCGAGACGCGGGGTCGTTCACGTCCGAAGACAGCGAAGCGGTCTTATTTGTTGGGCCAAGCACACCGACTGCGAAGCGGGGTTTGTCGGGAGACGACGCCTCCTGGGCGGCCGACTTTGCAAGTCTGGCGGCGGCAACATTTAATTCGTACGCAAGTTCGACCAGATCATAATCCGCCAGAGAAATGGCGTTGGCGTTAAATGAATTGGTTTCGATCAGATCGGATCCGGCCGCCAGATATTGTCGGTGGATATCGAGGATGATGTCCGGACGCGTCAGGCATAGAAGGTCATTATTGCCCTGGAGTTCACACGGGTGGTCGGTGAAGCGATCTCCACGGAAATCCGCCTCCGTGAGCTCATGATCCTGAATCAACGTGCCCATGGCTCCATCTAGCAACAGAATACGTTGCTTCAGAAGAGGTTGTATGGCGTTGAGAGGCGGGGGCATCGAGGTATCTCGTGTGTGGATCTGCGGTTGAGTCAAACAAATTGGCGCTGATTTGGCGAGTGTGAATCGTCTGCGGGCTTGACCGGGTTTTCAGTATGGGTGATTGAAAGGGTATGCGAATCGCACATATTACGGATATTCACGTCCTTGTGCCGCCCCGGTTGTCCCAACTCTTCGGGAAGCGGTTGCTGGGGACGCTGAATCTATATGTTTTCGGACGGAAGCGTCATTTCTCGGAGGTCGCCCAGCAAGCGCTTGTCCGAGATGTGATGGCATGTGCGCCGGATGTTGTGATCTGTACGGGTGACCTTACCGCGCAAGCGACGCCCGAGGAATTTCGTGCGGCGTTTGAGCTGTTAGAGCCCCTATTCCAACGCCAGCCGACGGTGGTGATTCCAGGAAACCATGACACCTACACCCGATCGGCCTGGAAGGGACAGTTTCTTGAAAAGGATTTTGCTCCATGGATGGGTACCGGAGACTGGCCGCGAACCCATATACTTAGTGATAATCTGTCCGTTGTTTGTGTCGATGTATGCCGAGCCCATGTGTTGTCCACGGGTCGAATTGATGCGGCGCAGCTGAAGGAATTGGGAAATGTTCTCACAAGGGAGGCCGACGCGGGGCGCAAGGTCATCATAGCTTTGCATTACCCGTTGCGGGACCGTAACGGAAAGCCATACGCGGACAAGACCCACAACATCCAGAATGGTGCCGTTATTGAGGATTGTCTTGCGGCATATGGAGACACAATTATTGCGATGCTTCATGGGCATATTCATCATGGTTATAAGACCACCATTCCGACGCAATCCGGCTCGTTTCCAAGCTTGAATCCCGGGGCCTCTGGCTATGCCTATCTACCGGACATCAAACGAACCGGGCATTTTAACTTGTATACGGTGGAAGCCGGCTCGATTGCTATCGAACGCTTTGCCTTCGAGGGGACAGCCTTTGTCCCGGAGGCGGGCGGCCCTTACGAGACCGGTCGATAACTCAACCGGCCGGGCCCACCGAGTTCGTCACTATCGTGGTCACTTCGTCAATTTCACGAAGATCAGATAGGAATTCGTCGGTAGGGGATACCTGGTATTTTCCGTCTAACTTCAAGGCGATTCGGCCGGAGCCCTCTAGCCGTAGGCTGGCAAATACGGGCACTGTTCCCGGGTGTTTTGTCAGCACGGAGCCAACATGGGAAATGAACTCTGAGACCTGGTCTTCAGCGGCTTCTGAGGAGAGCTCCAGGGTGACGCCACGCGCGTTTTCCAGCCGGAAGGATCCGAGGGTGATAATGGAATCCGCGATGAGGCTTATCACACGGTTTTCTTCATTTTCTTCGATTCGAACACGCCCTTTAACGACAATGGGCCGGTCATCGGAAAGATTCGTTTCGCATTCGGCGAAAGTGCGTGGAAAGACCACCACCTCTACGCGGCCGCAGAGATCCTCGAACTGAAGTATCGCCATCCGGTCGCCATTGCGGGAACGACGCTCTCGGATTTCGGCGGCAATACCGCCTACGAGAGTATTGTCGCCGTCGGACGCCCGGTCTTCGATGTCCGCGGTTGTCCAGCCCCCCAGGGCTTTCAGTTCGTTCTCATGCCCCTCAAGGGGATGTCCTGTCAGATAAAAGCCAAGTGCTTCTTTCTCAAGACGGAGCCTTTGACGTTGGGTAAAGCGCTCTTCGGGCACGGAATACTGGATCTCGATCAGCTCCTGCTCCTCTCCGTCTCCACCAAAGAGGTTGAATTGTCCGCGCTCCTTATCCCGTTGATACCGCGTACCACTTTCGACAGCACGACTCACATTATGGAGCATAATATCGCGTTTGAGGCCCATATTATCAAAGGCACCACAGGCTACGAGCGCTTCGATTGTACGTTTGTTGACACAACGTAAATCGACTCGTCCACAGAAGTCGGTCAAGCTCGAAAACGGTCCGTCTTCTGTGCGAGATTTGATGATCGCCTCGATGGCTGCTTCTCCCACGCCTTTGACAGCTGACAGACCAAAACGAATGGCACGCTCCACTAGAGTAAAATCCTGAGCGGATTCATTCACATCGGGCGGGAGGACATCGATCCCCATACGGCGGGCTTCGTATACGTATCGGACGACCTTTTCTGTACGGTTGGATTCGCTGGTTAGCATGGCCGCAAAAAATGCCGCCGGATAATGTGTTTTTAGATAGGCCGTTTGATAGGTGAGTACGGCGTAGGCGGCGCTATGTGATTTGTTGAAGCCATAGCCGGCAAAGTATGCCATCAGGTCGAAGATCGTATTTGCCTGCGCAGAGGGAACCGAATTCTTGGTGGCTCCTTCGAGGAAAATGTCGCGCATCCGCTTCATTTCCTCTTCTTTCTTTTTCCCCATGGCGCGGCGAAGCAGATCGGCTTGTCCCAGTGAGAAACCCGCCAGGATGGAGGCGATCTTCATAACCTGTTCCTGGTATACGATGACACCGTAGGTTTCTCGAAGGGTTTCCTCTAGATCTGGATGTGGATACTCTACCGGGTTCAGTCCGTGCTTTCGCTTTACGAAGTCCTCGACCATGCCAGAGCCCAGAGGACCAGGGCGATAGAGCGCCACCGCTGCAACCACGTCCTCAAAACAGTCGGGTCGGAGCTTTCTGAGGAGCTCCTGGAAGCCAGCCGATTCCAACTGAAATACGCCCAGGGTGTTGCCGCTCGACATCAATTTGTAGGTGGTCGGATCATCCAGCGTCAGGTTGCTTAGCTTGAATTTTGGGTCCAGATGCTCCCGTACAAGCCGATCCGCGTGGTCTAAAACGGTCAAGGTCTTCAGGCCTAGAAAGTCGAACTTTACCAGACCGACTTCTTCCGTTTCATTCATGGCGTACTGTGTCATCAGTTCGCCGTTGCTGCCGCGGGTTGTGGGCATATAGTGCCAGAGGGGGGCGTCGGAGATCACCAGGGCCGATGCGTGGATTCCCGCCTGGCGGTACAGGCCCTCAAGCTCAAGAGCCATTTCAAACAAGCGTTTGTAGCGTTCATCTTCTTCCAACAGTTGTCGCAAGCGCTTTTCTTTGTCGTAGGCGGCTTCCAGCGTTATGCCCAGATCCGTCGGGATGAGTTTGGCAATGCGGTCCCCTTCCTGGGGGGTCATTCCAAGAGCACGAGCTACATCTCGGACTACGGCCTTGGCTTTCATCGAGCCATAGGTAATGATCTGCGCGACATTTTCGTCGCCGTATTTTCCGATGGCGTAGTCGATGACGTCCTGCCGCTTTTGTTGGCAGAAGTCCACAACGAAGTC
>Ga0310121_10003582_pt1 | contig 14116 bp, 9 predicted proteins | sample CB27_Tmax_986_MG_FD_203504 | JGI IMG/M metagenome (GOLD analysis project Ga0310121, IMG submission 203504) | Marine microbial communities from Western Arctic Ocean, Canada - CB27_Tmax_986 | ecosystem: Environmental > Aquatic > Marine > Oceanic | place: Canada: Western Arctic Ocean | collected... | reverse complement strand
TCACATTTCGGGTCCTGACCTACGGTGCTCTGTTGGGGTTCGGGTGGTGGTTCTTTGTCCGACCTTTGTTGCGACGCGTTTCTGATGAGCAGGTGGCGCTCTATCTTGAGGAACACGAACCGTCGCTTCAGACAGCGGTGTTGAGTGCGGTCGAAGAAACGGGAAAAGGCAACCGTGCTGCTGGTCTTGACCATTCGCCGGAGTTAGTGGGGAAACTTGTTGAGTCCGCAGTGGAGAAGATCCGAAATGTGGACATGGGACGGGCAGTTGAGCATCAGCGGATACAGGGCTCGTCTGGGTGGCTCGGCGCTGGTGTAGTGATAGCGCTGCTGCTATTTCTTTTTGGTCCGACCTATTTACGACACGGTGTCATGGCGCTGCTTACGCCGATGGGTAGCGCCGAAGCCGCCAGTCCTTATCGGATCGACGTTTTTCCTGGTGATGCGACAATAGCTCGCGGTTCAGACCAGGCAATTACCGCAACCTTGGATGGCTTCGGGACGGATCAGGTGATCCTTTTTGTGCGTTCGAACGAAAGTGCCCCGTTCGAACGATTGCCGCTAATTCCCCGTGAGGATCTAGGGTTGTTTGAAGTGCTTTTGTTTGATGTGCAGGACAGTACCGACTACTTCGTCGAGGCGCTCGGCGTGCAATCGGGGACTTTTACCCTAGACGTTGTCGATCTGCCTTACGTCGAACGGCTAGAGCACGAGTATGTCTTTCCATCCTATACGGGACTTGAACCGCGATTGGTCGAAGAGGGCGGTGATATAGCCGTACTGAGCGGGACAGAGGTTCGACTCCGTGCTTTTTCGACGCTATCCACCTCTGGTGGACAGATGGTTTTTGATGAAGAGAACCAGGCCGATCTCGTTGTCGAACCGGATGGGTCGCTGACTGGACGGTTTGTAGTTGAAAAAGACGGTTTCTATCGGATCGATTTCGAAAGTTCTGAGGGTGAGATGGTGACGGCCTCCCCGCAATACACCATTGATGTGTTGACCGATCAGCCTCCCTCCGTCATGTTCCTTAACCCCGGACGTGATACTACGGCGAGCGCTATTGAGGAGCTTTTTATTGAAGCACGTGCCGACGATGACTTTGGGCTGCGTTCTCTTGACCTGGTCTACAGTGTCAATGGTGGTTCGGAGGAAACGGTCAGGCTTTACAGTGGCGACGAGAATGCACTCACAGAGGTTGCAGCTGGCCACACCTTTTTTCTTGAGGACCTCGAGCTGGAGCCGGGCGACTTTGTTTCCTACTACGCCCGTGCAACTGACCGTAACCTTGCCCAAGAGAATAAGGATGTCAAAAGCGACCTCTACTTTGTGCAAATCCGTGCTTTCAGCAGAGATTTTCGTGCTGGCCAATCACAGGGCGCGGGCGGTGGTGCTGGGGGTGCCGGTGGCGCCGACCCAAGAGCGCTATCAGAGGCACAGAAGGAGATCGTGTCAGGGACCTTCAACGTCGTTCGAGACGAAGATTCGTATTCGGATGAGGAGTATCAAGAGAACGTCATTTTTCTTGCCTTGGCTCAAGGCCGACTACGCGAGCAGGTTGAGACTTTACTGCGCCGGATGAACAGTCGGGTTATGCCTGCTGATCCTGCATTTCGTTCGATTTCTGAAATTCTTCCCCAAGCGGCGGACGCCATGCGTGAGGCAGAAGAGGAATTACAAGACCAGGATGCAAACGGTGCGCTTCCACCTGAACAGCGTGCATTGCAGTTTTTACAGCGGGCGGAAGAAGCTTACGAAGAGGTCATGGTGCAGATGGGTGGGGGTGGTGGTGGTGGCGGCGGAAGCCAAAGCCAGGCTGCCGAAGATTTGGCCGATTTGTTCGAACTAGAACTGGACAAGTTACAGAATCAGTACGAGACGATGCAACGGGGGGAACAGCAGCAGGCCGACAACACGGTGGACGAGTTAATGGAGCGATTGCGAGAACTCGCTCGCCGCCAGGAACGGGAAGCGGAGCGCCAGCAAAGACGGTTCCGCGGTCAACAGTCGGCTCAAGGCGGCGGTACAGCGGCACAGCGAGAATTGGCCGAAGAAGCCGAAGAAGCTGCTCGGCGACTGGAACGTTTGGCGCGCGACCAAAACTCACCGCAGATGATGGACGCGGCCCGACGACTTCAGCAGGCCGCTGATGCGATGCGACGTGCGGCGGCAAACAATGACAACCTTGGGTTTTCCGAAGCGGGAGCCGCCCTTGATCGTCTCCGTGAGGTTCAAGACCGGCTGCGACAGGAGCAGACGGGTCGACTTGAGCGTGACATCGATGAAGCGTTGCGACGGGCTAATCGTTTGGCCGACGAGGAACGTGAAGTCGCCAGCGGTGTCAATCGACTTCCGGATTTGAATGATGAGCAACGCCTTGAGCAGTTGCGGGGCCTTATTGAGCGTAAGGATGCCATGGAAGTGGAAGTTGCTGACCTGGAGCGCCAGATTGATTCCACATCCGCCGAATTCCGACGCGAGGAACGGAACAGCTCACGGAGTTTGCAGGACGCAGCGAATAGCATTCGTGACAACAAACTTAAGGAAAAGATCAGATACACCAAAGGTGTGATTCGCAGTCGGGCGAGTGACACGGCCATAGCCTTTGAGGAGCAGATCACAAATGACATCGAGGATCTTCAAGAGCACCTCCGTGCCGCAGCAGAGGCCGTGGGCAACACTGAGGGCGATGCCCTGACGGAAGCGCTTGATCAGACACGGGATCTCATGCGTGGGCTTGATTCCCTTGAGCAACGTATGTGGTCTCAGAATGAGAATCAACCAGGCCAGGAGGGCCAACAGGAACAGGGGCAAGGTGATCAACAAGCCAGTCAGACTGGTTCTGGGCAGCAGGGGAGTGAACAACCGAATCCCGCCGATGGTCAACCAGGTGTGGGCGACACTTTGGGTGGCGCATCCGCAGGTGGTGGATATGGTAATCGCCGGCCGACCGAATTCGACCCGGATGACATTCGACAGTGGCAACGCGAGTTCCGTCAGCGCCTCGGCGAGGCCCAGGATATCCGTCGAGTGCTTCGTGAGGAGGATTTCTCGGCAGGTGATCTGGACGAAATAATTCGTCAGATGCAACAGTTAGACGACACTCGAATGTACCAAGATTCGGAAGAGATCGCTCGACTTCAGACTTTTTTGAGAGAGGAACTGAAGCGTTTCGAGTATAGGCTCCGGCGGGAGCTTGACGAGGAAAATGAAGATTTATTCCTTGCTTCCTCCGACGACGTCCCGCCAGGTTTCCGTGACATGATCGAAGAGTACTATCGAGCACTGTCACGACAGAACTGATGGTCATACGACTATCGGGATTCGGATTTGAGAGGATCGAATCTTGCAGTTTAGTTTGTTACCGCTTCCGACTTCTGTTTTGCTAACCGCAACGATTTAATAGGGCTCGTTGTGAAACGGTCTATTGCCATTTTGGCTGTATCCCTGGTGCTCATCGGTAGCGAGAGTGGCTTGGCTCAATGGGGTTCGCGGCGGATGCCTCCCAAATTTCCGGCCGAGTACCTCTCGCATAGAGATTTCACGTTTTCGCGGGTGCTGTATCAGAGTGACCGGAGAGAACCCGGCGGACAGGGATGGCATACGGACTATCCGACGGCGGACCAAAACCTAATGGTTCGGCTTTCAGAATTGACAACGACCAGCGTAGGGTTTGATCACCGAGATGTCCCGGATCATGTTGTCGTTACTTTGGACGACCCAAAATTTTTTAACTACCCCTTTTTGTTTATGTCAGATGTCGGGACTCTGTGGCTCAGTGATGAGGAGGCAGTTAGGCTGACGGAATATCTCCTTAAGGGTGGGTTTCTGTGGGTGGATGATTTCTGGGGACCACACGCGTGGGACCAGTGGATCGGCGAGCTTCGAAAGGCGCTTCCCCTTGCCGACTACCCGGTTGTCGATATTCCGATGAACCATCCCATTCACAAAACGATGTTCGAGGTGCTCGAGATACCACAAATTCCTTCGATCCAGCATTGGCGACGCAGTGGAGGGGCTACCACGTCTGAGCGTGGCTTACGAAGCGACGATGTCCACTTTCGAGCAATCACAGACGTGCACGACCGCATCCTAGTGCTGATGAGTCACAACACAGATATTGCCGATGGATGGGAACGTGAAGGTGAAGATTATGAATTCTTTTACCGATTTTCGGTCCCTGCCTACGAACTTGGCATCAACGTTGTTGTGCACGCGATGAGTCATTAATTAACCTTGCCTTACCTCGAAACAATCGAAGTTGAACCCGACAAGCCTGCTACGGGTTCGGTTATTTGGATGCATGGCCTTGGGGCTGATGCCAATGATTTCCGGCCAATCATTCCTCAGTTGGAATTGTCGTCGGACTTGCCGCTACGTTTTATTTTTCCTAACGCCCCGAAAATTCCGATAACCATTAACAATGGAATGATTATGCGGGCCTGGTACGACGTGACTGGATTCGATCGACGCGACCAGGATGAACGGGGTATCCGACAATCGGCTACTTGGATTGACGAGATCGTGACCCACGAAGTGGACCAGGGTATTCCTCCGCAGCGGATTGTTCTGGCTGGATTTTCACAAGGTGGCGCGATGACACTGTTTGCCGGGCTTCGGCGGTCAGAATTACTCGGCGGGTTGATCTGCTTGTCCGGCTATCTCCCGCTTGACCAGGAGCTCGAACCACTTGTTACGGAGATGCCAAAGCCACCGATTTTTCAGGCGCATGGAACGGCCGACCCAATCGTGTCGTACACTCTAGGACAGCGGAGTCATCAGTGGCTGCGAGATGCTGGCTGCCAAGTTGAGTGGCATGAATACCCAATGGGTCATCAGGTGTGTCTCGAAGAAATTAGACACATCGGTGATTGGTTGACCACGGTGTTCAGCTAGAGCGTCACGCCAGGAGATGAGCCTGTAGCCCCTCCCAACGATATTCGATCTCGGCGATGTCGGGAGCTGAGAATGAGTAGTCGCCCCGCCGAGACTTTGTGGTCGAAAAAATCCCTCGCCGCTTGAGCATGTAGAGTCGGACTCCGGGGATGGTTGCGTCCAGGTTCAACATCAAGAGAAGCTTGCCATACAACTCTCTGAGCCCTGTTGAATTCCCAGATCGATGCAGTTCCCATAACTGGGCATAAATGTCAGCGTACATCGCGCCGCCAGTCATTATGCCATCAGTGCCGAGTCTCATCTCGTAGAGCCACGCCCGACCGAAAGCAGCTCCAAAAATCCGTTTGATACGCTGGGGTTGATGTTTTGCCAGGTTTCGCATCCGCTCATGGACAGGTTCACGCTCTTCTTTCACGTAGCCAAGATTCGGATACTCACTTGCCATCTTGACAATGAATTCGACAGTCGGTTCAACATTGGGTGCACCGCCACTTGTTTGAATGAAGACCGGCCGAGATGTGACTTGGCACAGCGCTTCGTAGTATTCCTGAAAATCCTTCAGCGAATTGGCCGACGTTGGCGGAATGGCGATCATGCCGTCGGGGTCGAGCGATTCAGCATGACGTGCGTACTCGAGCATCTCTCTTGTACTGTCGGCTTGCACACCAAAGATCACCGCGGGTCGCTTGTCACGCGCTGCACCGGCGATCACGTCCATGCCTTTGAGACGTTCGGTCTTCGAAAGGTAGCGCTGCTCGCTGGAGTTTTGTGGCCATACAAGGCCGTGAGCGCCACAACGATCAAGAAAATTGACCTGCGTTAAAAGATCCTCGTAATGGAGATTGTTTTCGGTGGTGTAGGGCGTACTCAGGATTATGAAGGCACCTTGGAGTGGTTTCTTCTCAGCAGCGATAGCCAGCGGCCGGACTGCGGATGCGAAAGTCGCTGTAGCCACGGTTGCGAGCCACCGCCGCCGTGTGTAGTTCATACCCATCGTCGCCTCTAACGTAGCAGTCTATCCTAGATGTAACGCCGTTCTAAAGAGTCTGGAATTATCCGAACTTGAACGACCAACTGAGGTAGGCTGTCTACGGTGTGAAAACTGTTTCGAACTAAGCAGGAGGTTGGAGTGAGAGCATGTTTAACGTTGATGGTCATCCTGTTATTCATCACCGCGTGCGGCGGGAGCGGAGAGGGCGATTCCGTGCCCGTAATTTCTGAAACGGTCGCGCCGACGGTGGCAACGGGTATCGATGCCGATACGCTCATGGCCGAGATTGAAATCCTTTCGTCAGATGAGTTTGGTGGTCGAGCCCCTGGGTCACCCGGTGAGGTCCTCACGATTGAATATTTGACTAAACAGTTTTCGAACCTAGGCTTAGAGCCAGGCAATCCTGGCGGTGGTTGGGTTCAGGGTGTTCCGCTCGTCGGGATTACACCTCAGACTGGCAGTGAATTTCAGGTGACGATGGATGGTGATTCACTTAAATTGGAGCCGGGCAAGGACTATGTAGCATGGACGAAACACGTTGTCGATCAAGTCGAGATCGACGCAGAATTCGTCTTTGTGGGCTACGGAGCCGTCGCGCCGGAGTATGAATGGGATGATTTTGGCGATGTGGATGTTGAGGGAAAGATTCTACTTTTCTTAGTAAACGACCCACCCTTGGATGACGTGTTCGGTGGTCCGGCGATGACTTACTATGGTCGCTGGACTTACAAACACGAGATTGCGGCCGAACGAGGAGCGGCTGGCTCGTTCGTCATTCATGAGCCCGGACCAGCCGGCTATCCATGGGAAGTGGTCGGGAGCAGTCCCTTTGGCGAGTCATTTGACCTCGTCGCGGCCGACAATAATCTCAGCCGGGCTCCAGTGGAAGGTTGGCTTCAGCGGTCTGCCGCCGAACAGATTTTTGCGATGGCGGGACTGGATTTTGATGAGTTCAAGGCGCGGGCCGCCGACCGTTCTTTTCAGCCAGTCCCATTGCGGGTGAATGGTCACACGCAGGTCAGAAATTCTCTCCGGACAATCGATTCTGAGAATTTTGTCGCGAAACTTAACGGTAGTAGCGCGTCCGATGAGATTGTGATGTACGTAGCCCACTGGGACCATCTCGGGCGAGATGATGAGCTCGAAGGCGACCAGGTGTACAACGGTGCAGCGGACAACGCCACCGGAACTGCGGGACTGATTGAATTGGCGAGAGCTTTCACTGAAGCAGAAGAGCGCCCTCGGCGCTCAATTGTCTTTCTTGCCGTGACTGCAGAAGAACAGGGATTGTTGGGGTCTAAGCATTACGGAGAGAATCCGTTGTACCCACCTGGCCAAACGGTGGCAGCGTTTAATATGGATGTTCTAAATCAGTGGGGGCGAACGCGAGATTTAACGATTGTTGGGATGGGTCAATCAGAGCTTGACCGGTATGCAGAGGCGGTCGCAGATCAACTAGGGCGCACGCTTAACCCAGACCCGGAGCCTGAGAAAGGTTTCTACTATCGATCGGATCACTTTTCCTTTGCAAAGGCCGGAATACCGGCCTTCTATGCCGACCCAGGCATTGAATATTTGGACAAACCCGATGGCTACGGCATCGTCAAGCGGGAGGAGTACACCACCAATGATTACCACAAAGTGTCCGACGAAATGAAGGCTGATTGGGACCTCTCTGGCGCCGTTGAGGACCTGAACTTCATGTATGAACTCGGAACCACTCTTGCGGGCAGTGATGCCTGGCCTCAATGGAGTGCAACCTCGGAGTTCAGAGCGATTCGCGATCGTCAACGCCCGTAGTTTGAGTCGTAATTCGCCGATCGGCGAATTACGACTGCTAGTCGTCCGCTGAAATTTGTCGCAGAACGGCAATCCGCTGTAGCACTGGTGGATGGGAATAGTGAAGAAACACCTCTAGTGAGTGTGGTGTCAAGTTTGCCAGACTGTCCGCTGAGAGTTTCTTGAGTGCACTGATCAAATCTTTGCCACGTCCTGTCGTGGCAGCTGCAAAAGCATCGGCCTCGAACTCGTTCTTTCGAGACGTTGCATTCACGTACATGGAGAGGATGAGATCGACCGGCGTGAATAACAATCCAAAAAATACGAAACTTGCATAGACCGACGTTTCGGTCATGTAAAACGCTTCGAAGAGCAAGTCATATTCAAGCACGAGGGACAGAAGGAAAAAGAGCACTCCGAGGTAACACACTTGGACCAATAAGCCTTTCAGAAGGTGCCCTTTCTTGTAGTGACCAACTTCGTGGGCCACCACCGCTACCAGTTCTTGGACAGAGTACTGCTCGACGAGCGTATCAAACAGACCAATTCTTTTATTGCCGCCGAATCCAGTAAAAAAGGCATTGGCTTTTGAAGAACGTTTGGAACCGTCGACGACAAAAATGTCCCTGAGCGGAAACGCAACTGACTCCGCGTATGACACGATCGAGGCTCGGAGGGAACCCTCTTTGAGGGGAGTAAATTTGTTAAATAGAGGCATGATCCAAGTGGGTGCTACAAACTGGACAGTCAGGAGGAAGAGGGTTGCTGAAGCCCAGCACCATAGCCAAGCCGATGATTCCGCCCATTGGAAGAAAAAGAGCACCCCAGTCATCAAGATTCCGCCGAGAGACACGGTTAGGATGGCACCCTTTACAAAGTCAGTGATGAAGGTGATGAGAGTGGTTCGATTAAAGCCGAACTTAGCTTCAATTACGAAGGTTCCATAAAGTCCGAAGGGTAGCCCTAGTAGCAGTGAGCCCAGACCTAGGGCGCCGAAATAAATGAGTCCGGTCGGAATGGCACCAAATCCGAAGCCCCGTACTCCTTGGTCGATCCATTCGAAGCCGCCAAGGTGCCACACGGTCAGTAGAGCAGCGAGGTTGATCGCATTGCGAAGCAAACTGAAGTTGGCTCTATTGCGGGTGTAATCTTGGCTTTGGGCGTATCGTTCTGCGTCGAAAACATCAGAGAATTCAGCCGGTAGTGTAGTGCTGAGCGATCGCAAAGTCAGCCTATTGGACAGAGTTGAGAGAATGAATTCAACGACGAGTGCAATGATGATGATAAAGGCAAAGAAATTCACGGTTTTTCTCGTTTAGATTCTAGAACTGAGTAATTTCAGTTATAACTTGGCAAAAAGATGAGTAACACAGCTTCCGTTGGGGGTGGCTCCAATTTATTTAAAGCCTGTGACCCGACACCATTCTTTAAGAGTACGTTACCCTTATTATCCCTTTTGTTGGACTACGAAAATTTGCGAAGGGTTGACGGAATCTCTGTTTACTGAACGCTATGGCTATTTCTTTGCAGCAAACCGCGTCGAATACTTATCGACCAATCGATCTGCGAAATATTTTTCGAACGCCGCAGTGGGAGCTCCTGCCAGATGAAGTGCAGCAGGCTGTCAGAGTTGTGGGTGAAGTCTTGCCGTTTCGAACCAATCAATTTGTGCTAGATAACCTCATTGACTGGTCGAAGACACCTGATGACCCCATTTTCCAATTAGTGTTCCCGCAGCGTGGAATGTTGGAGGACAGCGATTTCGAAGCTGTTCAAACTGCCCTAGACGGTGGTTCCGGGTCAAACAACCTCGCGATCGAAGTAGATCGAATTCGACAAAATCTCAATCCGCACCCTGCCGGTCAGATGACCCACAACGTTCCGCTGTTGGATGGCCGACCACTAGCTGGGCTGCAGCATAAATACCCAGAAACAGTACTGTTTTTTCCGGCGCCAGGGCAGACCTGTCATGCGTATTGCACCTACTGTTTCCGATGGGCGCAATTCGTTGGTCGTGAGGATCTTAAGTTTCAGGCCTATGAAACTGATGACCTTGTCGCGTACCTGAAAGTTCATCCGGAAGTAACCGATGTGCTCATTACAGGCGGCGACCCGATGATCATGCGAACGAATGTTCTGCGCCGTTACATCGAGCCACTGCTAGTGCCGGAATTGGAACATGTCCAGAACATCAGAATTGGCACTAAGGCTCTTGCCTACTGGCCACAGCGTTTCGTTTCCGACAAAGATGCTGACGACTGTCTCCAACTATTCGGCGAGGTGACTGATGCTGGTCGACATCTTGCGGTGATGGGACATTATTCCCATGCTGTCGAATTGGAGACTGCTGTGGCCCGCGAGGCGATTCGACGCATAAGAACTACTGGGGCGCAAATACGGATGCAGGGTCCGGTGATTCGTCATGTTAACGATGAAGCGTCTACGTGGGCGGATCTATGGACTCAAGGTGTTGGGCAGGGGCTTATTCCCTACTATATGTTTGTGGAACGCGACACAGGAGCGCGGAATTATTTCGAGGTTCCTTTGGTTCGCGCCTATCAAATATTTAAGGAGGCCTACTCTCAGGTCTCCGGTTTGTGCCGCTCGGTGCGCGGACCCTCGATGTCTGCGTTTCCTGGAAAGGTTCGAGTCCTTGGTGTTTTGGCGCTTCGCGACATGATGGACAGAAATCTACTTGACCTTGTGCGGGAGTCTGTAGGTTTCGAGGTGTTAGGTGAACCTGATCGTTCGTTGATGGTTTGTGATTTTGTTCAGGCTCGCAATCCAAACTGGGTACGAAAACCATTTCTCGCCGAGTTTGACGAGAATGCGGCATGGTTTGATGATTTGCAACCAGCGTTCGGAAAACAGCAGTTTTATTTTGAGGACCCACCAGAAATTGGCCGCCAACATTCATTACTTGAGCTGACCGAAATGTTGCTGGAATAGTGTTTTCTTAAACCCTGCTATTGGGAGGATGACACACCGAGAGAATGAAGGATCTTCTGCTTCTGTGCGTGGCGAATTCCGCACGCAGTCAGATGGCCGAAGGTCTCGCGAAGGAATTATTTGGCGAAGATGTACGGGTTCAGAGTGCAGGGTCCCATCCGTCGAATGTCAATCCGTTAGCTATTAAAGTCATGCAGGAAATTGGAATTGACATCAGCAACCAGATATCGAAGAGTGTAGACATGGTGGATACTGGTTCGGTTGATACGGTTGTCACCCTATGTCGAGAAGAGGTCTGCCAGACTTTCTTAACGAGTGCGCGACAAATGCATTGGCCACTCACTGACCCGGTCGCTGGAACCGCAGACCAAGGCGCTCGCGTGCAATGTTTTCGCGAGGTTCGCAATGAGATCGCAAAACGACTAAAGTCCCTGTAGCCGATGTTTCTCCCGCTTGGAGATGAACCGAATCCGCCTGGCATTCCGTGGGCAACATATGGTCTAATTGCTGCCAATACTGCAGTTTATCTCTTAATCTCACTGCCACTGAGTGTCGTGCGCCCTGATACGGCCGACCCGCTATTTGCAGAGTATTTGCGAGTCTTATTAGAGACTTTTCCCCAAGGTCGGTCGGTGGGAGCGGAGATAGCTCAGCACTTGACCGCTTACGATCTTTTCGTTTTTGACCACGGATTTAGGCCCGCATCTCCAGTTCCGACTGCACTCTTCACGTCAATGTTTCTCCATGCGGGCTTCGCACATCTCGCCGGCAACATGCTCTTTCTTTGGATTTACGGTGACAATGTGGAGCATCGCTTGGGGCATGGTTTGTTTCTCGTCGCGTATTTGATCACTGGTGTCGCGGCAACTCTATTTCACAGTGTCTTCGCACTGGGCTCTGCCCTGCCTCTTCTTGGTGCTTCAGGTGCGATTTCCGGTGTTTTGGGATTCTATTTTCTCTGGTTTCCTCACAACCGCGTCCGGGTGTGGGTTTTTTTCTTTCCCTTCTTTATGAACGTTATAAAACTTCCAGCAAGAATCGTGTTGGGGTTTTATCTACTCTTTTCGAATCTACTGCCGTTTCTGGTTAGCCAAGGTGCAGCCGGTGGGGGTGTCGCGTACGGCGCGCATATCGGAGGATTTGCGGGAGGGCTGGGTTTGGCGTGGTGGGTAAAGCGGCGTGACGTTTTTATTTTTCCTCGCGAGGGCCGCGAGGCACAGTCACAGTCGTCATTCTCGGAAGGCGACTTAGTATCTGATTTAGTTGAAGAGGGTCGGTTTGGGGAAGCTGCTCAGGCTTATTTCCGTATCGATCCTGACGATTCAAGGCGGCTTTTGACGCCGAGGCTTTCCATTTTGTTAGCTGACTGGCTCGCACAAAATCGTCACTCAAGATCAGCCCTGCTCGTTTACCAGCGCCATCTCCGAGACTATCCACTGGGACCAATGGCAGCCGAGGCTCATCTAGGTGCAGGGTTGGTTCAGTTGAATGCCTTTGGTCAGCCTGTCTCGGCGTATCAACACTTAGTCGAGGTCTTCGACCATAAACCGAGTCCGTCCGTAGAAAGTGCGGCCCGTCAGGCGCTGAGTGAAATCGCCAAGCGTCAGAAACGTCGGGTTCACTGACTTCTGTTACAGCGGCGTGTTTCATCCCCTATAATTGGCTGTAGCCTTAGAACAATATCGTATTGGGACGTCGTTCAATGGTAGGACACGCGGTTCTGGTCCGTGTAATCGGGGTTCGAATCCCTGCGTCCCAGCCAATCTACGGTATTTGTTCTGCGCCTCGGTTTGGCAAATGACAACAGGTGCTGTGTCAAGCAAGGAGCTACGGCATAACGCCGCTTAACTCATGTCGACCAAGAACGTGGCGTAATGCTTCTTCGAGGGTCGGGTGTCCGAACATAAAACCATTTTGTTTAAGCCGTTCCGGTTCGACGCGCGCGCTTGCCAACAACAGTTCATCAGCCATTTCTCAAAACATCCGGCGTAGGGCTAAGGACGGTATCGTAAACACCGTAGGACGAGACAAGACATGCCCGAGTATCTTCGTAAACTCGGCGTTGGTTACGGCGGTTGGAGCCACGACATTAACTGGTCCGGTTAAGGTCTTAGTCTGTAGTGCATGTAGCACGCTGGCTATTACATCGTCGAGGGTTACCCAGCTCATATACTGCCGACCAGAGCCCATTGGACCACCAAGGCCGATCCGGAATGGTGTCAGCATCTGACCGAGCGCGCCGCCGGTCGGGGTAATCACAATTCCAAGTCTTAGATGGACCACACGGATACCCGCCGCTCGATCCGGTTCGCAGGCCGCTTCCCAAGCTTGACAAAGTTCGGGCAAGAAGCCTGACCCAGGCTCCGATGATTCTGTCAGGTGTTCGTCTCCCCGGTCGCCGTATAAACCAATTGCGGATGCGACGATAAGGGTTTTCGGCGGCTTCGCGAGTTGGCTCAGTGCTTGACAGAGGCGCGATGTACTCTCAACGCGACTATCTTGAATCTTGGTTTTCTGTGCTGTGGTCCATCTGCGGGCTGCGATATTTTCTCCGGCGAGGTGAACAACCGCACCGACTTCCTGTAATGCGCCTTCGGAGAAAATCCAGGAAGTGGGATTCCAGCTTGGCGCGTCATCGGACTTTCCAGACGTTCGTCGCAGCGGCACGACGATAGGGCCACCGCTTTCTAGAGATGGACATAGCGCCGCTCCGATCAAGCCAGTGGATCCAGTTATCGCGACTCTCATTTTCTGGCCTTGGTATCTTTGGTGCCAACCGATATCCAAGGCTGTCACTCGATGTCGATAGGCAAAGAGACGTTCAATCTCTCCACGGGCGTATTCCGTTCCTAACTGTCCGACCCAGCCGAATGGCAATTTGTATTGGACCTGGTCAACTAATTCGGTGGTTTCATCTGATTTTCGATTGAAACAGTGGCGATGTTCCCAGGTTGCAAATGGTCCCATGACTTGGTGATCACTGAACATTTGGCCAGGAATCAGGTCACGGTGTTGGGCGATCCATTTCAGCCGGAATGGTCCAACTTTGACTCGCAAGCTGACGGTGCTTCCTGGCTCGAGACCAGCGCCGGACCGTGCCTCAATGTGTGCCGGTTGCCATGGCGGGCTTAGGCGTTCAAACGCTGCTGACTGGCTATGCCACTGAAAAACGCGGTCGGTTGGAGCGGAAAATTGTGGTGGTTCGCTGGTAAGTCAACATTCCTAGAGTCCAGTGGAAGGTACACTGACGACCACGGCTCGACACGGTGCTCGACCGATCCTGCGGTAACCGTGGAGAACGGAGGAGACCAAATATGCTGAATCGCCAGAATCCAGTTTTTGTTCTCCATTCCGAACGTAGAGACCAAGCTTGCCTTCTGTTACGTGGATGAATTCAATGCCATCATGTTTGTGCAGCTTGACGTCGTCTAACGGTAGTGATTCGAATTTAGCGAGATAGGCGTTGAGTCGACGCTTCTTGACAGGAAAATCAAGTAATTCG
>Ga0310121_10003580_pt1 | contig 14121 bp, 11 predicted proteins | sample CB27_Tmax_986_MG_FD_203504 | JGI IMG/M metagenome (GOLD analysis project Ga0310121, IMG submission 203504) | Marine microbial communities from Western Arctic Ocean, Canada - CB27_Tmax_986 | ecosystem: Environmental > Aquatic > Marine > Oceanic | place: Canada: Western Arctic Ocean | collected... | reverse complement strand
CCATGTGTGGTAACGGAGCGTGGGTAGATAGCGCACGACGACCATGCAAGCCAAGGTTCCCAACCCGGACGGGATCAGCACGAACGCCAGCATGAACGGAAGCAGTAACGCGAAGTAATACCAGGGGGCCGCCACGACGCTTCCGTAAGCCATCAGTATCGGGCTTCCCAGCAGAAAAAAACCCCAGCCACTAAATAGCGTTGATTCCTGGTATTTGTACAAAAGAATTCGGCGCGGATGGGCCGGTGTGGTTAACAGATAGCGAACTTCGTCGCTGCGATACGCGGTGCTGTACAATACAATTGCCGTCGATACCGTCAGCATTGCGAAGAGAGAGAGAAAGAATAAATTGAAAATGGCGTGAAACGTGTGGGCCAGCGTTCCAGGATCATCAATCGTCCCGAGGATCAAACTGAATCCTTCTTGAAACAACACGAACATGACCACCCAAAACACGATGCTGAGCAGTAGGACCAGCGACGTTCGCAAGCGGGCGCTGGCGAGCGCCTGCTGTAGCATTCGAAGGGCCACCTGAAAACGCAGGTGCCAAAGCAACCCGCCGACCTGATTGGCGCTGATGCCAAACTGTCGTTCGGCTGCCGGTCCATCGTGAGGATAGGCTGAGACGATCGTACTCATGGTTGGGAGTCCGCTCGAATTTCATCGGCACTCGAATCGCTGTTTTGCTGGGTAGGCGGGATGGGTACGACGCTTGGACTTTGCGGTCCGGCCGAGTTCAGCGTAATTGAGTTTTCTTCGGTCAGCGCCAGAAAGAGGTCTTCGAGCGAGGAACCGCCCAGCGACAGACGCCGGCGCAATTCCGCGACCGAGCCGAGAAACAAAATGCGTCCGTGATCGATGACGCCGATCCGACCAGCGATTTCTTCGGCAATCGCCAGCGTGTGGGTCGACATGAAAACGGTATTTCCTTGTCGCGCGTAAGTCGAGAATATCTCTTTGACCCGGCGTGCACTCCGCGGGTCAAGTCCGACCATCGGTTCGTCCACAATCAGCAATTTGGGATGGTGTAGCAGGGCTGAGGCAAAGGTAATCCGTTGCCTCATGCCATGAGAATAGCTTTCCGCGAGCCTATCGATGAATTCATGAAGTTCAAATTGCTCGACTTGCTTTTCAATAGCCGCGTCAACACTTTTGGACGCCATGTCGTACATCTGGGCGACGAACCGTAGGAACTCACGCCCGGTTAGCTTGTCATAGAGGTATGGTTCATCCGGTACGTAACCAACCACTTGTTTTGCTTCGAGCGATTGGCCAACCACGTCGCAGCCGTCGATGCGTATCAATCCTTTACTCGGCTTGAGAAGTCCCACCATCATCTTGATGGTGGTCGTTTTTCCCGCGCCGTTGGGCCCCAAGAAAGCAAACACCTCCCCCGGAGGTACATGCAACGTCAACCGATCAACCGCGACCTTTTGACCATACGTACGTGTTACTGTCTCAATTTGAATCATGAATCGGGACTCCGCTGCTTCGTGGCCAGGATTGACGTTGGAAATCGACCGTTAGCCCTGCAATCGTTAGCGATTGTCGCAGCACGGTGCCGTCCCGGCGAACCCACATCTCTCCAAACGATGTCCGTGATCGAGTCAGCCCCGCTCCCGCCGCTTCGCGAAAAGTGACAACCAATACCGTCACGAGATCGTGCTCCCAGACCACCACCTTCTCTTCTTCCACTCGAGCCTCCACAATCTGGAGTGGGCTGTTCGGCGGGAACGGTCGGACCGACGGGAATGTCCATTGTTGTCCAACGTAAAGTTTCGCCAACCGCGATTGAGGCGCAAATCCATCCGCCAGGGATTCGGTTTCAGGAAAATCGAGCGATCCGCGATACAGTTCCTGGCTTGACCCTAATCCTGACAGATAAAGTGCTTCACCGGCCGTTACCACCACATTAAGCTGGTCCCCTTCAAGTATGCCGGTTAGGTGGCACAGGCTGCCCACATCGCTAAGATCGATCGTGGAATCAAATCGATCCAACCGCCCGTCAACATCCGTTTTCAATGTACTCGTTACATCCATGCTGATGTCCAAATCTCTACCCGTGGACGCGGCCGACCCAAACAAAAACTTCAGCGGCCCTAAACCGTCGCGGAGCATCGCACTGATTGGCAAGCGATCGAAGTGAACATGGCTGTTGACACTTGATGTGGCGTCGGCATGACGCTCGGCAATCGTTTCCGACCAACCTATGGGACGGTCCTTCCAGATGATTTTCCAACACTCGTGAATCGGCTCGTCGTCCGCCTGGAGAATCGCCACGATTCCCTCAGGGGGCGTCCCCGATTGAATGACGGGAAATAGCTTGACCAGTGCTAGCCACGTCATTGAAGCGAACCAGAAGATGACGATCAGGGTCTTAATCCAAGGCGATTCCATCACACCCTTATGTTACTCATTGCCGCCAAATGAAGCCTGCGATTCGACTTAGGTAAATTACCCCATTTTCCCAGCACGCCGAGCACCTGCTAACTGCCGGAGGCTGGTGTCAAAGGAAAACTGCCATTTCCAGCCCCATGTTCGCGTCAATGATTGCTCATTGACGCGAGATCTGGCCTTTTGTTGTCTCGTGACCGTCTGGCTGTTAAGTTAGTGGTCACTTGGCAAGGAATGCACCCGCACACGTAGGAGACGCCGAGATGCAGAATTACTTCGTTCAATCGTGTCCGACCTGTGGACGATCGTTGCGAATTCAGATCAAGTACTTGGGTAGGCAAGTGAGTTGTCGACACTGCAACGGCCAATTTCGTGCCGAGCACGATGAAGATGCCGGTTGTTCGAGTGGCGTGATGGACACTCCCATCATGAAACGGGTCGAATCAGCGCTGCAGCGGGCCTCTGAGAATAGTTGACTCGCTGCCCGTTTATGTCCCAAGCGCGGCAAGATCCTCGAAAAAATCGGGATAGGTTTTCGAGGTACAGCCGGGATCTTCGATAATCACGCCGGGCGTCTTCAGTCCCACTAAAGCCATACTCATCGCCATGCGGTGGTCCTCGTACGTAGCGATTGTCGCTGGCCGTAATTTGCCTGGTGAAATGGCCAAACCGTCCTCAAGCTCCTCGACGGTGGCACCAAACTTTCTCAGTTCCCGAGTCAAATCGCCGATGCGGTCGGTTTCTTTATGCCGATTGTGAGCCACGCCACGAATGTGCGTCGGCCCTTTGGCATAGAGCGCTACGGCGGATAAGGTTTGAACCGTATCGCTGATGTCATTCATGTCGACGTCGATACCGACGAGTTCGGCGCCAACCACCGTGACCGAGTCTTCCGTGTAGGTTACTTTACACCCCATCTGTTCAAGGCATTCGCAAAATCGCACATCACCCTGCAGGGAATTTCGGGAAAGTCCCTGCACTGTGACATTTCCACCGGTGATGGCGGCGGCAGCCCAGAAGTAACTTGCCGCCGACGCATCGGGTTCGATGTCGTACGGACGGCCGCGATAGGATTGCCCGCATTTGACACGAAATTCACCGTTGGGATTGCTCTCGGACTGCACGCCGAATCGATTCATGACCTTCATCGTCATGTTGACATAGGGCACGGAAACCAGCTGGCCATCAACGACCAGTTGCACGTCATCTGCGGCGTAGGGTGCGGCCATTAACAATCCGCTCAAGAATTGGCTCGAGACGCTGCCCACGATTGTGGCCCTGCCACCTGCGAGTCCCTTGGCTTGAATGACGACTGGCGGTGCACCCGTACCGTGTTCGGATTCAGCTGCGACGCCGAGTTGGCTCAAAGTGTCCAGCATATCGCGGATCGGCCGCTGGCGCATCCGTGGGATGCCGTCCAATCGAAATTTGCCACGGCCCAAGGAAACTAGCGCGGTCAGGAACCGCACGGTCGTGCCGCTATTGCCGACAAAAATGTCGGCAGTGGCGGCTGGTAGCTTTCCTCCGCAACCAGCGACTTCTAATTGTGTTCTGTGGTTGCTGGCAGCAATTTCAATGCCCAGCTTTTGGAGTCCAGCAATCATCACTCGCGTATCGTCGCTGTCGAGAGCGCCGAGCAGCGTGGAGCGTCCGTCGGCCAACGCTGCACAGATCAAAGCGCGGTTGGTAATGCTTTTGGATCCCGGGGGCCGTACAGTGTCATGGACAGGATCCGTCGTTTTGATCGTAATGGTGTCAGTCATTGGTAAGGTCAGCGGTAATATCGTCAGCGCCCATAAGGTCAGCGGTAATATCGTCAGCGCCCATAAGGTCAGCGCCCATAAGGTCAGCGCCCATAAGGTCAGCGCCCATAAGGTCAGCGCCCATAAGGTCAGCGCCCATAAGGTCAGCGCCCATAAGGTCAGCGAAAGTCACGGGACTCGAAATCGAGACGCGAGCCATCCGCCTGGAGATACTCGGCAAAATCATACAAGCGATCCACAACGACATGGATCACCGAATATTTTGATTCCAGTCGGCCAAAGGCAATCCAAGCCGAACTGCGTCTGGCTACATTATAGAACTTTTCCCAGGTGCTTTGGTGCAGCACCAGATTAGCCGTTCCTGTTTCGTCTTCTAATGTGACAAACGTGATGCCTTTTGCGGTGCTCGGACGTTGACGCAGCAGCACCAGACCGGCGACGCAGACCCTTCGATTGTTGGCAATTGTCTGTAACTGCTCACTGGGCAGGACTCCACACTGGTCCAAATGTTCACGATAAAAGGAGATCGGATGTTGTCGCAAGGACAATCCAGTCGTTTCGTAATCGGCCAACACGTTTTCCAATGGCTGCAATTCCGGCAGGCAAACGGGATCGTCATCCTGGGGGTCGAGATCGGCAAACAGCGGCATCTCCCGTGGCTGGTGCTCTTGCGATAAAGCTTCCCAAAGGGCCTGGCGTCGGTCTCTTCCCAGCGACCGCAGGGCATCGGATTCGGCCAACTGCGCCATCACCGCGCGACTCAATCGCGTGCGGCGGGCAAAATCCTCCTGGGATAAAAACGGGCCTGCTTGACGTGCTTGCACGATTGTTTCGGCGTGGCTTTGGGGGAAACCGACGATCATCCGCAATCCCAGTCGCAGCGCCAGCCAAGGCGCGGCTTTGTCAGCCTGTGGCTCGGTGTCGTCTGCTTCCAATGTACAGTCCCAATCGCTGGAGTTCACATCCACACTGCGCAGTTGAACGTCATGACGTTGTGCGTCGCTCACCAGTTGCGCCGGTGCGTAAAATCCCATTGGTTGGCTGTTGATCATGGCCGCGGAAAAAACGGTTGGATAATGGCATTTGAGCCAGGCCGAGACGTAAACCAACAGTGCAAAGCTGGCTGCGTGCGATTCCGGAAAACCATACTCGCCGAAACCACGAATCTGTTGAAACACCCGCTCGGCAAATTCCGTCGTCAATCCTCGTTGTTGCATCCCCTTGATCAGCTTTTCCCGAAAGAGATCAATGGCGCCTGTCTTTCGCCAGGCTCCCATCGCTCGTCGGAGCTGGTCCGCTTCGCCTGGACTGAACCCGGCTGCAACGACCGCCAGACGCATCGCTTGTTCCTGAAAAATGGGGACTCCCAAAGTTTTGTGCAGGACCTCACGAATCGGTTCCGAGGCGTAGCTTACCTCTTCATCACCAGCTCGACGTCGCAGGTACGGATGAACCATTTGTCCTTGGATCGGACCGGGCCGGACAATGGCCACTTCGATCACGAGATCGTAGTAACAGCGTGGTTTCAGCCTCGGCAACATGCTCATCTGGGCGCGGCTCTCAATTTGAAACACGCCGATCGTGTCGGCCCGGCAAATCATCTCGTAGACTTGCGGGTCTTCCGCCGGTACCGTGGCCAACGTTAATTGACGGCCCGTGTGCTTTTCGAGCAGATCAAAGCAGCGATGAATGGCCGTCAACATGCCTAAGGCCAGGCAGTCAACCTTGAGGATGCCCAAATCATCTAGATCGTTTTTGTCCCAACTGATCACCGTGCGGTTGTCCATTGCAGCGTTTTCGATGGGAACCAGTTCACACAAGGGGCCGCGCGTCATGACCATGCCACCTACGTGTTGCGATAGGTGGCGGGGAAAACCAATCAACTGGTCAATGGTATCGATCAACCGTTGACCGGAGTCAGAGTCGGGGTCGATGCCCACTTGCCGACAACGCTCGGGAAAGTTTATGTCATGACGATAGCCATCAGTTTGTTTGGCTAGCGCGTCGACTCGATCTAGCGACAATCCCAATGCTTTGCCAACATCTCGAATCGCCGACCGCATGCGGTAAGTCACAACGACGGCGGTCAACCCCGCACGCTCGCGACCGTATTTGTCATAGAGGTACTGCAGAACCTCTTCACGACGTTCGTGCTCAAAGTCCACGTCAATGTCCGGAGCTTCATTGCGCTCGCGACTGACAAACCGTTCGAATAACACGTCCACTCGGTCCGGATCGACGGAGGTCACTCCCAGACAATAACACACCGCTGAATTCGCCGCCGACCCGCGGCCTTGGCAAAGGATATTGCGGGTGCGGGCATAACGCACCAGATCCCAAACGGTCAGGAAATAAGCCTCGTATTGCAGCTCCTCAATCAAATTCAATTCATACTCAATCAACTTCCCGACTTTGTCCGGAACGCCGCTGGGATAACGCAGACCGGCGCCTTTCCTGGCCAATCTGCGCAGATAGCTCATCGGAGTGTACCCTTCAGGTGCCAGCTCCTCAGGATACTCGTACCGCAATTCATCCAGCGAAAAAGTACTGCGCTGGGCAATCTCCAGAGTCCGGGCCAAGGCGTCAGGGCAGGATGCAAAGAGGTATTGGATATCCTCGATCTCGCGCAGGTGACGTTGGGCATTGGCAAACCGATGTTCGCCAGCCTCCTCGACCGTGGTGCTGTTGCGAATCGCGGTAAGGACATCGTAAAGCAACATTCTATTCGGTGCGTGATAGTGTACGTCGCCCGCGGCGATCAGTGGCAGGTGGGATTGCTGCGACAGGACTTGCAGCTGCTCAAGTTCACCCTGATCGTCAGGACCACGGTGTAATTCGGCCAGCAAATACGCGCGGTCGTCAAACAATTCCCGGTAGGCGCCGAGAGCCTCCAGGGACGCGCGGGTTGTTCGACTGGATGAGAAAGGTGCGGAAGGGATCACCCCCGCCAGCATCCCTTGGCTGTGCTGGGCAACATCCTCGAAGGTCAATTCACATTCCCCTTTGGGTGCACGACGACGACCGACGGTAATCAGTCGGCAAAGTCGTCCATAAGCAGCACGGTCTGGCGCCCAGAGCACGACTGGCGGAGCATCTTGCGGGGTGATTTCAGCCCCAATAAGAATCTTCAAGCCGTGAACTTTCGCGGCTGTATGTGCGCGGACGACCCCAGACAGAGAGTTGCGATCGGTGATGGCCAAGGCCTGGTAGTTCAGCTCCAGCGCCCGGGCAACCAATTCATCCGCATGCGAGGCGCCTTGAAGGAAGGAGAAGTTCGTTTTGCAGTGGAGTTCGGCGTACATATTCTGATGGGGCGGAACACTAATCATCACTAATCTTCACTGATCAACAGTTTTTGGTTCACGCAGAGCGTAGCAAAATTGGAAGATCCAAGAGGACTTTATATTTCGTCTTTTTGTTTCTTCAGGTCGGTGAGGATAAATCGCTTTCAGTCAAGGCTATTTTCGCTGCCATAGTTGATGAGATATCCAACGGGTTGTTCAGAGATTCGCATGTAATTAAATAGCTGTACCTCGTGATCTTTCACTAACTGAGTGACGGCCTTCAATTCCACAACGATTGCATTGAATATGAAAAGATCAGGGACATAACGTTTTTCGATTAGCCGTTCCTTGTACTTGAGACGCAATTCACGCTTTGTTTCAAAAGGAATGCCTCTCAATTCAAGTTCAATTTCAAGGCTCTGTTGATATACCTCTTCGGCCATCCCGTATCCGAGTTCGTTGTAAACCTCAAACGCGGCTCCCATGATCTGATAACCATTCGTCCTTATACATTTTGGTCTCCAATTAGTTACTTAGACGCTGATCCCTACTCGAATGTCCCAAAGAGAGAATTAGAGAAGATTAGTGAAAATTAGTGTTCCTAAGTTCTTGTTCTTGTAACCTTCTTCAAACAAACTCTCCATGTAAAAACCATCGTCCGTCCTCCAAGTTACGAAACATCCAAAAGCGGCAACCGAATTGGTCCTGCACGCGGTAATAATCTCGCTGCACCAAACCGTCACGCCACCATCCGGTTTCCACACGTTCGGGACCCCAGTAGTGCGCGATCTGATAAGTCCGGTTGCCGTGGCGAAATGAAATTGGGGGACCGTCAGGAGTAACACTGGTCGCTTGTAAGGGAATGGGGGTGGTTTTCAGTCCCAAGGGCCTCCAACCGGCACAGTGATGATGCCGCCGAGCGGCCGTGCTGGATCCAAGAGCAACTCGGCAATGGTCGCCAGTTAAGGGGATATAATGAAAAGCACGCTCCGCTTGGGCCTCGGGTAACAACTGCACTCCAGTAACCTCGTTCCTCCCTAAACGACTGCTCAACCGATTAATCAGGTGGCTGAGCGCATGCGGAGAACGAGCCTGCTGATCGTCCAAGAGCGAATTCTGTTGGTCACTACGTCGTGAAGTCGTCGTGGCGGTGAGTACAATTTGATGCACTGGTCCTGGCAAGGTGCGCCTTTCCAGTTGTATTCGCAGGAGCTCGGCGAGATCCTCAACCGAGGACGTTGGCTGATAAAAACCGGTCTGAAACTCCAACCGCTGGCTGGTATCCCGCTGGCTGACATCACAGTACAGGCGGCATTGCAATTGAATCACTCCACGCTGCTGGCTATGCAATTGTTGGGCAAGCTCCGAAAGCAAATGCATAACGACCTGTTCAATCGTATCACGGCGAGATGTGGGGTGCTCTAACGCCCAGGATTGTTCCAGCGGCGGGGCAGGCGAGAAGGCCTCCACCGATTCGGCGATTTCCCCAAAGGCTTGGTCCAAACGTGTCAGCAGCTCTGTGCCAAAACGGGATAGCAAACCGCGACGAGGCAAGGCCAACAAGTCCTCAATGCATTGAATTCCCAGCTGATGCAACAGGGCGACCGTCGAGGACTCCAGTCGCAACGATTCAATCGGCAATTTGGCAAGCTGTGTGTGGTTGGTGATCAGTGACTGATGGTTGGTGGCTGGGCAGTCGCCACTGCCACAATCGCCACTGCCACAATCACCACTGCCACAATCACCACTGCCACAATCACCACTGCCACAACTACCACTGCCAAATTGTGCGATGGCCCAAGCAGCGCCGATCGTGTCGGCGATCGCCAGGCGGCTGTGATAATCGTGCTGGTGTACAAAATCCGCAACCTGTTCCGTTAGCCGTCTTTCGCCACCCAATCGAACGGCTGAGTTGGTAACGTCCAACAATAGACACGACGGGTGATCCGTGGCTTCAAGTCCCACCAGTGGACTGAACTGTTGACTGGCCGTGGCCAATTGTTGGAGCCTTTCACGATCCGCCAAAGCGTCGTGCTCCTCCCAATGAAGACGCGCTTGGTTGTGCGACTTGTGACTGGCCTCCAGCGCTTCGGCTTCGGCCAGGGACATGCCAGGCTGCAGGCCGGTTTCCCGGGCCAGACGTGAAACATACACGACCCGTTTCCCACGACGGGGATCCAATGCGTATAGCGTTGTGGCTTGGCCCTTAAGCTCGGGATTGGCGACGATTAATCTTTGGATGGGCCAATTGGGAAACCAAAGACAGAGAATGCGTTTCATGATTGGAGCCAGTTAGTGTCGAGTTTGTTGGGCAAAGTTCGAGCTGCCCTGTAGTGGTGTTCATTTGAATGGTGACCGATTTTTCGGAAGCGCCAGCGCGGCAACGCAGCAAGGTGATTTTCCAGCGGTGAGTTGTGTGTTGATGAGCAGGCGATTGTGATGCAGGATGGCTGGCGGTCGCCGTGATGGAGTGGTTCCTCGCGTCGGAACTCTCTGAACGCGCGGGTGTGCCGTCAAGGACTTCTTGTGGTTCAACTAACAGCTGGACGTCGGACCAAGAAGGTTGTCCACGCACGGTGGCCGGGCGTAGCAACATGCCCAACGTGCCGCCCTGTTCGGCCGCCAATTGCAAGCGGCGAAAGTCTCGCGAGTCCAAGCGGGGTAACCAACTCCAAACCGCCGCCACCGCCGGACAACGCAAGGATTGATCCAACGCCCATAACTCGTCCGCCTTGTTCGTTGGACGAAGCACAATCAAATCGCGCAGATCAATTTCCCATCCCACCAAGGCCGGCGGGTAAAACCACTTCTCGCGATCCACCACCACGACCGCTGGACGGTGAGCTGGACGGTGACAGTCAACAGCCCTCCAAGCAATGGCCAAAGACAACAGCCCTGCGCCACTTCCCGAGTACGGCGAGAGCCATTCAGCCAGCTGGCCACGCTGAATCCCACCAGCAGGAAAAAGACCATCCAAACCAGCGCATCCAGTACTGATGGCTTCGACAGCTGGCAGGCTGTCCAGCTGCTGACAGGCGTGGATCTGCTGGCGCAGCGCAGCCAGGACCTGGGAATTCGGCGGTTTGTCGGTGCGAGGGCTCATGGTTCTTGATAATAAGTCTACTGTACATATGTATCGAACCGTGTCAAGATGTACATGAGCCAAATTTACGAGTTGCGAATGTGGCCAAGAGGCATCTGTTTCTGTTGCCAAAGGGCAAGGCTCCCACCGAGCCTTCTAGGAAAAACCACCCCGCTCACTAATTTCCAGTCATCCGGGCTAAAGCCTCTTCCCCATAATCCTCTTCCCACGCTTGACGCAACTGGCCCTGTTCCCCACCAACTGGCCCGTACTCCTCGCCCTTTTCCCAACTTCCATTGAAGTCGACCGCAATCGCGCTGCCCGTTGCCAAGGCAAACCCATCCTGGTCGTCCGGCTCGTAAAACTCAACCAAGGCCACCGCCAATCCGATTGGCATGCTCTCCAGTGTAAACTTAAGCAGCTGGCCTTCCTTCTTGATCGCGATGCGGTGGGAATCCGAGTGGACGACCACCGAAATGACCTCGCCAATTTGAATCGCACTCCCGGCTTCTACCGTTTTCATCACGGAATCGACAGCTTTCCAGAAAAGCTGAACACGAGTGAGCAAACGACTGAGCCCAGCGACTCTCTCCGCCAACGGGCCGGACACTGTGATTTCTCTCGCGGACTCAATTGACGTCCGAGCCGACTCCAAGTCGCGTTGGCGCATTGCCTCACGAGCCGCTGCCAATGTTTCGCTTAAAACCGCGATCTCCTTGGCCGTGAGTGGCGTTGCTTTCCACTCCAATCGCATATCAGGCACCTCCACCGCCAACTCGTCGTCTCCGTTTTCCGGCATGGCCGAATCAGTCGTCGTGTCCTTTCCGCTGGGAGCTGACGTATCAAACTTCTTCTCGGAAGCGTCTTGCTCTGCAGAGTCGTGATCCTCGGAGACACCAGCGGAAGCGGCGGTCTTCGTAAGAGCGTCGTCCGCTTGCGGGACAACGGATTGATTTTGGACCGGCACGGGTGTGTCTGGATCTCCAGTCGTCACTTCTTCGTTTTCTGCTGACTTTATCCGGTTCGATTCCTGACTTGCCGCGCTACGCAACTCCGAAAACACACGCTGGCCAATGTCCGTGGCCAACAAAATGAAGGCCAACATTGCAATGACAACTAACAAACACCACAGCCACACCAATCCTGCCCAAGACGATCGTCGACGCCGCCTGACGGTTATGTTGCGGTCTTCCAGACGTAGCTCCAGGTGTGCCACACCGGGCACTGGCTCGATCGTCGGAACGGGGGGCGTTGTTTGAGGCATAGTCGGTGGCACAGCCGGAGACACCACGGGCTGCGCGACTGGTATGGCACGGGGAATGTCTTGGGGTGGCGAAGTGGATGCATTTGCGGAAGGGGACGACGCGTTTAGCCGGGCGTCGTAATTCGCTTTTTGATCCAGGTCGGTCAAACAGCTTCTCGCGTGCCGTAATTTGACCAGCATTTGGGCTTTGGCTTTGGCGTGTTGGCCTGGATCGACCGACCGGATTCGCTGGATCAAACCGTCCGCAACCTGCGCGATGATCGTTACGTCCTGAAAGCCGACCGGCAAACCCAACAGCTCGTACAAGTTGGAGATGCGGCCCACCGCGGGCCTTCCCAACCATTGTGCATACGGTGGTTTGCCGCCAGTTATGCTCATTGCCCTAGCATAATAAAAAATGCCCACAGACGCGGGGGAAATGCGTCTGTAGGCACTCAGGTACACTTCCTTACTTAAAACCTACGCCACCATCCTTGTATTGGGCGCTGCCGCTTCATCAGCAACCAGACAAAACTTCCCAGCCAGAGTATTCCCAAATTATGTGGTTCGGGAACGATCTCCACGCCAGTGATCTCCAGGTTGTCGATAGCCAGTGAACCACCAAAATTGAAGTCATTAAGACGGAACACCACAACGGACTCGTTGTCGATGGCCGCCACGTCAGACAATGGTATGGTGACTCGGCTATACCCTGATGCATTTGCACCAACTGTTAGGTTGTCATGCCGCGTGGTACCGGCGGAAGCGAAAGCCTTGAGCATTGGTCCGGTTGGGTTTTGTGGATTTGATATTTCCACAAGGCCCAGCAGGTCGTAATCAAGGTCCGCGGCGAGGATTTGCGGATTCGAGTTACCAAGTATATCGAATCCTATCTCGATGTCCTCCATACCAATCGTACTAAAACTGATCAGTATTTCGCCTCGATCCTCACTCACGCCATTCACTTCGTCCCACGCTATCGCCTGTCCTGCTGGAAACGACTGGCCGGACATCGTTGTATGCGATGTTCCGTCCACTCCGTCCATATCCAAAGCGGATCGCTGTTGGAATAACTCTGCCGTTCCAATATCCGCGTTGTGCACTATCGATGGAGAAGCGGAGAGCCCGTTAAAGCCATTATTGAAAGACCAATAGGCGATCATCGAGGCTCCGACTTCTGTGGTGATCATGCCACCGAAAAGGAACAGTATTGTCCCAGCCAAACAAGTTTTTCGAATGCTCATATAGCGTTACCTCCCTTTTAAGGAAAAAAATGCAAACGGTCGATCGGTCATCTCACGGATCACACCCAATGAATCCGCGCCCACATATCTAAACGCATCGAGCCGCTAACCAATTCGACCAGTCACCACGGGAGGGATGTACAACCATTGGAGATCCAACGATATTCACCGCCATCGATCAGGTCGCTGAATAAAACAGCGTGCAATTTCAAAGGTCAGTTAAATCAGGAGTCCAGATTGCCGTCAAACAAAGAGACGGAGCCCTAACGGGTTCCCAGGTCAAGTGAATTGGAACGCAAGAATGCGTTTAGAGATTCACGAGCAAAAATGACGGCCTATCGGGTTTACGGAAAACAAAATTGCGGAAGCGAGCGACCCCTACATGGCTGCCGCTAACGCATCCAACACCCTCATTCTCTTATACATGACCGCTATGTCAATCACTTAATCAAAATAATTTGCCTAACTTATCCCACCAGCTGACATCACAGATCGCCAAATTTTCCTAACCGTTAAGACCTTATAGATGCAAAGGGGGGTTCCGGACCAATCGCAGCGAATGTGTCGATGGTAGGATGACAGTTGGTTACGACCAATTCCCATTTTTTTTCTTTGCATCGGACAGGTGGTAATTGTGCTAGCAAGTGAATTCCAATGTCGGCCACTTTCCAGACCTGCCCCCGTTTTTTGCGGTTTTAGCGGGGTTAAAGCGGATTTCGACCGTCCGCCGTCCGAATTCTTTCAGTTTTCAGCCTGTAAAATCGGCCGCATCCTCGGCATGCCCAGCTAATTCAAACACATCGCCGAGCTATCTGAAGTGTAAACGTGTCAGTATCTGAGTAATTTTCATTGGCGCTAGCCAGTGGATGATTAGCCCGGATTTCTAACACACCCCGGATTTCTAACACCCTTCGTCGCGAGCGGTGGTAAGTCCTTGGCTGGCCAGGCAGACGAGCAGTTTGATCGGAATCGCATTGTCCATTACGTGGCCTTCCCCCAAACTATGTACCAGCCTTAATGAGAGGATCTAGGGTTAAGGGACCGCTGCTGTTCTGGAGTGAGGGCGTAGCCCGAACGGGTGCGTTGGGCATGGTGAAGTGATTGGGGGTGA
>Ga0310121_10003579_pt1 | contig 14129 bp, 12 predicted proteins | sample CB27_Tmax_986_MG_FD_203504 | JGI IMG/M metagenome (GOLD analysis project Ga0310121, IMG submission 203504) | Marine microbial communities from Western Arctic Ocean, Canada - CB27_Tmax_986 | ecosystem: Environmental > Aquatic > Marine > Oceanic | place: Canada: Western Arctic Ocean | collected... | reverse complement strand
ACAATAAACGTGGTTCAGGGGGAACGACCTATGGTTGCTGACAATGTTTCCTTGGGAAGTTTTAACCTGACTGATGTTCCTCCGGCTCCTAGAGGAGTTCCACAAATCAATGTAAAATTTGACATTGATGCGAATGGTATCATAAACGTAACAGCAAAGGATCTTGGAACTGGAAAGGATGATAAAATTACAATAGAATCTACTACAAAACTATCAGATGAAGAGGTAGAAAAATTGAAACAGGATGCAGAAAAGCACGCGGACGATGACAAGAAGAAAAAAGAGACAGTCGACCTCAAAAATGAGGCAGAAAGCTACATCTACACAACAGAAAAATTGGTTAACCAAGATCTTAAAGACAAAATATCGCAGGAACAGGGAATTAAGGCTACAGATGCAATAAAGGAGCTGAAGGAAGTTCTAAGTCAGGACGTAGACCAAATTAAAACAAAACTAGATGCATTAAAAGCAATAGTAAATGAAATAACTACAGAATTATACAAAAATGCTACTCCTCCACCAGGGGCAGACCAACAGAAAGATGAAACCAAATCTGAAGAAAAATCAGAGCCTGAGCCAGAACCAGAATCCAAACCAAGTGAAGAGCAGTCTAAATAAAAACCAAAACCCAAATTATTTGAAAATGAATACATTAGCTATTTTATACAAATGAACTGTTTGATTATAACATGAGTGCAAAACGTGACTATTATGAAGTTTTAGGCGTTTCAAAAAATGCCGCACTAAATGAGATCAAGTCTCAATATAGAAAATCTGCTTTAAAATTTCATCCGGATAGAAACAAATCACCTGAAGCTGCTGAACATTTCAAGGAAATTTCAGAAGCATATGCAGTTTTGTCAGATCCAAAAAAACGTCAGCTTTATGATCAACATGGTCATGCTGGCGTAGATGGAAGATACAGTACTGAAGATATTTTTAGAGGAGCTGGAGCTAACTTTGATGACATTCTTAGTGGTTTGTTTGGAGGAAGAGGTAGAAGAACTACAGGAGGTTTTGATTCTATTTTTGAAAATCTTTTTGGGGGGAGACCACAAGGATTTGGCGATTTTGGAAGACAAAGAGGTTCTGATCTGTTACATGAAACTTTTGTTTCGCTTGAAGACGTGCTTGATGGGAAAAGAATGGAGCTTGATTTACAAAAAAATGTAGACTGTCCTGATTGCAATGGTTCTGGGTGTTTTCCCGGCACATCTAAAATAAAATGTTCAGACTGTCATGGTCAGGGACAAGTAAGGATAAGTCGGAACATGGGGTTTTCTACTTTTGTAACTGTTCAACCATGCAGAAAATGTGGTGGACAGGGAACAGTGATAGAAAAACCATGTAAAAAATGTAAATCAGGAAAAGTGAAAGGCACCAAACACATATCATTTGAGCTTCCAGCCGGTATAGACAATGGTGATTATGTAATATCTGGTGAGGGTGAATCAATACCAGGCGGTGTCAGTGGCGATCTAATAATAAGGGTCAACGTTCAACCGCATCCTAAATTCAAACGTGATGGTAGAGACATTTTTTATGATGCCCAAATATCAATGATAGATGCAAGCTTAGGAAAAAATTTGGAAGTTCCCACACTAGGAGGATTCAGTAAAATTACTGTGGAACCTGGCAGTCAACCAAATGCAATAATCAAACTTAAAGGAAAAGGCTTGCCAGGACGTGGATTTAGAGGTCGAGGAGATCAATATGTAAGATTTGTGGTTAATATTCCAAAAAAACTAAACAAACACCAAAAAGATTTGTTAAAGGAATTAGAAGACTTGTTTAATTAACACTAAATTTTAACCGCCCTTAGATTTTTTTTTATGAATTATTATATGATGTCCAGCACGAGTATGAATAACATGGATTGTCTGAATTAACTCAGCAATCATGTCTTCTGAGTAATATTTTACATTGTATCTAGCAAGCACTTTCTTACAATCTTTGCAATGTATCTCACTAAATTCCATTAATTTAATAGATATACTCATCTATTTTGGGTTTTGCTCAAACGAAAAAGAAACTTATTCTATGTTTTTTCTTTCTTGTTGCGGGAGTCGCCCAGCCTGGTCAACGGCGTAAGGTTCAGGTCCTTATCTCCTAGGAGTTCGTGGGTTCAAATCCCACTTCCCGCATTTAATATAATTTTAGAGGTAAAGGAAAATTATTAGTTCTAAGGATTAGTGGTAAAATAACTGGTGAACCTCAACTGGAATTATCTTTAATGGGTTGATTCAGTAATTTTCAACTTTTAATCAAGTTTTCTGTTAGTAAATTTTAATTTGATTTTTTCCCAATACAACCTTACTCCAACTGCAAGTGCAATAAAAACTCCGATTAAAGCCTGCATAAAAAAACCAAGACTTCCGGGATCAAGATAACCATAAACATTGGAAATGAACATCAGATAAATTCTAAAAATCACTAGATATATCTATTTATATTAAATTATTAGAACTTCATCGATCGAATTTATACAAATGATTATAAAATTTGGTTGTTTATTGGAGTATTATGTTAAGTGGGTGAAGAATAAAAATGCTAAAAAATTATAAAAAATTTAATATCATTCATCCTTTTTTGATTTCATTATTACCAGTTCTATTCATATATTCACAGAACACTCGTGAGATATCTATACAGGAAATTATTTTGCCTGTACTATTGATTTTGTTCGGGGCTGTATTACTGTGGCTTTTGGCTCGTTTTATCATAAAAAATAATGAAAAATCTGGATTAATAATTTCACTGCTTTTAGTTTTATCTTTCTCATATGGTCATATTTATTTTCTAGTAGATGATTTTACACTTGGAAATTCGGATATTGGAAGACACCGATATTTGTTGATACCTTTTGTTATTTCTTTTGTAGTTGGTACCTACTACTTTGCTAAAACTAAAATAAAACTAAATAAAGTGACTACAATTTTTAATGTATTTGCAGGAACGTTTCTTGCAGTTATTCTAATTAATGCTGCGATATATAACATAGAAAATATTGATTCATTTGGCAGTGAACTAATTACATCAAATACATCTTTATCTACTGCTGATGCAACTATCGAAACATTCCCTCCTATCCAAGGTGAAATCAAGAATTACCCAGACGTTTATTTCATTATTCTTGACGGACATATGAGTTCAAGTAACCTAAAGAAATTTTTGGGTTATGATAATCAAGAATTTGTTTCATATTTAACCAATAAAGGATTTAATGTAAACCACAAGAGCTATTCTAATTATGATGGTTCACTTTATTCAATTACATCAACTTTCAATATGAGATATCTAAATTTTCTCATTGAAGATCAGATTGGACAAAAAGTATTACACATACCAGAAAAAATGATAGCAGAAAATACAATAATGCAAAATTTCAAATCAGCAGGATATAAGATTATCAATATTCAAAAGCCATTTGAGCAGGAGGCTCTGACTTCTTCATCATTAATTGATTTGGTACTGTGTAAGAGAAGTAAATACATTGATTCTCAACTTTTGAGTATGACAGTTAAAACTAGCATACTAGTTTTCTTGGTAGAAAAATGGGAACAACAAGATTTGAGAGATGCGGCATTGTGTCAATTTTCTGAATTGCCAAAACAGTATCAAAAATTCAACGAACCGATTTTTGTTTATTCCCACATACTGGTTCCTCATCCCCCTTACATATTTGGTCCTGAAGGAGAGGCAGTTAGCTCTGTAAGACCGCAGGGACTAGAAAGTTGGCAAGACAAGGAGGGATACATCAATAGCGTAAAATTTGCAAATAAAAAAATTACACAAATTGTAGATGAATTACTAGCTGATACAGAAAACTCTCCAGTAATCATAATACAGGGTGATCATGGTTTTGGGATCGAACAGGGAATAAGTAATACTAATGACAACATTGAACAACAAATGTCAATTTTCAGCGCACATTACTTACCAGAAATAGAAGAAAATTTTCCAGACGATATTTTCACATCTGTTAACACTTTCCGTATAATATTCAATTCTTACTTTGATACTGACTACGATTTACTGGAAAATAAAATATATTTTACTGATGATAATGATCCAGACTTCTTTATTGATGTAACAGATGTCTTAATTCCACCATGATCATGTGGTGACATAACATGCATAAAACCCAAAAACTTCCACTAATTATATAAAAATTATTATTTTAGCTGCTGGTATGGGTTCTAGATTCAGATCATTAACAAACTATAAACCAAAATGTATGCTAAAAATTCATTGCCTATAAAAAAATGTTACAACAACTTTATCTCAAATTACTTCGTTGGTGCCTTTTCATTAATTATCCGAATAATCTCATCAGCTGCAACTTGTCCAGATTTTCCAATGTTAAAAACTGCGTCATTACGAATTTTTTCAATTTTACTTTTAAATTCAGTTACATGTCCATACAAAAATTCAATTCTTTCTGGTATGCTTTCTAAATTTTGAATTGAAATAAGTTCTCCTATTTTATCTCTAATACTAATTTCGAATGGTACAAGATGAATTTTCTCATATTCTTGATTATGAGGTATTTTTGGATCATCCACATAAATTACAGGACGCTCACAAACAAATGCATATTCATAGCTAATAGCCGACCAATCTGTAATCAATGCATAACTAGAGAATAGTTGTTCAAATGAGGATGTATTTGCATCTAAAATAAAATCTGAATTTTCCTCGAATTTCTCCCTAATTTTTTTTATTATTTTTGACGATTTTTTTATTGCCATGGGATGTGGTCTAACTGTAACATGGTAACCAGCATCAAGCAAAATTTTTACTAAATCTATACCAACTGTTTCCAGTAAATTTTGTTTTCCCCATGACGGCGCAAATAAGATTTTCTTTTTATTGTTTTTTGATAGAAAATTTTGTTGTGCATGAGGTGGTTTTGTTTTAAGCAATTTATCAAGTAATCCATATCCACATTCAACTAAATTTTTTTGTTTAAGGTTATACAACCGTTCAATTGCACGAAATTCTTTGATCCAATGTGGTCCTACACAAAATATAGTATCAAAATGATCAAGCGCTTCCTTACCGCTTTTTCCATTGACATTTCGGTTTGCCATAAGTGGACTAACCATCGAATGAAAAAGAAAGATGTAATGAACTGGAAACACTATAGAACGCTTAATCCAGTAATTTTCTAAATCGGGCATAGTCATAATTACTACCTTTGCCTTTAATTCCCAAAAAAATTTGTATTTTACAGAACCATCACCGATGTAAAAAGATTTAATTTTTTTATTTTCATTTTTGAAAATAGGATCATCCTTACTCGATGTAACGTAACAAATTTTTTGGTCTCTTTTTTCCAGCTCTTTGATTATTTCCTCAACATATGGATACAAGATAACTGAACTTTCTGAATAGAAAACGATTGAACGTTCATCCAAATCTAATTTATTGAATTTATCTAACTCTTCCCATTCTTTACCAAAAACCGATTTAGTAATTTTCATATTTTTAATCAGGCTTTTCGTTTAAATTTTTCTTTAAACTTTTGCCAGTATAACCTAACATATACCCCAAATCCAACAATTGCACTTAATATGATTGCACTAATAGCACCTAAAGTTCCTGGATCGAGATAACCATAAACATCGGAAATAAACATATGTAAATTCTAAAAACCACTTGATTTATTCATTTTCATTAAATTATTATAATCAGCTTAATTTCAATTGTATTTAGTATCATTTATTTTTTTTAATAAAAAAACTATGTCATTTTTCAAAATTTGTTGCGGATTATTGTCCAAATGTCTTCTATCTGTAAGTATAAGTTCTGCTGCTTCAGATATGTCTTGTTTTAAAAAAATTTCCTTGAAATTTAATTTTTTCACGATTTTATAAAATCTATTATAAAAAATAGAATTATTAAATTCATGTGCAGCTGTTGTTGTAAATGCGAGTGCATGACCATGTGAAATACCTTCGTTTGAAAAAACATAGGATAAAGCATGACCTAGCGTAGTTGAAGAATTTCCAAACCCCAGACCACAATATAGGGAACCAATTGCTAAATCGTCATATTTTTTATTCATTATTCCATTTTCCAAAACATCAAATGCCTTTTTACATAGAAATTTTGTATAATTATTGCTAATTTTGCTGTCATATGCCTCACTACACTGTGCAAGAGCATCTATAGCAGAGTTTTTAATAATGTCTTGAGAAGAATTTTCTAAAAACTGTGAGTCTATAATTGCCACATCTGCAAATAACCTATCATCATGAAAACTTTGTTTTTTTCCATTTACTTTTAGGACTGAAATACGAGTCACTTCGCTACCACTTCCAAAAGTAGTGGGAATTAAAATTTTAAATTTTTTTAATTTGAATGCAACAAATTTAGCTACATCTAATGAACTACCACCACCCAACCCAATAACGTGAGAAAAATTTGAATCCCTAAAATCAGAAATTATTTCATCAATAATTTCAATTGAAGGATTTGGTTCAACCTTATCAAAAATATAATAATTCTTTAATTTAAAACGATCTAGCCATCCTCTTGCCTTAGCACCTTTGGATGTTATCACTAAACATCCTTTTGGGAAGTTAAATTCGTCTATTGAATTTTTACCAAAAATTATAAAATTTGGTTGTTTAATCACATTCATTTACTTACTAATTAAAAGCATGTTTTTTATAACTTAATTTCATCATTCATGAATATGCCAAAGTTAGCGAGCATAGTGAGTTATGAAAAATGAAAGAAGCGTCACAACGACAAATGTTTGATTTGTTGGTACACAAAGGAATTGAAAATTTCATAGGCGTTCCTGATTCTACTATGAAATATTTTATTTCACAGGGTTTGAAAAAAAAGAAAATTCTAATCACTACTAGAGAAGATGAAGCTATTGGCATTGCTGTTGGTATGTCTTTATCCAAGCATAATTCGTTGGTTTTCATGCAAAATGCCGGGTTTGCAAATTCTATAAGTACAATCACATCTTTGGTTCAGCTTTATGAATTCCCAATAATTTTTTTAATAGGATGGAGAGGATATTTGAAAAGTGATGCCCCTGAACATTATAAAATTGGAAGGATCCAGCCTGAATTGATTAAATTAATTGGTTTGGATTCTAAAATAGTTACAGAATCCAATTGGAAAGAATGTTGTAAGTGGGCTGTAAACAAAATAAATCACTCTATTCCATGCACCTTAATTTTAAGGAGAGAATTTCATGATTAGAAAGGAAGCTATTAAAATTGCATCTGAAGCGGTTGTCGACTCTCCGATAATTTCTGCAAATGGCTATATCAGCAGAGATCTTTTTGAAACTGACGATAAAGACACTAATTTCTATATGATAGGCTCAATGGGACTATCATCATCAATTGCTCTCGGTGTAGCATTAAAAAATCCAAGAAAAAGAGTTTATGTTTTTGATGGCGATGGAAACATCTTGATGAATTTAGGTTCGTTAACAACTATAGGTAAATTAAAACCCAAAAATTTGATTCATTTAGTTTTTGATAATCAAAGCCACGAATCGACTGGAGGTCAACCGTCAAACACTAGAAATATTGATATTTATAAAATTGCTAAATCATCTAATTATAAAGCCTTTAAAACTAGTTCAAAAGTAAGTCTAAAAAAAATTTTGAGAAAGATAAAAAATATTGATGGCCCTATCATGATCCTAATAAAAATAACCAAGGGTGGAAAACCTAGTAAAAGAATTATTCATTCGCCTATCACTATAAAAAAACGATTTAGTCAGAAAATGTATCGGCAAAGATAAAATTGCAAATAAATTCTAAAAAATTCATTATTCTGCACCCAATTTTAATTGCATTATTTCCAGTGTTTTTAGTATATTATCAAAATATCCATTTACTTCTGCTTGATGGATTAATTTTGCCAATTTTATTCATATTATCAATAGCAATAGCGTTATGGTATGTTATCAAAATTATATTAAAAAACACAATAAAATCAGCATTACTTAGTTCTTTTTACACATTTTTGTTTTTTTCATATGGTCACATATTCATTGTTATCCAGTCAAACTTGGCTACAGAATTTTTTATTTCAGTTCATGTGATTCTCCTAGTTTCTTATACGGTTTTTGTTGTTATAGGAACATACTATGTTGTAAAAACAAATCGAAGGCTGAATAATCTTACAACAATAGCTAATGCGATGTCAATAACAGCATTAGTTTTTGTCTTTTTCAGTATAGGAATATATAATTTTGAAAATACATATAATAATTTTCAAGTGGAAGATTCTAATCCTATTGTTTTAGGCAATGATTTCAAAAAAACTCCAGATATTTACTATATTGTTGTGGATGAATATGCACCTTTGAGAACCTTAGAGAAATTTTATGATTATGATAACAGTGACTTCATTAAATTTTTGGAAGAAAAGGGTTTCTATGTGACAAAAAATAGTCATAGTAATTACGCCCAAACTTCCACATCATTAGCTTCTACCCTCAATATGAAATATCTGAATTATTTATCTGAGATTATAGAGAACGAATCTAAGGATCATGGAATTCTATATCAAATGTTAGATAACAATTTGGTGATGAGAAACTTCAAATCTGTAGGATATCAAGTTTACAATATTAGTTCTGGTGCTTGGAATACAGGAAGTGTAAATATTGCTGATGAACATCTTTGTTCAAAAAATCAAAACATTGACTATCGCACTTTGTATCAATTAAAGCAGATAAGCGTTTTAAGAGCTTTTGACATATTTATAAAAGAACCAACATCACGGATCTTTCATCAACAACATAGAGACACGATTCTTTGTCAATTTGGTGAGATTACAAAAATAAAACAGATAACAGAAGAACCCGTTTTTGTTTTTATGCACGTTCTAACACCTCATGAACCATTTGTTTTTGGACCAAATGGGGAAGAAGTTGATTACAAGTATACTTTAGGACCAAACGTTGAAACACCATTTGGACCTACTTACAAATTTGGATTAACCCCTAGTGAAGAAATCAAAGCTTACCGTGATCAAGTAATTTATGTGACAAAAATTTTACGGCAAACAATAGATAATCTTCTAGAAAATTCAGACAATCCACCAATAATCATTATACAATCTGACACTGGGCCGACGATAAATTTTCCAGGTATTACAAAGAAGGAATCTGATATTGGCAGGATGTCTATATTTAATGCGTATTATTTTCCAAATAAAGAATACAACTTACTTTATGATGATGTTACTCCTGTCAATTCGTTTAGAATAGTTTTTGATTCTCAGTTTCAAACAAACTATGGTCTATTAGAGGATAAGAGTTTTTTCAGTACATATGAAAAACTGTATGCATTTACTGAAATAACTGACTTTTCAATTGTCAGATGATTATATTTACTATTAACCAAACCTGATTTAGAATTCTGAGATCTTTTTTCGTAGGAGATCATTGACCATTTTTCCGGAAGCTTTCCCTCTCACTTCTTTCATAGTAATTCCCATTAGGGTGACTACTGCACGTTCTCCACGCTCCTTCACGAGATCCATATTATTTTGAATTATTTCATCTAAAATTTTATTCAATTCATCTTCACCCATACTTGAAACATCTGTGCTCTGCATCGCCATTGAAACATTTTCTGATTTACCCGACATGATACTTTCGAAAATAATTTCCAGTGATTCTTTTGGTATTTTACCAGATGCTAACAGTTCAAATGATTCTATAATATGTTCTGGCTTCAATAACATCGCATCAAGTCCTTTTCTTTCCAAGCTTGTTATACTAGAACAAAGTATTGAGGCTACAAAATTAGATGAATTTTTTTTATTTTCACAGATTTTTTCGAACAACTCCATGTATTCCGAGTCAAAAATCTGTTCAGACAGTTGGGAATTTAGATCATACTTTTTCTGAATTTCTGCGATTGATTCATCCCATGATTTCGTTGCACCTGCTGTGTCCCTTGCGAGTTTTACTTCTTCGGGCATTACACTAATGGAAGGGATGTCGGTTTCCGGATACATTCTTGATGCACCTGGGCGTGGTCTGAGAAAAACGGTTTCACCGTCTTGTGTGACAGCTCTCGTCTCAGCTGGAACTCCCTTTGTTGCATCTTGAATTCTCTTTATTATAGAATCTATAGCATAATCTAACTTTGGATCTTCACCAGCTATAATTAGAAAACCATCTCCATCCACCAATTCAAGATGTTTTTTTACTTTATCAACATCAGAATCATTAATTCCATAATTAGGAAGCTCATCTGAATGGAAAACTCCACCAATGCCAAAAAATCTTACGAGCTGTCCAATTTCTTTTCCCAATCTGATTTCAGAGTATGGCTCAAAACCAAACATTCCTGAAAAATTTCTTATTCGTATCGCCTTAATTTTTGCTTTTGATTTTAATGCATTTTGAATTATTTTTGATTCACAATCTTTGAAAACTTCAGTAATGTCAAAAACATCTTCCTTTGAGATTGTTATTGATAGTTTTTTGAGTTTTTCAGCAATCAAAATTAGTCCATGCTGTCTTTTGGCTTCATAACCAATTATTTTTTCAAGTTGGTCTAGCTGTTGTACGCCCTTTACTTCTACAACTCCACTATTCATAACTGAAATATTTACATCCTGTCTGATTGAGCCAATTCCTCTTTTTACCATTCTTGTTGCTCTTAACAATCTTCCAAGCGTCAATGCAATTTCTTTGACTTCAGAGGGTTTAGTGCTGACAGGTTCTAAAGCAATTTCAACTAATGGTACACCCAAACGATCTAAACTGTAATTTCTTTCATTTTGTTCATCCTTGAGAAGTTTTGCCGCATCCTCCTCAAGGCAAATTGCCTGAACACCAATCTTTTTCCCATTTACCTTTAGATTTCCCCCCTGGGAAACAAGCATGGTCCTTTGAAAGCCAGACGTGTTAGAGCCATCAATGACGGTCTTTCTCATAACGTGAATCTCGCTAAAAATTTTTGATTCAAGCATACTGCTAATCAGTAACGAAATCTTCTTTGCATCATGATCTAGCTCATGAGGAGGTTCATCATCTTTTTCAACTAGGCAACTACTTTGAGAATTTGCATAATAGTTGATTTTCTTTGATTTTGCTTTCTCAAACAATGCAGCTGGATCTAGTTCTCCAAGCTCACTTTTTGCCGTTCTTAGACTTCTAGAGAATTTTTCAGTATATTCATCACTCTCTATAGGTCTGCATTTGCAAAACAATTTTTTATTAGTGTCCAGCTGTTGGTGAATCTCTAATCCAACTTTCAAACCAATTTTTTCAAAATCAATTTCCGCCATAATTAAAACTCTGAAGCAATATTTTCCAGCATTAGAGATTTCATCTCATCGACATTTTTTGAATTTCCTAAGGCCCACATTGCTTTTACAAGTGAAGTTTCTGGAGTCATATTTTCAAGAGGAGTAATTCCTAATTCCAACAAATCCCTGCCGCTCTCATAGACTGTCATCCTAACCCTGCCGTCGATACATTGTGATGTCATTCCCAAAAAGAGATCATTTTCCTTTGCATTTTTTATAACATCGTACATTGTACGTCCAACATGACCCAGCCCCGTTCCCTCAAAAATTATTGCCTTACACCCTGTTTGTATAAGGTTTTCAATTAACTTTGGTTCATAACCAGGATGATATTTTACAAGAGCAACTTTCGTGTCAATCTTCATTCTTGGGTTGTATTTTGCATCTTTAAAAAATTCATCTTGCATATTTTTCTGAATTTCCAATGTTGGCGTAACTATGAATGCAGGGTCGCCTCCCATTGTCTCAAACGCTCCACGCTTGCTTGTATGATTTTTTCTAACTCTTGTTCCTGCATGGCATGCAACAGTTTGATCATCATCATTATGGTGCATAACAAGAAAAATACCCTTGGTATTAGATTCAATAAGAAATTTTGAAGCAGCAATCAGGTTTGGTGCCGCATCAGATGACGGTCTGTCAGATGATCTCTGTGAGCCAACAAGCGCAACGGGAATGGGAAACCCGGCAAGTGCAAAAGACAAAAAAGAAGATGTGTAATGCATAGTATCTGTCCCATGTGCAATTAGTATCCCCTTATAGTTGGAGTTTGCAAGCGAGTCAAGTTTTTCTGCAATTTTTGTCCAGTGGTTTGGCTGTAAATTTTCTGAATATTCCGAGAACAAAACTTCCGTATCAACATTAGCAATTCTTCCAAGCTCTGGAACCGCTTCATTAATATCAGATGCACTAAGCGCAGGTGTAACAGCACCAGTTCTGTAGTCAACCTTACTTGCAATTGTTCCTCCCGTAGAAAGAAGCAAAATTTTGGGAAGTGTTGGATCCTCTTTTCTTTCTTGGCTTTGCTCAGGTTTTACTTCAGAATTGGAAACTGCTTGTATTTTCTGAATCTCATCAACATTAATTCCTACATTGTAACCACTTCCTAATTTGATTACTAGATGTTTATCATCACTTGATTCGTATCTAGGCATTAAAATCCCAGAGTATGTTAAATCAGCCGTAATCTTGATTGAATCGCCTACTTTTACATTATTTTTTTTCAAACAATCAAGGGCATTCCCAGAATATCCTTTGTCGTCTGACATTGAGGTGGTTTAAGCAGTTATTTTATTAAAACTACCTGAAAGCTGAAAGTTCAACTTTCTGTGTTATCTTCAAGTCTTTTTGCTCTCTTACCTTCTTTACAGCGTCCTCAAAATTCTTCATTGTAACTTTAGCATTCTCAGCAGATTTTTCAATTTTTGCAATTTCCTTTACCTGCAATGCTTCTGCACTACGTTCTTCTTCTGTAGTTGCATCTCTCTTAGTATGCGTACCAGCCATTGAATATTTATCAAGATATTCATGAATGACAAAAGACACAGCAGTATTTGCTACGGCTGCTACATCTGCACCGCTAAATCCATCAGATGCCTCTGCCAATTTACCAAAATTCACATAGTCTGGACTGTTAGCATCTTTTACGATTGGAATATCTTCCGTACTGATCTCCAATATTTTTTTTCTGGAATCCTTATCTGGCATAGGAATCTGTATAATTTTATCAAATCTGCCAGGTCTAAGCAAGGCAGGATCAATCATGTCTGCCCTGTTTGTCGCAGCAAGTACTATAACACCATGCATATCTTGCATACCGTCTAGTTCCGTTAACAGCTGACTTACAACTCTTTCAGTCACTTGTGTCTCCGCACCCATTCCTCTAATTGGTGCTATTGAATCAATCTCATCAAAGAATATTACACATGGAGATGACTGTCTTGCTCTTCTGAAAATCTCCCTAATTCCTCTCTCAGATTCTCCTACCCACTTTGATAACAATTCAGGACCTCGTACAGAAACAAAGTTTGCCTCACTTTCACTAGCAACTGCCTTTGCTAACATTGTCTTTCCTGTACCACTTGCACCATGAAGCAAAATACCATGTGGCATTTTATGTCCTAACTTGTCATAGAGTGTAGGATATTTCATTGGCCATTCAACTGCCTCTTGAAGTTCTCGCTTGGTATCACTTAGACCGCCAACTTCTTCCCATTTTACATCTGGGTTTTCAATATATACTTCCCTCATACCGGATGGTGTAACTTCCATCAACGCTTTTTTGTAATCTTCTCCATTTACAATTAACTTGTCAAGTGTTTCAGGAGGTAACTTTTCTTCGTCTAGATCAATCTCAGGTAACAGTCTACGTAAACACTTCATGGCTGCTTCCTTACACAAATATTCCAAGTCAGCACCAACATATCCGTGGCTAACTCCAGCTATACGTTTAATGTCTACATCATCAGCTAACGGCATATTTCGTGTGTGAATAGTTAGAATGTCATTCCTTCCCTTTTTGTCAGGAACTTTGATCTCAATTTCCCTATCAAATCTTCCCGGTCTTCTTAAGGCAGGGTCAATTGCATTTGGTCTGTTTGTTGCAGAAATTACTATTACCTTACCTCTTGCCTCCAATCCATCCATAAGTGAAAGCATTTGTGACACAACTCTTCGCTCAACCTCACCGGTAACTTCCTCTCGCTTAGGTGCTATAGAATCAATCTCGTCAATGAAAACAATTGACGGTGCCTTCTCTCTTGCTTCCTTGAATATCTCTCGTAGCCTAGCTTCACTTTCACCATAGAACTTGCTCA
>Ga0310121_10003578_pt1 | contig 14131 bp, 11 predicted proteins | sample CB27_Tmax_986_MG_FD_203504 | JGI IMG/M metagenome (GOLD analysis project Ga0310121, IMG submission 203504) | Marine microbial communities from Western Arctic Ocean, Canada - CB27_Tmax_986 | ecosystem: Environmental > Aquatic > Marine > Oceanic | place: Canada: Western Arctic Ocean | collected... | reverse complement strand
AAGCGGAGGTTGGAACGCTGTTCATCGCCAAAGGCAGCCCTTGGGAGAATGGCTATGTCGAGTCGGCGGGCGGCAAGCTACGCGACGAACTCTTGAATCGAGAGTTGTTCTTGAGCTTGGAGGAGGCGTGCTGGGTGACCGACCGTTGGCGACTGGATTACAACCACTACCGCATCCACAGTGCATTGAACTATCAGACCCCCGCCGCGTATGCGGCTCCCCTGTGTTCTTCCAGCTTCGGCTACGCCTCAGCCTCCAGAACACAGTCACATTAACTAACCCCCATTCTCTCACTCAGACTGGTACAAAGATGGGGGGGTGGTCAAAACATCATCAACAACTTTTCTATGTTTTAAGCTTCAGACAGAACCGCTTATGCTGCTCTTGTTATGGGGCTTGAGGTGTTGTTGATTATTTCCAGACCGCTGGAATTTGGATTCGTGAGTGTTGAAGCATTTTCTTCCACAAATTGCTGGAAGGTGGGACCCCAATGTTGCATACCCTCTTTTCTTCCCATTGATTGATGACTGTTGCTGTCAGACACGGAAAAGGTCAAAGCAGCGCCAGTGAGAATTCCAGACCAGCCAAAGCCATATTTGGCGATCCAGTTCTCCCTTGCAATCAACAGCGTGTGCCCGGCATATGCTTCGAATTGATGTTCAAAAACCCGTGACTTAACTTTCCGCCGAAAGTACCACCATTTGCGAGTGATATCTGGTAAGTCTCCACCAACAGCAAGAATAAATTTCGCATAAGGACGCAACACTAATTCCCGAATACAACGCACACCAACACGTTGCAAAGTCTTTTGTGGATGGAGCACCCGGTTGATATGTTCTTGACGGATTCGTAATGGTTGCGTGTTATCAATCGTTTGTCCTTGGTTTGGATCAGCTTTGGCCGCTTTCCACACCACAGGGGGTTCCACCATGGCCAGGCGAACGTCGTTGCAAGTATTTGAAAGTCGCTTTGCAATTTCCATGCTGATCAATCCGCCGATCGAATACCCCGCAACGACCACAGTTCGATGCTGATCGGGTTTGTCGAGACTCTCGATTATACTTTCAGCAATCAAGGCGACCGATGGGACTTCTGGATCGTTGTACAGGAAATCCAGCTTCCTCCATGCAGTGATAGCATTTGGTGGGGTGAAAGCGGCGAGTTGCTTCCCAAAGTTCATTCCACCTACGATTACAACCAATGGTTGCATCGACTCTGGGGGAACGCCGTTTCCCTGCATTTCCTGTGCTTGGTCGAGACTCTCGGTTTGTGACAGATGGCTAGAGAGACTCTCGATTGAGTCGTGATCCCAGATTGCGTCCGCCGAGACTTCTCGATTAATGAAGTCTGACAGTTCGCCGGCTATGGACAGCAGCTTGAGTGAATCCATACCAAGACTCATCAGCGGACTATCCGTTTTTACTTCAACCTCCGGTACTCCGAGTTCTTTCGCAAGGCGGCATACCATCCAATTACGGATTTCACTCGCATGCATTTGTTCCTCGACTCAGTTAGCTTTGATTGCGAATTTCGTGAAACATCGCGGCGCATTTTTTTCGTTGTTTTTTTCCACTTAGCGTTCGCGGCAATTCACCTGGACGCACGATGTAAAGATCGTGTAATGAAACTTGTGCTTGCTTTGCAATTTCAATCCGAACAGCGCTCTCTATCTCGTCTTGACGGATCTTGTTGACCTTGATCTTCATCTCAATTGCAACGACCAACCGTTCTTCGGTGTCGATATAAGTTGAAAATGCGATTGACCGCCCGCTTCGGATGCTGTCGTGGGATTCTTCCACAATCTTCTCGATGTCATCAGGGAAAACATTTCGTCCGGCAAGAATAATCATGTCTTTTTTCCTGCCTGTGACAAATAGCTCATCGTTGTAGATGAATCCCAGATCGCCTGTTCGGAAGTACGGGATGCCGTGAAGTCGCACCTCGGTGTCATGCGGTTTGGTTTCCATTTTGTCGCGATCAATGAGGTAGCCTGGCGTTACAGAAGAGCCATGAACACAAATTTCTCCAATGTTACCCGGTGGCAATGCCTCGGATTCGTCTGATTTGATGATGGCGACCTTTGTTGTTCTTGTGGCCGTGCCACAACTCACCAATCCAGAGTTACCGCGACTGTCCGTACTCCGGTCATGGATTTGTCCATTTTTATCAAGCCTTTTAACGACGAGTCTTGCATTCGACCGACGTGATGTGACCATCAAGGTGCATTCTGCCATTCCATAGCAGGGCAGCAGTGAGTTGGCAGAGAATCCACATGCGTCAAAAGTGCGACAAAAAAGATCAATTGTTTCGGCGTCGACACGTTCAGCACCGTTGAAGAGGGCCACCACCGAACTGAGATTCAGCTTTTCTCTCCGTGCTTTAGAAATCCGTTGCGTACATAAATAAAAAGCGAAGTTGGGTGCGGCGGAGATTGTGCCGCGGTATTTCGTGATCGATTCCAGCCAAAGGTAAGGACGCATGACAAATGTGCTCGGCTGCATAAAAACGAATGGGAAGCCCATTAAAACAGGCAGGCAAAGGAGTCCAACCAAACCCATGTCGTGAGTGAAAGGTACCCAACCAACGACCACATGCTGTAAACCTGTGCCGGCGATATCAGCGATGTCATGACAATTGCTGATCACGTTTTCATGAGTCACAACCACACCCTTGGGCTTGGAGGTTGAGCCAGACGTGTATTGGAGGTGGGAAATGTGTGATGGGTGGTAGGTTGTCAAATATTCGCCAGCTGCTGTTTTCTCTGTTAGAAAATCAATGTCGATTATCGGTACACCCTGAAATACGCATGGCGTGCGGTTTCTGTCAGAAAAGACAGTTTTTAGTGTTGCTTCGCTGCTGATGATTGCTGCTGGTCGAGCATCACGGATTACCCCTTGAAGTCGGTCCTGGGTGTTGACTTTGCGTGTTGGTTCAAGGGGAATCGAAATAGCTCCCGCGCGAACGCAACCAAGGTAGGCATATACGAATGCAGGATGATTTGGCAGGAGGATAATGATGCTTTTGTCGACAAGTCCCTGTTTTTGGAGTGATGCCCCCACTCGTTCACAGGTTGCTAGAAGATCCGAATAGTTGATTACTTTCGTCTCATTTCCAGCACTATCCAAATAACGAAACGCGACTTCATCCGGTTTTGTGAGAGCATGCTGTTGCAATGCATCCACAATGTTTGCTGGTTTAGGAAGTCTAGGCTGGGTTGGAGATTCATGCATGCGATGTCTACTCTTGCTTGTTATGAATCATCTCGATGTGAAAGCTTTGCTCGCATCCCACCACGGATCCTGAGACTGCCTTGCCCAACTGGCATTTTAGGATACTCATCGCCGATTAACTCGATTCGATGAGCCTGATAGATTGTTGCGATTACTGTGAGTATTTCGGCGTAAGCAAAATGCTTGCCTATGCAGATATGTCGACTAGAAGATCCGAATAGTTGATTACTTCCGTCTCATTTCCAGCACTATCCAAATAACGAAACGCGACTTCATCCGGTTTTGTGAGAGCATGTTGTTGCAATGCATCCACAATGTTTGCTGGTTTAGAAAGTCTAGGCTGGGTTGGAGATTCATGCATGCGATGTCTACTCTTGCTTGTTATGAATCATCTCGATGTGAAAGCTTTGCTCGCATCCCACCACGGATCCTGAGACTGCCTTGCCCAACTGGCATTTTAGGATACTCATCGCCGATTAACTCGATTCGATGAGCCTGATAGATTGTTGCGATTACTGTAAGTATTTCGGCGTAAGCAAAATGCTTGCCTATGCAGATATGTCGAGATGCAAAGAAAGGCATATAACTGTACATTGGCAGTGATTCTTTTTTGACAGTGAAACGTGACGGATCAAACTCCTCTACGCGTTCCCAGTAGTCAGAGCGGCGGTGTAGGAAATACGGGCTGATGAGAACGCTTTGCCCTTTCTGGATTTGGATTCCATGCAGATCGATATCACAAGCTGCAACTCTTGAGACGAGCCAAATGGGTGGGTAGAGTCGGAGGGTTTCATCGAGCACGCGACTCAGGTATCTCAATTGGGGCAAGTGTTCTGCACGGCAAGCTTGACCGCAAAGTACCGAGTCGACCTCTCGCACAATGTTTTCTTCAATTTCTGGACGGCTGGCGATCTCTGTTATCATCCAAGATAATGAGACCGATGTTGTTTCATGCCCGGCAATGAGCATTGTGATTATTTCGTTTCGCAAATAGGTCACCGAGGAATATCCCTCGTCTTCGTTGATACCCTTTTCCTGCAAAAGCTGGATGAGGTTCCCTGTATCGTGAACCTGTGAAGCTAACGCGATATTGTCTGCTGTCTGGTTAACGTAATTCTGTGCATCGTTGATCTTTTTATTATCACCTGGTCGAATGGGAAGACTGTGATTGAATACCGATGCGTTCTGTATTTTTGCGATGCGATTGAGTAGCATGCTGAACGCATTACAGAATTTTTTGTCGACGACTTGGTTGAACAAAGATTCGCTAACAATAGCAAGGGTCAGTTGGTCTAGCTCTCTCTCAAAATCCAACACATTGGATGTTTGTGCCCAGCGTTCCAGCCCTGCTAAACACTGGCGGTGAAAGATCGACGAATAGTCCGCGGTTTTTTTTTCAGTAAATACTGGGAGTGCAACCTGGCGCTGCCTCGCCCAGAAACTACCCTCGCTTGTTAAGATGGTCTCGCCGGTAACCGTTTTTAATAATTCATTGCGTACGACGTCTTTGTTCAAAATTGCTGATTTAATCAGCGCCGGATGATTAACAAAAACGAAGCGGTTGACGCGTGACTTAAAACAGAAGGCATCTGGATGCTGACGTGCCGCCGCGCCGAGGAACGACAATGGATCACAGCCGTTGGTCGGGGCAGGAACAGCAGGAGCTGTCCACTCTTGGTTTGATTTCATTTTTATTATGTGAATTCGACAGTGAGTAATCGGCCATCAATGGGTGGGTCATAGCGAAGCTGATGCTTCACTTCAATGTTATTGATTCAGTATTAGCGGTTCACCTGAAGTTCATCGTAATGCCATTACCTGCTTTCCAACCAGGGTGAATTTGGGATGGAAGCTCAACTCGTAATCAACTCCATGGGGAGACACAGAAAGCGAGTTCAGCGACGCATGGTTTCAACGATTTTGATTTTGTGTGCTTCTCGCATTTGTATTTTTTACTATTGGATAACAAATCCGACTGATAGCCGTTTTGAACCGACGGCAGGTGACCGATGAGGACTTCAAAAAAGCAACGCAGAAATACGACGCAGCAGGCGCACGCAGAGGGTAGAATCGGCTCGCAAGACCCCACTGGCCGTAGGCAGCAAGCCCCTGTTTTTCCAGAGGATGCGTCATCCTGCCACGTCTTGCAAAACCAACCAGTGGCCGAGGGGGGACTCGAACCCCCACGCCGGTTACCCGGCACCGGATTTTAAGTCCGGAGCGTCTGCCAATTCCGCCACTCGGCCGAGCGGATGATACCCTTTGCTGATTCGCAACTTGCTGGGATTGGGGATTATCGCATTGCAAGATGCGACGTCGTGTCATGGTTTGCTGCCGGCGGTCGTTACACAAGTGGGTACCGATTGGTCTGGTCCATGACGCTTGGTCCGGCTGTTCTTGACGGGCTTTTTTCCTCGATCAAGTTGCGGTGTGGTGCCAGCGACCGGGGCCGATCCTAGGCGGTTTGCTTTGAACTTTGTGTACCGGCAACCACCCGATTAATCGCATTGAGGAACGCCAGCGCACTGGCTTCGACAGTATCGGTCGACACGCCCCGCCCACGATAGACACGACCCTGGTATTCGACTTCTACGGTGGATTCCCCTTGAGCGTCTTTTCCTCGTGTTACGCTATGGACGCGGAAATCACGGACGACCACGGGTGTATCGGTGATCTTTTCGATTGCCAGGAAAATCGCGTCGAGCGGACCGCCGCCACTGGTGAGGGTTATGGTCTTTTCTTCTTCACTCCGTTTCAGCGTGACCGAGACCGACGGGGTTTGCCCGCCGGTTGTATTCACGGCATAGGAGATCAATTGCCACTGGTCATCAACGATGTTCATGCGTTTTTCGATCAGGGCAGCAATATCTGCATCGTAGACTTCCTTCTTTTTGTCGGCGAGCAGCTTGAACTCTTCGAAGACCTCTTGCAAGTATTCGCCGCTGAGATGGTATCCGAGTGCGGTAGCCCGATTCGCCAGGGCAGCCCGCCCACTGTGCTTGCCAAGTACCAGGTCGGTTTTGGTGAACCCGACATCCTCCGGGCGCATAATCTCATAGGTCGTGCGTTCCTTAAGCATCCCATCCTGGTGGATCCCGGCTTCGTGAGCAAATGCGTTACGTCCGACAATTGCTTTGTTGCGTTGGACGTGGAGCCCGGTGATATTCGAAACGAGTCGGCTGGTGGGGACAAGTCTTGGCGATTGAATCTGGGTGTCGGCCTGGTAATGGTCACCGCGGACGCGCAAGGCCATGACGACCTCTTCGAGCGAGCAGTTGCCAGCCCGCTCACCGATGCCGTTAATTGTGCATTCAATCTGACCGGCACCATTTTCGACAGCGGTCAGGCTATTGGCGACGGCCAGGCCCAGATCGTTGTGGCAATGCACGCTGATGACTACCTGATCGATATTGGGAACCCGGTTGACCAGATTCGTAATCACTTTTCCGAAATGAGCTGGCGTGGCGTAACCGACCGTATCGGGAATATTGACGGTCGTCGCTCCAGCGCTGATGGCTGCCTCGACAACGCGACAGAGGAAGTCACTTTCGGTGCGGGCGGCGTCTTCAGGAGAAAACTCAATATCATCGCAATACCCTTTAGCTCGTTTCACTCCCTCGACAGCCCGCTTGATGATTTCATCTTTATCCATCCGCAATTTGAATTCACGGTGAATGGCACTGGTTGCCAGGAAAACGTGAATCCGCGTATCGGAGCTGGTCTTGAGGGCCTCCCATGCCCGATCGATATCCTTGGGATGGCAGCGGGCAAGGCCACAGATGGTCGCGCCATGGACAGTTCGACTGATTTCACGAACCGCTTCGAAATCGCCAACCGATGTGATTGGAAATCCCGCTTCAATCACGTCGACCCCCAAGTCAACAAGCGCCTGGGCGACTTCGATTTTTTCATCCAGATTCATGCTGCAGCCAGGAGATTGCTCGCCGTCACGCAGCGTGGTATCAAAAATGACGATCTGTCGTGAATCGGTTGAGGGCGACATGACAGTAGGTTCCCCAGGAAGTCAGGGGCGATGCATCTTGAGTGGGTCGGTAATGAATGGTCGGTTGAAAAAGTCTCGTGCGCCAAATTGTGGGACAAAAAAACCCTGAGGCGGTCGACCTCAGGGTTATATGGTGACAACAAGCAGCCTGTCTACACAAACCCTAAGGCCCTCACGGGGTAGGCGATAGTAACAACAGGTGGTTCAGGGTGCTGTTGAACATGGTTGGACGTGGTTGCCGATAAGCGGGAAACTCTCTCCTTCTCTCTCCAAATCTAGGTGACATGCTAGCATGCGTCAAGGTTCGGTTTCGGAGGCAACTTCGTGAGTGACCGCCTGGAGGGGTATGCAGATCCCACTTATGGAGGAACCGGGTCCGAGCCAGCGACTTGATTTGACGAGCCTGACCAGATTGCCAAGGCACCGTTCCGAAGTCGGTGGGCGGCCGTTTTGAGGGGTTCCTTTTACCTGCTGCCAGTCTATGCGCGGATCTATCCGAATCGCAGCGAAACTGCCGATCAGGGCCATTGTCCCAAGTGTGGCAGGGGTAAGCGGTGGTTGATCGATCGTGCTGGTACAAGCGGTCGATTTTTCAGTGCAGGCTAGCAATGCTGGCGACGATTTAGATTTCACCTCCGCTGCAGGCGACGGCTCTGTAAGTCGGTGGCCAGCGATTTACAGGGCGTCGGTGTCAAATGTGTTGTCCCACGGCGGCAATTCTTCTATCATCCCTGCCCTCCATTTGCTCTGTTCCTGCTTGGAACGGTTCTCAGATCTTTGCCTCCTACAGGTCGGCTGATGCTACTTGACTTCGAAGTGCAACGCTGCACGCGTCGATGTGTGACCAGTGGGCGAAAACTCGACCCGGGGGAGACGTTCTATTCGGTGTTGCAAATCGACGGGGCGCAGGTGGTGCGCACCGACTACGCAGTCGAGGTATGGCGGGACCCGCCCGATGAGGCCTTTGCCTGGTGGAAATCGCGTGTTCCTGAGTCGGACTCCACGAAGCCGAAACTGGCTCCCAATGAAGTTTTGTTGGAGTTGTTCGACCAACTCGGGCAGCAACCCGATGCAACGGACATGCGGTATATTCTGGCGTTGCTCTTAATCCGGCGTCGCCTGTTACGTCACGATGAGCAGGTCTGTGGTTCGGACGAGGATGGCGGCAGGAACCTGGTGCTCTATTGTCCCAGTCGCGAGGAAACCTACCGGGTGCCCGAAGTCGAGCTGGATAAGACAAGGGTCGAGCGGATCCAGGTGGAATTGGGCGGGCTCTTGTACGCCGACACAAGCTGAGGATAAGGGATGCTGAATTCGCTTCGTTCCCGACAGCAGAGCCTGTTTCGCCTTTGTACCACCGTAGGGCTGGTATGTGCCTCTGGGGCAACGTGCCAAAGGAATTGGCCCGATCCGTTTGGTGCGACAATTCCAGCCGCCCCTGAAGTGTTGGCTCAAGGCGCACAACTTCAACAGGTTGTTGGGGCGATCAATCAAAACACGGCTCGAGTTCATTCATTGATGGCACCGAATGCCTTGATTACGATACCCCACTCGACCTTCTTGCCACCCTTGCGGGGCAACCTGGCCCTGGAAAAGCCACAGCGGTTTCGACTGACTGCCGGGACAGGATTGACAGGGCAGGAAGTCGATTTGGGCATCAATGATGACCGCTTCTGGTTGTGGATACGACGCAGCGATCCCCCCGGCGTTTATTTCTGTCGACATGACCAGTTTGCAGGCAGCGCTGCCTGTCGGGTGATGCCCATCGAACCGCGGTGGCTTCAATCGGCACTTGGACTCGTCGAGCTTGATTCGTCGCAGGTCTACAGCGGGCCGATTCCGCGGGGCGATGGCACGGTCGAATTGCGCACGTATCTGCCGTCGGCCAACGGAACGTTGCAGCGTGTGTTGGTGATTGATGCCAAACGGGCCTGGGTGAAAGAACAGCATATTTATGATCCAACGGGTACTACACTTATCGCCAGCACGGTTGCTACGTCACATCGTTACTACCCTATCGAGCAGGTTTCTCTACCGGAGCGAGTTGCTATTCGTTTACCCCCCTCGCAACTGGCATTCACGATCGACCTCGGACAGCTACAAATCAACCGCTTGCCGGCTAATTCAGCACAGCTTTGGACGATGCCTGCATTTGATGGCTACCAGCAATTCGATTTGGGGACTACTTCGCTAAACATGCCTTTACCCATGGGTCGTTTATCTGCGCCTGGGCGTTCTTCGCTGACAGCCAACTCGCCTGCTGGCAAAGCGTATGGACAGCTTGCGGTCCCAGTCCATGCGTCGCTATCCCAGCGCCGACCGTTCGCACGCTTGTTCGGAAGGCAAAGTGTGAATGCGCCCCAGCAACGCGCACCAATTTGGCAGCGTTGGCAGAACCGGGAAGCAGTGGCGGCATCGAACATTCAGCCGGCCAGTTTCCTGACTCCGGCCGGGCCCAATCAGCAGGGCAACCGACCTTGAGAATCGGTCCGAACTGGCTGCCGGGAGTCGCCCGACCGGTGTAACGCAAGTTCAAGCATTGCCGGGGGTTTCGGCCTGATTCCCCATCTTCGCTCGTGCCCGGCTGAGTAATGGTCCCACACTATTGATAGGCATCCCAACCGATCGGCTGATGTCTTGATAGCTGAGTCCTTCCAGGTGATACATCCGTACGACTTTTGCCTCGTCTCCCTCGAGTCGATTCATTAATTGTTCCACCTGTTCCCGATCACTTATTCGCTGCTCAAATTCGTCATTTTCGACAGCTTCACGTACCAATTCGGCCAAAGGTGTTACTGAGTGCCCATCGACCAGTTTCCGCACGACAACTCGGCGGGCAATGACTGTCAAATAGGTTGCTAACGAACTCTCCTGCCGAAAGTGCCTGAGGACAGCCAATTTATTGTCGATGATTGTCAGGAAGACTTCAGCGGCAAGGTCTTCACGATCTGCTGCCGATAGCCGAATCGAACGACACTGGGCCGTGTGATTGATCACATGGATTACCAGACCCATAAAGCGATCGACGAAGTCTTCCCAAGCCCCTGGTTTGCTTCCCAGGCACCGGTCGAGCAGGTTGCGATCGAGGTCTGAAAGAGCCACTTAAACTTATTCCTTTTTGACGAGGCCACCGGCCAGCATTGAGTTTTCAAGGTGAAAGAGGGGAATGCTGTCGTATCGGGGTTTTGCCGCCCGCACTGGCCCACCCAACCGCGATCCTTCCTGGAAGCGGTGTTTCAAGTCCAAATTTAGCTGGAGATCGCCTTCTCTGACCCACGGTGCGGAGCTAAACCACAATCTGGTCGTGTTCCTCTGATTTTAGATACGCAAACCAAGACGAGCAAGGTTGAGTCTTCGGGCAAATACCTTGTAAAAACCGGAAAACACCGCGACTTGACACTCTTTACGAGCGGTACTAACATCTAGCGAAACGTGGCAGTTCAGCCCTTCTATAAGTGCTTCTGCCGCAACAACTTGACCCGATTTGGTGGAGCAAACTACTGGCCGTTGTGACGAACGGTCATTCGGTGCCCTGGCAAGGCGTGGTTGCTCCCAAAAAAAGTTTTAACGACAGATGGTGCAAAAGGAGAAGTTATGACCCACGTGGTTTGTGAACCCTGCTTTGGCTGCAAGTATACGGACTGCGTGGTCGTTTGTCCGGTCGAGTGTTTCTACGAAGGTGAAAAGATTCTTTACATTCATCCAGATGAGTGCATCGACTGCGAAGCCTGTGTACCCGAGTGCCCGGTCGAGGCGATTTTCCACGAGGACAATGTTCCTGAAGAGTGGGCCGACTTTACCGAATTGAACGCCGAAATGGCGTCACAGTGTGAAGTGATCACGGAGAAACAAGATCCGCTGACTGACTCCTAGCCTGCCTGTCAGTTATGGTCTTTCACAGCGGGTTTTCTCTTTTTAGCGGGTTTGGTTTGCGACCTTGCGGTGTTCCTCTTGTGTCGGTTGGTATCTGCCGTCGCGCACTGGAGGTGGTGCCGGGCGGGTATGCCACCCCAAATGAGCCGTCTCCAACGCGCCCGCAGAGGACATGTTCAGGCCACCAACAAGCGTGGTTCACTTCAGATCCACCGACCAGTAAGCGGAGTCTATGAAACTCTTCCAGCTGGCATATTTCGGATTGCCGAGCTTGATCGTCAAGAGAGGGCTTCGCTTGGGGCGGACTGGTTTGCAGACCAGTTTCAGTCCTGCTTCACCTGGCGTGCGCCCACCTTTGCGCACGTTACACTTCACGCATGAACAAACCAGATTTTCCCAGCGGGTTTCTCCCCCGCGGCAAGTCGGAATAACGTGGTCGAGACTCAATTCACTCGTTGGAAAACGCTTTCCGCAATACTGGCACCGGTTGGCATCGCGGGCAAAAATGTTTCGACGGTTCAAGCGGACGCGTTGCCTGGGAACGCGGTCATATTGAAGGAGGCGCAACACACGAGGTACTTGGATCTCAAAACTAACACTACGAATCCAGTCTTCATGAGGCTCTTTGAAGTCGGCTTTTAACTCACTGATTTCGCGCCATGATTGGAAGTTGTAGTTTGCATATTGACCATCTTCGATGTGAATCACCTCGGCCAAATCGCGGACGAGCAAGCCAAACGCCCGCCGCACATCAGCGACATGGATTGCCATATAGTGACGATTCAGAATGAGAACACTTGCACTTAATGCCGGGCTAAACGTAGCGGTCATCCGGTGGAACCTCTCTGGATGTGGGAATTTCAGGGCCGCTAACCCTAATCTTTCTTTGCAGGTTTGTTTCCGACGTCTTGCTTCCATTTCTCTGCACGGGCCATCTGTCACGGTGAACACGCCTGTTCGCCGGGCGGGTTCGTCGACACAGGCCGTGGATAGGAGGCGGGAGGGGAGAATTCCTAGGGCGTGGGTTGACCACACCCTGTTTGCAAAGGTTTATCCAAATGGCAGTCGTGCCATCGCCTGCTGACCACAAATTAAACGTACCCTCCACCTGTGGCTGATTATAACTGAGGGGGCAGGTCGCAACCACCCACCCGTTTTATCGAAATACCCTGGTCAAAACTTCCAATGGTACTTGTGGTTGTGTCGATGTGCTTGCTAACTCGACCCGCTTTCGCGTTTTTTATTTTGGCTGGCTGGCTGGCTGGCAGTGGCACTCGTAATAAGGGTGATCTGCAATTCGTGTGCCACTTTTGTGCGGAAGGGCTGCCTTGGGGAGGCTGACACGGTGGGCGAGGTCCAGTCAGGCGTCGAAGATGCTGGAGCCCCCAGAAATAAATTGATCAGAAAATAGGTTACCCTGGGTTGCCCAGCGTGCGCTATTGTCATTACTATGAAGTGTGCTGGAGTTGTAGCTACGTAATGGGTACTTGGATCGTACCATTTTCTTGAGGTTGAGGAGAACGTAGCAAGTCTTCGTTCAGGGAGACGCCCGTAGAATCCGTCAAGTAAGGAGAGCTATGATTCATTACACTTGCGATTACTGTAAGCGGCAACTCGACTCGGAGAATGATTTACGATACGTGGTTCGCATGGAAGTCTACACCGCGATCGATGAATTGGATGATATAAGCGATGCAGACCGCGACCACTTGCAAGAGATTCAGGATATCCTGGAAGGCATTGAAGTCGATGGTGACGAGCAAATCAATGAAGACTTGTATCAGCAACTCCGCTTTGATCTTTGTTGCGAATGTCGCAAGCGATTTCTGCGCGACCCGATCGGTCGTCGCCTTACTGCACATTTCAATTTCAGTGAGAATTAATTGCGGTTTGGCTTCATGGCCTTGTTGGTCTGCGGGAGGTACCTCGCGGCACGGCGCGGTGGTGACTGGCGGGTAAGACAGGAGGGTCTCCCACTGGCCAATGTGCGGTTTTTCCCAACCGACTAGAGAGCACCGCCCGGTATGCTTCTCCCGCCGCGACTGTCGTCAAAGCAACTTGCCGAATTGAGTCACCGACTCAGTATTGAACTCGCTGCCGGTATCGACATCCGTCGGATTTGGACCCGCGAGGCTGAGCGTGTTCCATTCAGGATGCGGGCCCAGTTCGCTAGCGTTCGGACCGCGGTCGCCACGGGTGACAGTCTCTCGGTTGGGCTGGCACATACCGGCCACCTCTTTCCTCCAATGTTCCTGGAAATGGTTCATGTCGGTGAGCAGACAGGCACGTTGGCGGAGGTGTTTCAGCGGTTAGCCCGCCACTATCGGCACCAGGTTCAGATGCGTCGGACGTTTCTGAGTTTGATCTCGTGGCCAATGGCCCAGCTGGGCATCACCATCTGCGTCATTGGCATCGTGATTTGGATTCTGGGAATCATCACGGGACAGAACCGGGGACAGCCGATAGACATTCTCGGGTTTGGGCTGATTGGTTCCCGGGGCTTGATCATTTACACCAACTTCATGGTTTCGGTCGGTTTATGTTTAGCTGGTCTCGTAACAGCGGTCCGTCGGGGTATGTTATGGACCCGGCCGCTGCAGCGCTGGGCGTTACAAATTCCTGGCATTGGCCCGGCTCTCGAAAAGATTTGCCTGGCTCGCCTGACGTGGGCCATGCATCTAACGCTCAACGTGGAGATGGATCTCCGCCGCCTGATTCCGCTTGTTTTGCACATTGCCGGTAACGACCGCTACGTCCAGCAAACGGATACGATTGTCGCGGCCATTGTCGCTGGCGAGTCGATGCATGGGGCATTTCGCAGTACCGGTATTTTTCCCCAGCGATTTCTCGACGCACTTGAGGTTGGTGAAGAAAGTGGTCAAATCGTTGAAACCATGGAGCGACTCTCGGCCCAGTATCAAGAGGAAGCAGAGTCGGCCATGAAGACGATCAGTGTCATGTTGGGAACCGGCATCTGGATGTTGGTTGCCGCACTCATCATCATGATCATTTTTCGCATCTTTGG
>Ga0310121_10003574_pt1 | contig 14142 bp, 11 predicted proteins | sample CB27_Tmax_986_MG_FD_203504 | JGI IMG/M metagenome (GOLD analysis project Ga0310121, IMG submission 203504) | Marine microbial communities from Western Arctic Ocean, Canada - CB27_Tmax_986 | ecosystem: Environmental > Aquatic > Marine > Oceanic | place: Canada: Western Arctic Ocean | collected... | reverse complement strand
GTCGATTCCCAAACCGCCTGGATTTGCCCTTTCTTTTCCAACCGCCGGAGGAGCGGATAGAGAGTTCCCTCGCCGAGTCGGAGGGCTGGCGCGCATCTGTCCTTCACGAGTTGACAGATGGCATAACCATGCAACGACCGCTCGGAAAGGATCCCGAGGACTAAAACCGGCAAGTGGCCTTTTAGTAGTTCTTTTTCCATTTGATCAATGAATAAATGGTACCTCGGTTTGGATACTATGTGAAGCGATGTATATACCCCGCGCAATTTTTTCCGTGGAGCTCCCCCAACCCTCCTCAAGTCCTAAACCCCCACGCCGATAAATCCTATAACAGCGCAAAGAGGGCATCCTAATTCGCTGATTGTGTAGGGATTAGGATGGAAAACTGGGCACATCAGATCAAATTCGGTACGTTCCTATCCATCGGATAAGACCGGGTGTGTCAGGCGGCTTCCAAGAGGGCCGTTTTTCTTTCTTCAGATTTCTCCTCGGACGCGCAATCGAAAGACAAGGGGGTCATCACCCATGCGACCCAATTCAAAAGTATTGCGCCCATTTCAAATCTTCCTCGCAGCAGTCATCCTGCTTGCACTGCAACCGGCAGCCTATTGTGATACCCGCGAGGACGGAGACTTTTATACCAGCGATCTGGTGGATACCCGGATCGTGGTCGGCCCGGTCAAGGATGTCCGATCCAATGGCCCCGATACGATCAGCAACCGTCTGGTTTCCCTCTCGCCCGAGACCATCCAGAAAGAGTTTGCCGAAGGACTCGCCGAAATCCATCGTGGAGCCTCCATTACCCGCATCAGTGGGAAAGCGGATGTGCATCGCTCCCTGTTCGCCGCGCGTGAACAAGGCGCCGACATTCTAGTCATGCCAAGGATCGAAAAACTTCTCATCGACGACATGGGCCGCAACGGGCTCGAACCGGTGGCGAAGCTGGTCGATGTTGTTCTGTTTCCGGTGACACTGGCGGAGGCAGCCATTTACCGCGGCGAACGAGCCGGCTTGGGTTCGCACTATCTGCCCATGTACGACATGATGGTCACCATGAAGGTGACGATGGAGTATTACCGTGTATCCGACGGCCGGTTGCTCGTCCGTCATAAATACACCCGCGCCTGTGATACCAAAACCAACAAGGACAACCTGGAAGGGTCGAAATACGATCCCACGGATGATTGGAAAACAGTGGGGCGTGACCAGGCGAAATTCCTGATTCGCAGTTTCGGTCGTGAGGTTGCCACTTATGAGATCGCCGATCTGGCCGCCAGCCACGGCACCGGCTGATCCGACTGAACGGTCAGTTCAGAGCTTAGAACTAATCTTATAATAGGCGCGGCTGCTTTCTCCAGAAAGCGGCCGCGCCTTCTTCATTTCGCACTTGGGAAATTCTCCAGAAATTCAACAAGATCTAAAGCGTTGACCATACCATCCCCGGTGAAGTCCGGATTCGCTTCGCCATTCCCACCCTCAAGCGGTCCCGGACCTTCCAGGACATAGACAACGTTCGAGAGTCCACCGTTCACTATCAAATTATCCCCAAATCGGGCCATAACATTCCCAAAAGTTCCTCCGATTGGGGGATTAGGGTTCGGAATCTTTTTCACCATGAGCCCAAAATCATCGTGCGAGGGATCGACATTCACAAAATAGACAGCCCCATTTCCCCCATCCGCTCCCGGTGCGCCGATGGCTGCTACACCTAAGTTACCGTAGCCGACAAGTGAAACACCGAATAGTGAATTGTTATCGGGCACTGGGTTTGCGATGGCAGCGTCTGTTTGGGTATTATTGTCCACCACCTCCCCGGTTGTGCAATCAAACAAATAAACCTCGCCAAAATTCGGTCGCTGGGGATTAGCGGTGAGGAATGATTCAAATGGTACACCCACAAGCAGCAAATCGTCCCCAAGCGAAGCCAATGTAAACCCGAACCGGTCGTTTCTCCCCGGCCTCGGATTATCGAGAGTTCGTAGGAATGTCCCATCGCCGGCGTTGAAGATGCAAACGGCGCCTGACAAGTTGGTTTCGTTTCGGTCAGAGAAGGGGGCGCCAATCGCGACCTTGTTCCCAACAAAAGCGACCTCTTCTCCAAATCCATCAATCTCATCCGGCACGGGGTTATCAAACGTCTGCGCAGGCGGTCCCTTAGCCGTAGTAAACAGGTGTGCGTGGCCTCCTGTCGCTTCAGCTGGGGCAAAATTCGGCGCACCCACAAGAAGTTCGCCCGGTCTTCCCGCGAGAGACTTACCGAAAAAATCAAATACAGGGTCGTTTGGACTTGCTATCCGATCCGTCTGACCAAAAGGTGCGCCTGTACCGTTGTAAAAAAAAACCTCGGCTGGGTCCTGAATGGTTCCCCCTCCTGGGTTAGATGCAATCGCCAAACGGTTGCCGGCTCCGGCCACTGCGCGCCCGTAACTTTCAAACCCCAACCTGGGGTGAGGATGGCGGAAGGTATTGAGCAGTTCCCCGTTTTCACCGCTAAAAAGGTAAGCGATCCCCGTTTGGGTTAGCGTCCCCTCTGTAATGTTCTGGGCGCTGATAAGGATATTGTCCCCAGCGGCATCCAGACTGTCCCCGAAATTATCTACGACGCCGGCGTTCGGGTTTGGGATCATGAACATCACATCGCCCGGGTCGGCTGATGATTCGAGTTGAAGGATAAGCAAAGTTGATAGCAGTAAAGCTAGAACAAAAAACAGTTGTTTTGGGCACGCATCGGATGATTCCTCCATCTACCTTCTGGTTTAGTAAGATCAAGACAGAACGAGTCTACTCGAAGCTACTTCAGCGGTGAACCTTGTCACTCAAACAACCCCTCCGGGTCCTGGTCCAATTCCCACCCGACAAACTTTGGCGTGACATAACTCGAGGAAGGACCCAATTCACCTTCGATTTCTATCGGGAAGAGTCTCTCACCGCGCCGTTGATCCTTCAGTTTCCGGGCAACCATCCTCTCCTCGATTTCCTGGAAGGTGACACGGAGCGCTGGAAGGCTTTCCTTTTCCTGTCGTGATACCCGCCAGGGACTGCGTTTTCCCGTCTGGTACCAAAGCGTACCGTCCGGATCCCAGTAGACCCCGTCGCCTGCAATCTCGCCGTTATTCTTCGCGCCATCCCACCACTGCTCGGAAAAGGAAAGGCCACGGCCTAAAAGATCGTCCCTGTGCGACTGCAAATCCTCTGTGGAGATAAAGACCAGGGGTTTTTCAGTATTCGGCGTTTCTTCGAGTAGCTCCCTGGCTTTTCCGGCTGCGGAAGTTTCGGGGAATTCCTCCAAGACAAATGAGAGCGCACGGAAACGGTCGCCAGAAGCGGGAAGATCCTCGCAACGGCCCACAATTTCCGAGGCCCAGCGCTTACGATACCTTCGGACTCGCCTTTCATCTCCGATACCCGCATTTTCGAGGATTTCCAAAGCCTCCTCATGGTTTCCTGATTTCGAACAGAGATCGGCCCACTTCTTGTAATCTTCCTCTGAAAGCGCCTCAGGTGTTCGCCGGTGGATGTCGGCGTAGGTGTCAATCGTTTTTTCGACTCCCAGGTTGTTTCCGAATAAAAGGGTAGCTCCCCGCATGACTGTTTGAGCGGCCTGGGTAATCCCAAGTGCCGCTGGTGCATCAGCCCCATGCAACGCCGTGGAGCGCGCGGTTTGATGGAGGCTTAAGGGCGCGCGCGTGTTCCCTAGCAGGAGGTAATTGAGCGTCTTGCTTTTCCGTTCCGAATAGGCTGAGCCGATCTTTTCGCGCGCTCTTCGGTCAGAAACTCTCCTGACAGGATCCGGTGGTGTTGCGAGTTTTTTGCGAAGGAGAGTCAGTCTTGGGTCGCTTTCATCCGAATAGCTTGTCGTAATCTTCTCATATTCATTGAACTCGTGAGTATCGAGGTGCGCGTCTGCCTCCGCCAGCCGATCCTCGAACCAGTCTTCCTCCGGCCAAAGTTGGAGCCCTGTTCGAGACAGACGCGCCACCCGCGGCCACTCGTCCCCTTTCCGAGCCGATTTAACATTCCTCTTCCACTGGCGGAGCAAGGCTTTCGATTTACGCCCCTCGACCTTATCAATGAATCGCCTGGCTTTTCCAAGTTCCTTATCACTGGCCTGTCCCTCGGCTTCCTGCAGGCGGGCGAGATAGGCGATTTTCTTATCGGCAACCGCCGGTTCGTCCCGGCCGGTTAAGTGGAAAACAAGATCGGTTCCGGCGACTGCGAGCGCGCGCGGCTGACCGGTCACCACCTCAGATGCGGTCCGCCAGGTGCGATTAATCACATTGACCACTTTGTTGTATTTCCGTTTCCGTTTAAGTTCTTCCATCCGGACATCGGTAACCCGGCCCGAAAGATAATGGAGTCGCTCTTTGGCAACTGGGTCATTAAGACTATTTGCGAGTTTTCTAAGTGATCGGGCTTTTTCATGCTGAGGCTGGTCGGAGGCAAGGATTTCGAGGACTCTCAAATCATCCACAACTCCAGAGGGGGGTTGGTTTTCCTGGTTTTCATCCTCTTCAAGAATTTCGCGAAGGAGGATAACACTGGTGGCATCACCCGCCAAAGTGCTTGCAAGCGCGTCTTGGACAAAGGCCGATATTTTCTCTTCTCCGTGAGCCGTTAACGTCAGGCGTGGAACGGCTAAACTCACCGCGAATATCAGGAACAGGAGGATTCTTGATTTCATGCAGAGGTTTCCTTGTATCGAGCAGCCGCTAAGCCCCCGATTATTTCAGACGGTCGATTCGGCGACCCAGTTCCTCTAATGTCCCCAACCGGTCCTGCGCCACTCGCTTTTCATTATAACCATCGGCCTGCGAAACTCTAATATAGATGCTCGTCGCTTTTTCCAGCGCTTTTTCGGCCAGTTGCCCTCCCCCCGTAAATCCACTGTACTCAGCGCGATCCGCCCATTCCTCGGCTGTTGATTGGTAATACCTCCCCAACCGGAGCCAATGCTTATAAATCCGTTTACTGTCCTCGAATCGCTTGATGAGTTCCTCGATCGCGCTCTTATAATCACCACTGCTCGACCGCTTCTTGATCTCAAGGATCTCGCTCAAGGCCTGATTTTCGGCAGACAGCATCGCCACGCTTTCAAATTCTGTGTCCTTAAACCTCTTGATTGCCTCATCGGCGCTGGATCGGGACTGCAGCGGCGGTCGAAAGAAGTTTTCCAGTTCAAGCATCGCGTTCGAGCGTTTCCCCGCCAACTCCCTTAGATCTGTATGCGTTCGATCCACACGCCCGTATTCCTGCGCGGCCTGGGAGAGATCACCAAGTTTCTCGAAGCAGAGACCACGGCTATATGCGACAACAGATTCGGCCTCGCCTGGATGAACACGACTCCAGTTATCCAGACGGGAAATTGCCGACCGAAAAAGGTTCTGGCCCTCGGGATCAGTTGGATAAGGCAGACGGTACACATCAGCCTGCTCGTGAAGTTTTACTTCGCTGACAATCGCATCAAGAGATTCGTACGGACGATTTTCCCTCGGCGTCTCAAGTGTCGAACATCCAAAGATGATGAGCAAGAACGCAGGGTGGGTTAGCCGCCAGGCGTAACCCACCACTCTCCACGGCTTCCTGTAGGGTGGGTTAGCCGATAGGCGTAACCCACCACGCAACCCACCAATGCGTAACCCACCACGCAACTGACCGCGGTCAGCTCTTAAGTTTGGCGTAAGCCTCGTGGAAATGGGCGCTGGTGGCGATGCCACGATGGAAGTCCTTAAGGGTGAACTTTTCGTTTGGGGCATGGAGATTGTCATCCGGGAGGCCGAACCCAAGCAAGACCGTCGGCATTTTCATGTCGTCCACGAAGAAAGATACAATGGGGATGGACGCTCCCTCGCGGGTTAGCAGTGGGTCTTTCCCAAAACCCTTGGTAAAAGCCTCTTTCCCAGCTTGCATGGACGGGTCCTCGAGTGGAATCAACGTGGCCGGGGAGTTTTGGTGACTGGAAATGCTGCAACTGCATCCCTCGGGGACCCGGGATCGAACGAATTCCTCAAAGATCTCCCCAATTCGGTTAGCATCCTGCCCAGGAACAAGGCGCATGCTGACCTTCGCACCCGCCTTTGAGGGGATGACCGTCTTGGCGCCCTTGCCCGCGTAGCCGCCGTAAAGGCCGTTGACATCCAATGTTGGCCGGCACCATTTTCGCACAGGGACAGGATATGATTCCTCGCCGACCAATTTTGGAATCCCCAGGTATTTCGCCAGCTCCTCATAATCCCAGGGTAGGCGTTCATATTCCTCGAGCTCCCAATCGGCGGGTGGTTCGACTCCATCGTAGAAACCCGGGATCGCGACGGACCCGTCCGGGTTTTTCATCTGGCCGATGATGGTGGCGACAATGTTGGCAGGGTTCGGCGCGATGCCGCCGTACATGCCGGAGTGCAGGTCCTCGCGCGCGCCGGTGACAACAAACTCCATGTAGGTGATCCCGCGCAGGCCATAACAAAGCGCTGGCATCTCCGGTCCGAACTGGCTGGTGTCGGATACAAGCGCGGCATCAGCCTGGAAACGATCGCGGTGGTCATTGATAAATTCTTCCAGATTAGGGCTGCCGATTTCCTCCTCACCCTCGTACAACATTATCAGATTAACCGGCAGGTCGCCCACAGCTTGGAGCCATGCCTCGGCAGCGAGCAGGTGAGTGAGCGCCTGGCCCTTGTCATCCGTGGCGCCGCGAGCATAGACACAACCGTTACGCACAGTCGGTTCAAAAGGCGGTGTTTCCCAAAGGTCCAGAGGATCAACCGGCTGGACATCATAGTGCCCGTAAACCAAAACAGTCGGCACATCCGCTCTCTTCGGAGTGGTTTCAGCAACAACCGCCGGCCACCCCCGTGTCGCCATGATTTCGGACGTGAGCCCAGCCCTCTCGAACCGCGCGTTGAGCCACTTTGCGCAGTCTTCCATCGCCTGTTTGCTTTCAGGCTGAGCGCTAATCCCCGGAAACCGAAGGAACTCGAACAGTTCCTCCTCGTAGCGGTCTTTGTTGTCGTTTATGTATTTGATGACTTGATTCATGGGATTCCAATTCAATAGGCGGCCAGATGATTTAACGTGATTCACCATCAATGACACACATGATTTTTGACGTCGCTGCATCAATATTGTGTTTAATCTCATGTTCCCAGATGCGTATCACGAGCCAACCCATTGAATCGAGTTCCTTGTTTATTTTATCGTCACGGGCGAGATTCTTGCCGATCTTCTGCTCCCAAAATCTACGATTCGTGGAAGGTATGGTTGCATGATCGGGGCAACCATGCCAGAAGCAACCATCAACGAACACCGCAACTCGTTGTTTGACGAAAACCAAGTCCGGTCGACCCGGAAGCTCGTATCTGAGGCGATATCGGAGCCCCATCTCCCACAGGTGCGTACGGAGGGCAATTTCTGGCTTTGTATCCGAACCTCGAATCCTTGACATGCACTTGCGTCGTTGCTCGGGTGTCAAAACATCCATCTTAGTTTACTCACTGGGAGGTTCTCATGTTATTCTGTATCGTTTCCATATTCGTCTGGAATTCTTAAGCATTCTGCCGATTCAAAAGGCAAAATATTCGGGGATAACAGATATCCCATCAATAGTTACTCCTTCCGGAACCGCACTAAATGATTCCAAGACCGATTGTCCAAAATACCTCAAGTCTCGAGCAATTCGCAGTTGCGCCCCATTCCCTTCAATCTCGAAGACGCGATACAAGTCATACTGACGAACGTCAGCAGCCATAGTTTGCAATTCGTTCGTCGAAATGTGAATACGACGGTCGAATTCACCCGAGGTTGATTTAACGTCGATTAGGACCTTGCTACCGTCTTTGTTTGCGATGAGAAAATCGAACGGTGATATTGCATTTTCCTGTGAACTCCATTCGAAACTCACGAGATTCCCTGATGATATCAGGCCAGATACGTACACGCTGACAAATTCTTCCCCCCGCTGCCCCGAAACTTGCGCGTTCTGACGCGCTACTTCGAGATCCCCGCGTGACAATCGGTGGCCTGACGCTCTGGTAAGTAGACGCCTTGTGCCGTCATCACCACCCTGGGCGGTATCTTCCAACGCTTTTTCAAGCAGAAGTTCATGGACTGGATGTTCATTTACAGGTGTCGCACCTTCAATTAACCGTCTGAGGTGAACATCCGTGAGCGGCATCATAAGCGATTATCGCCAATCGCTTTGTTGCACGCGTTATGTATGCTTTGGTCCGTTGGAATAGAATTCGCGATAAATACTGCCTTCAGAACCTCAGGATAAGTTTCTCCAATGAATTCAAAAATAACAAAATCATCTGGCTCCAAGAGATTAAACCGCAAAGGATCGTCCCCTGGATTGAAAATGAATTCTCCGTCAAGTCTCCAGTTCTTGTAGGTTCCATGCTTCACGATTTTCCGTTGAAGGTTTATTTCACTCGCGAGACCGGGCCCATACAGGTATAAGTCAATTGGGAGTCGGCCATCTCTGGCCTTAGCGACTTCCGGAAGCGCAGGATAAAGGATCCCGGTGAAGACATCTGCGTTCAGGTTGATCGCTTTTTGATTTCCGGCGTTGCGGTTCCGAAAATGCCACTCAAAGAGCGTAAGGTCGGACGCAGTGAGCCGTTTAATCGCAACTTTTCGGTTCATTGTTTTCCTTCCTCAAGGTCCGAAGCATAGTCATTGCAAGAGACTTCGCCATCAACGGTGGCACCGAATTCCCAATCTGTCGGAATGCAGGATTCATGGTTCCGCAGAAAATGAATCCGTCGGGAAACGACTGCAATCGTGCTGCTTCCCGCACCGAAATGGTTCTAGCTTGTTCGCTATCATAGTGTATGTGCGAGTAAGAATCCTTTCCTATGTGTGCCATTAACGTTCGGGCAGGCTTATCTGCTTCCATTTTTCGCCACTTGTTAGGGAATTTGTTTACGTCGTAAGGCGGTACAGTTTGACGCTTTAGTTCCCCAATAATACTCTGAGAAGGTGTCTTTCCATCTCTTTCGTACACTGTTATCTTCTCTTCAAACAGACTCATGGCGTGTCGGTACGCCTCGGGATACTGGTCCCCGGGGTTCATCCGCCGGAAGATTTCGTAGTCGCGAGGAAGTGAACGAATAACGTGGTCAGCTATGCCGGTACTGTTTGAGAAATCTAGCCAGCTCTTCATTGTCTGTGCATACTCCGTGATAGGCCTATTTAGGTCATACGGTATTATATTGTCGAAACGCCTCGCGCCTCGTCGCAGTGACCGCAGGTCTGAGTTGCTTACAGGAAGCCGGGGGATAGACGAAAAAAGAATCGTCCTCAATGAAAGTCGTCTGACCGTTTCGTCGCTGACCGCCGTTTATTCGCAGATTGCGCATAGCAACATTTCGAGAACCTTCATACCCGACCGGTAAATCCACCCAATGGGTGGGCTTCGGAAATGCGATTTTAACGCCTAACTCTATGGCGTAGCCAATAAGAAACATTCTTTCACGCATTTGTGGTACACCGTAGTAGGCGGCGTTTAGGAGAGTGTAGCCGCATGTGTAACCAAGTTCCTCCAACACTTCACAGATTTCATTGGAAATGTTATGTCCACCAATGTTCATAACATCAGGTACGTTCTCAATAAGGATCGCCAGGGGTTGAAGTTCTTCGACGTAAGCAAGGAACCGCAGGTAAAGATTTCCTCTTGGGTCGTTTAAGAAAGCAGTCGGGTGGTCAAATACCTCTCGGAGTTTCGGCCGCCCCACCCGTGCATATGCTTGACAGGGCGGACCTCCCATTATTACATCAAAAGAGTCTTCCAGTGGCCCGAGTCCAAGGTCCTTAGTCATGTGTGCAGGATCATTGGAGACGATATCTTTCGGTTCCGCATGCTGATCGATTATCGGTTGTGGCTGACCCTTCCAGAGATTAGTTGCGTGTGACCTAGCGGCGAACGGGTCATTCTCCATCGCTGCAGTGATATTATACCCGGCAGAGAAGAACCCAAGGGACAGGCCGCCACAACCCGCGAAAAGGTCCAGCGTTCTTGGTGGCTTACCCTGGGCAATTCTATCGATTTTCCTGTTGATTATCCGACGATCCATTCTTAGATTTCTCTCCGCATCCGGTCGCAGTAAGTTCGCAAGTGTTGCTTCTCTTGGCAAGTGGGTTAGGTGGGAAGATCAACTACGCCTAGTAATAGGGCTGCTCTATTTCGCTAGTGTTGGTATGAGGAGTTCTGGTAGGCTGGAATAGCGAAAGCGCAATTCACTAATTAATGGAGCGAAGCTGCGGGTTACGCCTATGGGCTAACCCACCCTACATTTAGTTTAGGTCTCCTGGACACACATCCTCGTCATATAAGTTCGCGGTATCCCGCACTCCGTAAAGGTGGATCTCATCCAGGAACAATGTGGCGGTGCTATGGAAACCGGGGAGGGTTTCTTCGGGACCAAAGATGTTTTCGAAGGCGGTGATGAGAGAGTTGGTCAAACCGAGGCCAATCGAACGACCCGTATGAGAATCCTGGAACCGCTGTAACACAACCTGAGCCAGCTGCGCGCCTGGGTTTTCATTCTGCAATGCATCTAACAAAGCGGCGGGGGTCTCCCCGTCGAACCGACCGCCGGGCTGGTTGTTGAGAAGGATGTCATAATAGGGGAGGTACGAGGCAAACGTGGGAACCGATCCGGAGATAAAGTCATCCAACCAAACATCGCCGCTATAATTGATGTTGTCCTGGGAGGGGAGGGCTGTAGCGTAACGAACCCCGACCAGCCCGGATGTATAATCTCCGTTTACCAATAAGGCTGCGAAACCCGGATTATGGCTCGTATCGGTTGCGTTCGAGGAGACAAACCAGCGCAGCCCGAAGACGCCTGAGATGTTGCTTCGGATTTCGTTCGGCTGGAGGAACCCGTTTTCTCCGCTCGGATCCCCTCCAGTTCCTCCCGCGAACATGACATCTCGTTCACGCAATCCTGGTAACAGATTCTCGCTCATCAACCTCATATCCAGGAACGGCGTTTCAATACCCGAGAATCCTCCGTAAGGGTCTTCCAGTTCAGTCGGAGCAGGGAAATTCCCTGGAAGTGTCGGGGTCAAAGCCGCCGAACGGTTTCCCGCAGCAAGAGTCGGATAATTCAACGCGACCGAGTTTCCACCGGTGGCCAGGAAGGCAGCCCCGCTCTGGTTAATGGGTTCGAGCCAACCAGCGTTCGCCAGGTCGATCGCGTCGCCGAAGGGAAACAGCGGTTCAGCGAGATAGTCACTAGGGTGCGATGCGACTGCGGTTCCGTCCGATCCCTGGGAAAAGCTACCGAATATTTGTTTTCCCCTGGAGAGACTCGCCGGTAGGGGAGAGAGATTGTATTCAACCTGGAAGCGAGGCGCGGGCCCTGCCTCTACGCCGTTGAAGAACTGCCTTGCGAAGCCTGACGAAATCATCGGGAGTTCAGTCGACCCAAGCGCCAAGGCCAAAGCGCCCGGGCATCTCGTAACACACAGGTTGTCCAACCAAACAGTCTGGTCGGGGAGGTCCGGGCTTGAATCGAGCCGCGATAACATGAGCAGGACAGTCATTCCCATGGGATCAACGACGTCCCCGGTGCCTGCCTGTCCCACCATCTGCTGCCCAGTTTCCGGGATACGAAAGGATACTTCGTGCCGCGTCCAACGGCCATGAAGGGTCGCCAGAGAATTGATGGCTTGAGAGCCGCCTCGACCGTACGGTTCACCAGGTAGCCCTCCCCTGCGCAGTGGTAGGAAAGCAACCTGCGGCGGAGGGAAATAAATGTAATTGACGTTTTGGGCGAAAGCGAATGGTTTGGTTGCAATCGCCATCGCAAAGGCGAGTCCCGAAGTCGGTTCGTTGATCAGATCATCGTGGATGCCGTCATAACCCAGATCGAAATAGGCGTCCAATGAAAAAGTGATGACATCCCCCGGCGCGTATTGATCGTCAGGTATCCCGCGATGCTCCAGGAATAGCCCATGTGTTGAGGGCCGGTTGAAAGTGACTCGCAGAGCCTGCCCACTGGTGGCGCCCGGGTAGCTCGGTGGAGGTTTTCCGCTTGATCCGTCAATAAAGGCCAATTTCGGGATGGTTGATCCTTTCAAATCGTTAGGCGTCTGGAAGGGCGTTCCTACCCACCAGCTGGAAATTTGTGATTTGCGATGGGTTCTGACATGAGTTCCGGCGTTAAAGTTCGGCACATTTGTTCCGAGGAAATCTTCAACTGTGATGTTCTCAAACTCGTAGTTGGAATCCGTCCGCAGATCTCGCGTCACAGGCGGAAACCCGGGCGAGGTCACACTATCCTGTGAGCCGTTCAAGTAGTCAGCAAGCGCGATTGTGTAACAGTCATACCCGCCATCATCGTAACTCCTCCCCACTGAAAGGCGCACCCAGTCTGAGAAGTTCTCCTGGGGTGTAATCGAAAGGCCATCCGTATCGGCTTCCACCCGAAGGTGTAGGTTCCCGGAATCAGCGATGTTTGTCCCGCCATTCGCCACGCGATCACCCAGGGTTCCTCCCTTGAACGCCGGCCGGTTCCCCGAGGGAAAAGTTGGTCCGTTTATGGATGGCCCAGTGAGAATCGAAGAGGGGGCGTAATGCCTTGTCTCTCCGGCGCCACTCGAAAAAACCAGTGACAGCCGTCCTCCCCCTTCGGCTGAAATGGGTTCAGGGAGATCAATCCGCAACGTGGAATCTGCGTTATCTTCATCGGGCCCCTGTAGGCACCACGAATACGCAATTCCTCCGCCGCCATTCCCAGCGACATGGTCGTCCACCAAGGGGGCACTGAGCAGCGGGGCAGTATTAACGCTGATCTCACTACTGATAGTGGGATTAAACGTATCAGTGACTCCCAAATCCGTGGTGACCTTGTTGGAAGTGAATTGCGCAGGGACTCGTGCTTCCAGGACGTTCCCTTCGGAGATGATTACTAAATCATCGGGATTGCTCCACAACAGTGGGAGCGGTGCACCTGTTGCTGGGTCTCGATCGAAGGGCCAAATTACGAACTCATCCAGATCCAGGACAGGAATGACGGCCCCATTTGGGTTGATCGCGTTCCTGATATCGGGGATGTCGTGCTGAAGCGGTGCACCACAACTGCAGACGGCCGTACTAGTCGGAGTCGGCGTTGGAGTGCGTGTGTCAAACAGATCCACATCCGTCGGCAAGAAATTGTCATCCTCGACGATGATATCGTCAACGAAGAGGCCGCCCAAGTCAGAGGCGAAGCCTATCCATACCTCGTTTTGCGGGTCGGGATCACTTCCAACAACGTCTCGGTTGTCGAATATCTCAATGGAGCATGAGTGCCCCTTGTTCACGGATCTATACCGAAATGCCGCTCCATCTATATCTCCTAGCTCAACCTCTGCATAGATTGCCTGGGAGATGTCGGTTGCCGCCTCAATGGCATCGATAAACGGCTGATTGTTCGAGAAGGTGCCGAAGGTTCCGTATTCGTCATCAAAGATGGCCGTGTTGAACATTCCGCTCGTCTGGAACTTCCAATTGTCGCGGCCTGTAACATTCGTTTCGAGACCGGCCTCAAGGTTCGACATTATACCGCTCACGTGGTCGGCACCGCTGGTGCGATGGAACGGGCCGAACACGCCGGAGTTACCTGGCCAGGCTATCGGGCCATTCGGACCGAAATTATCGGGGTTCCAGGCGGGATCGTTCGGATCGCCCCAGAACGTGAAGGTACACCTAAGACCGTTTCCTCTCGTGAACATGTCATTGCCCAAGACATATTGGTGCCATCTATTCTCGACCGCAAATCCGTTGACAACGTCTCCGATAGTCTCCCACCAGGTATCGGGACCGCGAGATTTGAAGGCAAACTCACCGGGGGCATACTCCCTAATTTCTGCGATACTGGTGTAATCGCCCGCTTCTGCAGTACACGCTTCGCAGGCCGGCTGAAGACGCCACGTTGGATCGGGGATCGAGCTGGGCCACGGTTCGTAGAGCAACCCGCCTTGTGGGTCTCCGCTGTGCTGTGCCGAAGCTGGGAGAGCTAGTCCAATAATGGACAGTATAACCGATGATACAAAGCACTTCACCGAAGCGAAAATTCATTCGCTTGCCTCCAGGCCGTTACCCATGGAGTAGGGTGGGTTAGCCGATAGGCGTAACCCACCGATGCTGCTTGGTTGTAT
>Ga0310121_10003573_pt1 | contig 14142 bp, 10 predicted proteins | sample CB27_Tmax_986_MG_FD_203504 | JGI IMG/M metagenome (GOLD analysis project Ga0310121, IMG submission 203504) | Marine microbial communities from Western Arctic Ocean, Canada - CB27_Tmax_986 | ecosystem: Environmental > Aquatic > Marine > Oceanic | place: Canada: Western Arctic Ocean | collected... | reverse complement strand
AGTCAATTGGAGCTGTTCGAACACAAACCAGAATTGACCCGGCATAACGGACAACTCCCCCCGGCCGAGTTGCTCGCGGGATATCGCTCGGCGTTTATCAATCCCAACTCCGCTCTACTGGGTCCAAAGTTTTCCTTTGCCCCCCAGGGACAATCCGGTGTGGAATTGAGTGAAGTTCTTCCACATCTCTCCAAGATTGTCGACGACTTGTGCTTTGTCCGCTCGATGCACACCGATGCCATCAACCACGCGCCGGCACAGATTATGATGAACACCGGTGCTCAACAATTCGGTCGGCCCAGTTTCGGAGCCTGGACACTCTACGGGCTGGGCAGCGAAAGCGATGACTTGCCGGGCTATGTGGTATTATCGAGTGCCACGGGTACCAGCGGTGGCACCAGCAACCATGGCTCTGGTTTTCTTCCCACACCCTATGCCGGGGTTCCGTTTCGTGGCAGCGGTGATCCGATACTCTACTTATCCAATCCCGCAGGTTTCGACGTCGACGCACAGCGTGCATCGCTGGATAGCCTTCGCCGATTGAACGAACTGTCCCTGGCTGACATCAACGACCCGGAAATTGCCGCTCGCATCCAAAGCTACGAATCAGCGTATCGCCTACAGAGCAGCGCCCCGGAATTGATGGATCTGGCTCAAGAAGAACAATCCGTGCTCGACTTGTACGGAATCGAGGATGTCAAGAAATCCAACTATGCGAGAAACTGCCTGTTAGCACGGCGACTTTTGGAGCGCGGTGTACGATTCGTTCAACTCTTTCACGAAGCCTGGGACCAACACGGCAACCTTACCCAGGGAGTCCGCACCAATTGCGAGCGAACGGATCAGGCGACGACGGCACTGGTGCAAGATCTCAAGCAGCGAGGACTCCTTGAAGACACGGTCGTCATCTGGGGCGGGGAGTTCGGACGCACGCCCATGGTACAAGGTGGTGATGATGGTCGAGATCACCACAACCGTTGTTTTACAATCTGGTTGACGGGCGGTGGAATTAAAAAAGGGCACGTGCACGGAGAAACTGATGAACTAGGTTTCAACGTCTCCCGCGACCCGGTCCACGTCCACGATTTGAACGCCACCCTGCTTCACCTCCTGGGACTTGACCATACTCGCCTTACCTACCGCTTCCAGGGCCGTGATTTTCGCTTAACGGACGTGCACGGCAACGTGGTGCAAGATATCCTCGCCTGACTTGGCGGCGAAACCTCTGTAAGTGGTCAACCGGTCCACAGCTGAAGAGGGTACCGGTCAGGCGGGACTCCCGACCTACACGTCGTGCATGCATCATTCAAACCAAAAAGTGTTTGATACACGTGTGCCTTACTTGCACACTGATCCTGAAGACAAAATGGATGCATCAGGTAGGCCAAGGGTTCGCACCCGAAGTACAACCCCACCGGTGGTTCAGTCGTTTTTTTCAGCGAAAGGTTTCCGTGTCCGGTCATCGCTTTAAAAATAGAGCGGGTTTATTTACATTTGGAAAGCGAACTGCAAAATGGTAAGGGGTCGACCCGCATGGCGCAGAACGTTCTAATGCCCTCCCCACTGTCCCCGTCCTGGAAACTCATTGGAAGGAAACACTTTGGCCTGTCTGGGTGCCCACATGTCGATTGCCGGAGGTTATTACAAGGCGGTGGAAGCTGCGCACCGGTGCCAATGTGATTGTGTTCAAATTTTCACGAAGAACAACAATCAGTGGCGGGCCAAAAAAATCACAACCGAAGATGCCACCACATTCCAGGCACGACTGGCCGAACTTGAAATCAAGCACCCATTGTCACACAGTTCGTACTTGATCAACCTGGCCAGTCCCGACCCAAAACTCTGGAAACAATCCGTCGACGCTTTCATCGTGGAATTAGAGCGTGCCCATATCCTGGGAATCCCCTACGTGGTCTTGCATCCCGGAGCGTGGACAAGCAGTGACGAGGCGGCAGGAATCCGGCAAGTCGTGCGAGCACTTAACGAGGTGCACCAGCAGTTCCGCGACGAAAGCACACAATGTTTACTGGAAACCACAGCCGGACAAGGTACGACTCTTGGCTGGCGTTTCGAGCAACTGGCCGAAATATTGGACGGAGTTCGTGATCCGAACCGTTTAGGGGTCTGTTTCGACACCTGTCACGTTTTCGCCGCTGGATATCCGCTGGCGTCAGAAAAAGATTATCAGCAGACGATGCACGAATTCAATCGCCTGATCGGTGTGAAACGCATCAAAGCTTTTCATTTAAACGACAGTAAAAGAGAGTTAGGTTCGCGGGTGGACCGGCATGACCACATTGGGAAAGGAAAAATGGGAGTCACCCCTTTTCGTCACTTGATGTCTGATAGTCGCTTTCGCAACGTTCCCATGTATTTGGAAACCCCGAAAGGTGAAGAAAAAGGCAAAGAACTGGATGTGATCAATCTTCAAAAACTGCGGCGAATGGTTGGGGAAAAATAGACGACAGCCGTCCTTAAAAACTGTGAACCACTTTCCACATTCAATGGCAACGCGAGTGACTACTTCCTCTAAAAACAAGTTCGTGACAGTTCAAAGTCGGTCATTTTGTGAAAATAAGTTTGAGCACGGTCCCGTTGGCGCACGTACAATGTGGTAGGCGAGTGGTGGACCGATTGGGAAAGGTCACTGATACCGCTACCAGCAAGTCGTGAAGTCCTTGTTGGTTGACACGACTCACCAAATCATCGTTCCAGAAGAACAAACACCTTCAATGACGAACTATGGAAATCGCGTCTGAGTTTGTTCACAATTCGTTCCACATCTGGATGGAGATGGCTCCCTGGCTGCTACTTGGGCTGTTAGGTGCGGGCCTGATCAAAGTCTGGCTTCCTGCCGACAAGGTTTCCAGTTGGTTAGGTAAACCAGGAATCTTCTCGATCATCAAGGCAGCCCTCCTCGGTACACCTCTCCCCCTGTGTTCCTGCAGCGTGATTCCAGCCGCTATTCAGTTACGACGTGGCGGAGCTTCACGAGGAGCCACGGTTTCCTTCCTGGTTGCCACACCGGAAAACGGTGCCGATTCTCTCGCGATCTCGTACGCCATATTGGGACCGGTCATGACGGTCGCCAGATTGTGTTCCGCAGTTATCAGTGCCGTGATTACGGGCTTTCTTGCCGAGTTCGCTTCGGACGGTCAAGTGACCACTGCCACGAAAACAGAATCCGGTGGTTGTTGTGCCGTCACGAGTCCGCCGCCGGTGAACTCTCACAACACCGGTTCGCCGGAGTTTTTCAAGAAACTAGGTTTAGGAATCCGCTACGCAGTCATCGACCTGCTACGCGACATTGCGGGTTGGACACTGGTCGGAATCCTCGGAGCCGCGACCATTTTGACTTTTGTCCCTCCGGAATCGATGGCTCAGTGGGGAAGTGGATTGTGGGCCATGCTTGCCATTTTGGCAATTGGCATCCCGAGCTACATTTGCGCCACTGCATCAACACCGATTGCTGCGGCCATGTTGGCAGCCGGAGTCAGCCCGGGCACGGTGCTGGTTTTTCTACTGGCCGGCCCGGCGACAAATCTGGGGTCGGTGGGAATTATTCGGCGCGAGATCGGCGGGCGCGCCACCACGGCCTATCTGGCGGGAATCTGTGTCACATCCATCGTTTTGGGATTAACACTGGATCAGATCTGCAGATGGGCTAATCTGGTCGTCATTCCACGTTTAGAAGGCGATGTGCACCTGCTTCCAACATGGTTTGCAGTCACCGTAGCCATTATCCTGCCACTCTTTCCGATCGTACCCTGGGTCCACAAACTTCTTGGGTCTGTCGCAAACCGAACCGAATCCGCTCGGATTACTGCAGGTGTTGATAAAGAAACTGGTGACGTGCGTTAAACAGCTTGTGAAAAGCAAGAAAAACAACGCCTACCGTTCCCATGGCCGTCGCGGTTGCAATCAGAAACATAATCACAATCTGATATTTGACCGCCTGCATCGGTGGGATTCCTGACAACAATTGGCCAGTCATCATGCCTGGCAAACTAACAATCCCCACCACCATCATCCCGTTCATGATCGGTGTCAGACCGGTCTTCACCGCCTGCTGAACAGGGCGGCGAGCAGCTTCCCAGCGACTGGCTCCCAACGCCAACAACGCCTCCACTTCGGCACGTTGTGAGACGAGCGTAGAAGTGAACGTATGAAGTCCTAGTGAAATTCCGTTGAGACAGTTGCCCAATAACATCCCCAACAAGGGAATCACATACTGAGGCTCGTACCATGTCGCCGTCCTTCTCAGAATCAAAAAGACGGCAAAGGCGGCCATCACCCAGGAACTGGCCCACACGCAGAGGAAGGTATTCAACCAGATTCCAGGGAAACGCCTTTCAGAGCGAGTGACTGCTGCATGCCCTGCCACCAGGGTCATGACGATCATCAACAGCAGAACAATGTACCAACGATCCACCTGGAAGACCCACTCTAACACGCCCCCAATCAGCAGAAGTTGACCGATCGTCCGGACACTGGCGACAAGCCACAATTTCGTCATTCCCAGGCGCAACAGCACGGAGACCGCTCCGTTGACAAAAATCAATGACGCTGCAAGTGCCACCTGAACGGCAGTGAGTTCAAGATATTCTATTTCCATCCGGTTTCCACCTCCTGGTGCGGCATCGGTACTGAACGTCGTGTTTAAACTGAAATTATAGTGGGACAACCAATGCGGACCGCCCCAACAGCCCGTCGCGATTCTCCCGATTCGACAGTGACACCAGTGAAATCGGATGTCGTGACCATGGATTACACGAATTCATGCCCAGTCGGATAACACCGGAAACTACTCGCTGCTGATCTCCTCGTATCCTTCATCTGTAATTCTTCCAGATTCTAAATGGATTGTGCGTGAAGCCAAACGTCGCGACTGTTCCCGATTATGGGTGACCCAAATTACGGCACGCTTTCCCCTTGAGTTGGAAATCCATTTCCGAACCTGCTCTTCAAAGACCCGTGTTCGGTCACCATCCAGGGCCGTTGTCGGTTCATCCAAAAGTAAAACTGTCGGATCGAGTTGCAAAGCCCGGACGAGTGTTACGATTTGTTTTTCACCGCCGGAAAGATCCTGTTGATCCTGCATGAGAAAGCCACTTTGACACCCGAATTGGCAAAACAGGTTCTCAACTCGCTGCTCGTCCAAGCGGTATCCCCGGTGTAACTGAATTTCACCAACGAGTTCCAAATTGTGTTTCACCGACCCTTCCAGTAAAACCGGATTTTGGTGCAAATAAAGCACCTCTCGACGAAAGGCCGGAACCTTTGCCGGTTGGACAGGGGCTCCTTTCCACAGAACATCTCCTTGGTCGATGGGATCAAGTTGGGCGACGGCGCGTAACAGAAGACTTTTTCCAGAACCTGACGGCCCTGAAATGACAACACGGTCACCCGCTTCAATCGAAAAGCAAATGCCGTGCAATAACCATTTGTCGTCTTTCGGATGCCGCCGTGACAACTCTCGTACTTCGATCAATGGAGATTCGGCAGGCATCAACGTTCCAAGCGAGAAAACTAGTTTTCACTGATCGTCACGACTCGCCGCTGCGACGGGGGATATTCATTTGCAAAGAGGAAACAAATTTCGTGGTTAGTGTATCACAAGTAAGCTGAACCGGAAATTCTGCAACCCTGGTAATCCGCGTCCACCACGCTGTCAATCACTTCACCTGAAACAAGACGGTCTCCGGCAGGACACCCTATTCCAACCTCACGACCATGACGAGTTTTTCTGGGTGGCTAGTATCAAGGTAGGATGCAACGGTGACGGGTGTGCTATGACATGTGCGGTGACCCCCTCAATCTTCGGGTTTGCTACCATCACCACACATTTTCACAATCTTGGGATCGAACCGGGCCACGATTTCAACCAGGTCGGATTGCTGGCTCATGACCTGCCGAATGTCTTTATAAACACCGGGAACTTCGTCGGCTCCAGCCGATAACACACGTACCCCTTTTTTCGCCAAGTCTTTCTGAACGGATTTCCAGTTGAACCTGCTTCTCGCCTTCTTGCGCGACATTTGTCGGCCGGCTCCGTGTGACGCCGACCCCAGAGAGTCGGGGTGCCCTTTTCCCCGCACCACGAACGCCGGATCCGCCATCGATCCGGGAATGACACCCAATTCACCCTGTGCAGCGGGAGTGGCGCCTTTGCGGTGTACAATCACTTCCTTTTCACCGTGGACTTCCTTCCAAGCGAAGTTGTGGTGATTCTCGACGCCGGCGATGATCTGGGCTCCCAGGATTTGTGTCACCAGGCGATGAATCACATCGTGATTTGCCGATGCATAGTCTCCCATCAAATTCATCGCAGCCCAATACTCCTGGCCGTCCTCACTGTCAAAGTCGAGCCAAGCAAGGCGGCCCAGGTTTTCATGCTTTTTAGGCAACTTCGCCCGGGCAATCTCACTGTAGGTCGAACAAACCGCTGCCCCCACTCCGCGACTTCCGCTGTGACTGAGCAGGGCCACGAATTGGCCTGCCTGTAACCCCAGTTCCTCATCCGGTTCCTTCAGCGTCAACACGCCAAATTCCGCAAAATGGTTCCCCGAACCGGATGTGCCCAGTTGCCGCCAGGCCCGATCCTTCCGCTCACGTGTAATCCGCGTCATGGCCCAATCCTGGTCCATCACTGAATGCGATTGAGGTTGCTGGTGTTGTGAACCCACGCCAAACCGCGTCCCACCCTCGAGTGACCCTTTGAAAAGATTGAATTTGGAATCAAGCGTGTCCGGTTTCATATCTAAAACCGATAGCTTCATGCGGCAGCCAATGTCGACACCTACCGCGTAGGGAATGACCGCATTTTCACAAGCCAGCACTCCACCAATCGGCAAGCCGTACCCGACGTGTGCGTCCGGCATCAGCGCCGCACTCCAAGCCCCGGGCACACTGCAAGCCTGCCGCATTTGCTGGTGTGACGCTTCGTCAATCCCTTCGGCGCCCCAGGTTCGGTAAGTGATCGGAACAGACCGGACAACTTTTCGATCACTGATAATCGTTTTGGCAAACTCTCCGAACTGTTCATCAGTGACAAATTCCTCGGGCCGATGCAGGACCGCCTGCAGTCGCGTCTTAACCTGTTTGGCAGCTAACGGGCCAGCCTGATTCACTCGTTGGATTGCTGCAATCGCTTCTTCAACGCAATCCACTGGAACGCCGAGCTTTAGAAGTTGACGTTTGTTCATCAGTGTTTTCCAGTTTCGAGAACACCACCGCACCCGTGGTCCCAAGACACCTTCCAGCTCAGAAATTCTGGGGACACTTTTTTCAGGACGCCCACAAACTACACCACGCCCCCGATCCTCACAAGCGAAGAGTTTCAAGCGTCATCAGCTCCGGGGTCACACACGTCATTTGGCCCTGGTGAAAGCCGGGACGGGTACGCTCTTCCGCTGTTCACACGGTTTTGATTCGTATAACGTGAAAGGAAACCGGCCACCCGGCTGCTGTCGAAACAACCCTGCCGCGAACCTCACGTCCGTTCACCTGCCGAAACGGCCGTTCCACGGGCAAGGTGGCAGGAGCAAAACGCAACACTTCACAGGACGGCTACCACTTAATTTGAAAAGAGGATGTTTCCCATGACCGATCCCACACCGAATTCTGAGTACGTCGATGCAAAACATATGGAATGGGAAGCCACCGACTTTCCGGGAGTGGCAATGAAATTGCTCTGGAAAGAAGTGAATGGAAATGGATTCACTGCCCTGTTTCAAATGGCTCCAGGGTCACGTTTACCGAGGCATCGGCACCAGGGTGTCGAACAAACATTTGTGCTGGAAGGCAGTCTGGTTGACGAAGAGGGTGTCTGCACTGCGGGCAACTTTGTCTGGCGACAGCCGGGATCCGTTCACTCGGCACATAGCCCTGACGGCTGCCTGAGTCTCGGAATCTTTCAAGCTCCGAATGAATTCCTGAAAGATAAGTAGAAACACGATCTTTTGGAAATCTTCAACCCGGAAGTACGTTCCGACTTCTCAAAAGGATTGTTGCCGGCCTGTACGTCCAATACTTCCTTACCGTCACTTTGCGGGCCCTCGATAGTCGCGGGGCAATAAACGAACCATCGTCCAGATCAGTAAAATAAAAGCCAATGTTACCAGCAAGCTCATGCCGGTAAATACCTGCCCCAAATTGAACATATTCCTGTCGAGCCCATACCCGACCAGTGGGGCAAACGGTGCACCCAGCAAGCTGATGACGTTCAGAAAGGCCATCGAAGTCGCACGTGCTGCCGGATCAACGATGTCGAAGGTCGCCGTCCACAAGTTTGCCACGTAAAATCCGTATCCAACCCCGATGGTAGTCATCGCTACCGCCAGAACAGGTTGGAAACTCGAGGTACCCAACACGATGAAAGCAGGCCCCATCAAGACCAGTCCAATGGCCTGAACGGCCATACGACCGGACCGTCGGCGGCTTGCCCGGCGATCCGCCCACGGTCCACCAAACAGCAGACCAACGATGGCTCCCGATTGAAAATAAACCGTCGAAAATAAACCCGCCTCACCCAAATCCATCCCAAGGGTGTCGTAGAAATGCCTCGCCAACCATGTCTCTCTGGCACCCGACGTCATTCCAATCAGAACGAACACGATCCCCACAACCCAGTACGAGCGCACACTCAGAACGTCTTTTGTCGTTTTCCACCACGTCCCCCCCTGCAAGCCAAGTCCCTCTCCTACTTCTCGATCTGTTCTTGCCGGCTCCCGTAAAAACAGATACACAGCCAACACCACCACCGCTCCAACAAGACTGAAGACAAACATGGCCATTCGCCAGCCAGAGACACTGACAATTTGCAAACCAAACATGTTCACCCCGACATCCCAGCTGGGAATATCGGCGATTTCACCGCTCAAGGTTCCACTGGCAATGTTGGCGACTTGTTGAGATACCAAGTACACGGCAACAGCCGTCGAACGACCTCTGGACGTAAAGCAATCGCCCATGACGCTCGCAATGGCCGGAACACTTGCTGCCTGAGACATTCCCAATAGAAACCGCAGACTAACCAACATCGTAAAGCTACCGGACAAACCAAGTCCAGCCAACGCCACAACGCTGCCTGTCAGGCTTAATAACAGAATCTTCCGCCGGTCAAAGCGGTCGCCCATGTGTCCAACGTACAACTGTGACAGCGCATAGGGCACGACAAATGCCGTGTCCAACAAACCGATATGTGCGTCACTGATGTCGAGCTCCAACTTAAGAGGAGGCTGGACAAAGTAAATCACATTCCTGTGCAAGACGAGTACAAAATAGTTAAGCGCTAAAAAAAACAACACGAACCAGCGGTCAGATGTGCCGTACTCGCTAGTTGTCGGTTTTCGTTTGCGCCAGCGGGCAACTTGTTTTATGTCCATTCGGAAACCTTAGCGTGGAGTTACAATCCACCATTTCTTACAGCGTAGAGACTACCACTTCAGGCAGCGGGAGGCTCATTGGAACCCATTCGCGTTTCAGACGACAGGTTAAAAAACGACCAACTTCTAACGGGCGGCGGAAAACAAATTGTGTAGGATTTGCGCATTCTTGTCTCTCGAAGTTTCTCTTCTCGAATTTTCGGCTATAATTAAAGTGTCGGTATCGTCGCTACTGCTTGTGACACGGATCTCTCCAAAGCCCTTTTTTGTCCCAACTCTTTTCTACCAACGGCTATGCGAACGTCTTCCCGCAAGATTGGACTCGAAGTTTTAGAGTCGCGAATTCTGGCAGATAGCGGAATCGGAAACGGTTCGGTTTTCGAGGGTATCACGATTGGGGCAATTGTACCGGACTTCGCGTTGTCTGACATTAACCCAACATCCCCTTCTTTCAATCAAATTATCTCCCCAAGAGATCACCAGGGTACCGTCTCTGCCTGGTACTTTGGACACGCCACGTGAGGCTACTGCAGAAGTCAGTTCGGCTTCCTGGACCAACTACACGACGAACTCGAGTCCGAGTATCCGGCGTTGGATTTTCCCATCCTTGCGATCAACGAAGAGGGGCTCGAAAGCGGAAGCAGCCAAATCAGCCCGGATGAAAACCTCCCCTGGCTGCAAGACGTTGACCAAGACGCAAACGGCGTTTCAGATCTCTGGTATGATTCGTGGGACATCGCCTTTCGCGATGTGGTCGTTCTTGACGAAAACAACTCGCTAGTTGACATTTACAACGTGACGCCAAACGATCTGGCAGATCCGACAAATTACAACACACTTCGCTTGATGCTAGTTGAAACCGCCACCTCGGATGGAGATTTTGACAACGACGATCAGTTGAACGCTACTGATATCGATCTGCTGTACGCTGCGATCGGAACAGCAACCGGAACGGATGAAATGGATCTCAACGGAGATTCGCTCGTGGACCCCCAGGACGTCACCGAGTTAGTGGAGAATCGTATCGGCACCAGGTTCGGAGACATTGACCTGGACGGCTCGGTAAACCTCACCGACTTCAACGTGATGGCAGCCACGTTTGATAGCCAGGGCCAAAACGCTGGAAACGGTTGGAATCGCGGCAACTTTGATGGCGACACCGACATTGACCTGACCGATTTCAATTCGCTGGCCTCGAACTTCGACCTGGTATAACAATCCGGATAGCCAGAGCAATTTGCCTTTGGTGGCCTGAAGACATCTCAGGCGGGGCCAGCTGCGCCGAGTCGTAAAAGCGTCAGCCCTGGAGGTGAAGTCCCCCGGATGGTCTATCTGTTTTGACCATCGATATAGAGATACGTCGTTGAGCACCGGGGTGAAGACCGTTTGTCTTTGGTCACTCATTTGGTCCGGTCACCCACACTACGGACTCGCCTGGCACTCCCCGTGTCACTCCGGCTTGTCTTCCCACAGTTTAGCAACTGCAGAGAAATCCAAAGTTCCATCGCCACGGCGGACAGCGGAGGTGTATTGCTGCAGCGCCACGGATGCCATCGGTGCAGGTGAATGAAGTTCATGCGCCAGAGAAAGAGCGAGAGCAACATCTTTTCGCATCAGTTCGGTTGTAAAACCGGGTGGATAGTGATCGTCCATGACAAATTGAGCCCGCGAGGAAAACATGGTCGAATTTCCACTAGAACCTGAAACCACGTTGAACACTTGGGTTAAGTCGAGCCCCGCCGCTTTGGCCAGAGACATGGCTTCACCAATCAGTGCCATGGTTCCACCCGACAACATTTGATTCACCAACTTGGCTGTCTGGCCGGCGCCGACCGGTCCTAGATGAAAAATATTGCCGCCCAGAACATCCAATACGGGTCGTGCCCGCAAAAAGTCCTCCTCCTTGCCACCCACCATGATGGCCAACGATCCCTGCTTTGCGCCGGATGGACCTCCTGAAACGGGTGCATCCAGCATACTCATTCCAACTGTTTCCAGGCGGGCAGCTACTTGACGCACCGTTGCAGGTCCAATGGTGCTCATGTCGATCACCAGTTTGCCCGGGTCGCCACCATGGATGATGCCATCTTCCCCGAGGATCACCTGTTCTACTTCTCGATCGGCTGTCACGATTGTGACGATCACATCGGCCGAACGAGCCACGTTCGCGCAATTCCCACATCTCGTTGCACCCGCGTCAACAAACTTTTTCACGACCGGTTCACGTCGGGCGTAGAAGAACAGTTCATGCCCTGCTTTCAACAGGTTGCTTGCCATCGGGCCGCCCATGGTTCCTAAACCAACAAATCCGATCTTAGTCATGTATTCATCCCTTGACGTTTGATGTTGCGGGGAATTCGCGGGGGCACCACCTCAGGAAGAAAGCCCTCTGCCACGGCAGCCCAACCTGTCCACATCCGTGCTATTACAGCCTCAGGCGAATACCCGTCTGACATGTTTCGGTCGACTACAGCAGGATGCCGTTCACCGGCGAGTGGTCTTCCACTCCCGTCATCCTCATATCCAGCCCTTGGAACTTGTACACCAAACGCCGGTGATCGATCCCCAGGCAGTGGAGAATGGTCGCGTTGAGATCGTGAATGTGCACAGGGTTTTCTTCGATATTATAGCTGAAATCATCCGTCTTACCGTAGATCACACCCGGTTTGACTCCACCACCAGCCATCCAAATTGTGAAACAGCGAGGGTGATGATCGCGACCATAATCCTCCTTTGTCAACTTCCCCTGACAATAAATCGTGCGCCCGAATTCACCACCCCAAACCACCAGGGTATCGTCCAGCAAACCGCGGTTTTTGAGATCAGTGATCAGGGCCCAGCATGGTTGATCGATATCACGGCATTGGTTGGGCAGGTCCCTCGGCACTCTACCATGTTGGTCCCAGCCACGGTGGAAGATCTGGACAAAACGAACACCGCGTTCAGTCATGCGGCGGGCCAACAAAGCACTGGCAGCGAACGTGCCGGGTCGCTGCACGTCCGGGCCGTACATGTCGAGGACGTGCCGCGGCTCTCCTGAGATGTCGGTCAGTCCCGGCACCGACGCCTGCATGCGGAATGCCATTTCTCCCTGTTCTATCCGCGCCAGGGTTTCGGGATCACCGTACGTGTCGAAAGTGCGCTGGTTGAAACGGGCCAACCGGTCAAGCATCCTACGACGCGTGTTGGTATCGACACCCGGAGGGTTCGAGAGAAATAAGACCGGATCCGCACCCGTACGCAACGCTACACCCTGATGACGGCTTTGCAGAAAACCGGAACCCCACAGACGGTTATAGATCGCCTGTGCTTCCTGACGGCCGGTCCAGCTGGGAGTCATCACAACAAACGCAGGCAGATCCTCGTTCAAGGAACCCAATCCGTAGTTCAGCCAGGACCCCAGGCTGGCACGCCCGGGCAACTGATGCCCTGTACAAATATAGGTGATGGCTGGGTCATGATTGATCGCTTCGGTATGCAGCGAGCGCACAATTGCCAGATCATCCACCATCTTTGCAGTATGAGGCATTAACTCGCTTACCCAGGCACCCGACTGGCCATACTGACTGAAATTGTAGATCGAAGGAGCAATCGGGAATCGTTCCTGACCCGATGTCATGGTCGTGAGTCGCTGTCCCTGCCGGACGGAATCGGGCAGGTCCTGGTCGTACATCTCTTTCATTTTCGGCTTATAGTCGAACATATCGACCTGGCACGGCGCTCCAGCCATGAACAGGTAAATCGCACGTTTTGCCCGGGGTGCGAAATGTGGCAAACCAAGCAAGCCGTCCGCCGCCCCGCATGTTGAATGAGGAAACAACGAAGTCACTGCAGCCGTGCCGAGACCCAGGCTGGCCTGGCCAAAGAAATGACGCCGGGTAACGGCCGAGATATGTTCTTGTAATACGTGAGGTAATGTGTGCGTGTCAGACATATCGAGCAAGGAGGTTTAAAAACTGTGGGTGTTTGACTGTCGTTGGAAACGTTTCTATCGCAATACGGTGAACGTGTTGACGGTTTTGGACGAATCTCTACTCAGTTTACAACGCATCTTCAAGATACCGGATTTTGACATTGCCAAGCATCCGGCACCTAGACGGCGGCCGCCGGAAAACTCTTCTTTAATTTTTTGTTACTACCTCATCTGTGCACAACAACATGTTGGCAACCATCGTCCACGCAGCAAGTTGAGTAATGTCCAGCGTTGCGTCCAAAGGCGCCGGACCAATGTCCACAAGTTCTTTAGCAGCCTTGGAATTCGCCTCGTAGGCTACTAACTCCTCGTGAAAACTTCGAACCAAGTCCTTCATTTCGACCGTTGTGGGTGGACGACAGGCACACGTGCGAAACATAAAATCAGCCCGAGAATGACTACTGTCTCCGCCTTCGCGCATCGTGCGTCGAGCAAGAGCCTGCGCAGCTTCCACATACTGTGGATCATTAAACAACATCAGCGACAGAAGCGGTGTATTCGTGCGTTCGCGCCTCATCACACAAGCTTCTCGCGATGGTGCATCCACAATACTCATCTGCGGGGGCGGCGCGGTGCGTTTGATGAACGTGTAAAGAGTGCGTCGATGAACCTTTTCAGGCACTTGATCTGCGACAAACCGCACAGTATCTGATGCTGTGTAACCTACCGCAGCCCACAGTCCATCGGGTTGCGGCGGCTTGACGCCGGGTCCTCCCAACTTTTCCACCAGCAGTCCACTGACCGACAAGGCTTGATCACGGAGCATTTCAGCATCCAGACGAA
>Ga0310121_10003572_pt1 | contig 14151 bp, 9 predicted proteins | sample CB27_Tmax_986_MG_FD_203504 | JGI IMG/M metagenome (GOLD analysis project Ga0310121, IMG submission 203504) | Marine microbial communities from Western Arctic Ocean, Canada - CB27_Tmax_986 | ecosystem: Environmental > Aquatic > Marine > Oceanic | place: Canada: Western Arctic Ocean | collected... | reverse complement strand
GCTAGCCCAGATCGTGAAGTCGATGAGTTGCGTATAACCGTCCTTCTGCGCCTACCTACGCCCACGGGCCAGCTACCCCTTTCGGGACAGCTGGCCCGTGATGCCCTCGAGCACACGCGACCTCAGCGTACGCCTCGCCTGCTTCGCTCCGCTCGACTTCAGACTACAACTGCTCGCCTCACTGTCGCCCAGCCCTTCCCTCCATCAGAGTCCCTTGTGCGGTGCTCGTCATCACCCGGCCTCCTCAGCCGCACTCGCTGTAACCGCACACGTGGCACTTCACGCACCCTTCCTCGTAGGCCAGGTCCCCCGTGCCACACTCGGGGCAGCTGCCGAGGAAGTTCTCCGGCTTGACGCCCGATGAAGTCTGCACCGCGGTCGCGCCGGCAGCACGGACTTGCCCCGGCAATGCCAGCGCCTCCTGCACCCCTTCCCTCTCCTGCAGATAGAGGTCGATCGCCTGACCGATCGCGTCCGGGGCCGAGAGCACCTTGTTCGGCCCGATGCCGACCGCACGGTCGCACGAGATCCCGCGGAGCTGGTCCTTGATCGCCGTGATCGGAATGCCGGATCGGAGCGCGAGTGAGACCAGCCGTCCGATCGCCTCGGCATCCGCCATGGCGGCGCCACCGGCCTTGCCAAGCGAGCAGAAAAGCTCGAAGGGACGGCCGCTGTCGTCCTCGTTGATTGTGACATACAGGTCGCCGAGCGGCGACAGCATCTTGATCGTGCGCCCGCGCAGCATGTGCGGCCGCTGGCGCTTCTGGCGGGTGGCCGCGGCGCTCTGGTCGTGCTCCTGGACCTCGTAATCGAGCTCGGAGATCCGGACGCGCAGCGCGTGGTTTTCCTCGCGCGCGTCGGCGAGGAGCTGATCGAGCTCCACGCGGACCGCCTCCTGCTCCGCCGAGACCTCGCTCTTGCCGGTCCTTCCCGTCGAGAGCACCTGGTTGGGACGAGAGCCGTCGCGGTAGACAGTCACGCCCTTGCATCCGAGGTCGAAGGCGAGCCCGTAGATCTTCTGGACGTCCTCCTTCGTCGCGCTGTGCGGGAAGTTCACGGTCTTCGAGATCCCCGCATCCGTGTGCTCCTGGAAGGCAGCCTGCATCCGGACGTGCCACTCGGGCGTGATGTCGTGCGTGGTGCGGAAGACGCGCCGCACGGCCTCGGGCACCTCGGGGAAATCGATGTGCCCCTCGCGCGCGATTTTCTCCATCAGCTCGTCCGAGTACCACCCCTGCTCCTTCGCTACCGAAACGAAGTCTGGATTCACGTCGGGCATGAGCGCCTCCGCCTGGTTGCGCATGAACGCGACAGCGAAGAGCGGCTCGATCCCGCCCGAGCAGCCGGCGAAGATCGAGATCGTTCCCGTCGGGGCAACCGTGGTCAGGTTGCAGTTGCGGAGTCGGCGGCTGGGCCGGATCCGCGAGCCGTCAGGCGCCCGAGCGCAGGTCTTCTCCGCACCCCAGATCGACCGCTCCCACTCAGGGAAGACGCCCCGGCTCTCGGCCAACTTCTCCGAAGCATTTCGCGACTCCTCGTTCAGGAAGCCCATGACCGTGCGGGCCATCGCGATCGCTTCCTCGCTGTCGTACGCGATGCCCAGCCGCACCAACATGTCTGCCCAACCCATCACGCCCAGCCCGATCCGGCGGATGCGCTGCGCGAGCTCGTGGATCTCCTCGAGCGGGTAGTTGTTCGCGTCGATGACGTTGTCGAGGAAATACGTCGAGAGGTGCGTCACGCGGCGCAGTTCTCCCCAGTCGATTCGATCCTCGGGCGCGGCTTCATCCGAGATGTCTGCGCGGACAAACTTGCCGAGGTTCACAGATCCGAGGTTGCAGACGTCATATTCGAACAATAGTTGCTCACCGCACGGGTTGGTCGCCTCGTAACTGGCGACGTGCGGGACCGGATTGTCGCGGTTTCCGGTGTCGATGAAGAAGCACCCGGGCTCACCGGTCATCCATGCGCCCTCGATCATCGTGTCGAAGATCTCGCACGCGTCCTCCTGTTCCACCACCTGCTGGGTGCGCGGGTTCACGAGGTCGTACTTGCCCCCCGCCTTGACCGCGGCCATGAACGCGTCGGTCACCGCGACGCTGATGTTGAAGTTCGTTATCTGCGACGTGTCGTTCTTGCAGGTGATGAACTTCCGGATGTCGGGGTGGTCTACGCGCAGAATGCCCATATTCGCGCCGCGTCGTGTGCCCCCCTGCTTCACCACCTCGGTGGACGCGTCGTAGAGCTTCATGAACGAGACGGGACCGGACGCGACACCCATGGTCGAGCGCACGTTGTCCCCCTCGGAGCGGAGCCGGGAGAAGGAGAAGCCGGTGTTGTGGATTACCAGCATCTTCCCCGCGCCGCCGCCTGCGAGGTACGTGTTGTGGCCTTCCACAGTGAAGTCGAAGAACGGCTTGGCCTCCGCAGCCGGCGCGATCTTAGTCACGACCGCCCAGCCGTCGGCCAGCCGCTCGAGCTGATCGAGCCTCGCGTGGAGCTCGGGCGGCAGGACGCGGCGAAGGGCGGCTGCCAACCGCGCGAGCTTGTCGTCGCCGATCCCCTGCCCCCAGCGCAGCTGAAGGAGCCAGAACGCTTCTCCGTCCACCAGCACCGGCGCGCGGTAGATGTCCGCCGTCTCGGTCTCCACGCCGGCGGCCACGAGCAGATCCCGGACGGCCGAGAACGGCAGCGGAATCCGGTCGTGCGTACTGTGCTCGGCGCGCATGCGCAGGATCTCGAGGCGGTCGCGCTTGAACGGATCGTGCACGAAGGGCGCGATCAACTCGATCAGCTCGGGAGTCTTCTTCGCGTTCGCGAGCTTGATCCGGTGCTCGATCTGCGTCGCCTTCCCGATCGGCGCCTTCTCTCGCACCGACGGATTCAAGCCGAGCGTGCTTGCGAGCGAGACGAGCTTCCGGGCCAGCCTCGGGCAGGCGGTCGACAGCTCGACCCGCCGTCGCGCGAGGCTGACGTACCCGTCCGAATCCACCAGACCCGCCAGGAAAGCGCCGATCACGCTGAGCGGCGACTTGGCGACCCACTCCGGCATCGTGAGGTCGTGCTTGGCGCCCGACTCCATTCCGGCGAGCCGAGCGAACCGGGGGACGAACGACTGGTTGGTCGTGGTGACGCTCCAGAGTCCGAGCGCGTCCTGCCGGGGCGTGATCTCCACGCCGTGGCGAGCCAGCACCCGCGCGGCAAAGAGAAGGCTAGCCGGACGCCCATCGAAAAACCGGAGTCGGAGGGCCTCGCAATTGTTCGTGCGATTGCGGAAGACGCCGAGGCTGCCGTCACCGAGCGCATACCCGACGAGCCAGGCCAGCTCCTCGTCCACCTCGAATCCCTCGACCGTCTTCTGCTCCCGGACCGGCCAGCTCTCGCGGGCCGTCCGGTTCGGCGTGGGTAGGAGATCGCCAGGGTGTAGCTCGTCCGAGCGGCGCTCCTGCACCCCCTCTTCCGTGAAGACCATGAAGGGGTGCCACGCGCTCGTCGTGACCTCGGAGCCGTCGGCACACTTGATCGTGAGCTGCTGCTCCGCCGGGACATCCCACTGCCAGAGATGCGTGACCTGTTTGGCCTCGAAGTGGCCGGTGGCAGCGTCCAGCGCGAGCGTGTGGATGCCGAGGTGCGCGACGTCCATGATCCGGTGCCCGTCGCCGACCATCTCTTGAACGCCCAGCGCGCGCACGCGGCCATAGAGGGTCTGGATCTCCTCGATGCCGCAAAAGGTGGTGCAGACGAGCGCGTCCCCCGCGATGCAGCCGCCCCCCGACTGGTGCACCAGCGCCATCGCCTTGAGCGTATCGTAGATCCCGCTCTTGCCGTTCGAGAGCGCATCGTCCACCGGAAGCACGAAGCACGCGGAGAGCTGTCCCAGCGGCCGGCCCGCGTTCATGAGCGTAGGGGAGTTGGGCTCGAACTTCCCCGTCGTCATGAGGTCGTAGAACTGCCGCGCCACCTCCTCGATCGCCGCGTCCGACGCCCCGTACGTGCGGTCCACCTCCGCGATCGGCCGGGCTACCCGCCAGAACATCGTCTCCGGATCCTCAGTCGGCTGGCCCTGCTCGTCCTTCTTCAGGTAGCGCTTGGCCAGGACGATCCGGGCGTTCTCGCTGAGCTGGGCCGAGGGGAGGTCGGCGGGGACGGCGTCGTCGAAGATCTCAGGCGGGGGCGTCATCTGAGGGTTCGCTCCTTGAGACGAACGGTTGAAAAGCGCCTACTCCCTTTGTCGAAAACCGGTCGAAAACTCGTGGGCAACCGGTGGAAAAGTGGCAAAAACAGCCCCCGTCGGCGGTCTTGTTGTGGAAATCCAGCGGAGAGACCACTAGATGTAGAGGTAACTGGCAATATGATCCCCAAGATACAGGGTGGTCAAGGTTCTCTTTTTCCCACGTTCGGCATCCTTTTATACCCCCTGGATCTACGCGCTGTTTCGGGATTTGTACGGGGATCCGGAAGGCCGCCGTGAAGAGCGCGGCAACCGAGCTTCGGGCCCCAGGGAAAACGAGGGGCGAGCCCGGGTAGCACACCTTCTTCACGCCCGTTTCGGTCCAGTCCCCGGAGGTCGCGCCGCATGGCGGAGCACGGCTCGGCAGAGATCGAGGAGTACGGGCCCGCGGGTCCGGAGGAAGAGAGCGTCTGGTTCCGGCTCGGTTACGCGCTCGAGCGGGCGCGCGAGCAGGCCCCCGAGGTCGCGTCGCGCGTCGGATACCGGGTCGGCCAGACGCGGGGCCAGTTCCGCTCCCCCGCCGAGCGGAGGACCCGTCTCCGAGGCGCCCGCCCACCGAGACGGCCGCGCACGGAGTCGCTCGTCGAGGGCATCTCCCCCACTGGCGAGCCCTGGGACGTGGTGCTCACCGCGGCGGCAGCCGCGGTGGCCAGACGGTTGCTCGAGGCGCTGCCGCGGCGGCGCAAGCCCGGCCTCTTCGGCCTCCTCCGCGCAGGAGCGGCGGGTGCGGGTGCGGCGCTCCTGCGCGAGCTGGTTCGTCCGCTCGTGACCGACCAGCCGCGCGAGGCTCCGCTGGCCGAGACCGCGCGCGGCACGGCGCTCGCAGGTGCGGCGCGCGGGCTTCTCTACGGCGGGCTCGTCGAGCCGCGCATTCCGGGTCCGCCGTTCGTGCGGGGCGCCGCATACGGGCTCGTCGAGCACCTCGTCTCCCCGTGGGGCGGACTCACCGAGATCGCCGGCGCGCGTGCGCCGCATCGCTCGCTTCCCTTCCTCTCGGAGCTGTTCGAGGACTTCGAGCCCGGCGAGGACACGCTGGTCGATCACCTCGTCTTCGGCATCGCACTCGCGGCCCTCTACGGGTCGTGGGCGGACGGGGAGCAGGTCCGAGGCGACCACGACTGATCCTTGCGATGCCGAGATCCTTCGCGTCTCTCCGGCATGCGCCCGATGCACGACCGACTGGAGCGGCGCCGACAGGGCAAGGACGACGCCGATCAGGCGCCTGAGTCGCGTTCCCGCCTCCAGTACACCTCGATGTTCGACGGCCACCCGAAGGTCCGGAGCAGCCGCACCTGCGCGTGGCCGTGCGCGGGCAGGAGCGGCCATAGCTGGCGCAGCCCCATCAGGTTCAGGTTCGCCTCCTCGGCCCAGAAACCGAGCCCGATCCGCCGCCATACCGCCCGGTACCAGGGAGCGGGCAGCCAGTGCAGGAACGGGATGAAGGTGTGGACCTCGATGGGGAAGTAGCGGTAGGGCGCGTAGAGGATGAAGCGGTGGGCCACGCGCGCCATCTCCGAGAGGAACTCGCGCTGTCGCTCCCGCGACCCGACGTGTTCCAGGACCGCGAAAGAAACGGCAACGTCGAACTCGCGGTCGGCCGCGGGGAGCATGTCTCCCTCGATCATCCGGAAGCTCAGCCCCGGGAACGCGCGCTCGAGGTTCGAGCAGTCCTCGATGCTGCACGCGGTGATCGCCGCGGGATACGGGTGGAGTCGCTCGAGGAAGTTGTTGTACGAGATCTCGAGGTCGGGCGTCGCGCCGACGTCCAGGATGCGCGTCTCCACAGTGGGCCCGACGAGCGCGACGAAGCGGTCGTACATGCGGCGCCGCGCGCGCCCCACAGCCGGCTCCTTGATCCAGTGGAGGGGATGCGCGCGGTTGAAGTAATCGATCGCGACGTGCGGCGCGTCCGGCCGGCCCTCGCTCAATGGTGAGCCCGCTGGAGCCCCAGGATGCTCACGAAGAAGCTGGATAGGACGGTCTGGATGCCGATCGCGGTGAGCATCACCCCGGGAATCACGAAGCGCATGGTGCGCGGATAGTCGAGTGCGCCGAAATCAACCGCGACCCACTGCTGGATCGCGAGCACGAGCAGCACGCCCCCGGCTAGGGCGAGCGTCGTGCCCAGCACCAGTCCCTTCTCCAGGTCGAAGATCGAGAAGAGCCGCGTGACGCGCGCATCCGCCGGCAGGAATCCCTCCGCCATGCCGAATATTTTCGTGAGCAACGCGAACCAGACCGCCTGGTAGCCGCCGATCACCGCGAGGCTCGCGAACAGCAGCGTGTGCAGGTCGAAGCTGATCCCGCCGATGGTGAGCCCCGGCATCGCGATCAGATACCCGAGGAGCCCGAGCAGCATCATCACGAGCCCCGGCACGAGGAAGAGCCAGCGGGGGCTGAAGAGCAGGAAGAAGCGGATCGTGCGCCAGCCGTCGCGAAACGTGCGTAGATGCGGCTGGCAGGACCGGCGGCCGTCCGGATGCAGCGTGATCGGCACCTCGCCGATGTGCGCGTCCCGGAGGCTCGCCTTGATGATCATCTCGGTGGCGAATTCCATCCCGGTGCAGCGCTGCTCGAGTGACTGCTGGAAGTCCTTCCGGAAGCCGCGCATCCCACAGTACACGTCATGGATCGGTGCCCCGAACCAGCCGCGCGCGAGCGCCGAGAACATCGGGTTCCCCCACCAGCGGTGCAGGAAGGGCATCGCGCCCGGGAGCACCTGGCCGCCCCCCGCGGGAAGGCGGCATCCCTGCACCAGATCGTAGCCCTGGCGGAGCCTGTCGACGAAGCGAGGAATCTGCCTGAAGTCGTAGCTGTCGTCCGCGTCGCCCATGATCACGAGAGGGGCGCGGGCCGCCTCGATCCCGGCCATGAGGGCGCTGCCGTAGCCGCGCTGCTTCACGTCGATCACGCGCACGCCGGCCCCGAGCGCGATCTCGCGGCTCCCGTCTGTGCTACCGTTGTCGGCGACCACGATCTCCCCGGCGATGGCGTGCTCGTGGAGCGCCGTCTTGGCCTTCTCGATGCAGATCCCGAGCGTGTCCGCCTCGTTGAGGCAGGGCATCACAACCGAGACCTCGGGGGAGCCTTCCTTCAAGGATCGACCGCCGCGCGGGCGAAGTGCTCGGGGCAGGGCGAGACCGGGATCTGGCGCTCCGGGTCGGCGGGCTCGTTCGCGCGGGGCAGCTCCCAGCGAATCCCGAGCACTGCGGCCCCGGGCACCTCCCCCATCCTCACCAGGCAGAAGGAGCCCGGATAGCTCTGCAGCACCGGGATCGAGTACTGCGCGGTGAGCGCGTCCAGTTGATCGAGGATGACGTAACGCGCCCCCGCCGTCTCGGCCGTGCGCAGGTATTCATCCGAATCGGGCGTCTTCGGGATGTCGATCCCCATGCGGTCGCTGAGCGCGTAGAAGAGCCCGGGCTTGCGCGAGATCACGACCGCGTCCTTGGGCAGTGCCGCGCGCGCCCAATCGGCCATTGCGAGATAGTCCTGCCACGCGGGCCCGAGGCAGGCGTAGCGCTCGCCCCGGGAGAACGTCTCCCGGCAGAAGCTCCCCACCCGTGCGGAGGCAGCGAGGGGCTGGGCAGCGATGAGCGCGATGAGCGCGACCGCCGTCCCTCCGGCAAGCGTGCGCGCGCGCGGCTGCAACCCCGTCATCACGCTCACGACCGCCTGCCCCGCGTATGCGAGCGCGACCGGATAGATGGGCAGCAGGTAGCGCTCGCCGGCCCAGGGGGGCGGCAGCACCGCCAGCATCCCCGCGTACAACGGGAAGAATACCTCGACCAATCCCGGCCTCCGAACGCGGCGCGCCCAGCCGACGATCGAGAACGCGATCAGGCCGAAGCCGAGCAGGGCGATCGCGCCTTCCCGGCGGCCCGTGAGCAGGAGCGGGATCATCACCGCTCCGTACCGCTCGGCGTTCGTGAAGATGCGCAAGAAGATGTCCAAGAAGGACGCCGCACCGAGCGACGGATTGTAATGGTCCTTCAGCCAGAAGACGTTCGCATAGGCGCCATACGTGAGGTCGGCGGCGACCTGCGCGTTGCTCCAGAGCATCCAGCCGAGCACGGCGGGGACGACGAAGGCGGCATAGATCGCGAGCTGGCGCCAGCGGCGCTCCCACACGAGCCACCCAACCGCGGCGACGACGAGCGGGATGGCCGCCGTGCGCGTCAGGTACGCGACTGCGGTCGCGGCTCCCCCGATCATGGTGCGACGCGTGTCCCCGCGCGGCAGTCCCTCGAGCGCCCAGAGCACGATCATCGCGAACGCCCAAAACGGAACGTCCGACAGCTCCTCCTGAGCCCGGCCCAGGATCCCCGGGCTCATCGCCACGAGCACCGAGACGGCGAGCGCGATCCCGGCGGTCGTATGGCGCCGCGCCCACAGGCAGGTGAAGGCCACCCCGACCGCAGCGAAGAAGGCACCCAGCACCTTGATCGGCACCCACGGCCCGACCCCCACGAGCGAGGCGAGCGCGAGGATCGCGGGATAGCCCGGCGGATACAGCGTGTGCGGCGAGTGCGTGGGGTCGTGGATGCTCGCGTACTCGCCCTGGAGGAGCGAGCGCGAGAGCGCGACGTACACGCCGTTGTCTCCCCCCGTGAAGATCGTCGGGTTGAAGACCGCCCACATCAGGAGCAGGTGCAGCGCGAGCACTGCGGCGAAGACGATCGGCAGCGAGAGCCTCGCCGGATCGAGCGTCCAGGCCGCCGCGCTCCCGGTGTGCGCCGGCTGAGCGGGAACGGGTTTCGACCGCTTGGCTTTCTTGGCCATCGAGGAGCGAGTGGCAGGAGACTTCGCATGATAGAAGAGCCTGCCGACCAGTGGAAGCCTGACGCCGCAGGCTATCCACCAGAGAACCGCACGGAGACGGCAGCAGGGGTGCCCGGCGTGAAGGAGCCGAGCACGCGGGGGCCGCGGGCACCGGTTACGGTGGGCACGTTGCCCGGCGCACCGAGCAGATGCGCCCACGCGAGCACGGCGAAGGCGACGGCCTCGCGCGCATCCGGATCGATGCCGAGCGACTCGGCGAGCGCGAGCGGGACGGGATCCAGCACCTCGGCGATCCGGCGCACGAGCTCCGGGTTCTTGGCTCCGCCGCCGGTGAGCACGACTTCGTCCACACCCTTGGGGATGACCCACCGGCGATAGGCGTCGCCGATGCTCCGTGCCGTGAAGGCGGTGAGCGTGGCGAGCAAGTCTGCCCAGTGCTGCTCCGTGGCCTGCGGCCGCTCGGTGATCACCGCATCGAGCAGCGCATGACCGAAGCGCTCGCGCCCGGTCGACCGGGGCGGCTTCCGCAGGAAAAACGGATCGGACAACAGGCGCCGGAGCAGCAGCGTGTCCACCCGACCACGGGCCGCGAACGCCCCGTCCACGTCGAAGCGGAGGCGGCCTCCCGTCGCACGCTCGGCGGCGAGGTCGAGCAGCGCGTTCCCAGGTCCCGTGTCGAAGGCGAGCACATCCTCCTCCGAGCCGCGCGGGGGAAGCCACGTGACGTTTCCGATCCCGCCCAGGTTTTGGAGCGCGCGCCGCCGGTCGGGGAGCGAGAAGAGGATTCTATCGGGATAGGGGACGAGCGGCGCCCCCTGCCCTCCCGCGGCCATGTCGCGCGCGCGCAGGTCCGCGACCACGTCGATGCCCGTACGTTCCGCGATCGTCGCGGGGTCGCCGAGCTGGAGAGTCGAGCCGCGCCGCCCCCTCTCGGGAGGGACGTGCCAGATCGTGTGGCCGTGTGATCCAACGACCGCGACCTCGCTCGGCGCGAAGCCCGCTCCGTCCAGCAGCGCGAGGGTGGCATCGGCCAGCCACTCGCCGAGCTCCGCGTGGAGCTGGCAGATCGACACGGATGTGCCGCGCTCGACAACCTCCTTGATGCGCGCGCGCTGCACATCCGTGTAGGGGCGGGAGCCGAAGGCGAGCAGGCTCCACTCGGGATCGCTCGGGAGGCCGTCCAGCTCGAGGAGCGCCGCGTCCAGGCCGTCCATCGAGGTGCCCGACATGAGCCCGACGACCTTCATCGGGGCTTCACGGGCCGAGCCCCTCCACCACCCGCCCGACCAGCCCGCCCGCCTCGTCGAGCAGCCGGTGCGCCTCGTCGTGGTCGACCCCACGACCCTGCATCACGAGCGCGGTCTTCACGTGTCCGCCCGCGCGCTCGAGCAGGGCGGCCGCGCCCGGCCGGTCCAGCCCCATCGTCTCCATCAGGATCCGCTCCCCGCGATCCTGGAGCTTCTGACAGGTGACCAGGAGATCCACCATCAGGTTGCCGTGCACCTTGCCCATGCGGACCATCGCCCCGGTGGTGATCGTGTTGAGCACCATCTTGGTCGCGGTGCCCGCCTTCATCCGCGTAGAGCCGGTGATAACCTCGGGGCCCACGAGCGGAGCGATCACCACGTCGTGTGCGGCGATCAGATCCTCGCTCGGGTACGTGCAGAGCAGGAATCCGGTCTTTGCTCCCCGCTCCCGCGCCCGCCGGAGCGCGCCGAGCACATAGGGCGTGGTGCCCGAAGTCGCGATGCCTAACACGAAATCGTGCACTCCCACGCCACGCTCGTCGACCGCCTTGGCCCCGTCTTCCGGGTGGTCCTCCGCCCCCTCCTGCGCGCGCACCAGCGCGGCGTGCCCGCCCGCGATGATCCCCTGCACCATCTCGGGATCGGTGCCGTAGGTGGGGGGCATCTCGGCCGCGTCGAGCACACCCAGCCGTCCGGAGGTCCCCGCGCCCACGTAGATCATCCGACCGCCCGCCTGGAACGCCGCCACCGCGAGCTCCATCGCGCGCGCGATCGCCTCCCGCTCCTCCCCGACCGCCTGCGCTACCATCCGATCCTCCGCGTTGATCACATCGGCGATCTCGAGCGCGGAGAGTCGATCGATCTGGCGGGAGCGAGGGTTGCGCTGTTCGGTGAGCCGGGGATCGGGCATGGCGCTCGCGCGCTGGGGCCGGGCAGATCTATGTTCGTGGCCCTCATGATGTTCAGCGCTCTCCGAGGCCACAGTGGAAGCAGCTAAGAGCACCCTGCTGGAGCGCGCCCGTTCCCTGGCACCGGAGCTGGTCGAGCTGCGACGCGACCTGCACCGGCACCCGGAGCTGTCGTTCCAGGAGCAACGGACCGCCCGGGTCGTGGCGGAGCGACTCGAGGCGATGGGGCTCGAGGCACGCCGCGGGATCGCAAGGACCGGGGTCGTAGCCGAGATCGGCGACGGCCAGGGCCCCGTCGTTGCGCTGCGCGCGGACATGGACGCGCTCCCGATCCAGGAGCAGTTCGAGCACGACTACGGCTCGACCGTCCCGGGGGTGATGCATGCCTGTGGACACGACGCGCACACCGCCGGGTTGATTGGGACCGCGCGGCTGCTCGTCGCCGAGCGGGACGCGGGGCGGCTGCCCCCCGGAACGATCCGACTCCTCTTCCAACCCTCCGAGGAAGCCGTGGACGACGAGGGGAAGAGCGGCGCGACGCGGATGATCGAGGACGGCGCGCTAGAGCGCGTCGAGGCGGTGGTCGGGATCCACGTCGGCGGGCACCTCCCGCGCGGCAAGATCTTCGTCGCCGAAGGCTCGATCATGGCGGGTTCGGACGAGATCCAGGTCGAGGTGCGCGGGCGCTCCGCGCACGCCGCCCACCCCGAGCAGGGGATCGACGCACTCGTGCTCACTGCTCAGGGCGTGGTCGCCGCGCAGCAGGCCGTCGCGCGCGCAATCTCGCCGATGGAGCCGGGAGTCGTGACCTTCGGCACGATCCAGGGGGGTCGTGCGAACAACGTGATCGCCGATAGCGTGAAGCTGCACGGCACGCTCCGCTACTTCCGCGACGAGGTGCGCGAGCAGCTCCGCCGTGCGATCCACGGCGCGTTCACCGCGCTCGAGGCGCAGGGCGCGACCGTCGAGGTGAAGTTCGGGCCGGGATATCCGACGGTGGTGAACGACGCCGGCGTCACCCGCGTGGTGCGCCGCGTCGCCGAGACGGTGGCCGGGGCGGATGCCGTCCTGCCGATGGAGCGCTGGATGGCCGCCGAGGACTTCGCGTTCATCGCTCGTGAGGCGCCGGGCTGCTTCGTCTGGGTGGGAGCGGCGCTCCCCGAGGTCCGCGAGCACCATCACCCGCGCTTCGACATCGACGAGAGCGTGCTGCCCCTGGACGCCGCCCTGCTCGCCGGCAGCGCGATCGCGCTGCTGGAGGAGCGGGGGCGCTAGGAGCTGCCGCTCAGCGGGGCCGGCAACTCACCGCCTCGGCGAAACTCCGCTACTGCCCTACGACCAACCGCTCCTCCAACCGCACGATCAGCCGTGCTCCCGGCTTCACCACCGCGTGTCCGTCGCGGGTGGCGACTGCAACCGCGGCACCGGCCACCGCACCCTTCGCGGCGTCCTTACCGTCGTTCCCTAGAATCCGGCCGATGAGCGCGCCGGCAGCGGCGCCGACGCCTACCTTGGCAGCGGTACGCGTGTTGCTGTCCCTGGCCTCCACCTCGGCCTCGAGCTCGATCACCGACGCGTACAAGGGGAACGTGTGCCCCCCGCTCGTGACCAATTCGACCTCGACCGCGAGCACCGCGGGCTGATCCGGGCCCCTGCTCTCGCGGCTCTCCGCCACGCGGCCGTTGAGGGTCGCACCCGCCGGGATTAGCACTTTCCCGTTTGCGCCGAGCACGTCGTCAGCGAGGGTGGCGAAGAAGCGATCGCCCGCGGCGTTCCGCTCGGTCGACAACTCCGAGTCCACGCGGGCTTCGATCAGGGTTCCCACCGGAGCGAACGCCGCCACTCGCTGCGGCACGGCGGGCTCTTCCGGCGCGCTCGCGACCGGCAGAACCGCCGGTCGGGGAGTCAGCGCCTCGCGGCGCGGCCTCGGTACCGCGGTCGGGCGGGGCTCGGGGGCCGGCTCCGCGCTCTCAGCGGCGGGCTCGATCACGGGCTCGGCGGCCGGCGGCACCGGCTCCATCGGCAGGCGCGGACTCTGCATCGCCGCCGCACGCGGCCAGGGGGAGCAGCAGAGCGAGCGCGAGGTGTGCCAGCGGGGTAGGACGCGGCGAGACACGCGAACTATGAGAAGAACCATGCGAAGAACTACGCGGGGTAGCCATCGGCACTCCTGCGAAGGTTAGCTTTCGCGAAGGGGTCACTTTCCCGAGGATCGGCTTTCGAGAGGATCCGCTTCTGGTACACCGCTAGGCCGCCGAATGAGCGAGCTTCAGGCGATCCTGCCCTTCTACCGCCCCTACCTTACGCGCATGGCGTGGGGGATCGTGCTGGTAGTGATCGCGCAGGGCTTCGCCCTCGCGTCCCCCTGGTTCGTGAAGCTCGCCATCGACGGACTGGGCGATCCGGGCGTCGATCGCGGACGCATCGCCTTGTACGCGGGACTGATCGTGATCACCGCCCTGATCGGGGGCGCGGCGCGCTACGGCATGCGCGAGCTGCTGAACGGGGTGAGCCGGCGCATGGAGGTGGATCTCCGGCACGCGTTCTTCCGCCACCTGCTCCGGCTGGACGCATCCTTCTATGATCGGATCCGCACGGGCGATCTGATGAGCCGGGCGACGAACGACACTCAGGCGGTTCGTCAGGCGGCCGGCCCGGCAGTGATGTACGCAGTCAACACGTTGGTGGGCTTCGTCCTCGCAGTCGGCGCCATGCTCTGGATCAGCCCGCGCCTCACCCTGCTCGCAATGATCCCGATGCTGCTGCTCCCGCCGCTCGTGATCGGCTTCGGGCGGGTGATCAATCGGCGCTACGAGCAGATCCAGGAACACTTCTCCACCCTCTCGACGATGGTGCAGGAGAACCTGACCGGGGTGCGCATCGTGCGCGCCTACGTCCAGGAGGCCGAGCAGGCACGGCAGTTCGAGCGGCTGAACGCGGAGTACCGCAGCCGCAACGTGCGGCTCGCAAAGGCGTCGGCGCT
>Ga0310121_10003570_pt1 | contig 14159 bp, 13 predicted proteins | sample CB27_Tmax_986_MG_FD_203504 | JGI IMG/M metagenome (GOLD analysis project Ga0310121, IMG submission 203504) | Marine microbial communities from Western Arctic Ocean, Canada - CB27_Tmax_986 | ecosystem: Environmental > Aquatic > Marine > Oceanic | place: Canada: Western Arctic Ocean | collected... | reverse complement strand
TCACGATAAACACCAACCAGTTCTGAAGGCCCGACCCCCATCATAGTGCTGCCATTAGTATCAAAAGTCATAGTTGCCACCACCGGCAATCCTGACTGCGCAGCACCCGCTCCCGCTGCTTGCAGTTCTTCCTTTGAGGACATCGTTTCCAGCCAGATCATATCGGCGCCACCGTCGGCAAGAGCGCAGGCCTGTTCAGTAAAAGCAACCTGCGCATCCTGGGGGTCCAGGTCTCCTACCGGCTGGAAGATCTCGCCAGTGGGGCCGATGGAGCCAGCGACCAACACCGTCCGAGAGGCATTATCGGCTGTCTGCCGGGCTATTTGCGCTGCAGCACAATTGAGCTCTGTGACTCGATCCTGGGCTTGGTGCAGTTTCAGTCGATAAGACGAGCCACCAAAACTGTTGGTCAAAATGATATCAGCGCCTGCCTCAATAAATTCTTGGTGCAAATACGCAACCTTGTCGGGGTGGGTAATGTTCCACATTTCGGGGGCATCTCCGGATTGCAGCCCCATGGCGAAATAATTGGTACCGGTCGCACCATCGGCCAGCAACCAATCCCGCTCTGACAGTAGATTTTCCAAAGTACCTGGCATGACCGTTTTCTCCTCTCGTCTCCTGGGGTGGGCAACCCGGAAAGTAGCGATTTTCCGTAGAAAACAAAAACCCGCGCTGGCTATTGCTAGAGCGGGCTGGTCAACAAACACGCGCTTTAGCAAACTTAATTAAGCGCCTGCAAGCTGATCATCAAATCGGCGCTGAACAGAATTTTAACAGAAAATGAGTGTCGAGTGGGACCATGCCCACGCCAGGAAGGATTGGAAAAGCCCTAAAACAGTTGGGCGAGAGGTTCGTCAGGGTCTATGCCCGGCATGAAGGGCGCTCGTCGATCCTGGCCTGTCAACTGGTATACGGTGCCAAGCCAGTTGTTAAAAATCATCTTGCCCGTATCGCCCCAGGTATTTTCCACCGGGATTTTCTGTTCCGGGAAATCATCGAAAGAAACGCCTTGTTGGCGCGATCGAATCGCTGATTCACGATAAGCCTCCAGCAAAGAAAGAGCCTCCTTGTTGAAATAATGATCCGGGTAATGGGGGTAATCATCAATCTCGCCGGCCAAAAAGCGGTTGACCTCTCGCTTGTACTCCTTAAGCAGGCTGAAGTCATCGTATTCAGGATGCCCCTGAAAAAAAACCAGACGTAGCCCATCAGCACTGGTTGCCAGGTGTATCCCAGCCTCTTCGCTCTCAACCAACACCAGTTGTGATGCTTGCATCATTTGCTCTGCGGTAATCTCATTCCAGCGCGAGTGGGGCACATTAAATCGTGTGTTGACGTTACGCACAAACGGATGCTCCAGTACAACCCGATGACTGAATACACCCCAGCGCTTGGCCGCCAACGGCTGGCGTTCTATATTGTGAAAATGCGAAAACGCCGCATGAGTTGCAAGACAGGCGCACAAGGTAGAGGTCACGTTCTGTACAGCCCAATCTAGGGTTTCGCACATCGGCTCCCAGAAGTTCTCATCCGGCAGGTGTGTGCAAACCGGATTGGCTCCAGTGACAATCAAGGCATCAAGCCCTTCTTCTTTAAGCTGTGCAAAATTGTGGTAGTGCTTTTCAATATGTGCTTGAGCTTTATCTCCACGCGGAACCTGTGGCGGGGAGAACGGATAGACATAGAACTGAGCAATGCGGTTACAGCCGCCGATGAGGCGCAAGAACTGCCGCTCTGTCGATTCAAGTGCTGCGTCGGGCATGTTATTCATCAACCCAATATGCAGTTCCCGGATATCCTGTGACCCGGCCCGGCCCGCGCTAAGCACTTCGCCACCCTCGCGCCGAAAACGCTCGAAGCTGGGCAAATCTGAATTAGCGACGATCGGCACCGTTAACCCAGAGCCTCGCAGATCTGCTCTATAAAATCGGCTTCACTACGAATGCCGTCAATCCGGTCGGCCTCCAGAACGACGCCGTACTCATCAGCAATTATCTGGTACCGCGGCAGGCGATGCTCGACCAGCCGAGGAAATATCCAACAAAAAAAGTCGTTGGGTACGATCTCATCCGCCGAGGTAAGATCTTTTTCTGCAAGATACTCCGGTAACACCCGGTCGAGAAAACTGCTCTGATAGTACATAGGCTTGGGATCAAGCAGTGAACGTTCAATAATCTTGGCGAGCATCGCCTCTGGCGGCTTGAGATAGAGGATTAGAGTATCTTCGGCTAATTGTTGAAGCACCGATGGTTCGTCGAGTTCACAGAGGCTGCCGCCGGCGTCATTGATGAAATTAGGGTAGCCGTAAGTCTCCTGCGCCTTGCCAATAAACTCGCGTACATCCATCATCGCCGCGATCTCTGCACCACGATGCAGGCTCTGCCGGCGCTTAAATTCAGCGACCGAAAGCCCCCCCATCGACGGGTTTCCGATCATTCCCAGAAATGTTGCGATTGGAGCCAGATTATTGATCGTGATATTGTGACACAGGTAAATGGAATCCGAGCGTAGCAGGTCTGCCAGAAACGGCACCTTCATGGCTTCACGTTTGACGTTATCGAGGATTGGCTCACCCATATAGCGAGTGCCGATACGGTAATCCCCGGAATAATGAAACCAGTTGTGCCGCGGTAGTTTGGATGCCAGCATGGTCTTGCCAGACCCAGACATACCAAGCAGGGTTACCGATTTATGGGGCGCTTTGCGAAAGGCCGAGCCACTCATTTTTTTTCGATACATCAGTTCTTCTTACTCCATAGGTCAAATAAGTGCCTGCAGCGCCTTGCGGACCCGATCCGGAACCGGGCACGGCCGGCGCTGCTGCCGATCAACAAACACATGCGTGAAGCCGCCAATGGCGGCGGCGGCCTCAATATCTTCGGCGAACATCCCCACCTCGTAGCCTACGCTGGTGGTGCCCAAATGCCTGACCCGCAAGCCACAGTCCACCTGCCCTGGGTACGCCAGTGGGTGGAAAAACCGACATTGCGATTGCACCACCAGACCGATCGTCGGACTATCTTTGATGTCCAGCAAACTGTTTTCAATCAGAAACTGGTTCACTACGCTGTCTATATAGTTGAAATAGACCGCGTTATTTACGTGTCCATAAACATCATTATCTGCCCAACGGGTCGTGACCCGTTGCCAGTAGAGGTAATCCTGACGCGAGGCCTCCTCTGGTTTCTCGTCTTGGGCTGCCGTCAACGTCCAATCCTAACCACGGTACGTCCTGTCACCGCACTTGCGATGTAGTCATCGAAAGCCCCAGGCAATTCATCGAATGAGATAGTTTTTGGCGCGATCAATTTCAAATGTGCCGGCTTCAGGTCACTCCCCAGCCGCTGCCAAGCCAGATTGCGAAGGGATGTCGGCATTTCGATCGAATTGATACCCAGCAGTGAGACGCCACGCAGGATAAACGGCAGGACATTCGTCTCCAACTTTATGCCGCTGGCGTTACCAATAGATGCAATATTACCCCAAGGCCTGACAGTACGAGTCAGCCAACCCAAGGTATCGCCGCCGACGTTATCCACCGCCCCACCCCATAGGCCTTTTTCCAGCGGTCGGCCACTCATCTCGAAACTGTGTCGATCGATAAAATCCGATGCCCCTAGTTGCCTCAGGTAATCATGCTGATCAGACTTCCCGGTCAAAGCAACCACTTCGAAGCCTTTGGCGGCGAGCATATCGATCACGATACTGCCGACGCCGCCGGTGGCTCCAGTGACGATCATAGGTCCCTGCTCGGGACTTTGGCCATTGTGTTCCAAACGGATCATTGCCAACGCTGCCGTAAACCCCGCCGTGCCAATAGCCATTGCATCACGTAATTCAAGGCCATCCGGTAACGGTACCACGCAATCGGCTGGTACCCGCGCCATCTCGGCATAACCCCCGTCGCGGGTCTCAGAAAGGCTGGAGCCACAGACCAGTACTGAGTCGCCCTCGTTAAAGGATGGGTTTTGCGAACTCTCAACGATGCCGGAAAAATCAATGCCGCCATTGAGTGACGGCGCTCTTAGAATCTTTACCGTTCCGGTCGCGGCCAGCGCATCCTTGAAATTGATTCCCGAGAAAGCGACGCGGACGACGACATCGCCCGCGGTCAGATCATCGACCTGCATCTGTTCAAAGCCTGCACTGACGGCTTTTTCCTGTTGGTGTATCCTGAAAGCCCTGAAAGACATCTTTCGTAATTCTCCTTTTATTTCCTGCCGAAAAGACCAGAATCGGGTTCGGCAATAACAAAGGGTTAATTTTAACGCCGTCGCGGCAGCTAAGCACAGTCAGGCTGCCCCCTACTGTGATTTCACCCTGGGGCATTGAGCTGATTGCGCTTTCACCCCACCAAGGAGGATAAAACCAGATGGAAGAAGAAACCCTGTTCAGCAAGATCATCAAAGGAGAACTAAAGGCCGATATCGTATTCCAGGACGACCGGGTCACGGCCTTTCGTGATATTCACCCCCAGGCCCCGACTCACATTCTGATCGTGCCTAACCACGTAATCCCCACCGTCAACGATGTGTCCACCGAGGATGAAGCAACGCTGGGCCACATGTTTATTGTCGCCAAAGGCCTTGCCCAGACCGAAGGGATTGACAGCGATGGCTACCGGCTGCTGGTGAACTGCGGTCGGCACGCTAATCAGGAGGTCTTACACCTGCATATGCACCTATTAGGCGGGCGACCACTTGGCCGAATGCTGCCCAGCGACAACTAAGCTGAAACTATCAGGAGCGTCGCTTTTTATCGCGCTCAAGTTGTCGCAACTCGATCCGACGTACTTTTCCGGTGGTGGTCATCGGTAATTCACTGACAAACTCAATCTCGCGTGGGTACTCGTAGGCGGCGAGATCGCGCCGAACCGCATCCTGTATATCCTGTCGCAGAGCGTCCGACGGGGCGTGATCCTGTGCCAGCACGATGAACGCCTTGACAATTTCACCGCGCAGCTCATCCGGGCTACCCACTGCCGCGGCCTGCGCAACAGCCGGATGCTTGAGCATGCAGTCTTCGATCTCACCGGGACCAATACGGTGGCCCGCGCTTGAAATGACATCATCCTTGCGCCCAACAAACCATAGGTAGCCATCAGCATCACGATAACCGAGGTCGCCTGTCGACCACCACGGGCCGAGATACTTATCCTGAGTCGCCTGCTCACGCTGCCAGTATCCCAAGAACATCACCGGGTCATCACGGTGTGCGCAAAGCTCTCCGATTTCCCCATCGCCAAGTACATTGCCACCTTCATCAACCGGTTCTACCCGGTGCCCAGGATAAGCCTTACCCATAGATCCGGGTTTTACCGACATAATCGCCGAGCAGTTACCGACAATATAGTTAAACTCGGTCTGACCCCACATTTCGTTAACCTGCACACCAAGTGCTTGCGCCGCCCATTCGTAGAGTTGTGCACCGAGCGATTCTCCGGCCGACATAACGCTGCGCAAATGCACGCCCCGTGCTTTGAGATCGCCTACCTGCCGAAGCATTTTCAATGCGGTGGGTGGAATAAACGCGTTGCGCACACGGTAGCGATCCATCAGGTCATAGGCTTTTTCAGCATCAAACCGGCCACCGTCATAGCCCAGTACGGGCTTGCCATAAAACCACGCCGGGATCAGTGCGTCGAGCAGTCCGCCTGTCCAGGCCCAGTCTGCAGGCGTCCACATCAGATCATCAGCCTGGGGGAAGAAATTTTGCGACATCTCAAAACCCGGCAGGTTGCCCAACAGGCACCGATGAGCGATTACCGCCCCTTTGGGAGGCCCCGTAGTTCCCGAGGTATAAATAATGAGGGCCGGATCATCAGCGGCGCTTTTGATCGTCTCGAAAGTATCAGCGCCGCGGTTTAATAAAGGCCAAAACCCGGCCTTCGGGTCGTCACAATTTATTACGGTATCCAGATCAGGCAACTCAGCGCGCAAGGACTGAACGCGATCAAATCCCTCTTTCGAGCAAATCGCGATTCGGGCGCCGCTGTCGTGCAATCGATACTGCAACGCGTCTGTTCCAAATAGAACCGACAAAGGAAGCGAAACCGCACCCATTTTCCACGCCGCAAGATGACACAAACCGGTTTCAACCCGTTGGGGCAAAATAATGGCGACCCGGCCTCCTGGCTGGACTCCAACGCTCTGAAACGCATTGGCCAGGCGGTTGGAAAGTGAACGAAGATCACGAAAGGTGTAACGTGTCGTTTGACCTGCACTGGTCTCACACAAAAGTGCCGTGGCGTTGGATTTTCCGGCGTGTCTATCGCAGACCGCCCCAGCCATATTGAAATCCCCAGGCACCTGCCAGCCAAAAGATCGGCGCGCCTCTTCAAAGCTCTTCGTTTTAGGATCTACCAACGATGTCAGCACAGCGTCTCCCCTTTGCTTATATGCCCGGTTTTGAGTCCCAAACCACGTAGAGATTTGGCCTAAGCGGATTCTAACCAGCCCTGAGCCAGTTCATAGCTATGATCAAAGCGCGAGGAATAGCTCAGAAGATGCAGATTGGCCGGTCAGTACGTGGCGCACCGGAAACCTGCTAACCGGGCCGGGGGTTAGCGCTTTATCGAGCACGGCCCGCTTAGTCGCACCAATTACTGGAAGAATAATATGCCTCACTTGGCCGAGAGCACCCGGACTAAGGCTGATCCGCTCAACGGGTTGAACCGGGGCTGTACTCGCCGCTACAAGTCGTGCGCGTTCCTCGTTTTCGCGGCCACCGGGAAACAACGATGCGATATGACCATCATCACCCATCCCAAGAAAAACCACATCGAAAGGGACTCCAAGGTCAACCAAACGTTGTTCAACCTCGTTCAAGGCATTCTTTGCACTGGCATGCCTTGTCTTTAGACCGCAAAAACGAGCGGCTGCAGCAGGGCCCTGCAGTAACAGGTTCCGAACCAGCCTCTCATTGCTATCGTCATCATCTATCGGCACCCAACGCTCATCCACTAAAAAGATATGCACATTGGCCCAGTCCAAAAGACACTGCGAAAGAAACGGAAACAAGGCGCTCGCCGTCCTGCCGCCACACACTCCCAAAGCTGCCTTGCCACGCAGCGCAAGAGACTGTTTAAGTATTTGCTCGAGTCTCGTCGCGGCAGCGCCAATGGCTTGATGCCCCGACGAAAATTCATTCATTGAGGTTCGATGGGTCATCGGTAGAACACGCTTACCGACCCCGTTTCACCACCGACCAAAGGCTGGCGAGTACAAATAATGCGATCGCCGCTACGATCATGGTCGGGCCAGTCGGGGTATTCCAGTAAAAAGAAGCGCTCAGGCCGCTAATGATTGAACAAAGACCAACAATAGCAGCGATCACAGCCATGGATTCAGGGGTGCGCGACATCGAGCGTGCGGCCGCGGCGGGTATGATCAACATGGCGGTAATCAATAATGCACCAACGATCTTGATTGCCACCGCAACCAGCACCGCGAGCGCCAGCGTCAGTATAAGTTGTTCACGCCGGGCGTCGTAGCCACGAGCAGCAGCCAGATCGGTACTCAGTGTTACTAACAATAAGGCCTGCCAGCGAAGCCTCAGCAGAATCAGTACCACTACCGCCCCAATCCAGATTACCGCAAGATCTAGTTGGCTGACGGCAAGGATGTCGCCGAAAAGATAGGCCATCAGATCGACTCTTACCCCAGGGAGAAATGACACTGCCACAAGACCAAGCGCCAATGCACCGTGCGCCGCTACGCCTAAGAGGGTATCCATAGTGTAGATCCGTCCGGCCAGCGCCAGCACCCCCAGCGACATTGCGAGTGCTGCGACCAGTACACCGACAAATAACGACAAAGAGAAAGCCAGCGACAATGCAACACCAAGAATTGCGGCATGCGCCGTGGCATCACCGAAATAGGCCATGCGCCGCCAGACCACAAAACAGCCCAGCGGCCCAGCCGCAAGCGCCAGCCCAATCCCCGCGAGCGCTGCTCGAATCAGAAAATCATCCAGCATGGGTGTCTGTTATGTCTGCGTGGTCATGACGGTGGTCATGTTCGTGGCGATACAAAGCCAGCGCCCCTTCGGCTCCAAATCCAAACAGAGCCTGGTATTCCGGTGCAGCTGAGACCACGGTCGGCGTGCCCTCACAACAGACATGCCCATTAAGGCATATCACATGGTCGGATGAGCGCATCACGACATGCAGGTCGTGGCTAACCATCAGCACAGCACAGCCGATCTCCCCGCGCACCGCTTCGATCAAGCGATAAAAAGAAGCCACTGCCGGTTGATCAAGACCCTGCGTCGGCTCATCGAGCACCAACAGGGCCGGGCGTGCCAACAGAGCCTGTGCCAATAAGGCGCGCTGGAATTCACCCCCGGAAAGCGAGGTCATCTGCTCCCCGAGTAATCCGACAATATCAACTCGCTCCGCCATACGCTGGCGATCACTTGCCTGATGCGCTCCCGCCAGACGCAGCCAGCGAGAAACCGTCAATGGCATGGACCGATCAATAGCCAGGCGTTGGGGCACATAGCCGATGCTCACGCCAGCGCCACGTGTAACTACCCCTTCGGTCGGGGATTGCGCGCCGATCAAAACCCGCAGCAGTGTTGTCTTGCCCGACCCGTTGGGGCCTACGATCGTGACAATCTCCCGTTCGCGAATTGACAAATTGATATCGCGCAGGATGCGTCGCCCACCAAAGCGTATACCAACACCGCGCGTACTTATCAGGCTCACAAGATCATACCTCCCGACAAGCGGCGCAGATACCTTCGGCCTCAACGACGGTCTCTTGGATATCAAAGCCGATAGCCCGGGCGGTCCTGCCGAGTGTTCCACTGGTGGACTTACCGTGTGTTTCAGCCACCTGATGGCAATCTTTACAGATCATGAATGCTGGCGCATGCCCTGCCTGTGGCTTGTTGCAGGCAACAAAAGCATTCAGTTTTTCAATCCGGTGCACCAGACCGTGCTCAACTAAGAAGTCCAGGGCCCGGTAAGCCACGGGCGGCTGGGAGCGAAAGCCCGCGCTGGCCAGTTTTTCCAGGATCGTATAGGCGCCCAATGCGCCATGGGATTCTAAAAGCAGCTCCAATACTTTTTCCCGAACCGGGGTGAGCCGTAACCCCTGAGTGGAACAAAGCTTATGCGCCGCTTCCATTGCGGATTCGGAGCAAGCGCGGTGGTCATGCTCGACGAAAATCTGAGCCGACGTCGTTAATCGAGATTCCGTTGACATCAGTAAACACTACCCCCTGCCGAAGCGATTCCGCTCAATCGCATTATCCCCTAGCACCCAGGTGTCCAGTTCGATCGAAAAATCAAAGAGCATAATTCCAAAGCTCCATCGCATTTTTACAGCAAATACAACACCCAGTGAGCAAACTCTTGGCAGTAGCCATGATAGCTATTCTTCCGCGCAAGCGACTATCTCTTTGGCAATGCTTTCCAATACCTGCGGATATAAAGCCATGCCAAGCGTCAGTTCGATACCCTGGGGATCTATCACCGCTGTGCTTACCTCAGCATCTTGAAAAACGCTCGCTACCAGAGTCGAGTTGAACTGCGGCTCCGAGAAAATACAGCCGATTCCCAGCTCGGCCACTTGTCCTCTGATCTCAATGATCCTGGCAGGATTAGGGGCCACGGCATCGCCAACCAGGATTGACCCTGACGCTGAAATACCAAAGCGTTGTTCGAAATACTGATAAGCATCGTGAAAAACAATAAATCTGACTCCGCGAACAGCAATAAGAGCTTTATTGATTCGAGCTACCGCTTCGGATATCTCCAGTGTCCCAGCTGCGGCATTTTGAAAATAAAGATCAGTATTTAAAGGATCAATTTTGGACAACTCTGACGCCATCACACCAAGCCATATTTTTCCATTATCAGGGTCCAACCAGCCATGAGGATCGATACCGCTATGATCATCGATACCGCTATGATCATCGTGGTTGGCAAAAGTAGCGCCTTCCCGATAAGGCAGTTCAACAGTACCATCGGCTTTCATCAATTCAACGACGCGGGCTTTACTGGCGAGAATCTCAAGTCTGCTCTTCAGCCATGGGGTCAGCCCTTCGCTCACCCAGAAAACCAGATCGGCTTTTTCAAGAGCAGCGGCTTCCGATGGACGAAGGGAATAGGCATGGGGTGAGGCCCCGTGGCGGATAATAAGGTCGGGAGCTCCTATCCCTGCCATGACCCGTGCTGCCAGTGAATAAACAGGGCCAATATCTGTCGCCACCCGTGGAGTCATGGCTGATGCGCTTAGGGCTGATGTTGCTAAAAAAATTACACCAATGACTCTGCAGACTCTTCTTGACGCCCGCCCCTTACAAAATCCTGTTACCTGGCGTGCTGACGGCTGTGCAACTCTCATATGTAATATTATAACATTGCGAGAATTGGTCTGATCGACATTAAATCAATGAATTAGACTGCACGGACGCAATGAAAGAGCCCCAATACCTGTGACGCCTTCAGATGATTCAGCACGACCCTTTGGTTCGAGAAATCTATTTGGGTCTAGCCAGGAACTTTTGTTTGGCGGATTACCCACATTTATGCGTCGGCATTATTCACGTGAACTTAGCGATGTCGATATTGCAGTTGTAGGCGTGCCTTGCGATCTGGCTACCAGTTTCAGACCGGGGGCTCGATTTGGACCATCTGCTATTAGAAAAGCCAGTATAGATATGGCCTGGTGGGACAAGCAATTTTTCTGGGATTTTAATCCTTTTAATCGCCTGGCGATTGTGGACTATGGCGACGTACAGTATGAGTATGGCAACCCTGCTGATATGGTTGAAAAGACACAAAGGCAGGTGGCGGAAATTCTCAAACACGGAAGTGAGGTGTTATGTCTAGGTGGTGATCATTTTATTTCCTTGCCTGTTATTCGGGCGCATGCAGATGTACATGGCCCATTATCACTAGTGCATTTTGATGCCCACACTGACACTGACCGCCACGGCAATACCTATGATCACGGGTCAATGTTTTATCATGCAGTAGAAGAAGGTATCGTCGATCCTGAACGCTCTGTTCAGATTGGTATTCGTACCGAGTACGATAAAAACACTGACCGGTTTGTCGTTTTATCTGCACCCTGGGTCCATGATCATGGAATCGTGGCAACTATTGAAGAGATTCGACGTGTCGTCGCTCACAATAAAGCATACCTAACATTCGATATCGACTGTCTGGACCCTGCTTTTGCACCCGGCACAGGAACACCAGTGGTTGGAGGCTTATCCTCCGCTCAGGCTCTGGCCATTATGAGAGGCCTGACCGAAATCAATTTCATAGCTATGGACGTGGTGGAAGTAGCTCCAGCCTACGACACCAGTAGTATCACCGCATTTGCAGCTGCCCAACTCACATTGGAATATCTTTGCTTGAAGGCCTTTTCGCGGACTGATGTCGTATAACGGTATCTGCAATATCTCCCGGGATCATTTTATCTCCCATCGAGTTGTCGGTAATCTCCAGGCCATTTGACGTCAGTTGTTAACGGCTGCTCTGGATTGACGACTCTTCCGGAAGGCGTTCAGAAATGGGCTCCAGTCATCAACCGAAGAGGCTTTGAGGAATCCCCAGTCGCCTCAAATTGTAAATGTAGTAGTCTCGTATCCCTCCTTTACGTGTGACTGATCCCTTAACCACGCTTGTGTACGGTGCACACTGCCAGATCGATTCTCGAATCTACTCTTCATCGGTGGCTCCCATGACATCTACCCCGTACTACTGCCCAATAAGGTCATAAAACGCGCTTCCTTGATTCTGTTATTCCATAACAATGGCTGCACTAGAATTGACCAGCACGCCGGGCTGAGCATTGACGCGTTGTACACTCCTCGTATAAGCAATTAGCTTGCACAAAGATTCCAATAAGTACTTGCGTACGCTTATGTGAATGATTTATAAATACGCCCCCTGAGACGCTGCAATAGATTTGTATCTTAGTAAAGCGAACTCAAATCGTCCGATAACCTATTCAGGAAAGTGCATTAAAACGACTGAAGAGTAGTTGGGCACAAACCAAGTAATTCCCTTAAACCAAAAAGATTCACTGAAATGTGACTAAGGAGATCAGGCATGGCTGTTAAGAGATCGTCAAAGAAAGCTGCAACAAAAATAAAAGTAAGCGCTGCACCTGCACGTAAAACGCCTGCAATAAAAAAGAAATACACCAAAACTGAAATCCTTAATGAAATCTCGAAGAATACTTCTGTAAGTAAAAAGGAAGTAGCGGCAGTTCTTGAAGAGTTAGGCGTAGTGATTGAGCGCCATATTAAGAAGCGCGCTGTTGGGGAATTTACCCTTCCAGGATTACTAAAAATTAAATCAGTTGCTCACCCCGCTAGACCTGCACGGAAGAATGTTCCCAATCCGTTCCGTCCTGGTGAGCTTATGGATATCGCGAAAAAGCCGGCGACCACGCGCGTCAAGGTGCTACCTCTGAAGAAACTGAAAGAATTTGCTCTATAGAGCTACTCTGAAAAGAAGCATCCTTCGGTAGGTAATAGCTATGTATGTTTAATGGGATAGATCACCATTTCGACCACTTTTACCTTGTAGTTCGCCGATGTATGAAGATGATGGTAGTCTTTTCGGAGAAGAAATAACAACCAACATTTGAGACTCCATGCAGAACAAGCGCCTCGGGTGAAAAACCGAGGCGCCCGACCATTTCACAAAGTAACTTTTGCACCAGCGGGCCTATCGCCGAACATCCACCGATGACAACTATAAAGTCACCTCACAATTCGCGAAACAATTACAGAATAATCAGAACAGTAATCACCATGGAGTGGGTACGGCGGCAGACCGGTAGTCGGCCAGTCGGATGCCCGCACAGACTCCGACATTCTGTGTTTGTGGCCCATGAACTCAAAGGGGGTCGACGCCCATAGTCATTACCCCGCCTGCCCCGCAATTACTATACCGCTCGTTTCTAAATTACTACCCCACCCGTTTCTAAATAACCCCGGCCCGCGTCATGAGAAAACTTACCCGGTTCGTGATTGGTGAATTGTCGACGGCTCTGAACGGTTACTCACGACATCAGTCGCATTACTCCACCTGAAAACGTGCTACAGCTTGGTCATCCCATTCGATACCATTTCCGACAGTCGTCGGCACTTGCACCTTGCCGCCTGAAGCAACTATAGGTTCACGAATTACCGGGCTAGCCCAGTCGACATACTCGAGCCAGTGGGCGTTGTTGGTCGTGGCCATCAGGTGAATGCTGATCTCTGGGAAAAGGTGAGTAGATACAGGAATGCTTTCAGCCTCCGGTAGGGTGACGGCTGCACGCCAGCCAGAGACACCGGCGATTCGCTGTACATCCAGCATATAGAAGTCAGCCGCTTTGGCTTTCAGAGCTTTCTGAAATTCAAGTGGGTTGAGTAGATTCTCACCCGTCTGGATCGGGGTATCCACTGCAGCTGCTACTGCGGATGAACCGTGGTAATCATCATATCGAACAGGCTCCTCGATCCAGTACAACCCCTCTCCATCCAGTGCCTGACAGCGAAGAAGCGCCTCTTTTGGGTCAAGCCCCTGATTGAAGTCGCTCATCAGATCGACCGCGCCACCACAACTGCGCTTAACTGCACGAACCACAGCGAGATCCTCTTTAAAAGTCTCATAACCCAGTCGCAGCTTGACTGCGCTGAAATCACCCTCAGCAAGTAACTCCTGCGCCTGATCTGCGAGTTTCTCTGGGTCTCCCTTTTCGAGCCAAAGGCCACAGCTGTTATAAGTCTTGACGTATTCTCTTGGATCACCCAACACCTTAGCTAACGAAAGGTCTTCAGATTTTGCCCGTATATCCCAAAGTGCCATGTCTAACCCTGCGAGCACTTGGCCGAGGATGCCGTGAATATCCAACAATCGAAGCCGCTGTCGCAATAACGGGTCAACCTGCTCTGGGTCAGCGCTCATACCCCGCACCAGTTCTTCGATTGCAGCCACACAACCCACGGTTGGCTTTAACATCGATTTTAGAAATACAAACAGATAGGCATGGCCCGTCAGCCCGGCATCAGTTTCCACATCAAGAAGAACTAAGGGTAGTTCGCTAATGGCGCCACTGGCTGTCACTGGTGGGCGCCTGAAAGGCACGAGAACCGGCGTTGTCTTAATATTAGAAATAACAATGGTCATATCACGATCCTTA
>Ga0310121_10003568_pt1 | contig 14165 bp, 9 predicted proteins | sample CB27_Tmax_986_MG_FD_203504 | JGI IMG/M metagenome (GOLD analysis project Ga0310121, IMG submission 203504) | Marine microbial communities from Western Arctic Ocean, Canada - CB27_Tmax_986 | ecosystem: Environmental > Aquatic > Marine > Oceanic | place: Canada: Western Arctic Ocean | collected... | reverse complement strand
CAACTACGCTTGGATCAAACGATGTCATTCTTGTCAACACAAGTTCACCAAGGCATCATTCCAGTTTGCACAAATGTCGCTCCATTTAAATTATCTAGCCTGCCCAAGGTTAGCGTCAGCCGTGGGAATTCTAGTCCAACGAAACCACCCTGATAGACCGGGCTGGTCAAGTCAAACGAGCCGGTATCGGTCGAGAAATCAATATCGTCGAGCTGATTCGGCAGGAGTGCCACCCTATTCACCCAAAAGACTTGATAGCCGAGTCGAAGCGCGCCTCTACCGAGAGGAACGATGAGCGTGGCTTGCAAATCGCCTGCAAAGGCAGCTCCATCGTCTTGTCGCTTGAAAACATGAGGAATGTCAGGGTCAGACGGATTAGGAGCACCGATTGTGGCTTTGAGGCGGGCTTCGATCTTGTTGAGGAACACGCCGCCACGGCCAATCACATCGATTCGAGCCTTGCCGATGGTCCAGATCGTGCTTTCCACTCCTATCTGGTAACCGTAGAGTGAGTTGTCGGCATCGGCACGTGTCACTGAGGTGGGCACTCCCGTAACGGAATCGACTGAAAAAGAATCCAGGTCTTCTTGCAGGGCGACATAGCGGAAGCCTGAGAACCACGTTGCGCGCGGCCCCAACTGTTGGCGGAGGTTGACTTCGCCACTGCCAAATTGGGAATCGTACCGCATATCTTTTAGGCCAGTCGTCGCGGTGGGAGCATCGAATGGCGCTGAGGTATACGACCTGCCGAAAAATGTGGTGACGATATCGGGGTCCATCCGAGTCGCTTTCGATTTACGACCGTCGGGAAATCCGCTTAACGTGAACTGCAATTCGTAGGGACTATTGTCGGAAAAAATCAAGTCGTAGCGGCCACTAAGAGAAGCAGCACCAATATCAAGATCGGCGGTGTTAAGCAGCGGAATTCTGGGGCCGCCGGTCGGATCGCTGAAAAGAATATCGACCGACTGTACGCCGGTCCGTCCCAGGATTAGCAAATCGGCCGTGAATCGAGCGTGCGTCTCTCCGCGCTTCCGGGTGAGGTGCCGCCCAAACAATTCCTCGTACTCGCCAGCACCCAGCAGCGACGCTGCCAGCAGCCACCAAGCCAGCGCCGGCACGACGTATCGAAAAACGGGTTGCTGCTTCACCGCGGCCTCCTTGCCACCAGCACAGAATGCGGCATCCGGCCGCAGGTGTCGTTAGCAAGGGTATCGTCGTCTCCCAATCCAAGTGTCGATGAAAGTTGATAGCTGCGGAACGACCATTACATTCACCAGAATCGTTAGCACAAGGTGCTACCGCACCGCCGACGAGCGTTTCGCCACCGACATGTGCCCAAAGAACGTATCCTCGCCGCGGACGATGTAGAACTTCACCGAATTCGTGTCGGCCAGCTTGTCGGTGTGGTTGATAACAAATCGCAGATCGCGCTCGGAAGCGGTCGTCCAGCGATGAATTTTCACCAGAATGTCGCCCTGTTGAACACCCTGCTCGGCAGCCGAGCTTTCAGGCCGTACAGAAATGACACGCATGCCACCTTGGTACGGGACACCCAAACGACGCAACGACGACGTCGGTTCTTGCTTCAACTTCAAGCCGAGCGTCTCCCAAGTCGCCACTTGCAGCGAATTCGCAGGTCGGGAGGTCTTTCGCCCGGTACTTTGAGATCGTGTTCGTCCGCTCGAGTTGCGGTTCGCAATTGCCAGATCGAGCTCCATTGGCTGGCCTGCTCGAGTGATCCGCACAGGCACCTGCTGGCCCGAGCGGAGACCCAGCAGCGCCCGTTCGATATCCAAAGGACGCTGAATCGTCATGTTTCCGATCTGCTCGATCCTGTCACCACGTTGCAGGCCACTCGATTGGGCAGGGCTTTGGCGATCTACGCGCGCCACGGTCACAGGCCCGTGAGGACCTTCGAGTGACATCGCCGTAAGGCCATGCCAGTGATTGTCGAGCTTCTCGATACTCAACATCCGCGTCGCGATCTCGAGCGCCCTGTCGACAGGAATTGCAAAGCCAATTCCCTGCGCCCCCGCCCGTACGGCGACGTTCACGCCGATCATCTGGCCGTCAATGTTCAGTAGTGGTCCACCCGAGTTGCCTGGGTTGATACTGGCGTCGGTCTGAATCAAATCAAAATACTGCTGCGTCTCGTTCACCTGTACGTTGCGGTGCAGCGCGCTGATGATGCCCGTGGTGACCGTATTTTCATAGCCAAACGCATTGCCAACGGCAATCACTGTCTCGCCCGCCATCAAGTCTTGCGACGTGCCAATCGTCACGACCGGCAGCGGCGAGGGGGTATGAATCTGAATGATTGCCAGGTCGGTTTTTTTGTCGCGAGACACTATCTTGGCAATGTAAGATTGACCGCTACTGAGGGTCACGTTGATCCGGCGGACACCGTCGACCACGTGATGATTGGTCAATATATAGCCGCGAGGATCGATCACGATGCCGGTCCCCATGCCATTGACCTGACGTGGCAACGTCGGGTTTCCTTCGGGGGTTTTGGTAATCGATTTCTGACCCTGAATGTTGACCACCGCCGGGCTACTATCACGCACCGCGCGCACGATCGGCGTCAGCCGCTCCCTAGCAACCAGCCAGGCCGGTTGCAAGGCGGCGAAACAGCTCGCCGCCGCTAGCAGTGACTGCCAAATTCGAGGTTGAGAGAAAAGGCCTTCGCCAGTGCGCAAGTTCAGCATCGCGGGTCGTCCAAAGTGTAAGCAGCGCACCGAATCGGGTTCGGGCAGAGACCGGTCAAACGGGATTAAGACCGGCAGTTACAGTTCAGATCGGACAGCTGTTGCGACAGTCTTAAACGCCATATCCCATAGCCGGCACAGTCGACCTAGCTTGTCAGTCGGATGGCGAGACGCGAGATTCGAGACTGCTAGCGGAATCAAATGGGCAGGCTCGGAACTTTCTATTCACCGGCGGGAAACGCCAATTCAGGTCCGTAACCGACCTCGACTTGCCCGCGCCCGAGAGTCGCCGCGTCCAGATTGACAGTCGTAAAGACCGGCCGCGCTGGAACCGGCAAAAACCTCGGCGGCAGCGGCGGCTCATACGGCTCTGGCGGTGGTCCTACCGCGATTCGAGGAAAGCAACTCCGAGGCGATTGCCTCGGCTCGTCAAGCCAAACCGCGTCCTCGTAGACGTGCACACCGCAGGTGCCATCCGTGCCCTCTCGGCAGCCCAACTGCTCGCCACAGCCCAGCGTGCCGCCGCGGCCGCAGCTGTCGAGTGGGCAACCGTTGCAGATATCATCCAGCTCCCACCCCAATTGAGTGTGATGAAATGCGTACGCAAAGTCGTCAGGCAAATGACACCATTGCCCGCAGCAGCCAGGGCAACACAGCAGCAGTACTGCTAGCAAGCGGTGCCGGTGATTGGCTTTGGAGTTCGACAACTGGCTCAACCACAAATTAAGAAAAGTGCTATCGCGATTCTCAAGACTGAGCCACAAGCGACTGGCTCTCAGGAACTATCGGCAACCGGTCACCCGCAGCTTTTGCGTAATCGGCAAAGTTTAACAAGCGGGCACTGGCACCGATCTCCGTAATAGGACGCAAAACTATTTGTGTCTTTCTAGCCACTGGCGGAGCGTGGATGAAACGATCTCAGGTGCATCATGGTGGACCCAATGCCCAGCTTGAGGCAGGGTCACGATCGTCAAATCTTGTTCCACCCACTCCCAGGTGTTGTTGAGTGCATGGTGGTGAAGTGGCCACGAGAAGCGGCAGAATGAAAGCGATCCGAGAGTCCATAATCATCAGTTTTTCCCCTTTTGGCCTGAGGTATGAAACGATTGCACTAGCCCTGCTTGTCGGGCTGCTTCCTGTCGGGCTGCTTCCTGTCGGGTTGCCCCCTGTCGGGATGCCCCCTGTGGGGATCATCGAAGATCAGTTTCGGAATCAGTTGTAGCCCCAAAAACAGCGCAAAGAAGGTCAACACGAGGTGGGGCCAAAACCTGGCAACGGACAAACCCATCAGTTCTGCCAACCAACCAAAAACTAAGAGCAGCGGCGGCACCACCAACAACACGCCACAACCGAGCGCCGACATCGTTCCCTTGAAGGCCAATTCCTCGGTAAGCTGCTGCTGATGCACTTCGATCATCCGCCCACGTCGCAAGCTAATCTCGATCGTGTCTGTCAGTTCCATCGCCCGCAGCGCCCGAGGCCACGAACTCGCGTCGCCGTCGCCCGCTGCCACTGCGTCGACAAATCGCCCAACGGCTTTCGATGCGGCGTCGCCTGCTTCGCGCGCACCAGATGCTGCGAAATCCGCTAGCGCAGTCGTTTCCGTTTCACCGTTCTGACTGACTGACAGTTGCCAGGGACTGCCAGCTTCGCTCAGCGCAACGATCAACCTGCCTCGCTCGGCGATCAAGATTAAATGCGCCCAGGCCGCTTGCTCCACCGGCCCGACCTGCCAGCGCACCGGCACTTCACTTTTGCCAAGCAGCTGAACGCTCAGCCCCGAGTAAGTGGCCGCCTCGTCGGGCGATCCCAACGCTCCCAGTCGATTGAGTTGACCTGCAACCACGTCGAGCAATTCGACGTCACGCGAAAAGTGCCAGAGCACCTGCTCTTGGGTTCGCTCTGCCAGCGCCCGCTCCAAAACTACTTGCTCGATTGGGCCTAGCTGCGGATGCCCATGTGCAATCGAATCGGCACATTGATCGATGGTCGGGCAATGCTCGGTAAGCGGATTAAAATGCTGCAGCACCGCATTGCTCTCGCCGCGGGCCATGTCGATTTCGTAATAGACGAGCACGGAGTCGACCAACGGAAATGTCGCCAGCACCGCGACACCGTTTTTGACCAACTGATTCACCTGCTCGCCACGGAGACCTGCCGCAGCCCCTCCTCGGCCGACAATGACCCCATCAGCCATATTCTGGTCAAGCAACGATTCCCACTCATCGCCCAAGTCGTCCAGCCCCCAGCTCGTGTCGCCGCCTGTGTCGCCGCTCGAGCCCCAGCCAGAGTCCCCCGGGGACTGCGCAGCCCCATCGCCGCACCACACGATGGTATGCCCGGCCGCTTCGGCCGCCCTGGCGAGAGCGGCACTTTCCGAATCGATTCCTAGCAATGCAAATCTCATCTGACCGAGCCTAGTCGAACCCGAGCGTGGCCACAACTCGCGCTACCGACCTCGTCGGGACGGCAGAAAACGACCTCAATTTTGCTGCTGAGCAAACGGCAGAAAATGCTACAATATAATGCGCCCGCGGCAGCTCGCTGCCGGTACGATCTGTCTAATTCGTCGACCTGCTTACCAGCCTGACAGTTGTCCATGCTTCACGACAATTCCCATCTCGCCAGCGGACCTTTCCATCTCGCCAACGGGCGCCAGCAATTCCGCACCCTGGTCTGCTTGGTTCTTTGCTGCTTACCGGCCGGAATGGCCAGTGCTGGGGAGCCCCAGGCCGCTCCTGTCGCGTCAAGCGATACTGGAGCGCCGATTGAGCGATGGGTGATCCAACTCGACGACGATCGTTTTGACATACGTCAGCGGGCACAGCATCAGCTCGAACAAAGCGGACAATCGGCCCTCGAAGCAGTCGCTGCTTCAGCCCAAACCGGCTCCCTTGAAAGCACCACCCGCGCACTCAACATCCTGTTGGCGTGGTCGGAATCAAAAAATGAGGCCCTGCGACGAGCGACATTAGAAAAGTTGGTCAACCTACCCCATCGACCTCGCGCGGCGGCGATGGCGACACGAATGTTGGCCGAAGTGCGAGAAAAAACAGCGGTGTCAGCAATTCTGAAGTTGGGAGGACGAATCATCGGCGATCCCAACACCAACAACTACGGCAAGCAAATCGTCATTGGTGCGGACTGGAAGGGCGGCAACGAAGGCTTGCGGCACCTGGTCGACATCCAATTAGCAACAACCATCAGCCTCTACGTCGCACCCATTACTGATCCAGGCATGGAACACTTACCCCAGCTCGCAAACGTTCGGCGCGTCGAACTCTACGGCACCCCGATTTCCAAAGAAGCTATCAATAAACTCCGAACACTGCTCCCGAACACGATTGTTGACGTTCGCGGTGGCGCGATGCTAGGTATCCGTGGCAACGTCACGAATGTCGTTAAGAATAGTGCGGCCGACAAGGCAGGCATCCGTCCTCGCGATCGAATTACGGAATTCAATGGTGAGAAAATTGCCGACTTTGAGGGGCTGATTAAGCGCATCGCCAAGCAACAGCCTGGAGATACTGTCACGTTGACGATCGAGCGGAATAGAAAAACTCAGCAGGTCGAAGTCACTTTCGACCAATGGAATGCCAGCGCCAAAACCGACGTGATTCGACGCCAGAGGGTCCCTGCTCAAATCCCGCAAGGATTTCCTCCAAAAATCGTGCTACCCGCGAAACCACGATAACGCTGGATTTCGATCTACTGCGCCTGGTCGACGAACATCCAGCCGTTGTCCGCTACGGCAAATATCGGTCGATAGGGGCTTCGACAACCTCGTTTAGCCGTTTTCCCCAAGTGCCAGACCAGATTGATCCCGATATTCCACGATTCCTGGCTCACACCGGCCAGGCCGTCGGCGGCGTCGGTAATCAGATAGTTGAATCCTGATTGGACCGCCCAACGGCTGCTGAGCGGAGCATAGAATTCGCCGCCGAGCAGGCCTTCGCTGTCGCCCGTCGCACCACCCCAAAGGCGGCTTTCGTAGCCATTGCCGAATACCCAACGAATGAACAAAGCGTACTGGTCGACGGTTTCGTACAACGTCCCCATCGAGAGGGCGTCGTTGGTGCTGCTGGTGCCAAAGAATCCAATCTCACGTCCTTGAGGGCTCTTCAGGCTCACCTCGTAGCGGAGCTGATGGAGGTCAATGTCGTTATCCAAGTCATCCTCGATCAGGTCCCACACGAGACCCAACTGAACTCCGGTGTTAACGCGACGGAAAAAACCCGCCGTGACGAACTGTTGCGAGCGATCTTTTGTCGAGCTGGCGGTGCCGTGCAGCCGACTTTGCACCGCTCGATAACCGAGTTGGTAACTCACTTGCGGAAACAGCAATCCGACGAGCGGCGCGCTACCACTAAGATTAATTCCCTCGTTAAATCCGAAATTTGAGTCGCTGCGATTGTTAGCAAAGTCACGCGGCCCGCGGAAACCTTGCACGCCGCCAAAGACGGATAAGTCTTTAAAGCGTGGCAAACAAATCGGAAAACACCAATAATCGGGCCCGGGACGCGCGACACAGCTGCCACAGCCGACGTCTCCACAACCACAACTCGGCTCACCGATGCCACAACCCGGCTCGACCATTCCACAACCAGGTTCACAGATGCCGCAACTTGGCTCGCCACAGCCGCAAAGGGGCGCAGCGATTCCGCAGCCAGGCTCGTAGATACCACAACTCGGCTCGCCCATGCCGCAGCTTGGTCCACAAGAGCAGTTACCCTGGCAAATATCGCAGCCATGAGAAACCAGACGCAGGCCGGTAGGCAACTCCAAATCGTATTGCACCTGCCCACTACTTACGGCCGCGACCTGCCGATCACGACGGACTACTTTTTTCGCACCGACAGATTGAGATTTGCGAATAGGACTCGCAACGTTTCTGGGAGCGGTTTGCTCAGTCGCCACTTGCTGCAGTTGAGTCCGTTTCTTGGCTGCTTGTCTCTTTGTAGAAGGCTGAGTTGTTGGAGACTGAACTGCCCGGACAACTTTTCGGGCAACCTTTGGCTTGACGTCCGACGGCCCGCGAGTCTTGGGTGGCAACCCAGGACGTCGAAACTTCCTTTGCACCTGCTGGCTCTGCAGAGTGGCCGTGCCGGGCCGCTGAAAGTGCAGGCTGGAATTGTCTGCACGAGCGGTTTCTGGAGCGACCGACTGCGTGAGCAGCAAGAGGCTCGTCGCCGCCAGGAGTTGACCCATGGTCAAGGAGAGAAGTCTTGAGGAGCTATACATCAGTCGACCCTCAGCAGCCACGCAAGTGGTGGCCACTGCCTTGGTCATCGACGCCTACCGACCACAATCGGCCGATCAACGTCTCGGGAGCCCCCCCGAGAAAAAGCACGTACAGTGGGTATCGGCTGCCGCAAAGTCGAGACTTTCAGAAAACTCGGAATATTCGATAAAAACTCCCCAGTCCCCCAAGAATTACTGCCAGCATGGTAGCTGATTTTTACCTGTCCTGGCGACTTACTACAAAATGTCTAAGTTTATGCTGTAGCTCCAATCCCCAAGAAAGAGGGCCTCCAAGGAATGAAAAATCAACCCGGCAGGAGGCAAAAAATGCAGCAAATCACTGCTGTATAAGCACTTACAGCACACATTCAGCGCACAAGGTGGCCTCTACCGAAATCTCGCCTCGTCTCCAAACTCAATGTTGCCTGCCTGCTTGTTTGTGCTGATACTAGAAACAGAAGCGAGCTGGTGTGGGAAGTTGTCTCACTTGGCTCCGTTTGGCTAGCGAGGCAGCTTCAGATCCCTTACCTAAGCTGGCCAGTTAAATCCTCAGCGCTCTTTGCCAACTTTCGCTTAGGTGTTCGCACTCTGACATGCGTGGCGCGATCGCGCTAACCGCAGTTCGAGTTGCTTCCTCTTTCAGACGATTCCCGTCTGATCAGGCTCCACCACTGCTCCGCCAGAAAAATCTGTTTCGCAAGATCATTTTCTGTCGGACGCTTCGGAAGAGCTTCTCCCCGTATGAGAAAGCGGCTCACTTTCAGGCGCAACAACTTAGTGATCGCGCAGGGAAGCGCTACAGCAGGTTGGATACGAGTTTGAGAGAAATAAAGACTCACGGTTCGCCTTGCGCACGATGAGACGACGGGCAACGGCATCCAAGAAACAGAGATACGGAAACGGTTTTCACGTCGATTGGGCAACAACATCGAATTAATTCTTCCCACTTTATCGAATCATACATATACCTACTCGCACCAAGGAGAACAGGCATGACCACTGGTAACGAGATTATCTCGCTGGTTTCTAGTCGACAGGACCGCGCCCAGTTTCGCCGCAAAAATTGGGTTGGCACCTTCGAAGAGTACCTCGACATCGTCCGCGAGAGTCCGCAGGTCACTCGATCGGCCTACCAACGGATTTATGACATGATTCTTGGCTATGGTGAGGAAGTTATCAGCAAGGGTCGCGAGAAAGAACACCACTACTACTTCTTTGACGACCCTGACCACGATGGTAACGACGCGGTCTTTGGCCTTCGTGGGCCACTGCACAAGCTCGTCAACGCCCTGAAAAGTGCCGCCCACGAGTATGGCATCGAAAAACGGGTTTTGCTGCTCCACGGCCCCGTCGGTAGTAGCAAAAGCACGATCGCCCGCCTCCTCAAACAAGGTGTCGAAGCGTACTCCGCCAAGGATGAAGGGGCGCTTTACACGCTAGGTTGGCTCAGCGAAGAGAATCCTGAGGAAGTCCAATGGTGCCCGATGAACGAAGAGCCGCTGCACCTCATTCCCGCACGTTTCCGAGCAGACGTTACGGCCCGTCTCAACGAAGGACGCGGCCCGGATGACTTTCAAGTGCGCATTCGCGGCGAGTTGGATCCCTTCTGCCGGTTCATGTATCAAGAGCGTCTCAAAAAATATGACGGCGACTGGACCCGCGTCGTTCAAGACGTTCGCGTTCGCCGAGTGATTCTTAGTGAAAAGGACCGTGTCGGCATTGGAACGTTCCAGCCGAAGGACGAAAAGAACCAAGACGCCACCGAGCTTACCGGTGACATCAACTATCGCAAGATCGCCGAGTATGGCAGCGATAGCGACCCCCGGGCATTTAACTTCGATGGAGAATTCAACGTCGCTAACCGCGGGATCATCGAGTTTGTCGAAGTCCTCAAGCTCGACGTGGCGTTTCTCTACGATTTGCTCGGTGCCAGCCAAGAGCACTGCATCAAGCCCAAGAAGTTCGCCCAGACTGACATCGACGAAGTCATCATTGGCCACACCAACGAACCCGAATATCGTCGATTACAGAACAACGAATTCATGGAAGCCCTCCGCGATCGCACAGTCAAGATTGACATTCCTTACGTCACCACGCTCGAGCACGAAATCCGCATTTATGAGAAAGACTACAACAGCAAAACCGTGATCGGCAAGCACATCGCTCCCCACACGATCGAGATGGCTGCCATGTGGGCGCTGCTAACTCGGCTCGAAGAACCAAAACACGCAGGGCTAACTCGTCTGCAAAAATTAAAACTCTATAACGGCAAGAGCCTGCCAGGGTTTACCGAAGAAAACATCGCTGAGCTGCGAGAAAATGCCGTCAACGAAGGGCTGATGGGTATCTCGCCGCGATACGTCCAAGATAAGATCTCCAACGCCCTGGTCGCCCACCCCGACGCGCGTTCCATCAATCCCTTCATGGTCGTCAACGAACTGGAAAGCGGCCTAAAACACCACAGTCTCATCAACAACGAAGAATTAAAGCAGGAATATCGCGAGCTGCTGGGCGTGGTGAAAGAGGAGTACGAAAACATTGTGAAACTCGAAGTCCAACGCGCCATCGCCGCTGACGAGGATGCGCTGTCCCGTCTCTGTGGCAACTACATCGACAATGTCAAAGCCTATACGCAGAAGGAAAAAGTGAAAAACCCCTTCACCGCCCAATACGAAGAGCCTGACGAGCGGCTGATGCGTTCGATTGAAGACAAGATCGACATTCCCGAGAGCCGCAAAGACGACTTCCGGCGCGAGATCATGAACTACATTGGCGCACTGTCGATCGATGGTAAGAAGTTTGACTACAGGACGAACGAACGGCTCAACAAAGCGCTCGAATTAAAGCTATTCGAGGACCAGAAAGATTCCATCAAGCTCACCAGCCTGGTCTCCAATGTCATCGACGCGGAGACTCAACAGAAGATCGACGTAGTCAAGGGTCGACTAATCCACAATTACGGCTACGACGACGAAAGTGCCACCGACGTCCTCAACTTCGTCGCCAGCATTTTTGCCCGCGGCGATACGAATGAGAGCAGCTGAGAACGATCTGTCCCTCTCTTTGACGAGGCGGGAGCAAACTACTCCGCGTGATCCGCGGGCGAACATTGAGAGAGAAGACCGTCAACGATGGAAATCGAACGCGACCAACGCCGGTTCAAGCAGATCGTCCACGGACGGATCCGGGAGAATCTGCGCAAATACATCACTCACGGTGAGATGATCGGCCGCCGTGGCAAGGAGGCTGTTAGCATCCCGGTACCCAAGCTCGATGTGCCCCGTTTCCGATTCGGCAAAAATGGCTCAGGTGGCGTAGGGCAGGGCGATGGCGAAGAGGGAGACGTGATTGGCAAACCGGGCGACGGCCCCGCAGGCAGTGGTGGAGCCGGCAGCGAGCCAGGGAGCGGCCATCTCATGGAAGTCGAAGTCTCGCTCGACGAGTTAGCCACGATGCTAGGCGACGAACTCGAGTTGCCCCGAATCGTACCCAAAGGGACCGCCAACATCATCGCCGAAAAAACGAAGTACAACAGCATCCGCCAAACTGGCCCCGAATCTCTGCGGCATTTTAAACGTACGTACCTGAACGCCCTCCGTCGGCAAATCTCCACCGGCAATTACCAGAGTGACAATCCCAAGGTCGTCCCGATCAAGCGAGACAATCAATACCGCAGTTGGAACGACATTCCCCAGCCGCAAGTCAATGCGGCAGTGATTTACATGATGGACGTTTCAGGCTCAATGACCGACGAGCAAAAGGAAATCGTCCGCACCGAAGCGTTTTGGATCGACACCTGGCTGGCCAACCAATACAAGGGCGTCCAGCGGCGCTACATCATCCACGACGCGGTCGCCAAAGAAGTCGACGAACAGACATTTTATCACACGCGCGAAAGCGGCGGCACCCGCATCAGCTCCGCTTACAAAGTCTGCGCCGAACTGATCGAAAAATCGTTTCCTGTCACGGACTGGAACATCTACTGCTTCCAGTTCTCCGACGGCGACAACTGGGGCGACGACAACCGTCAGGCGTTTGAGCTGCTGGGCGAAAAGCTTTTGCCAGCAAGCAATATCTACTGCTATGGTCAGGTCGAAAGCCCGTACGGTAGCGGCGACTTTATCGACGCCCTGAAAAAAGAGTTCGCTGACGAAGAAAAACTCGTGCTTTCCGAAATCCCGGACAAGGAAGGCATCTACACATCGATCAAGCAATTTTTAGGGAAGGGAAAATAAGCAGAAGAATGGCTCTCGAATTAGGCAATCTGACTCCCGAACTCGCCGCTATCCAGGTGGAGGTCGAACAGTACGCTCGTGACTACGGGCTCGACTTCTTCCCGACAGTCTTCGAGTTGATTGACGCAGACCAGCTCAACGCCATCGCCGCCCGCGGTGGCTTTCCGACCCGCTATCCTCATTGGCGATTCGGCATGGAATTCGAGCAGCTCAACAAAGGGTATCACTACGGACTGCAAAAAATCTACGAGATGGTCATCAACAACAATCCTTGCTACGCCTACCTGATGCGCTGCAACGGGCTGATCGATCAAAAAATGGTAATGGCTCACGTCTATGGCCACTGCGACTTTTTCAAGAATAACCAGTGGTTCGCCCAGACCAGCCGAAAAATGATGGACGTAACGGCCAATCACGGCAGCCGCATTCGACGTTACATGGATGATGTGGGGGTCGCTGAGGTCGAGCTGTTCATCGACGCCTGTCTCAGCATCGAAGACCTAATCGATATCCACTCCCCATTCATACAGCGCCGCAAGACGGCGAGCCGTTACGATTTTTCTGGCGTTGCAGCAGACCCATCGAAGCAGAACCTGGCGAGATTTGCCGCAAAAAACTACATGGATCCCTTCATTAATCCCCGCGCGAAATCTGAGCAAGCCTCTGACTCGCCTGCCGAAGATGCCGCGCCGCGCAAGCTGCCCGAGCACCCAGAACGCGATGTGATGCTCTTTCTGCTAGAAAATGCACCACTCAGCGCTTGGCAGGCGGACGTACTGTCGATCATCCGCGACGAAGCGTATTACTTCGCCCCGCAAGCACAAACCAAGATCATGAACGAAGGTTGGGCCAGCTATTGGCACTCAACGATCATGATCAATCAGGGGCTCACCGCCGACGACGTCGTCAACTACTGCGACCATCACAGCGGCACCATGGCCAGCTCGCCCACGCAGCTCAATCCCTACAAAGTTGGCATCGAGCTTTTCCGAAATATCGAAGACCGCTGGAACCGGGGCGCGTTTGGCCGCGAGTACGACGAATGTGAAGATTACCTCCAGCGAAAAAAGTGGGACACCAAAGCTGGCCACGGCCGCGAGAAAATTTTCGAAGTCCGCAAAATCCATAACGACCTCACGTTTATCGACGAGTTCCTCACCCTCGATTTCGTCCGCGAGCACAAGTTCTTTCGCTTTGGCTACAACGAACACAGCGAAGTCTACGAAATCGAGAGCCGGGAGTTCCCCAAGGTCAAACAACTACTACTACAAAGCCTGACCAACCGCGGCCAGCCAATTATCAGGGTGACCGACGGCAACTATAAGAACCGTGGCGAGCTATTCCTCGAGCACGACTTTTCCGGTGTCGAGCTCCAGCTTGAGTATGCCCGGGATACGCTGGAGAACCTCTACCACCTCTGGAGTCGTCCGGTCCATCTGCAGACCGCCCTGGAAGACAGGCAGGTCGTGCTCTGCTTCGACGGCTCTGATCACGAGCTGCAGCATGGCGAACCCTTTGATCTGCCCGATGACAATGAGGACGCGGCATGACACTGCGCGAACAAATTCTAAGCCAGCTGCCTGCCACGATCGGCAAGCAGCATCAGCGGGCAACGGCAACGGCGGGTCCGCGCTCGTTGCGCTGCGAAATTGACCAATGCGACCAACTCGCCGTCGCGGTGTACGAATTGGTTCTCGAAACGTCTGAACTAGCCAACGTCGAAGTTGCCAAGCTGCAAGACGCAAGCAAAGCATTGAGTGAGCGCGTCACTTATCTGCTCGAACCGATCTCGCCGGTCGAAACCGACGCCGACGGCTGCGTCGTCCAAATGCGTAGCACTCCGCCGCAAGAACACGAAGACGGCCGTTTCTATTTCGAACTTTTCCTGCGTCGCGGCGGCTCGGTCACCCTCAGTCGCTACGAAAAACAACCTAACAGCATCCGCCAGCGCGTCGCTGCCACGCTCACCCACGAAGTA
>Ga0310121_10003567_pt1 | contig 14167 bp, 11 predicted proteins | sample CB27_Tmax_986_MG_FD_203504 | JGI IMG/M metagenome (GOLD analysis project Ga0310121, IMG submission 203504) | Marine microbial communities from Western Arctic Ocean, Canada - CB27_Tmax_986 | ecosystem: Environmental > Aquatic > Marine > Oceanic | place: Canada: Western Arctic Ocean | collected... | reverse complement strand
ATGCTGGTGCTTGTTTCCGGCAACAATTACCTGATGTTGTTCGTGGGCTGGGAGGGCGTTGGTCTGGCGTCTTACCTACTAATCGGTTTCTGGTTTGATCGGGAGGGGGATGGCCTCGCCAATTCCCGCGCAGGCCGCAAGGCTTTCGTTGTCAATCGGGTGGGGGATTTTGGCTTTTTAATCGCCATGTTTCTCGTATTCTGGGCTGTGGGCTCGCTCGAATTCGACGCCGTCTTTGAATGGTTTGAGCATCATGGTGTCGAAGTCGCCGGGCTGGCCACAGCTGTAACGTTACTATTCCTGGTTGGTGTTGCTGGCAAGTCGGCGCAAGTACCGCTCTTTGTGTGGCTGCCGGATGCAATGGCCGGGCCGACGCCGGTATCGGCTCTTATCCATGCCGCCACAATGGTGACAGCAGGTGTGTATCTGATTGCGCGTTCGGGGTCGATCTTCGATCTTGCTCCTGTCTCGCAAACGGTCGTCGCGCTGGTGGGTGCGGGCACGGCGTTTATCGCCGGGACGATTGCTATGGCGCAATGGGACATAAAGCGCGTGCTGGCCTATTCCACTATCAGCCAGCTTGGTTTCATGGTGGCCGCCGTTGGTCTGGGCGGTTATGTGGCGGGCATGTTCCATTTGCTTACGCACGGCTTTTTCAAGGCGTTGCTCTTTCTTTCAGCGGGATCAGTGATCCATGGCGTTGAACACGGAGAGGCGGCGGCATCCAAAAACACCGCACGTGGAGTGCCGGGCGAAGACAGCCGGGCCGGAGCAAATGAATCGCGCGATCATATCGATCCGCAAGACATGCGTGTGATGGGTGGCTTGCGACACAAGATGAAAATCACCTTCTGGGTCTACGTGATCGGGTCCCTGGCCTTGGCGGGGGTCTTCCCACTGGCAGGCTTCTGGTCCAAGGATGAGATCCTGGCAGATGCCTGGGAAGTCGGCTCTCACGGTGCGGGCCATGGTTGGCTCGTGTACGCATTATTGGCAATCGCAGCATTCTTCACGGCTTTTTACATGGCGCGCCAGATTTTCCTGGTCTTCTTCGGTGAAGCGCGGACGGAAGCGGCAAAGCACGCGCACGAGAATCCACCGACGATGACGCTGCCGCTTATCATTCTCGCCGGCATGTCAATTATCGGCGGGGCAATGAACCTGCCGGGTGTGAATACGTTGGGGCGCTGGCTGGAACACACAAATCATTTCTTCCATACGATTGATTTCAACATCACCGTTGCACTGATCTCCACAATTGTCGCATTGGGCGGGATTGCGCTTGGCTATGCCATTTACTATCGCCGTCCGCTGGCGAGCGCTGACTCACCAGATCAGTTGCAGAAGGCACTGGGCCCAGTGTTTTCCTTTTTGCGTGGGAAATGGTTTGTGGATGAGTTGTATCACCTGATCATCATCCGCCCGTATGAATGGGCGGCGCGCTTCTTTGGCTTCACGGTGGACTGGAATTTCTGGCACGATTTCGTGCACGATACGCTCATTGCTGGAACGTTTCGCGGCGGTTCAGCTTTTCTGGCCGAACCGGTAGACAAGGGCATCATCGATAATTTCTTCGATGGTTTGGCGAAGCTCACGCGCCTTATTGCCACACGTGTATTGCGTCCGTTGCAGACTGGTTTTGTGCGCAATTACGCCTTGGGCGTTCTACTGGGTGTGGTGGTATTGATGGGCTACTTCTTAATGCGATGAATCAACAATGAACAATATTCAAGCCCATGTGCGGCATTGTAAATTGTTCATTGTCAATTGAGAATTGACTTATGTCTGAACTTTTACGCTATCTCACATCAACACTGACCGCTGTCACATTCTTCCCATTGGTGGGTGTGGTCATATTGCTCCTGATCAACAAGGAGCGCAAAGATCTGATCCGTTGGGTTGCCGTGATCACGGCGCTGGTTACTTTCTTGTTGTCGCTGGGAATGCTGGCGCAGTTCGATGCGGGCGACCCAAATATGCAACTTGTAGTGCGCGCACCCTGGATCGAGATCGGCAGCACTTGGCAGATCGACTTCCAGCTGGGCGTGGACGGCATGAGTGTTTTGCTCGTGCTGCTGACAACGCTCCTGACGCCAATAGCGATCTTCGCTTCGTGGAGAGCCGTCGAAGAGCGCGTGAAGGAATATATGATCTTCTTCCTGCTTCTGGAAGTTGGCATGACCGGTGTCTTCGTCGCACTCAATTTGTTCCTGTTCTACATCTTCTGGGAGTTCACACTCGTGCCAATGTACTTCCTGATCGGCATCTGGGGCGGCCCACGCCGAATTTATGCGGCCATCAAATTCTTCCTGTATACGATGGCCGGTTCAATCCTGATGTTGCTTGCCATTATATGGCTTGGGATTCATCAGGGATCATTTGATTTCACCGAACTGGTGCGGATGGGCGGTATCCCACTCGACATTCAACGCTGGCTGTTCCTAGCGTTTGCAGCTGCCTTCGCCATCAAAGTGCCGATGTGGCCGTTGCACTCATGGCTGCCCGATGCACACGTGGAAGCGCCCACTGCCGGTTCGGTGATCTTGGCGGGTGTGCTCCTAAAGCTCGGTACGTATGGCTTCCTGCGGTTCAATCTAGGACTCTTCCCGGATGCCGCGAATTACTTCGCACCGACCATCGCAGTGTTGGCCGTGATTGGCATTATCTACGGTGCGCTTGTCAGCTACCCGCAGTCGGACGTGAAAAAGCTGGTTGCTTATTCATCCGTCAGCCATCTCGGCTTTGTAATGCTCGGCCTGTTCGCGTTGAATAACCAGGGTATCCAGGGCGCCATCCTGCAGATGGTCAATCATGGTATCAGCACAGGGGCATTATTCCTCCTTGTCGGGATGGTATATGAGCGCCGGCATACGCGCGAGATGTCCGAATTTGGCGGCCTATGGAAAGTGATGCCGATCTTCGGTACGCTAACTCTGATTGTGACGCTGTCTTCGATGGGTTTGCCGGGCCTGAACGGTTTCGTGGGCGAGTTCACGATCCTGCTCGGTGCGTTCGGATCAGAAGCGCTCGGGTCACCGGTATATGCCATTTTGGCGGCAGTTGGTGTTATTCTGGCGGCGGTGTATTTACTCTCGATGTTCCAAAAAATATTCCTGGGCATGCTGGACAATCCGAAAAACGAAGGTCTCAAAGATCTGGATTGGCGTGAGATCGTTGTGCTGGTGCCCTTGCTGATTCTAATCTTCTGGATCGGACTCTATCCGCGGCCCTTTTTCAGCCTGATGAACGCCTCCGTCGATCAGCTCGCGACGGCACTGAATAGTGTGACTGCGATTGCAATGCACTAATTCGTGGAGCGAAAAGCGTACAGTAATCAGAGTCGCTGCACGCACTACATTCAACGTACTACGCTTTTATGACTGCAGCTGACCTCAACCTCTTCGCCGTGCTCCCGCTCCTCATCCTTGCCGGATGGGCGAGTGTGTTGCTGCTTGTGGACTTGTTCATTCCTAAAGAGCGAAAATCGATCACGGGCTGGTTGGCAATTGTCGGCATCCTTGCTGCCTTTGTCGCATTGGTGGTGCTGGGGACAGATAGCGGAAAAGCATTCGGGGGTATGGCGGCTGTTGATGGCTTTGCCTTCGTGCTGAATGTGATCTTTCTGCTGACAGGATTGCTGGGTATTCTCATCTCGATCAACTACCTGAAGCAGCATAAACTGGAGCGTGGCGAGTTCTACCCGCTGCTGCTCTTCGCGATCGCCGGCATGATGATACTGGCTATCGCCAAAGACCTGATCGTCGTGTTCCTTGGGATCGAACTGCTTTCCATCCCACTGTATGTGCTGGCCGGCATCGCACGCCCGCGAACGGACTCGGAAGAGGCGGCGATGAAGTACTTCTTGCTTGGCGCGTTTTCTTCCGGGTTCCTTGTATATGGTATTGCGCTAGTTTTCGGTGCTACCGGATCGACGGCTTTCAGCGACATTGCAGCGGCCGCCGCCAATCCTGGATCATTGATGCTGGGCGGTTTGGGATTGATCCTGGTTGGCCTGGCTTTCAAAGTCGCAGCAGTTCCATTCCATATGTGGACGCCGGATGTCTATGACGGCGCGCCCTCTGTTGTAACGGCCTTTATGTCGGTGGGTGCCAAGGCCGGCGGCTTTGCTGCACTTTACCGTGTCTTATTTGATGCATTTGAACCGTTGGCGGTTGCGTGGGCGCCGGCGATTGCCGTCATTGCCGCGCTCACACTCATTCTCGGTAACATCGCTGCCATTGCACAGACTTCCATCAAGCGCATGCTGGCGTATTCCTCGATTGCCCATGCCGGCTATATCTTGATGGCCGCGGTTGCCGGGGGTACGGAATTCGCGACGTTCGCTGCCAGCGCTGCATTGTTCTATCTGATTGCATATGCCTTCACCAACATGGGAACCTGGGCGATTGTCGTGGCTGTCGAGAAGCGGGAAGGGCGCGGGACAGATATTGCCGATTTCGCTGGACTAGGCCGTACACGCCCCGAACTTGCACTTGCGATGGCTTTGTTTATGCTCTCGCTCACCGGCTTGCCGCCCACGATGGGGTTTGTGGGCAAGTTCTATGTCTTTCGGGCAACGCTGGAAGCGGGCTATATCTGGCTCGCGCTGGTGGGTGTGTTCACGAGCCTAATCTCAGCCTACTACTACTTGCGCGTGATTGTCGTGATGTGGATGCACGAAGGGCCGGGCGAAGCCTTTACGCCGCGCACACTCAAATTTACCGTAGCTGTGACCGCAATTGCCACACTCGTCTTTGGCCTTGTGCCGCGTTCTTTCATGGAACTGGCAGAGGATTCGATTAAGGGTTTGTTCTAACACAGAATTGGCATAGGAGAACTGGGAATCCGGCAATTGGAGAGCGTCTGAGCTTATTGTCGGAAGTTCACGTAGCAAAAGTCAGCCCCGCCAAATGTGGGGTTTTTTGTTGGGCGCTTGACGTGTGCTAGACTTATCAGCCTCCGAACAATGATCTCAAAGCCATTCACGTTCGCAGTCCTGTCCGACGCGCACATCGGGCCCCCCGAGGTAGATGACTGCCTTTCCAATCGTCTATTCGCTGCCCGCAATCAACGCGCGATTGAATTGATCAACGAGTTCTCGCCAGAGTTTGCCATCCACCTAGGCGACATGTCCCATCCGATTCTGGGCTTACCCGAACACGAACATGCCACGCAGGAGGCGCGTGTATTGTACGACCAGCTGGACTGCCCTCTTTTTGTGCTGCCCGGCAATCACGATGTTGGCGATAAGCCCAATGCCTGGACGCCCGCGCCTGGCGTTACTATGGATGCTCATAATGTTTTTGAAGAGTGCTGGGGCCCCAGTTTCCAATCGTTTGATTTTGGGAACTGCCATTTCGCACTGATCAATTCATCTGTATTAAATTTGGGATTGGAGCGCGAGAATAAACAGCGCGACTGGCTGCAAGCTTCTCTTGCGGCCAGTCAACAATCAAGCAAACGCATTTTTATATTTACCCACTATCCGCTTTATTTGTACAAAACCACAGAGCCTGAGCATTACGACAATATTGGCGAACCAGCCCGCAGTTGGTTACTCTATCTTCTGAAATAATATGGCATTGAAGCTGTTTTCGCCGGCCATGTACATAACTCCTTCTACAACCGCTACACTGATGTAGATATGTACGTACTGCCCTCACTCGCATTCACTCGACCAGAATTCAGTGCGTTCTTCGACGTCGCGCCTGCTCATGAATATGGACGCGATTACAATGAGAAATTGGGCTTCTTTCTGGTTTCGGTAAATGACGTGGGCCATGATATTAAATTTGTTCGTAGCGCCGCTGCGCCGCAACATGTGTCCATGACGGTATCGAAGAAGAGAGCTTCATTCGGTATCACCCTGCGCCAATCTTGGGCTGCACCGATCGAGCTGCCGCACGACAACCTTGATGAATTTACGCGAAAGCGTGTGCGTAACGATCATCCATTGTTGGCGCTTTGGGAATTGGGAATATGGCAATTGCGTTTGCCGCTGTCCGATTTGGCAGACGCAACTACGCGTGTACGCATGCAAGCAATGCGCTCACGCGGGCACTCTTTTATCGTATTCAGTGTCGGGATGCCGGGGATTCGCGAGCGCGACGTAGTCATAGAACATCATAAGATGATCGATCGGTGGGAAGTAATTGATCCTGCGCACCAGATAGCGGACACAATCCGGGTGATGAGCGAAATCGGTCGTGTAGCTCCTGTGCAAATGGCATTGTCGAAGTTGGAAGGCATGGCGGAGCAGCGGCAGAATGAGGAGTTCGAATTCTCGCATTTCCCTGTGTATGGATTTCGGCTACAACAGCGTTATAACGTGCTCGCGCAACTGCGGGAATTCGATACGACGGAATTACTTGATGGTCTTGTGTTTCGCTTGGATAAATCCCGGAAACCTTGGGAGAGCATTCGGACTGCTGCGGAATTCGCAGTAGAGAGTGGCATGACGACTATATTACACATGGCATTGCCGCGCGCAACCGAAGGCCGTGTGTTTGATGACGACGCCCACATCGCTGAATTTGTTGCCCAAACTTATGTTGCGGCTCTGGGCGAGAAGAATCTGCAAGTGATCCTGGATACATTCGTTGATCATGATCGTGGATATTATCCGCGCCATGGTTTGCTCGATCGGCGTTACAATCCCCGTCCGGCCTTTCACATTCTCAGACGTCTGAATGAGTTCTTTGCGCGCGGGTCAGCGTCGTAAATGGATGAGAATCCTGTGTGTTAATCACTGAGGGCAGTTAGTCTCCAATGAATCAAATGATGCTTGCCACGATCGACATCGTCATATTCAGTAGTGGACTGCTGCTAGTGGCCGCTACGTTGTTGGCTGCCATCCGTGCATTCGTGCTGCCGCGCGCTGCGCGCGTATGGCTCAACCGTATTGTGTTTGGCGGCATGCGACTTCTATGGCGGCCGTGGATGCACCCGTGCCGGCCGTACCTGAAGCGCGACGCTGCGATGGCGCTCCTGGCACCGACCAGCCTGATCGTGCTGCCGTCCGCATGGATCACATTTGTTTTGCTGGGCTATACCGCAATGTTCTGGGCTGTCGGAATGCGGCCTTGGGATGTGGCGTTCTTCACCAGCGGCTCTTCTTTGCTCACGTTGGGGTTTGCCCCCGTCCATACCCAGATGCAGATAATGCTGGCATTTTCCGAAGCCCTGCTGGGCTTGGGATTGGTAGCGCTTATGATCGCCTATCTGCCAACCTTGTGTAGCGCCTTTTCCAAGCGCGAGACCAGTGTTGCGCTCCTGGAAGTACGAGCCGGTTCACCGCCAACAGCTGTGGAGTTGATCGCACGCGTTGGACGAATTGGGGAGTTGAAAGACCTGAGTGAACTTATGGGCGCAGTGGGAGGTGTGGTTTGCCGAACTGGAGGAGAGCCACTCTACGTTTGCGCCGCTGGTTTTCTTCCGTTCGCAACGTCCTGAGCAGCATTACATCAGTGCAGCGGGCGCGATTCTGGATGCAGCGGCGCTAGTGTCATCGGCAGTGGATACGCCGCGCGATCCGCAAGCGCAACTCTGCATCCGGGCGGGTTACCTGGCATTGCGCAAGATAGCTGATTTCCTCCGAATTCCATATGAGCCCAGACCACAATCGACGGATCCGATTAGCATTACCCGGGATGAGTTCGAAGATGCGTTAGACTGGTTGGCGGCCCAGGATGTGCCTCTCAAGGTGGATCGCGATCAGGCCTGGCGAGACTTCAGCGGTTGGCGTGTTAACTACGACACAGTGCTGCTGGCGCTGGCGGAGTTGACGATGGCGCCGTATACCCCCTGGGAATCAGATCGATCCTGGATTCCGCCGCGACGGCGTGCTAACTCGTGATCCAGATATAAACGACGTAGATGGCATACAGGACAGACATGCCGATCCCCTCCACACGACTGAGCACCCGTTGTGAAAACATAAAGAAGTACAACACGATTACGGAAGCCACAAGAATAAATATGGAAGTAAGCAAGCCTTCAGAGCCGACATTGATAGGCGGCGCATCGGTGAGCATCACCAACATCCATGGCAGCCCCAGACCGATCAGGATATCAAAGATGTTCGAGCCCACAGCGTTCGCCACTGCCATGTCGCCACGTCCTTGCCGTGCAACGATGACGGAGGAGATTAAATCCGGCAATGAGGCACCGGCTGCCAAAATTGTGAGCGCAACAACTACAGGGGGGATGCTCAACGCTTCTGCCAGGCGAATGCCACTTTCAACCAGCACCCAACTTAATGTTGTTATTATGAGGATAGACACAATGAAGGTGCGGACGTAATTGGTTTCCGGGTTGCCTGTCAGCATACCGAATACACGGTCAATTGAAGAATTGATAAGGTAAATAAACCCGCCACGTTTTCGATCCGATTCATCTGATTCGTTTACCATTTCGGTTGGGTCGACGTTCTGTTTGAATCGTCTGCTCCACCAGATGAGTAACAGAATATAGGCTCCGTAGAAACCGAGGAAAATCGCCGCCTCGAATAACACGATCGTGCCGTCCCAGAATGCCCAGAGTGAAATGCCCAGGCTCACGGAATAGACGAGAATATCACGGGTTACAATTCGGAACGTTATTCTGAGGGGTCGAGCAAAAGCAGATGCGCCAGTGATCACCAACACGTTGAACAGAGCCGAACCGACAATCGTGCCAACACCGATCTCTTCATACCCACCCGGTCGATATAGGGCGATCAGCGCGATGGCCAGTTCGGGTGCGGATGAGCCAATTGCCATGAGGGTCGCTCCGGCCACATCACTGGGCAATCGCAGGCGCCGCGAAAGGATGTCCAGACTTACAATAAAAAAGCCATCCGTAATAAGTGCGAGCAAATAGACGGCCGCCGCGATTGCTGTCAATGTCCAGATAACTGTGATCATCAATGTCGCCTCAAAAACCTGATTCGCAGTATAAAACTAATGTCAGGTGTAATGAATTACAAAGATTACACGATGCTGGCTTGTTGTCGGCTCTGTTTGCTACCCTGACTCTGTTCCTGAGCGCCTGTCTCGCGGAACCTGCTCCTGCTCCAACCCCGACAGCGACGAGTAGTCCTCCAACCGCGACCGCCGTGCCCACTGCCACGCTGCCGCCCGCTGTTACGCCAACGCAATTCGCTCCACCAATTGACCTATCCGCAATTCGCTCTTTCCGAATGGCTGCAGCACCTGTGACTTTTGATCCCGAGCAACGAGCGCTCAGCGGTTTAATCCCCGTTCAGGCATTGGCGCTGGATGATCTCGGACGTGATTTGTTTGTCATTTCCGGGGCGCAACAGTCTCCCGGCAATCTACAACTCTATCGACTCAATCTTGATACGGGGGCTTTTACTTCCGGCACAGTCTTGAGTGGAATGGACAGGTTTGATCGTATGCTCGTCTTGCCTGCCTCGGAAGACCAGGCGGGAGTCTTGTTGAGTGCATGCGCGGCGAGTTGCGGAATCTGGCGGGTGCAACTCCTAAGTAGCGATGTTGTCCAACTTGCGGCCTCTGATGCGGCTCCGCGCGGGTTGCATTTTGTGCGCAATCCGTTTGGGCAGCAGCAAGGTCTCTCCTTCCTCGAGCCAGCCAGCGAAACCGGGACAACGGTTCAATTGATCCAGCACAACTTTTTAGAAGAGCCTCTCCCTTCCTCGTTTGAATCGACCTCTTCGATGTTCATCCCGCTAGAGGACGCTGCGCCGGCGGATTTAGAGTCGATTGTGATTGAAGAGACACAGCGCACATTTCTGCTTGGGGAGGACGGTCTTGTGCTGTACAGCGAGATGACAGAAGATGATGTCATTTTAAGGCGATTGATTGATCAGCCCGAAAACTCTACAGCTCTCCATTTTCTGGAGGCTCCGCTCGAATTGTTCCCGAGCGTAGAAGACCGCATCATTATCCGCTTTGATCTATTGGAAGACCTATGTGGCACATATCAGCAAGCAATGGGGGAAGAAGTTCTGATCGCTGCTGCGGACGGCGAGGTCGCACTTACGAGGGTGGCCTTAAGTAGAAACTCAGTCGGGTTGTTCGATACACGCACCGGTGTTTTCCAAACGCTCAAACTGCCTGAAGAGGAGATTTCGGAAAGTTACAGCGGACGTATCAACCTCGACGGTTCTGTGAGCGGTCTCTACAAAATTGAACGCAACGAATGCCTGGCAACGTATGCAATCAGTGGAAGGCTGGATCCGCCTCCACCGGTGGTATCCCCACCCGTACTCGCCTGGTTTACTCCTGCAGAGGGGGCACCGGCGTTGAGTCTGCGCAGGGCGGGGAGTGAAGAATACACACCACTTTTCGAGTTCCCAGATGTGCAGCCCACCATTTGGGCGTACTCGGCTTTCTCGGAAGAAGGCACGCTTACCTTTGCGTTTAACTATGAGAGTGGCGTGCAGGTCTTCCGTGTTACAGCCGAGTAGCATTCCAGGCTGTCTCCCGATAAGCGCGCATGTCAACAACTTTGCCGGACAAACGGGCCTCTTCAGCCGCGAAGGCAAGCAGATGACTCTCCAATGCGTCGCGCGCGGTTGTCAGGTGCTGTGAGTTCTCACCCCGAATAGCCTGCTCGAATGCCTCCATAAGCCCTGTGTCTCCTCCGCCATGCCCATCCCCCGGACGATGCCAGTTGCGGTAGCGAGTGACCTTGCGTGTGCGATGATCGTGGACCTCCAGCTCGGACGAGAACATGTTGAGGCGCACGAAGAGTGTTGCGCGTGTGCCCTGCCAGCGCATGAAGCGCCCTTCTCGGTGCGAGTGACCCTGCATTGTCAGCGTCGCTGAGATGCCGCCTTCAAATTCCAGCGCCACAACCTGGTTGTCTACTACGTCGTTATCGCAGTGGTAAACACATCTTCCATAGGGGCCTGTCTCCAACGCTTGCCGCAGCGCTGCTTGCCCCGGTTCGGTCGAGATCACCGAGCGCGGCCAGCCATGATAATCTGTTAGATAGCGCAGTCGGGGAATGAACAGGCTTAACACGCGCAGGGCAGCGCTGCCTGGTCTTGTGAGCGCCAGCCGGGCAAGGAGACGAAATTCAGGCGCGCTGACACTGGCAAGTTCGCGCAATAAAGGTTCGAGTTCAAGGTAGATGTTTACAGCGTTATAAGGGCAAGTGTCTCCAACTGGGCAGCCATCTGTGCAGCGTTCCGGCACACCCGCGGGTGCGCGCTCTCGGCGGAATTGTTGCAACGAACCGAAAGAGCTAAGACGAACACATTCGCGCCCCAGGAACCATTGCAGTAGATCGAAGTCATGGCAACATTTAGCCAGGATCATCGGGCTTGTTTCTGCAGTATTTCGCCAGTTGCCACGCACATAGCTATGCGCCATGTGCCAGAACGAAACATACTCGTGATGCTCAATGGTGACGATATCTCCGAGTGTACCCGCGGTAAGCAACGCACGTATGCGTTGAATGGTTGGTGTGTAACGCAACACGTGCCCGATTTGTAACAGACGGCCGGTGTTCTCGGCGGTCTGTACGAGTTGCATGCACGCATCCCGTCGGTTCGCCATCGGCTTTTCGAGCAACACGTCGTATCCACCCTGCAACGCTGCAACAGTCGGTGCAGTGTGTTGGTGGTCCTGGGTTGCAATGATCGCTGCTTGCGCGCTATGCGTCTCGTCGAGTAAGGTCTTCCAGTTCGCATACTGTCTTTCTGCCGGAATGTTGTGGGCTGTTGCAGTGGCTACGCGGCGTTGTGCGTTTGGTTCGGCAACGGCCACGAGGCGGAATTGATTCGGATGGTCGAGAATGTACTGACCATATGCTTCATGGCCGCGTTGGCCGGCACCGATCAGGATGACTTCAATGGGTTGGGACATAGTTGCCTATTGTACGTTTGAAATCGTTTGACCGTCGCATGGCCAGATATACAATCTGGTCACCCTTGTTATCGTCGATGGGGTCGCAAGACCGTCTCGCGCACGCAAAATTCTCTTGCGCCAATACAGATTAGTCAGGCAATGATCATGCGGCCAGAGGTTTTGACATACGTCACTAATACTGACCAGCGTCTCTTGGAGTTGAAAACCAGAATAGCAAACAAGAATAAGCTTGAACTTGAGGGGCCGGCGAACGCTTCTCACATGCCAAGAGGCTATTGTATGCTATTCATATTGAACAAGGACGGCGTTCCCTCGGTGAGCAAATTTCTACAGGTGAATTAGACACATCAAGTTAGTCAGATTGAAATCGCAGAATTGGTTAGCGTATACTTCAATTCGGCGCCGCCCAATTTTGCTGCACGTGATGTGGCAGTTTCTCCGCGGATTGTGGCTTTGACTGAACCGCCATATTTTCGACTGGCGCGCCGGGAAGTCCTGGCATTAGTGCTGGGAGTCATGGCGTTGGGCAGGAGGCAAGCTAAATGGACTCAAGAGAGCAGAACCGAAAATGCAAGGGCACGAAGCGAGATGGTACGCCGTGTAATAGCCGCAGCCTGCTGCAGGGTTCAGACTATTGTAGGTGGCATCAGCCTGATACTGAACTTTCCACTTCAACGGGTCGATCTACCCCTAGTAAGACGCGACATGTTCAGCAAACACCCCCTACGCCGACCGCACCTGAACTGGTGCGGGTGCCAGCAGGAGAGTTCCAGATGGGGACAAAATGCGAGGCGCCCATCCCATCAGTGAGGAGCTAGCAGAATGGCACTGGCACTGGACTGGGGCAGATGCGAGGCGCACATCGCGCAGTGTGGAGCCACAGCATCGGGTCTATGTGTCTGAGTTCTATATCGATAAGTACGCGGTGACGAATGAGCAGTATATGGCTTTCGTGAGGTTGACCGGACACAAATAACCGAAGCATTGGAAGGCTAGTCAGATTCCTTCAGGTAAATTAAACCATCCGGTGGTCTATGTTTCATGGGATGATGCGGTGGCATTCTGCAAGTGGTTGAGTGAGCAGACGGGAAAGCCATTTCGACTACCGACCGAGGCTGAGTGGGAATTGGCTGCGCGGGGGGGCGGATGGTAGGGAGTATCCATGGGGAGACGAGTGGGATAAGGATAAGTGCAACAGCGGGGAACCCGCAAGAGGCGATACCACGCCAGTAGGCAAGTATTCACCAGCGGGTGATAGTCCCTATGGCTGTGCTGACATGGCGGGGAATGCCTGGGAGTGGTGTGCGGATTGGTTTGACGAAGATGAGTACAAGCGGCGGATGAGGCGGGCAGTCAAAGACCCGCAGGGCCCGGAAGGCGGGGAAGATCGCGTGGAATGCCGGTCTCTATATCATGGAGATGAACATTTAATATCATGTGAGGATTGCCCTCTTTTCAAAGGCAATATGAACGCCCGTCTGTCCTCATTCTGACTATTCCATCTTTCTCATGCAAGAATAAAATATGCAACGCGTACTCGAAGAGCCTGGCGTGCAAAGTTTGTTCGCGTCCCGATCACGGATCTAGAAACGACTGCCTGGATTTCAGATAGAAATGATTCCGAATATATAATGCAGGTATTAAATCGCACTATCATGAAGCAGTCTGAATTAACGGAATAACATAGTGAGTGCTCAATATCTCATCGGAGTCGATCTTGGTACAACGCAAACCAAGATTGGACTTTTCGATGTTCAAGGCCAGCTCGTCCATCTTGTGCAACAGGGATACTCGGTCTTCACGGGTGATGGACCTGGATGTGCTGAACAGAACCCGCAGGAGTGGTGGGATGCTATTTGCGTTATGCTGCGGGAAATAACCCAACTTGTTGCAGGTGAAGATATTGCTGCGATCTGTGTGGGTGGTCAGGGTCCGACTACAGTCCTGGCAAATGCAGACGGACGGCCGCTCTCTAATGCAGTTTTGTGGATGGATACTCGTGCCACTGCGGAACGCGAAGCGCTCGGAAACATTCTGGGCGAACCGATTTCTCCGTATGATCATGTTCCTACTGCGATGTGGATGCGGTCTCGTTTTCCCGAGGCATATGCAGAAGCAGCCGGGTACCTCACTGCATTTGATTTCGTTGCCCTTCGCTTGAGCGGGAAGGTAATAGCCTCCACATTTGGAGGACGGCATCCATTTCCCCAAGAGCATTTTGAGGCCGGGGGGCTTCGATCAGAACTTTTACCACCGTCCGTCGACATCGGAACACCTATTGGCGAAATAACGACAAAGGCAAGTGCCGAGACAGGTCTGCCGGCAGGCAT
>Ga0310121_10003566_pt1 | contig 14167 bp, 12 predicted proteins | sample CB27_Tmax_986_MG_FD_203504 | JGI IMG/M metagenome (GOLD analysis project Ga0310121, IMG submission 203504) | Marine microbial communities from Western Arctic Ocean, Canada - CB27_Tmax_986 | ecosystem: Environmental > Aquatic > Marine > Oceanic | place: Canada: Western Arctic Ocean | collected... | reverse complement strand
AATCAACGCGTCGACGAGGCCGAGCAACTGATCAACGAGGCGATGGTGACTTTTGGCCCAGTGGAAGACATGCTTGACACGCGGGCGGTCGTCAGGATTGCCCAAGGAAAGTACGAACTGGCAATCGAGGACCTGGAATTGGCGCTTTCGGTTAGCCGCGATCCAGTCAAATACTTTCATTTGGCCAAAGCGTATATATTGTCCGGTAATGGCTTGGCGGCAACCAAAGCTTGGGAAAAAGCCCTGGAGCTAGGATTTACGAGCGATTCACTGCCGCAGCTTGAAAAGTCGAATTTCGAGCAAATTATGCAAAAGATCGAAAGCTTTTCGGCGAAAAACGCGAAACTCTAACGCAAATCGCTAGTTTTCGAGGCTCCAAGACACCTTTCTTGTTACGTCTTATTGACTTGTTTAACATAATGGTTGCTTCGAGCGCGAGCCCAGTCACTATCTAGTTTAGGAGTTTGTGTGCTATGAGTTTTCCTGGCATTGAGAAACGCGCTTGCTTCGAGCAAACCAGCATGAGTGTTATGTTACTGGCCGCTGGCCTGCTGGGTGCCTCTCTCGCAAACCCGTCGCCTGCCGTCGCCCAGCAAGCGTCGGCCATGTCGGCCGTCTATGGACGAGGCGTCCACGCCTATTTTGCCGGCAACAGCTCACTCGCCCAGCAATATTTCACGCAGGTCATCGAAGCCGGCTCGACGGATCCTCGCCCTTACTACTTCCGTGCGATGGTGCAATTGCGCGCGGGACGTCAGTTCGAAGCGGAAAATGACATGCGGGTCGGCGCCACTTACGAGGCGCGTAATCCTGGCGCACAACATTCCATGGGTCGGGCTTTGCAGAGAGTACAGGGTACGAGCCGGAGAACTTTGGAAAAGTTCCGACGTCAGGCGCGCCTTGATCGTCTGCGGCAAAACCAACAACAAACGCAACAACGGTACGAGCAACTCAATCGTCGCGGCCCAGCTGTACTACGTCGCGAAGCGCCTTTACCGTTGGGACAGCCTATCCAACCGCCGCAGGTGCTAGCCCCTCCTACTGGGTCTGCTCCTACTGGGTCTGCTCCTACTGGGTCTGCTCGTACTGGGTCTGCTCGTACTGGGCCTGCTCCTGGTCCCTTCGACCCGCAAACTCAAAAACAAGCACCGCTGTTGAATACACCAATACCGGCTCGGTCGACTCCTCAACCAGCTTCAGCCCCGATCATTGCACAGCCTGTAACTCCGGTGGGATCGGGGACTCCAGTGGGATCGGGTTCCAAGGACGATCCGACTAGTCCCTTTGGAGCTCCGACCGCTGTGACTCCCCCCTCAGTGACTCCGGCTCCTGGGACTCCGGCTCCTGGGACTCCAGCGGACAGTCCGTTTGGAGTTGCCGACCCAGCGGACCCTTTTACGGCGCCAGCGCCTATTTCAACTCCGGCGCCTATTCCAGCTCCAGTGCCAGATGCGGCAGATTCGTTTGGCACATTGCCGGCCCCAGTTTCCCAGCCGACTTTCGAAGATGTTGATCCGTTTGGCGACACTCCACCGACAGATCCAGCCGGTTTACCGACTCCAGTCGAAGCGTCGCCCGAGGCAGGGGCTACGCCGGAGACCGTTGCATCTGATCCTGCTGAATCTGATCCCTTTGGGTCCGATCCTTTTGGTGAATCTTCTGAAGCTCCTGCGGAAGCTAGCGCTTCAGACCCTGTCGATGCGTCAACCGAGGATGAGGCAATGGAGGCCGACGAGTTCGCGGAGGATGCTGCTGCGGGTGAGTCCCCAGCCAACGCCGACCAAGTCGATCCGTTTGGCGATTCTTCCGCTCCGGCCGATGATGCCCCCGCCGAAGGTGCTCCGGCTGATGAAGCTTCGGCTGGTGAAGCTTCGGCTGGTGACGTTTCGGCTGGCGAGGATGATCCCTTTGGCGAGGTCACCGAAGACGAAAGCGAACCGGCTGAACCAAGTTCGGAGCCAACGGACGACAAATCGGCCGACGATGGGTCAACGGATGATGGGCCAACGGGCGATGAGACAACCGAAGATGAGCCCGCGCCGGAATCTGACGACGACGATCCGTTCGGCGAGTTTTGATTTGGCCCAGCGGGATTTCAACGCATCTAGCCAGGATATTTCATCAGGCTATTACTGACTCCCCCCATGTCTCGTTTGATCGATCAAAGCCGAATGGCGTCTGCTCGGAAATATTGGCTTTCCTGGACCGCTATGTCCCGCCTGCCAATTGCCGCCCTGCTGGCAGTGGGCGTCCCGCTGGCAACGAGCATGCTGTCCGCCTTGGGCCTCATGTTCGCTGTAGGCTGTGGGGGCACCGTTGCGAACCCGAAACAAGCCGCTCCCATTTCGGAAGCTCCGCTAAAAGAGTTCGAATGGGGAATGAAACGGCTCGAACGTGCGCTGCAACTCTATCGTCCGGGCGGTTCTAAAGGTTTGAATATCACAGATCGAAAGTTGGACTCGCAGCTGTTTCCACCCAACGACGAAAATCCTACCTATAGAGCTCGTGTAACGATCACAACCGAGATAGCCTTTATGCATGGGAGGCGTAAAAGTACGAAAGAGGGCGAGTCGAACGAGGCACCAGACGAATCGCCTGAAATCGATGATCCGTTTGCCGAAAAATCCGACGATTGGGATCAACTCATCGACTCTCCTGGGACCGGTCCTCGAGCGTCTGCCGCTGCCGCACGAATTGAAACGCGCAGCCTCGAGAATGAAACTATCTTTGACATGGCCTATGTCGAAGGGCATTGGAGGCTGGTTCGGCAGCCAGAACTGAAGCACGAGCAACTGTGGTTTAAGTACGCTTTCGAATAGGTCAACGATTGCCGCGCTTTCTTTCTACGGCATTCCATTTTGATCGCTCGCGACCAGGTTCCCCTCTCGGAAGGCGTGGGCCATGGCCATCGGTACCTCGGCTTGCGCCAAGAGCACTGCTGCTCGATTCTCAGCGACTTTGGCCTTCATTTCTTGTTCGAGAGCGATCGCATTGGCGCGGCGTTGCTCGGCCAAAGCCTGAGCTTTGCGTGTGTCTGCCTCGGCCTGATCGGCCTGCAATCGCGCCCCGATATTCTCGCCGATGTCGATGTCGGCGATGTCGATCGAGACGATCTCAAAAGCTGTGTGGGCGTCGAGCCCGCGCTCTAGCACGGCTTTAGAAATTCGATCCGGGTTTTCCATGACAGCCAGGTGGTCGGCAGCGGAGCCGATCGACGTGATGATGCCCTCTCCTACGCGGGCGATGATCGTCTCTTCGGTTGCACCGCCGATGAGTTGGCCCAGATTTGTGCGGACCGTGACCCTCGCTCGAATTCGAAGTTCGACGCCGTTCTTGGCAACAGCGCTCAAAGTTGTTTTTGAAGATTTATCAGGATCAGGGCAGTCGATCACTTTGGGGTAAACACTCGTGCGCACAGCGTCAAGCACGTCGCGTCCCGCCAAATCGATAGCCGCCGCCCGATCGAAGTCGAGGTCGATATCGGCCCGCTGGGCTGCCACGATTGCGTTGATCACTCGCGGCACATCCCCGCCCGCCAAATAGTGCGCTTCGAGCCGTTGCGTGGTGATGCCTGTCTCGGGATCGGTGCCAACACCGGCTTGCATCGCCATGATTTTTGCATCGACAATCACGCGTGGATTGACTTGTCGCAATCCCATCCCGATCAAGCTAAACGCTCTCACTTTGGCATTGGACATATAGGCTTGCAGCCAGAGCGAAAAATAGCGGGCGAAGAACACGAGGCAGGCTATCACAAATAATCCAATAATAGCCGCTGCAAAAAGCAGGATCATCTGGGCCGGTTCCAACGCGAGCATTGGAGGGGCGTTCAGCTCCGCAAAGAACGTAGAGGATCGGCTAAGCGGGGTCATGACCTGGGATACCTCAGCACAAAGAAACGAAGCAAATTATGGCAAATTACGATAAACAGATGACCGAGCGCTCGGTCCGATCTCAAAAGTAAGGAAGCCCGACTAAGGAAGCCCGACGCTCGAAATCTTTCGACCGCAACGAGTTATAACGCCTCGCATGCGAATTCGAAGACTGGTTCAAGCGCTCGTGGGGAATTCCTTCATCAGTTGCTGCCTGCCATCATACCCGATTCAAGGACGTGATAGAAGTTGTTCGCGGAGAGCCGACCCCGCAAGACACTGGTCTATCTTGCGGCAGATTTTTGCGTAAAATGGCCTAGCCCGGATATTTCTTCCCCCTCTGCACCAAGTCGGATTACCACTGCGTCTGCCGCGTCAACCGGCAAATTGAGCTGTTTCCCGCGTCAATTACTTGCCGTGTTCCACAACGCCTACCCCAACGGTGTACTTTCGATTGGTTGGCGACCTAACAGACAGCGACCTCGCGCAGAGCTTGTAATAGTGGTCCCGCCTGGAAATACGACTAGAGCTGGTTTCATCCACTCAGCTTTTATCCCTCAGCTTTTGTCCTTTTATGGAGCTATCGAATATGCATGGTCTAAGGAAATCTGCCCTCAGTGTTGCTGCAAGTTGTCTTTTACTGAGCGCCAATAGCGAACTACAAGCCGACAACTACAAGATCGACCCCTCTCACACCTCGATCATTTTTGGCATTAGCCATCTTAAATACAGCTACACCTACGGTCGGTTCTCGATCAATCCGGGCAGCAACTTTGTGTGGAACAATGCAAATCCATCAACCAGCCAATTCCAAATTGCCATTCCAGTGGTCAGTATCGACTCGAACGATCCGAAACGCGACGCGCACCTGCGCAATGCCGATTTTTTTAATGCCAATCAATTTCCCCAAATCATCTTTCAAAGCACCAGTGTCACGCCAACGCTGCAAGACAATCCGGCGGGAAATAAGTACGACGTCGTTGGTAACTTGATGATGCACGGTGTGACGAGACAGATAACGCTACCGATGAAAAAGCTAGGTGAAGGACCTGGTCCCGCCGGCAAGCATCGATGTGGGTTCTTTTGCCAAACCTTCATCAAACGTAGCGACTTTGGCATGGCCAACATGATTCCAGATATTGGCGATCAAGTTGCTATCACGATCAGCTTTGAAGGCGTGCGCGAAGGCGCTGCCGGATCGGGTTCCGCACCCAAGGCAGCGGGATCGGGATCTGCGCCCAAGGGTATCGGTGTTGCTCGCTAGTTTTGGGCCCAGATGTTTGGACCCGGATTCTGACTAGCTTCGGCGCGAGAGGACGCAAGTCGATTTCTGGCAAGGAGGACAAGCGATACGCTCCAGAGGCGTATTCGTGTTAGATTGAGGATCGCATGGCGCAAGCCGACGAAGTCCAGCAAGCAACTTGTGGACTCGCAGCCCAATGGTGGTGAGACATGCTTCTTAGCTGCAAGATGGCGCGATGATCGGTGCTTCCGATTTGTTATGGGGAGGCGCCGTGCCTGCCTTTGCTGCGGCAGCGGCGTTGGCAATCGTTTGGCGTCTAACTGGCAAGGCGGCTAGTGCCTGGAGAACCGCGGTGGTCGTCGGTTATGTCGCCGGGCATTGGGGTCTCGACGCTCGCAACGTTGGTGCCATACCTGCATTAGTCAAGAGCTACCAACCGGTAGAAGCGCGCGACTGGCTGCCGCTGCTACTGTTGCTGGCCATCGTCCCCGACGCGCTGGCCTGCGTGGGCAAGCGAGGCCCCTTATTGGGTTGGTTGATGCGCGTCGGGCTTTGTCTGTTTTTACCTTGGCGACTCTTGAATGGCAGTGCCTATTTGCCGGCAATGACGCTGCCTGCCTTTGATTTTGACATGCCGGTATTCGAGACGAGTGCTTGGTCGACCAGCGAGGCGGTGGCTTGGATTGGCGGGGTCGCGGCCGCATTATTGCTCTGCTGGCAGCTGGCACGGGTCGTTGACCAGCAACGCGGAGGCGTCCTGCGCTCGACGCTAGCCGTCATGGTTACATTAGGCGGCGCGATAACGGTCGCTCTGTCGGCATCCTTGGTCTATGGCCAATTGCTCGGCGTACTGACGGCGACTTTGGCAGGTTGTGGTTTGGCGTCGGCACTCTTTACAACAGGGCGAGGCCCGGATGCAGCCACAGGTCCAGTCATGATCGCTTCTGGAAGCCTGTTGGTAGTCGCTCATTTTTATGCGGAACTTAAGATCTACAACGCAGGGTTATTATTGGTCGCAATGGTACTTGCGATCGGCTGGTTGCCGCTGCCTGGAAGATTCTCACCGCGCTGGCAAGCGGTTTGTCGTAGCGCGGTTTGCGTCGGGGTACTCGGAATCGCGATGACACTGGCCGGCCTCGATTTCGCCGCTACTCAGACCCAATCGGAAAATAAAACGAAAAAAGGCCGTAACCGCATGGGCTACGACCTCTTTTCTGTAACAAACTTCCGGTCGAATTGCGACGGTGTGGAGTCGCTGGAAGAAAGGCGCGTGTCGGACAGCGCTGCGCGCTGCCATGTTACCGACTCGGACCTATCCAAAAATTTGGTCCTCCCGACGGAATTATGACCGAGAAGTTTGACTCCAAACTCCGCCGCATGCCACTAGAGGCGACTGCGGCGGGAATATTTGCGGCGGGTACTTGTGGTAAAAGGCTTCCTAAGACTGTTAATCTCATCGGCCGTCGCCACCCATGACTTCAGTGAACCCCTTGAATCGTGAACCCCTTGAATCGTGAAAGCTGTAAATCAACGCAAGCCCGTGAATCAATCAAATCCAGCGCTGTAATGAAACAGCGACTTCACGCCAAGCTGACACGGAATAAGTGTCAAGCAGTCGCGCTGAGACATTACAGGGTAATTGTACATCGCGGAATAGGGTTGTGTACGATTTTTCTTAGTCAGCAAACCTCGTGCCGAAAGAATTTTGTCACGCTTATCCCATCTGCCGTTTTTTTCTTGACAAAAAGAAAAACGGTAGTCGAGATCTGCAACATCAGAAGGCATCGAGAGGCTTGCTGCTAGCGTCGAAAATGGACTTGCCCTGTCTCACGTGAAAACCTACAAGTTGCACCGCTGAAATAGGTAGTCGCCTTCGACAGCAGCCCGCTTCGCCATCGAACGTGGGCCGACTTAGCGAGCCAACCGAGCGAGATAATCAATGGCCAAATTTTATCAATCTGATCGATACCAAATTGTTCACCGGTGGCTACGGTTCTTGGGCCGGGCCCACATCGCGTTGTTACTTATTTCTTTGACTTCGATGGTGCCCGTTTCTGTGGCACAACAGCCGATCGATACGAGCCCTACGCAAGGGCGGCAGGTTAGCCTGCGGCAACAGCTGACCGTAGGTCTTAAGGCCGTCACCAAACGAGATCTAGCATTTCTTGAAAAGGTCATAGATGCCGTCGAGCAAGGTATTCTGCCCCGTAAAATAGTCGACAGCACCTTTCTGTGGGCTCGAAGCCGGGCCGCTCGCAAATCCTATACGCGCCGACTACGGCCGATGGTGTACTTCCAGCCCGGCCTCACTCTGCGGGCCAAGCGGCTCGGCGTGAAGCTCTAGAAGAGACAGCAGTGAGCAGCGGGGAGCAAGGAGGCAGTGCGCGGAGTGGAGCCATCAGTCGAGTCTGCCCATGCGACCTGCAGCGCGTGACGCCAATCTTTCGCTTCGTCATCCTGGCGCGGCTGAGCTAGTCAGGCGGACTCGCGTCGGGTATGCTACCGGGCTGGCTGGTTATCCCCCCAAGCAGAGCTCCCTTTCTCAACGAAGCTGCGTAATGGCGAAAAAGACCGCGAAAAAGAAGGCTCCTGCCAAAAAGGCAGCCGCTACGAAAGCAGCCAAAAAAAGCGCTGCCCCCAAAAAGAAAGCTGCGGCCAAAGATGGCGAGGCCGCAGTTGCAAAGAAAGTGGCGGCGAAAAAGCCTGCCAAGAAAAGGGCCAGCCGGGCCGCTAAAGAGATCCGGCTCAAGGCTTTCTGGGGAGTTTTTAATCAGTCGCTCAAGCGCGTCGCGCTCTTCGAATTCAACGAGCGCAAGTTGGCGGACAAAAAAGCCACCGATTTGACCAAAAATGGCAAGTCGCCGCACTTCGTGCAGCCGGTTAAGGAAGTGATTGAGGGCTGAGCGTCGCTTCTAAGCCAACAATCCGGACTAGTTGCCGAGAATTGGTTGTAGCTTCGCCAGCGTTTCGGGCGTCTCGAATGCCAATTTGCCGAAACCGCGTTCGGCACCCAGCTCGACAGCAGCGTCTTGGTGATCTTCGAAGTTCGTAATCAACATCACCGGCACAGAGCTGATCTCGGCATCGGCCTTGATCGCTTTGAGAATCTCCACACCGTCAGTGTAATCAAGGTCGAGTTTTCGATTGATCGTGACCAAATCGTATTCGCCCCCGCGCAGTTTGCTGAGCGCATCTTCGGGTCCGTGGGCCTGCTCGATCACGCAGTCGAAATTGCTGGTCATCAGACGGGTGATTGAGGCAAAGTCGGGTCCGCAGTTGCCGACATCTAAAACACGTTTGGTCATGGGCTTATCTCTCATTCTTCCGCAGCAATAGCGAATAGATGCGTGCGGTTGCTGATGTACAGCACGTTGTTTGCAATGATGGGTGTGCTGTAAACGCTGTTGCCCATGTCGCGTGTCCCATAGAACGGCTCCCACTCGTCGTCAACTTCGTGCATCGCAACTGCTTTGTCAGCCGAGTGACGGAAGATGGCCATTTCGCCATCTTCGTCGCCGATGTAAACCTTGTCTTCGACAATCAGTGGTGAGCCCCAGGCTGCGGCCAGCATGTCGTAGGTCCAGTTGACTTTGCCGGTCTTGGCATGCAGGCAGTGAAACAGTCCGCTGAAGTCGGCGATGTAAAGTACATCGTCCCGAATCGCTACGGTGCCGCAGCTGCGATGCATTGTTTCTTCGAATTCGATTTCATCGTTGCCGTTTTGATCGAACTCGCTGTAGTGCCAAATCACAGCTGAATTCGGATTTGGTCGCGACAGGTCGCCCTCTTCAGGGATGACAGCCTGCACCCGTTTGTGAGCAATCACTTCATTAGGGTTTTTGGCGTTGAAGGCGAGCTCAGGGCTGACGTCGCCTCGTTTGTTGGGATCGATGCACCAGAGATGGCCGACACCTTCGCCATGTTCGGGGTCTTGCCCGACCGCGACGTAAACATTTTCCTGGTAGATCACCGGCGTAGCGATAATGTTATTGCGCGTGCCGCGACCGCCGAGTTCCCACACCGAGGCTTTCGGATTGGCATCGAATTTCCAGAGCAGCTTGGATTTGCCGTCAGTGGTGCCCTGGGGGTCGAAACTATACACCCAGCCGTCGCCGCCGGCGAAGACGACCTGCGGGTGTCCGCCCAGCACTGCGTAGGTCGGTGACGACCATTGCCCGTGTAGAATATTCAACCCCGGCGAGTTGTCGGTCCATAATACTTTGCCCGTATTCTTGTCCATGGCAAAGAAGCTAGGTGCGTCGGGAGCGGGGATGTAGTTATGCTCAACGTCGACGCCGTTGGAAGTATTCACGAACAAGACGTCGCCTCCAGCGGTGACCGAGCAGCTGCACATGTTATGCTGCGATGCTCCCAGCTCATTCATCATGTTGTACGACCATACCACGTCGGCTTCTTCTTTGTCCGCGACACTTGATGTCTTGAAAACGGAGAGCGTAGGTCCGGCGAGCTTAACCGTCAGGTCTCGTTGGATGTCGTCAAATCTTGCAGTCAGCACCCATCGTTTGCCAGCCTCTACGGCCTTGACGGCAATCGAATCCGTAGCGGGCTCTCCCCGCTTAGTCAATAATTCTTGAAAATGGTCGATGACCTTCTCTTCTTTTAGACCCTTCAGCACGAGAGGTAAGAGCTTCACCATGATGGCATTGCCTTCCTTATCCACCTCGCCACCATCAACAAGCTGCGTCGCTGATACGTCGACAATTCTCAACGGTTCCGCTTGTTCGTTGCCATTGTCCTCGCCGTCGTAAAACCCCTTGGTGTCGACGCAGCGCACTTCGCCCCGGCTCGTGACAAACCAAAGTCGTTCGCCTTCGACTAAAGGCGCACAGCAAATACCTTGCAACGGCCAATCATGCACGCGACCCGATGGCAGTTTTTCGCTACTGTGCTGCCAGAGAAATTCCCCCGTTTCAAGATCAAAGCAAAGCAGGCAGCCCAAGTCGACTCTCGAGGGGTAGCGTTCAAGCCAGCCACCGCTATTGTTGGTGCCGACATAGATTTTGCCGTCCGAGACGACAGCGTTGCCGTAGGTTTGTGATCCAAGCCGAGCAGTCCATTTTATGTTCACTGCGCCACTCGGATCCCAATCGCCCGTCTTGTAGTCGAAGTCACCGGTTTCCCATTCGGTGGGAATATTGTATCCGACCGGAGTATTGTTGTGGGCCGCATCGCCACCCCATTGAGGCCAATCTACGGTGAGTTGTGGCTCCGCGCTGCGCTGCGCTGCGTCACTTGCAACCCCTCCGCCCTCACCGGAGACCCTCGTCCCCTCACCGGAGACATAGTCTAATCCAGCACCGGTCCACCAGCCAAAGGCGGCGGCGGCGATCAATGCACAGTATTTTCCGAATCGATTCATGAGATATTTTCCTGGTCGCCGGGTCTAATCATTAGATACAACGCTGATATTATCAAGGTAAATCTCTGCCTCCTGTGCGTTACCGTAAAGGCCAGGACTGCCAGAAACGTTTGGCGAAGCGTCATACATCTCGACGGTCCACTCAATGGGCTGCGAATTGCCACGCGGCCAGATTTTGCCACGCACACGCGACCCACTGACCTGCAACTTCATCGTGTACCACTTGCCAGGTTCGGGGTCAAAAGGCACCGACGCGTAAGTGCGATATTCATGCACGCTCCAACTGTAAATCCGCAGCTCCTTGTTAGACGGGCGGACCGTCATGGTGTAGCGACTGTTGATCAGCCCCAAGTCGGACATTTTGCCAGTGTCTGGCGACTTCTGCAAAGCGAAATCGGCTTGGATCGTGTAGTTGGACATGTCGGGTGAACCCATCCACATCCGGCTCCGGGTGCCGAGCTTGTTGTTGGGGTCGCGCGGTGTCGGCAACACATCTCGCTTGACGGCAATCTTATCGCCATCGATTTCACGTGATACCCAGCGGACACGACCTCCGACCCAGGTAAGCGGCATTTTGTCGGCAACGTTGAAATCGAATGTCCATGGTAGTGGCCCGATGACGCGCATTCGGGCGGTACTCTTTAACCCACCTAGCCGGCAGTGGACCAGATAAACGCTGTGCGCATCTTCGGGTGCCGTATAAACTTGGTTAGGGATCGCCTCGGTCGCTACGCCTAGTTCCACCTCGCTGCCAGGTACCTCTTTCAAAAATTGGCCGCTGGCGTTGTAGACGCGTACGCAGTACGAAACTTCTTCGCCAGGAGCAAGCAAAACGTCGTACGGCACTATCTGAAGGTGCGCTGGCGTTTGATCTTCGGCAACAGGAGTTTCGGCAGGAGGCGTTGGTAGCGGACTAGCTTCCGGCTTCGCGTCTTGTTTGCCTAGGCAGTACAGCGCCGACGACGTCGGAAAGTAGATTCTCCCGTGCGACACAATCGGCGAACCGTCGCAGGCGTGCTCGGGCAGTCGCATTTTATTGAGGACCTTGAACCTCTTGGATGTGTTCGTTGGTTCGAGCACATGCCAGTGTCCGTTGGCGGTAGGCAGGTAGACCTTGCTATCGGCGTACAGCGGTGTGCTGCGCATGACTTTGTCTTTGCCAACGGCTTTGCGCTTGACCAACGCTTCGCCCGTTTCGGGATCAAAAATCCACAGTTTCGATCGGTCGTCGACGACCCAGAGCTTACCATCGACCATGATTGGCGAGGCTTTGCCGGCCATCACCTCGAACGCGCGCCACTTCTCCTTACCGGTCAAATCGCCTCGCAAAGTACCGTCCAGTGCGACGACTGAACCCATCGTATTGCCGACGATGTTTTCCTCGCTGTGTGAAGCATAAACCGTGTCGCCAACGACTAGCGGTGAAACATTCACACCTCGGCGCGAGAATGGATAGTGCCAAATTCGCTCACCCGTACGCGGCTGCAAGGCCCAGATAGCACCGTCCCCAGAGGAGAATACCATGGCCGCTTGGCCGGCGAGTGTGGTGATCGTTGGCGTGCTGTAAGTCGTGTCGTAGGGCGAGATGCCGGTGCCTTTGAGCCAGCGCAAATCGCCGGTCGCCTTGTCGAATGACAAGAAACGATGCGCTGGCTTCGCCAAAAACCCCCACTGGGGGGCGTCGCCCCAGCCGATGATCACCGCACTCACGATTACCGTATCTTCGAAGACTAACGGGCTATGCGTCCGCCCGCCGTAAGTGCTCAAGAGGCCAAACTCTTCGTGCAAACTGCGCTCCCACACCACTTTGCCCGATTCGCCCTCCAAGCAACAAAAGTACCCCGAGACGCTAAGAGCATAAACTCGACCAGTCTCGGGATCGCCCGCAACCGACGACCAAGCGACGCGCGCTTTGGGGACATCAGTCAGATAGACGTTATAGCGATGCTCCCAAAGGTTCTTGCCCGTAGCGGCATCGACGCAGACAACTTTCGCGGCTTCGGTCGGGGTGCCGGGTTGATCGCGGACAATTGTATAGAGCCGGCCACGCATCACGATCGGCGTTGAGCGACCGCCCAATTCGGTCTTCTTCCAAAGGAGATTGCTACCTGGCCCGCCCTTGGGATCCCAGTGATCAATCAACCCGACTTCTGTAGAGGCGCGATTTTGTGAGGGACCGCGCCAATTCGGCCAATCCATCGAATCTGACTCGGCCGCCGAGGCGTCAGTCCCGCCCGCCGCGCACAATGCGATTGCGGCGACTGATCCGACGCCCCCTAAGCAGACAACAGGCCAGCAGACAACAGGCCAGCAGACAACACGCGAGCAGACAACACGCCAGCCGACAACACGCGAGCAGACAACTAGCGAGCAGACCACCAGCGCACAACCAAAACGTGAGCCACAGCCCAGCCGATGTAAATCTAGTAACCAGGGAGCCAGGAAGACAGCAGATCGATTCATTGAACCATCTCTGGGAACGTTGTCGAGGCGGGATGCGGCAAAATAGGCAGTCGACTCACAGACGGCTTTTGCTAAAGCTTGTCGATTAGGCAGCAGCTACCTACTAGGTTGGGTATGCCGCGGCGCCCGTCGAATCATTGCCTGGTGCGTATCGGGGAAGCCTAGAATAGCACATCTGGCCCTTGATCGCCACGAGGCCCTAACGAATCTGGGGCGTACAATCGGCACCAGCCCAACAGCCTCCGTGGGCCGCAAATCTTGCCTAACAATCTTCCTAAACCACTTGCTGAAAATCACTTCCGAGAGCTCAAGCGGGCCTCAACCGTGGGCCGATAGGTTGTGATGTCGAGGTCGGGTATGGAAATGCCCAGCCACGATTCACCACTGTTTGGTGCGTTGACCAACCGGCCTGTACGTTTCGAGTCATGGATTGGCTCGACTGGTGTTGACGACTAACTGTGGGGACAAAAGAGAAACGACTACCAATGGACCCCCCGACCCAGCTGGGTCTCCCGCACTCTCCCCACCTGCCGCTTACCCCCGCCATAAGTCATCTCGACCAACCCAGGGAGGGTAACGGTGATTCGAGCCGTCGGGCGTTGTCAAGCCGTTTTTTCTGTGTCGTCCCCAAGGAATAGGAGACGTTATTCGATGAAGTCAAAATTGTTAGGAGCGCTCATCTTAAGCGTATGTCTGACAGGCCAGAGTTTCGGGTTTGGTTTGCTAGACACAATGCTTGGAAGTGGTTGCGGATGTGACTGCTGTGAGCCGCAATGTTGCTGCGAGAAGTCATGTGGATGTGCTGACGGTTGCTGCGGAGGCGACAGCTGCTGCGGCGGTGACAGTTGCTGCGGTGGTGGCGACAGCTGCTGCGAAGCGAGCTGCGGATGTGCATCGAGCTGCTGCTGCAAGAAGAAGCGTTCTTGCTTCTTGAGCAAGTTGTTCAAGCGTAAGAGTAATTGCTGCTGCGAAGCGTCTTGCGGTTGCTCGGACAGCTGCTGCGACGACGGTTGCTGCGGTGGCGGCAGCGGTTGCTGCGACGACGGTTGCTGCGGTGGCGGCAATGGTTGCTGCGAAGCGTCTTGTGGCTGTGCTGACGACTGCTGTGGCGGCGACAGCTGCTGCGAAGCGAGCTGCGGATGTGCATCGAGCTGCTGCTGCAAGAAGAAGCGTTCTTGCTTCTTGAGCAAGTTGTTCAAGCGTAAGAGT
>Ga0310121_10003565_pt1 | contig 14169 bp, 5 predicted proteins | sample CB27_Tmax_986_MG_FD_203504 | JGI IMG/M metagenome (GOLD analysis project Ga0310121, IMG submission 203504) | Marine microbial communities from Western Arctic Ocean, Canada - CB27_Tmax_986 | ecosystem: Environmental > Aquatic > Marine > Oceanic | place: Canada: Western Arctic Ocean | collected... | reverse complement strand
TGACGCCGACACCTGGCAGCGCTGTATGGACGAGCGGTTGACGGGTTTGCCAGTCACCGTTGTGCAAGTGGCCAGCGATGAGGCCAAAGCCCTGATCCGGCACGCTGAATTCTGCTTGGGGGCCCATCATTCGCCAGACCTGTTCCACATCCAACATGAAACTGTCAAGGCCACCGAATTTGCTTTGAATGGCCAACTCGACCGAGCCCAAAAAAAGTTGGAACAAACACGGTTGGATCTGGAACAAACGCGGCAAGTGCTGGCCGCTTGCACCGACAGTTGTCCGCAAAGTGACTATCGTTATCAACTCCAGCGGCAACTGAATGAGGCCGAAACAGCTTTGGCTACAGCCGAGCAAGATTTGGAAACTTGCCGCGACCGCCGACAACGAGCGACCGAGGCCGGGCGAGGTTTGAGCGAGGCCTATCATCCCGTTGACATCGAAAGCGGATGCCCACAAGACTCCGAGGCCGTGGGCCAGCGGCTGGACGCATGCTTCGACCAACTGGACCAAGCGGCCGATGAGGCGGAGCTTTCGCAACCAGCTCGTGACCGTTTAGCAAAAGCCCGGCGAGTGAAACCTCGCATGCAAGCGACGATCGATTTCTTTTGGACGACCGTACTGGGTTGGTTCTTCAAGTGGCGTCTGCCGCCAGTGGTGGCGACGCTGATGCGAGAGGTACTGATTCCTGTTTGTTACTTGCGTCTGGCCGCGGAGAAGGCTTCCACGGCAGAGGAACGCAAGCGTTTGCGAGAGTTAGCCGATACGGTCGAGGCGAGAGCACGTTCACCGGACTGCGTGTGGAGTTCTTTGGATGAATCAGAGCAAGAGGAATTGTGTGAGCGAGCCCGTCTTTGTGCGGAATTGTTCCAGCGGAGCAGTTCGTGCGTGGAAGGCCGCAACGGTGACTTGGCGTTGAAGCATCATGCGTTGCACCGGCTGAGCGGTCGCAAATTGAGCGTGCTGACGGTGTTACACAACTACCTGATTCGCCGAGCGGACGGCAGTACGGCTGCGAAGCGTTTTTACGGCCAGGCGCCGCGAGATTTATTTAGCTGGTTGTTGGACCGCTTGTCGTTTCCAACTCGTCCTCGACCTAGGGCGGCTTGAAGCGATTTTCGAGTGGAACACTACCAGAAGGTGGAAGGTATGCGCCAGCTTGGTGGAGACGCGGCCAACACCTCGCTAGCCGCGACGGCATTTGGCGGAGATATGATCAAGGCCCTGCATTGGGTGGATGCCCCCCAAACCCCCCACTTCAATCCATCAAGCTGGAAATCTCATCAATTGAAGCCGTTCCATTTTAATTCTCTGGAGCCAGCACGATATGCCCAACCTTCGGGCGTCTCTGCATGGAGATTGTGAGCCCAATGGCGTCTTCACAGCGGTACGAAGCGAATTGGTCGGCCAAAACTCATGGCTGGCGCTATTTCCATCTGGCTCACAGCTCGATTACAATCTGGGGGGGTTGTCGGCTATGTCAAAACCGGGCTGGTCCCTGGGCATTGCACGCCTCTGGAAAAAGCAAAGGAAAAATTGATGCGTAACAAAAATTCACGTCGTGATTTTCTCAAGGTTAGTGCCGCGACCGGCGTTGGTTTCTGGACGGCTTCGACCAGTCAGCTTGTTTTCAGCGATTCACCCAATGAGCAAATTCAATACGCCTGCATTGGCGTTGGCGGCAAAGGGAACAGCGATTCAAACGACTGTGGCCGGACAGGTAAGGTGGTCGCCATTTGTGACGTCGACGAACGCACTCTCGAGAAGAAAGCGGCCCGATATCCAGAGGCGAAAAAATATTTCGATTACCGAACCATGCTTGACGAGATGGGCGAAAAGGTCGACGCCGTTACCGTCAGCACGCCGGACCACAACCATGCTCCAGCTGCCGCGATGGCTTTGAGGATGAAGAAGCACTGCTTTGTGCAAAAGCCGCTGACCCACACAATTTCCGAGGCGCGGGTGTTGGGCGAGCTCGCCAAGCGACACGGTGTTGCCACCATAATGGGCAACCAAGGCACAGCCAACGCGGCGTTGAGAAAGGCTGCGGCGGTGATCCAGATGGGAACTTTGGGCAAGGTCACGGAAGTGCATGTCTGGACGAATCGTCCCATATGGCCACAAGGTACTGACGGCCCCAAGGACGAACCACCGGTACCCAAGTGGTTACACTGGGACCAGTGGATTGGTCCAGCGCCATATCGTCCCTACAGTCCGGGCTACCATCCGCAGAACTGGAGAGGATTTTGGGCATTTGGGACCGGTGCTTTAGGTGACATGGCCTGTCATACGGTGAACATGCCGTTTATGGCCTTGGAACTAAAGAATCCGACTTCGATCCAGGCCGAAACCTCCGGGCACAATGGGGACTCCTATCCAAGTTGGTCGGTCATTGATTTTGAATTTCCGGAGCGAAACGGACGGCCCCCTGTTCAATTTACCTGGTACGATGGCGGCAAACGCCCGGCAGACCACTATTTTCCAGGAGTGGAAGAGATCAACGTTGCCGGCTGTTTGGTTGTGGGTGAAAAGGGAACTCTTTATTCGCCTGGCGACTATGCTGACAGTTACGAGCTATTGGGCGAACTTGAAGACCCTCAGGACGTCGAGTTCGAGGAATCTCCAGGCCACTTTGACGAGTGGGTGCGGGCGATCCGAGGTGGTCCACCCGCCGTATCCAACTTCCCGGACTACGCGGGTCCCTTGACTGAGAATGTCCTACTTGGCAATCTGGCCGTCTGGGCGGCTGCCGAAGGCAAGGGAAAGAAAGTCGAGTGGGATTCCGCGAACTTGACACCAGCCAACGCGCCGGAGTTGGGACAAATCGTCACGAAAGAGTACCGCGACGGTTACGTGCTGTGAGTTAGAGTAATTCTTCAACCTGCTTCGCCAAATCCTTCACGTCGGGTTCGCTGAACATAGTGACGTGATCACCTGCTATTTCCAGCACCTGTATGTCGCTGGCCAATCCCTGCCACCCCAGGTACGGATCCTCATGCATGGGGGTAGCGTGATCGCTGGCCCGAAGTAGCGTGAGCGTGCCATCAAATGTCTGCGGACGGTAAGTGGACATGGCGTTGACGTTGGCTTGAAATACGTCGTAAACGTTCTTGATCTGCGAGTTTTCCGCGCCCGCCACGACGAGATTCGCCGTCGCGGCCCGATTTCGAAAGTACTCCAATTGCTCCACGAAACTCCGACTTTGAAGTTCTTCCAGGCGATCGCGGCTTTCTCCCGGGAACATCATCAGCAACATCGGAAGAAAATCCTCCTGCGAGTATTCACGACTTGCTCTAATCGCCGCATCGAACAGCAACAGCAGCTTGATCTCAGCGCCCGCTGCTTTTAGTTGGCGAGCCACCTCGAAGGCAATGATGCCGCCAGAGGACCAACCACATATTGCATAGGGCTCAGTCGGCTGTTGCTGGCGGATCGCATGGACGTAGTGTGCGGCCATTTCGGTCACTTCTGTTTGTGGCGCCCGGCGGCCGTCCACGCCGACCGCCTGCAGACCGTAAACGGGTTGGTCGGCAGACAGTTGGTTAGCCAAGTTGAGATAGCAGAATACGGTGCCGCCAGCAGGATGAATGCAGAACAAAGGAGGACGCGAACCATGTGGCCGGATCGGGACCAGCGTGTTTTCCTCAAGCTCCGCGCGAGGACGACGGACCAGATCCGCGAGATATTCGACCGTTGGATCCTGGAAGAGCGCTACCAGTGGGACCCGCCGATCCAACTCTTCTTCGATGCGGGCGATCAGATTAACCGCCAACGAGGAATACCCGCCAAACGCCATAAACTGATCTCGAATTCCAATTGGATGGATTCCTAACAACTCCGACCAAATATCGGCGAGTGTTTGTTCGATCTCGTCGCGCGGAGCAACAAACGCCGGTGCGTCGGCTGGACGTGGTCTCACCGGTGGGGGTAACTCGTCTTCAACGATCGCACCGCCGTCGCCGCGCGGCAGCTCGTAAAGAACGACGACGCTCAGCGCCATTCCGCTGGTTTCCGGGAGGTCGATCAGCGACTGACGCACTCGCGCCGCGACGAGACTTTGGCCGTCGTCCAAGATCGTTAACGAATCGGCGGTGGGTACTATGTACACCGCAAATCCAGGTTCTCCGTCCGCATCCGACCAGCGGACCACGTGCCAATCAGTGACCAGCGGGTGGTCAGTGAGGTGAGCCGTCACTGCGGGAAGCCGCTCCTGAACCTGTCGCGTGACGCTCTGCCATCCAGCCAGCATTGGCAAGTCCACCAGGCGACTATCGGCTGAACGCGTGAGCTCGCGCAATGCTTCGGACAGCTGCCCAGCCAGGTCCAACACGTTCGGTGCGTCCAACGCACCCGTTTCATAGCGAAGGCGAATTGTCAATTCACGACCGGGAAATACAATGACGGTCAACGGTAATCCGGACGTGGCGGTTCCGTGGATATCACTGACGACCAGCCTGTCATTGACGCGTCGCCCATCTGAAAGTGGATAGTTCTCAATCACAAGCAAACAGTCAAAGAAACGTCCGCCGGTGGCCGAACACCATGTTGCGATCTCATGCAGCGGTGTGTGCTCGAAGGGTTGGGCCTCCAATTGCCAACCTAGGTTTTGACGGAGCCATTGACCGACAGTCTCGTCTCCACGGATCCTGGTTCTGTACGGGATGTTATTGGCAAACGGACCCACAATGGATTCGGCGTGGGGCAGGTCCGTTGGGCGGCCCGACACCGTCACACCAAATACCACATCATCGCGTCCGAGTTGCCTGGCCAGGACCAATGCCCAGGCGCTGGTCAATAGGCAACCCAGGGTCAGTCGTTCAACCGTGCAAAAATCGTCCAAGCGTCTCTTCTCGTCGGCATCGAAATGAATCTCGTGTTCCTGGAATACGCTCGATATTGAGGAGTGGTTGTCACCGGCGATTTTCGTAGCAGTAAGGCCTCGAAGTTTGTCTTTCCAAAAGGACTCCGCGTCTCCCTGATGCTGAGTTTTCAGCCACCCGACGTAGATGGTGAAATCAGGGCACGGGAGGAGGCTGGGTACGGCACCTTCGGCCAGCGAGCCAACCATCGAAAACAGTTCCTGTAGGATGATGGCGGCCGACCATCCATCGCTGATCAAGTGGTGCACCGTCCAGATCATTTGCCACTGGTCGTCTGCCAATTGGAGCAGTGTCACGCGCATGAGGGGTGCGTGATTCAATTGAAAACTGTCACGTTGATCGCGTCGGCTAATGATGCTGGTTTCGTCCGACTGTTGATCGGTCGTAAGATCACGCAAGTCATGGACGGACCAAGGTAGTTCGGCGCCGCGAACTACAAATTGGACTGGTTCATCCAACACATCCGCCACGATCGCCGTACGCAGCACCGCATGGCGGCGAAGAATTTCGTTCCAAGCGAGCTGCAGTTGTTGTACGTCCAAATCTCCCTGCAGGCGACAGCGAAACTGTTCGCACATCACGTCGGTGTCAGTCGCTTGCCAGTGCATCAACATCAGCTGCTGTGCCGGAGTTAGCGGTGAAATGTCCGTAATGTCGCGAACCGGGGCCAGCTGACATAGCGAATCCTCCAGTTGTCTGACTTCGGCGCTAGCGATTTCGAGTTGTGGGAAATCGGTTGCCGTAAAACCTCCGGCCGATGGAGAACTGCAGTCAGTGATGAGCTGGCCCAACTGGTCTAAAAAGCGGTCGGCCAGTTGGTTAACAACTGGTTCCGAAAAGTGATTGGGACTGTAAACAATTTGAATCCGCAACTCACCATCCGTCACCATCGAAATCACATCCAGTAGGTGCCAACGCGGATTGTCGTCGGCGACCCACTTGCCGGTTGTTGCTTCGGCCAGCGTCACAAGTGATGCCTCAGATGTGGACGCATCCAATCGACCGAGGTAGTTGAAGCTAATGTCGCTGCCAAATCCCCGCGGAAACTGCTTTACGATCTGATCGTCCTCCGCGATCCAACGCAGCATGCCGAAGGTGGCATCGCAGCCCGGCACGGATCGCAATTGGTCCTTCGTCGATTTCAACATGTCGATCGCATCGTCGCACTGCGAAAGGTTGAGACGTACCGGTGTTGCCGCCGTAAACCATCCCACGGTACGCGACCAATCGCCATGGGCGGTGCCTAGATCTCGTCCATGGCGTTCAATATCGACTCGCAACTCCTTGCTTCCAGTCCAACCGTTAACGGCAGCGGCCAGGGCAGCCAGGAGAAACTCGTCTACCTTCGTTCTGTAGGCCCGTTGCGCCTCGGCAAGCAACTTGGTGGTGCGGTCTGCGTTCAGCTGCCGGACGATCGTGCGGCTTTGACCATGCGTGTTCGCAGCCGTGGTGGATGCGGCGGGTAGTTCGGGCGCGGTCGGCCAGTCCTGCCAATATTGCCTTGCTGCCCGCGTGTCAGGATCGTTTGCCGCTAATTCGATGGCACGGATCCAGCGACCCGACGAATTGGTTCGGGGCGGCAGATTGATGGATTGCCCACGAAGTTGCGCCTGACAAGCGAGTTCAAAATCTTCGACGATGATGCGCCAGGAGACTCCATCCACAACCAGGTGGTGCGCCGCGAGCAACAGCCGCCGATCTGCCGATACCTCACTGTTGAACAATATGGCCCTGGCAAGGGTGCCCGAATGGATATCAAAGCCGGCCATTAGACGGCTGGCATTTTCCTGAATTTGCTGCTGCTGATCCCCCGCGTCTTCGTTTAGCTCACAATTTTCAAAGCCGGTGTTCTCGTGGGCAACTCGGTCAAAGCAATGTTGCCATTGCCCATCGGCCGTTTCAAAGCAACTATCCAGTACTGGATGCTGCTCTCGCACGGCGCTCCAGGCATTGAAAAGGTGTTCAGAGGTTAGTCGATCAGAAATCTTCAACAGCACCGCTTGGCTGAAATGATGGGGACGTGGCAATTCACTGGCGAAGAACTGACGTTGAATCGGGCTGAGCGTGCAACGGCCGTTCGTGTCCAGATCTGGCTGACACTCGATAAAGTCCTCGGCAACGGTCGCCAGCTCAGCGACGGTTTGGTGCAGGAAAAGCTGCTTGGGTGTCACCCGAAATCCCGCGGCCAAAGCGCGGCTGACCATTTGCAAACTGAGAATGGAATCACCGCCCAACTGGAAAAAGTTATCGTGGATGCCGACCCGCTTGACACCAAGCAGCTGTTGCCAGACTTCAGCCATTGCTTGCTCGCGCTGATTTCGCGGAGCAACGTGCTGGTGCTGTTCTTTGGTATTGCTAAATTGGGGTTCAGGCAAGGCATCGACATCGATCTTGCCACCAGGAGCAATGGGGAATTTTTCCAGTAAGATGACTGCTGCCGGAGCCATGTAGGAAGGGAGTTGACGGGAAATGTCATCTAGCAATTGGTCGGGTGTCGGCTGATGATTGGCTTTAGGCACCACATAAGCCACGATTTGCTTGTGGCCGCGAGCATCGTTCCGCGCAACGACCTTGGCCATCAGGAGCTCTCCAGTGGCCACCAGCGCCTGCTCGATTTCACCGGCCTCGATTCGATACCCGCGAATTTTAAGTTGGTCGTCACTACGTCCAACGAATTCCAAGTTGCCATCTGTTCGCCAGCGAGCCAGGTCGCCGGTACGGTACAATCGGCTCGTCGCCCCGCCGGAATACGGATCGTCCACAAACCGATCGGCCGAGAGTTCCTGGCGGTTCAAATAACCACGTGCCACACCAATTCCCCCGATATAGAGATGACCCACCGCACCGACTGGTACCAGGTTCATACGGTCATCGAGCACATAGGTGCGGTGGTTCGCTATCGGTTTGCCGATGGGGATGGGAAGCTGCGATTCATAATGACGTGGCAGCTCATAAACGGTGGACGTAATGGTTGCTTCAGTCACTCCAAATAAGAAGAGTGTCCGAACATGGTCGCCACACAGTTCACCCCAGCGCCGCATGGTGCCTGGCGGAACGCGATCCCCACCGATGATGACGGTTTTTAATTGGTCCAACCACTCGCTGCCCCCAATCTCTGATGACTCGATCTCTAACGACTCGACCATCGGATTGAAGACGGCCGGCAACAACGTGATCGCACGAATCTGATTCGCCAGGCAAAATCGCCGAATCTCGGCACAGGTCAACTCTTGCGGAGACGGATGCATCACGAGCGTGGCCCCCGAATACAATGCCGGAAGGATCTCTTCCACGGAAGCGTCAAAGCTAAGCGAGAGAAACTGTCCTCGTCGATCACCGATATCCAAACCGAAGCGCGGAGCCATGGTTTGGAGGTGATTGGACAATCCGCGATGCATTACGGCGACGGCCTTCGGTTGGCCAGTCGATCCGGAAGTGTAGATCGTGTAGGCAAGGTTGTCTGGCTTGACTGTCACGTCAGGGCAATCCACCGGTAGCTCGCCGAGCGACGTGGCCAGTTCGTCCAGATTAACCAGTAGGCGATCGTCGGCGGCTGCCGGCACGGAGCCGTCTCGCGTGACAAGGATCGTCGCCCCTGAATCGTTTAACATGAAGCGAACGCGGGACTCAGGAAAAGTCGGATCGATGGGTAAGTAGGCGGCACCCGCTTTCAATACGGCCAACATGGCGACGATAGCTTGCGGAGAACGAGGCAGGCAAATCGCCACGGGTTGGTCCGCTGCGACTCCCAATCGGCATAGATGGTGGGCCAGCTGATTCGACCGGCGATTCAAATCACTGTAACTAATGCGTTGGCCCTCCATTTCCACAGCCGGGACGTCAGAAATGTCGACGCAGCGCCGGGCAATAAGTTCATGTACGGAAAGGTGCGTTGCCAATTCGCAAGCGGTATCATTCCAACGCTCAACAAGCAGCTTTCGTTGGCGCGGTCCGACGACGGGGATGTCTCCGACCACCGACTCCGGGCTGTCGACGATCGTCTCCAACACGGTTATCAGGCTTTCCAGCCAACGCCCGGCCGTTTCCGACTCGAATAACTCCGCAGCGTACACCAACATCAATTCGACCTCGCCTTGCGATGGTGTGGCTGGCGTTGGTGTGCCCTTGGTTGGTGTGACGTTCAACGTGAGGTCGTAGTCCGAGGAATCGTTGATAGCGAGGTCGATATCCACGACCTGAAAGGTGTTCAGGGGAACTTCGTGTTTCGGAGTGTTCTGCAGCACGAACAGCGTTTGGACGAGCGGTGCATAGCGAAGATCGCGGTCTGCCTGGAGATCGTCGACCAACCTATCGAAAGGGACGTCCTGATGATCAACTGCCTCTAGCGTTGTTCGGCGAATGTTAGCCAGGAGTTCCCGGAATGTCTGTTGGAGCGAAACTTCGGTTTGCAACACCAACGTATTGACAAAGAAACCGACCAACGGTTCGACTTCAACGGACCGCCGATTGGCCACGGGCGAACCAACTCGAATCCGGCTTTGGCCGGAATTGCGTGACAAGACAATCTTCCAGGCTGCCAGCAGGACCATGAACAAGGTGGCGTTTTCGTCTTTAGCCAACGCATCCAAACGTTGCTTTAGTTGTGGAGAAACCGTGACCTTCGCTCGACCCCCGCGGTGGCTGGGCGAAGTTGGCCGCACATGATCCGTAGGCAGTTGCAAAGGAGAGTGGTCGCTGCCCAATTTCTCTCGCCAGTACTCGAGGTGTCGCTCCAGAACCTCCTCGGACAACCATTCTCGTTGCCAGACCGCAAAGTCGGCATATTGAAAATCAAGCGGATCCAATCGTGGTGGCTCGGAGGCGAGAACCGCGCGGTAGCATTCCGCGAGCTCTCGCTGCAAAATTCCCATGGACCATCCGTCACTGATGATGTGGTGCAACACGATGACTAACGTATGGTCGCTCGGTGAAACGCGGATTAGCGCCGCACGCAAAAGATGGTCGGTTGACAGGTCGAAGGGTTGTTGAGCGAATCGTTTAGCCAGCTCGGCCGCATTTTGACCTCCGGACAGATCATGAAATTCGAGCTGCAGCAGTCGATCTTCCAGAATCTCCTGTCGAGGCTTGCCGTCCACTGTGACAAACCGGGTGCGCAGGCTTTCATGGCGTCGGACAATTTGATTAAGCGCTTGACCTAGAATGTCGGCCTCAACGGCCCCTGCCAGCTGGACCGCTGCCGAAAGGTTGTAAAACGACTTGTGCGGATCGAGTTGATCCAGAAACCACAAGCGTTGTTGGGCAAAGGAAAGCTCCGCTGGGCTGGCGTCTTCACGGCGCCTGAGAGCTGGCCGATCGGACGACTCTTTAGCCAGCATCCGGCGCAGCAAGGCGCGTTTCGCCGGCGACAGATTTTTCAGGCGGTCGTCGACAAGGCTTGACAACAGACAATGACCAATGGCTAATGGCTAGTGACCAATCCCGCTATTCACTAACGGCTTCATCCTGGCCGCTGAGCAATTCCCAATCCGCTTTCTTTCCCAACAGCAACGAAAGGGAAGGCTCCACGGAGCAATCTGGCCGACGGTCTCCGCCGCCAAGTGAAAAATCGGAACGCAACAATTGCATCGCTTCTTTTTCGGACAGCTCATCAATTCGATCGAGCAGTCCGGCCAGCTGGTTCTCATCCTGGACGTCAATGGACTGCTGGTCGATCCATGTCGCTAATTCAGCTACTGTTGGGCGATCCAAAAGGCTTTCCAACGCCAGTTCGCCAGGTACCCAGCGGGTCAATCGTTCAGCGACTCGAGTCGCCAAAAGGGAATGGCCGCCCAGATCAAAAAAGCTGTCGTGAATTCCGACTTGAGGCACTCCCAAAACTTCGGCCCAGATCTCGGCCAATATTTCCTCGGTGGCAGTACGTGGCGCGACGTAATTTTCCGCTAGTGTGATGGGATCGATGGGGGTGCGATCGGTTTCCCAACGGGTGACGACTGCTAACTTATCGGCCAAATACAGTTCACGGCATTTGCTTCGCTGAACTTTGCCACTGGTGGTTTTCGGTAACGATCCGGCTTTGATCAAAACGATCGCGTCAATCGGAACGTGGTGTTCCACCGCGACGTCTCTGGCAATTTTCGAGATGATCTGCTGCAGGTCGACACGACGCGGACGAACAACTTCGTGGACGACAATGACTCGCTCCCGCTGGCCGTCGTCGACTGAAAATGCGGCGCCTCCATGTGACTTCAACGCTTCATCGCATGCCTCGACGGTTTGTTCGATGTCCTCCGCAAAGTGATTTTGGCCCCATACGATGAGCACGTCCTTGATACGGCCGGTAATGAACAGCTCGGAATCGCAAACGAAACCCATGTCCCCGGTGCGCAAATACGGCCCGCCCCCCTCTATCGTGTAAGCCTCGAAAGTCGACGCGGATGCTTCTGGTTTCCGCCAATAGCCATCGGCAACATTCTCGCCTCTCAACCAGATCTCACCAACTTGATTTTCACCGAGCACTTCATTTTTTTGCGGATCCACGATGCACATCTCTTGGCCAAGGATGGCGGCACCGCAGCCAACGAGAGTTCGTCCGTCACGCGACTCGACCGCCACACCACGACTGAGCTGTTCTCCATCAAAACTGCGTTTATCGGGCAGATCGTCCGACTGACCGCCGGTCACGAATAACGTGGCTTCGGCCAATCCATAACATGGGTAAAAAATCTCCTCCCGAACTCCGCAATCGTGGAAAGCTTCGACAAAGTTGTCAATTGTCGACCGCCGAACCGATTCCGATCCGTTCATGGCGATCGTCCAACAGGTCAAATCGAGCGATGCATGTTCTGCAGGCTTGATTTTACGTAGGCAGAGCTCGTAACCAAAATCCGGAGCCACGGTGGTGGTAATCCGGTAATCGGAGACGGCCTGCAGCCAACGAAGCGGCTGCTGGAAGAAATGTAGTGGCGACATCAAAACGCTGAACCGACCGCTGTACCACGGTTGCAAAACACCCGCGATCAGCCCCATGTCGTGATACACCGGTAACCAACAGGCGATCGACGAAGTTGGCAAATCAATGCATTCGTGGACTTGCCGCAGATTGGCCAGCAAGTTTCCGTGGGTCACCATGACACCCTTGGGAGTGCCGGTGGAACCGGATGTGTATTGCAACAGTGCCAGTTGTTTCGGGCCAAACGCCGGAGAGCTGAAGTTGCCTATCGGGCTGACCAAATCATCGACGACCAGCGCATTCTCGGTGCGCTCTCTACCCATAATTCCAGAACAGAGCTGGTTCAACGTGCCTGTTGTTACCAATACCGCCGCCTGTGAATCGTCAACGATGGCCTGCAATCGCTCCAAAGTTCGATGCAATCGCATCGGATCGGGGGGGTAGGCAGGCACGGCGGTCGTGCCGGAGTAGAGGCATCCCAAAAACGCCGCGACGAAATCCAGACCTGGATCGAATACCAACATCGCTCGCTCGCCGGTCAAACCTCGCTCGACCAACTGCTCGGCAATCGCCCGCGCCTGAGCATCTATTTGTGCATAAGTCTTTTCGACCGTAACGCCATGTTCGCTACCTAAAAACGTATATGCGACCTGATCCGGCAAGGCCTTGGCTCGGTGCTGCATCACGGCAACAAGGTCGCCGCCGGGTGGGTGAATTTTCTTGAAAATTTTGTGAATCATGGGTGTCGCTCAAATAGCGGCTTCAGTTTCCGCTTTCGCCTGGGACAGAACGGCTGGGCGAGGCCGGTGTTGACCACTTCCATTCACCGGTGTGACACGCTCGTCGGCTGGTGTCATCAGTTCGCCCAATACGCCAAGATAGGATTTCGTGACGTGCGCATGATCGGAAAAGTTCGGATCATGCATGAGTATATTGTGTAAACGCCCTAGATTCCGCCCCGGTACCGATGGGAACAAGTGATGTTCAATGTGGTAACTGACACCAAAGGGAGCAATAAAGAACCGATCGAACCAGGTGGGCACAACGGTGCGGGTCGAATTCAGCTCGTGGTCGGCAGGCACACGCATGTGCTCCGAGGTGACGCGGATTCGATTGGTGAGATTCAATAATGTGAACCCTGGGATCATGACAAGGAAAATCATGGGAACCAGCATCCCTGTCGACACGACGACGGTGTAGACGCCCACGGTACTGGCCACCAACAGCAAGCGTGAATAAAGCGGTAGTTTCGGACCCAGCGGGCTGAATAAGTTAGCCCAAGGTGACCACTCTTTGGTCGCACGGAACATTTGGGGCAAATTCAGCCCGAAAATCGAACGGAAGATCAGCCAGGCACAGCCACGCTTCGTTTTCGGCCAACGAAAATCTTCGTCCGACTTCTGTAGTATCACGTCCGGGTCCTCGTCTGAATTCGTGAACCGATGATGGACGAAATGGTCGTGACGGTAAAGCGTCGTGCTCAAGCCCAGTGGGAAGGCAAGCAACATATCGCTGGCGACGTCGTTGGCCAACCGATTCGTGAACAACAGGTAATGGGCCCCATCATGCATCAACACGCCCAGGCACTGCATGCGTGAGGCAATGATGGCCGCCGCTAATACGTAAACGGCCCAGTGGCCACTGGAGATCGCAACCCATCCCGCCGCGATCATGATAAACCACTGAAAACCAATCAACGCCGCGCTGCGGAGATTGCTGACCTGCGAAAGTCGGCGAACCTCCGCCATCATTGGCTGACGCGGATACCGCTGGCGGTCTACGCGGAAGTCCGTTTCCGCCTCCATCTGCTCTCGCCAAGCTGGCCGCTTCGAATTTTCAGATCGCGCCTTCATTGTTTGACTTATATATTGCTTGTTTGATTTAATATCGTTTGACCTGTGCCTTCGTCCTCAACAGAGGCCGAGTCTCCGTGCGCGATGGTTTGGCGGCCCTGCGCAAAATGCCGACTTCCTATTTTGGATGCTGGCAAGTCAGTTGACAATCAAAAACAGCACCTTGTCGAACAAAACATTTTTTTTCTTCCGAATATTTGCCCCGTTGGCAGATCATGAATGCCACCGAAAACGTTAAACTTTGCCAATTCCTTGCATGTTCCCAAGTAGTCGGCTTCCTCCCCTACCCAAGCTCTCAAGGTTCGTTCATTTAACCCGACAGGCGATTTTCTGAAGAAGGGGGTATCCACTTCGCTCTACCAACCACTATATCTTGTGGTCGCGTTCGCTCTGCCCGCCGACAAGTTGGCTGTAGGGAACCGGATCAATTGCCGCGGCGTTCTGAAGGAGTCGGTAGAACAAGAGGCCACCAGTTCGAGAACGCCTTCGGTTGAAACGGAACGTGTATTCATCCAGGTAATAGTC